>ERZ808024.30-NODE-30-length-163424-cov-9.846652_pt1 | contig 163424 bp, 148 predicted proteins | sample MGYA00380181_ERZ808024 | MGnify/ENA primary metagenome ERZ808024 (study PRJEB31490, sample SAMN06133413) | mouse gut metagenome | isolation source: Z2_1 | host: mice | place: China: Chengdu | collected 2015-05 ...
GTCGATGTAAGCTACAATGCTTTCTTCAGAAAGGAATGTCAGTATTTCCTTCCTAACAGAATTGAAGAAGAGAGTAACGGAAATGTCAAGGTGCCGGAGCTTGGAGACGTGTGCCTTGGATATTTTTCAGATGAAGAGATTGCAGGAACCGAGTTCTTCTTTCCGCTGAGAAAGGTAGAGGAATTAACCGGGAAGTGTCCTGTATTCGCGCAGGTGACAGAGGGGATTGAAGAACTGCTTAGAATGGAAAAGGTCGAAACATACCCTAATCCATATGAGTCGGTTGAGATCAATGTGCCGAGAACACCGGAAGTTATTGTGAGCGTTGAGATAGAGACGTTCGGAGAGTCTTATCCGGAGCCTGATAAGTTCTTCCCGGAACAGATTCCGGGCAACTGGCCGGTATTTGTGTAATATGTGTGACAGGCGTCATACACATAATATGAAAAAAGATTTAAGATCATAGGAGATATATAATATGCCTGATATATTAGCTTTTACTATATTTGTACTGATATTCACAGTCGGTGAATATGTTGCTGTCAAGACCAAAGCAAACGTAGATGTCGTGCTGTTTGTAGCCGCGGTATTACTGATCGGTTTCTGGGTGGGACTTCCGGCTTCGATCTATGAGATGTCAGGAATCCTGCCGATGGCTGGAATCATCATTACGCTGCTGATCGTAGGTATGGGTAATATGATTGATTTTGCCGAGCTTAAGAGGCAGTGGAAGACGGTATGTGTGTCAATTATCGCTTTGACGGCAGCTTGCTTTGCGTTGGTGTTCGTCGGTCAGTTTGTGATCGGTAAGGATTATGCGCTTGCGGGTACACCGGTATTCGGCGGCGGCACGGCCGCTACCGTGGCAATGAAGACGATCCTTCAGGAGAAGGGCAAGGAGGATCTGTCTGTATACATTACATTAATGCTTGGCCTGCAGAGTCTTGTAGGTATTCCCGTATCATCTCAGTTCCTTAAGAGAGCCGGAAGGGCGTTTAAGAACAACAAAGCTGAGTTCGAGCTGTACAGCAGCACAGTTCTTGAGGAGAATACCGCTTCCAAGAAGAGACTGATCAGCTTCCCGGCGTCATTGGACAGACCTTCTTTCCATATTATGAAGCTTGGCGTTGTCGGCGTGGTAAGTTACTATTTCTCAGCAATATTGCTGCAGTTGACGGGAATCAACGTAAGCTATATCATAGTTGCTCTGATCATGGGAACGATCTTCACTGAGATCGGATTTTTAGATCACGATACTCTTGGCAAGACAGAGGCGGCAGGCTTCATTCTGTTTGCCTGTGTTATCATCCTGTTTTCAGACTTTGCAACATGCTCGCCGTCAGACGTGCTTGCGCTGCTCAAACCAATGGCGTTCATTCTGTGTGTCGGTACGTTCTTCGGATGCATCACGGGCTTTATCTGCGGCAAGATATTCGGGATTGAGCCTAACCTGGCAATCGTAATGTGCCTGACATGCATGTATGGATTCCCTGCGACAATGTACCTGTCAAAGGAAGTCGCAGAAGTAACAGCCGAGAACGAAACAGAGAAGCAGACTATTGAGAATTACCTGCTTCCGAAGATGAATATCGCTGGTTTTGTAACAGGAAGTTTCGCAACGGTTCTTGCCGGAATATTCGGAGGAATGATGTAAGTTAAGATCTGAAAAGGCTCTGACAGGAAAACATTCGGTCAGAGTCTTTTAAATTGCTTGACAGGTAAGGCTGCATATAAGAGCGTCAGCTCTTTTTTTGTCCAAAAATAAAAATTAATACGAACTAATACTAACTTTTCTGGCTGCCTGGTTGTTATATAGATCAGAGACTTATGAATATTTTGAAATGCGGGAGGAAAAATCAATGGAAAGATGCGGGCAGAGAAGGGGATATGTACAAAGCGGATATGCACAGAAAAACAGATACAGGTATATGTATAAAAGTTTCAGCCGAATAGCTCTGATAGCGCTTATAGTTGTTGTGGGGAGTGTGATCCTGCAGATCGGCGGGAGATTCTTAAGACAGAATATAAGCTTTCAGGCAGGGATGGACAAGGCAGATACCTCAGTGGAATGGAATCTGATACTTGTGAACAAAGACTATGCAATTCCTGATAATTATGATATGGAGCTGACTGAATTGTCGAATGGGGAAAAGGTGGATTCCAGAATCTATCCGGCGCTGCAGGAAATGTTTGACGATGCCAGAATGAGCGGTCTGCAGTTATTCGTAAGAGAGGGCTACCGAACATGGGAGGATCAGCAGGCGATCATGGAGGAAAGGATCGCAGAGTACCAGGCGGGAGGATATTCGGCGCAGGAAGCAAAGAAGATGGCAGAAAGCTATGTTTCAATACCTGGCACCAGCGAACATCAACTGGGGCTGGCGGTCGACATCAATGCGGATACATCTGTATCGTCTTCAGACGAAGTTTATGCCTGGCTTGATGCCAATGCGTACAGATACGGATTTATCAAAAGATACTCTTCGGACAAAACAGAGATTACAGGGGTGAATAACGAACCCTGGCATTACCGTTATGTGGGCAGGGAAGCGGCGGAGGATATGAAGAAACATAATCTCTGCCTGGAAGAATATTCGGAATCGAAATAATCTGCAGACACGCTGACTTTTTGCCGAAGTCAGTTGTTATATCATAGCGGGAAGAAATTGACTTTTTGCTGAAGTCAGTTGTTATATCATATGGCGGGAAGGAGGAAATAAGCGGATATGGATTTTTTGTTGATAAAGAAAGTAAAAAACGGAGACGATCAGGCCGGAGAACAGTTGATAAGGAAGCATTATTCTTCGATATATCAATACTGTTTTCTGCATCTTCGTGACCGCGACCTTGCTGAGGATATGACACAGGAGACATTTACCCGCTATTTTGAATCTCTGGAAATGTATACGGAATATGGGAAACTTAAGAATTATCTATACCGTATTGCCGGGAATATCATTAAGAATTATTACAAAAAGAAGAAAGAGCTGCCGATGGAGGAGATGGATGAAGCGCCGGGGAGCGATATGAGGGATGCTGAAGTCAGGATGGACATTGAGCAGGCGGTAAACCGTCTGCCGGATGAACTCAGGGAGATAACGATCTTGTTTTTCTTTCAGGAGTTAAAACAAAAGGATATTGCAGAATTGCTGGATATCAAGCTGTCTCTTGTGAAATACCGTATCGGCAGGGCGAAGAAACTATTATCAGAATATCTGGAGGTGAGGGAATGAAAGCATACCAAAAAAGAATCAATGATTATAAGGAATTGATAAGAAAAGAATATGTCAGAGACGCGGCAGTTCAGAAGGTGGTTGAGCATTGCAGCGGTCTTATAGCGGCAAAAGAGGATATCAGGATATCATATTTTGAATTTCTATATGAACAGTCCCGATTTATCAAGAAGAAATGGTGGGGACTGCAGGGCATAGTATTGCTCCTGCTCTGGTTCCTTCTGAAGGATTATGACAGCGCGGCCGATATGGGGCGGGCCATGGGAATCCTGGCGACCGTATTTGTTGATCTGCTCATACCGGAGATATGGAAAAACCGGAAATACTCTGCTATGGAAATTGAAGGGGCGGCATTCTATTCTCTGCGTCAGATCTGCGCGGCGAGAATTTTACTGTTTGCTGTTGCTGATATGGTGATGGTTACAGTATTCTTCATGGTTTCTCTTAATACGGTGCAGATATCAGCATACTGGCTGATAATTGATTTCCTGATTCCGTTTAATGTGTCAGGCTGTATCTGCTTTGGACTGCTGTGCAGCAGAAAGGGAGAGATGGAGTATACGGCGCTGCTGGCAAGCGGCATATGGATGGTGGTATGGTCGGCAGTCGTCATGCGCGATGAGATCTACCAGAGTATTGCAAAACCGGTCTGGATAGGGCTTTTGATCGTATCTTTTGGATATTTTGTCTATTGTGTGAAGAAATCGCAGAGCAGCTGCGAATATGGCTGGGAGGAATATGTTGATGGAATTAGAGCTTAAAAACGTATCAAAAGAATTTAAGGGAGTGCACGCCGTAAGTGATGTATCCGTCTCTATGAGAAAGGGTGTGTATGGGCTTCTGGGAGTGAACGGCGCCGGGAAGACCACATTGATGAGAATGCTGTGTACACTGATACGGCCGACGTCAGGAGAGATCACATGGGAGGGAAAGAATATTCTGGAAATGGGAGCGGCTTACCGGGATGTGCTGGGGTATCTGCCGCAGGATTTCGGGTATTATCCTGATCTGTCCATTTCCGATTATATGATGTACATCGCGTCTATCAAGGGAATCCGCCCGATGGCGGCTCGAAAAAGGACGAAGCAGTTATTGGGGCAGGTAGGTATGGCAAAATATGAAAAAAGAAAAATGAAAACATTATCCGGCGGAATGGCAAGACGTATAGGGATTGCCCAGGCAATGCTGAATAACCCTAAGATATTGGTGCTGGACGAGCCGACGGCAGGTCTTGATCCCAATGAAAGGATCCGCTTCAGGAATCTGATCAGCGAATTGTCGGAAGACCGTCTGGTATTGCTCTCCACACATATCGTATCAGATGTGGAGTTCATTGCGAATCAGATTATGCTGATGAAAAACGGTGAGCTGTTCTATGAGGGAACTACGGAGGAGCTGATCTCTTCAATGGACGAATCCGTCTGGCATTGTACGGTGCCGAAGAACAAAGCGAATGATTTCATGGCAAGATATCTGGTGGGTAATGTGAAGACTGCGCCGAAAGGAGCGGAACTTCGGATTCTTTCCAAGGAGCCGCCCATGGAAGGTGCGGTGCGGGAGGAAGCAACGCTGGAAGACGCATTTTTATTGTATTTTGGAGAGAAAGCAGGTGATATAGATGATACTGAGATATGAATTAAAAAAGGTATTATCTAAGAAATTGAACCGAATCATACTGATCGGAACTCTGTTGGCAGCAGCGGCGCTTAGTATGTTTGCTGTGGGAGGCGTGAGTTATGTAGACAGGGAGGGAACGGTACATGCAGGACTGGCGTCGACCAGAAGGCTTGCGGCTGACCGGAGCCGGTGGGCGGGAGAGCTTACGGAAGATAAGATTGCCCAGGCAGTGAACAGCAGGAAAGAGATTAGAAACAGATATCCCTATGATATCCCGAATGAGGAATATGGAAAGACAATACAAGCTTATAATGATATTACAGATTTCGCGATCGATGTATTGACGCCGGATGAAGGCTGGGATGAAAGGGTCCTGTACCAGTTAGAGGACGGGCAGGCAGAGGATTTATACAGCATTTACGAGGCAAATCAACAGAAGATGGCAAAAGAATATGGAAGGACGCCAGAGCAGAGACAGTTTCTTGAAGAGCAATACAGTAAAATAGAGCTGCCCCTCACCTATGCGCCGATGGATTCGTGGGATACGATTCTGGTGTATGTAGAAACTTACGGGATGATCCTGGCGATCGTGGTCGGGTTCCTGGCAGCAGGCGTATTCGCTGAAGAGTTCCGTAGCCGGGCGGACGCGGTGTTCTTCTCTTCAAAATACGGACGTACGAAAGCCGCGAAGAGCAAGGTGGCTGCCGGACTTCTGATAGCGACGATCGTCTATTGGACGGGAATGGGAATTCTGCTGTTGATCTCTCTGGGGATAATGGGAGTCAGCGGGTTTGACACACTGTATCAGATCGAGCATCCTTACAGTATCTATGTTATGACTTACGGACAGTACTGTCTGCTTGCAGTATTGGGCGGCTATATCGCGAACCTGCTTGCCGCGTCCGTCACTATGCTGATCGCGGCGAAGCTGCGAAGCGCGAGTGTGGCGGTCTGTGTCCCTTTTTTCCTGTTCTGCGTGATGCAGTTTATCGGAAGGGCGCTTTCTAACTTCCTGACATTCTTCAAGCTTACGCCGGATATGCTGGTAAATGTGCTTGGGTGTGCGAAAAGTATCAATATATTCCAGATAGGGGATTATGTATTCCGGCAGATTCCGTGTGTTATGATGATCTATTTTGTGACCGCTGTCATATTACTGCCGTTTGTATATAGGAGTTACCATTGCTATGGGCTTAAAAAGAAGGGAATTTGAACATTACAATTCACCTAATTTTTTAAAGGCTGTTTGAATATTATTATATTGTTCCCAACGTATATTTTTTAAAATATTTTGCCTTTCGGCGTATTGCTCGACGGGAGTTCTGATCGAGAAATATGTATCAAATTTTGCCTTGGTGATATAACGCCGAGAGGTTAAATATTTCTTCTCAGGATCGATTCGGTCAACAAAATTGCTGCACTCATTTATAATATTTTTATCATATGAATCTTTATTTCCAATAGCATTTAATAAGAATGTTTCCATAGCACCATTTTCTTCGAAAGGTATAATTAGCAATAAAATTGAAAAACTTATAGATAGGCCTATCTTATTACGCATAGAACATGGTATCCAGGAATTGTTTGCTATTGAAGAACTATCGGTTATGTTATGCTTGGTTAAAATTTGCTGCAATTCTTGGATAAAGGTTTGTTCAGTACCCACTTCATCCCGGTCAGTAACAATGATAATTTTGCTGTAAGTATTGGAGCTTGGAGGCGGTGAAAGGTAATTTCTTTCTAATACGGCGTTTAATCCATTACCGATCTGACTGCAGCCGCCAACGGCCATTATGGTCAGTATATCTGAATTTTTTGCTAAGTTTCTCGATTTTTGTCCAGGCATTTTTAATATGCCATATTGGATTGATTTATCATCAGTCCATTGATAGGCTTCTCTCATATAATACTGCAATAGAAAGTAATCGGTGGATCCTTCGCATAGTATAATGCTATTCATTATCTCAACTCCAATCCTAAAGTATCTTTTGCATTAATTGCTTCCTGGCATGTCATCATGCGAATATAGTTTTTTACTTCAAAATTGTATAAGGTATATAGATTGATGTAAGACTGCAATTCAGTGTTGCAGTGCAGGACTTTTTCGATTGCTTCTTTACTGTGAGAAGTCAAAAATATTTGTACATTTAATTTTAAGGCGCTTTTAAGCAACCAGGAAAAAATAGAATCCATTGCAGAAGTGTGTATAGCTGTTTCGAATTCATCAAGCAGCAGAATGCCATCATGTGCACTGACAACAGCACTTAATAAGAGCATTGCTTTTTTCATACCGTCACCGTATGAAGTTAAAGGTAAAGCTTTCGGGTGATTTTTGGTTAAAACCATATACTCTGTAATAAATGGGCTATTATCATTTTTGAGAGCATTAATATTAGTAATGCTCTCATCAAATATTTGAAGAATACTTAACATTTCTTCATAAAGCTCTGGATCGGACAAAATAGAATTCAGATTAAGTGCGCTGCTGGTATGATCTATAGGAGAAACATAGGCGGTTCTGAAGAATTTTGTCTTTTTATTTACAAATTTTGAGATATTAGTTTGAAAATCATAAATTGTATCTTCATTTACTTTTTGGCCGTTAATATAGGTATATAATTGCATGCAAAGTGTATCAATTATTTCATCTTCTTGCTTGGCAGACCCCATTCTAAGCAAGCCGTTTAGCCGATACATGTCTCTTTCGAGTATTTGAGTTTCTTCAATTTCGGCGGCAAGAGTTACGGTGTTTGTTATGTCATTGGCATTTACATAAGTATAAGATATTTCTTTTTCTTCATTATCAATAGGAAACATATTGTAAAAGCCGTTAAAATATAATCTGTTTCTGGCACGAGAATTGTCCGTTCTCGTACATAATGACCAAGCCCCCGTATATTGGGGATTATCAATTGTCGAAAGCAACTCTAAAATGCTTGTTTTACCGCTGTTATTGTCGCCGGTAAGAATATTTATTAAATTTAAATGATCTAGGGTTAAATTCTGTATTCCTTTATATGCATGGATAGTAAATTTCTGTATATGTTTTTCCATTTTGACAGACTCCTTTATTTATATAGATATAGTATATATTGCTTTCGGATAAAACATACAATAGTCGGTGATGATATATGTTGCATTATAGCATGTACAAAAAACTTTTTCCACAGACATTTAAAGGGACTGCCGCATATATTAAAATTTCTCCTTTTTAGTCTCTTTCAGATACAATCCCAGAGAGTAACCAGCCGGCAGCAGAATTATGACTATGATCATCCCGGGCATCAGCCATCTAAGCTGTATAAAAGCATTGAGAACGCATATGATGCCGACCGCAGCATATAACCGTCCGGCAAACCGGTGGGTAAGGTTCCAGTTGTTCTCGTCTGCCAGAGTCCAGGGGATCTTGATGCCTACGGTGTAATTCTGGTGGCACTTAGGCAGATAATTCCCGATCGTGAAGAAGATGATGCCCATCAGCAGGTTCATGAAAAATGCTGAGTTCAGCCAGTTACCCATAGGGAGCGCCAGGGCGTATCCGTAGACGGCAGCGGCGCAGACAATGGAAACCACCGGACAGAGTCCAAGGAGCAGGCGGTACATCTTCGGGCTGATATTCTTGCGCTTCGGGTCGATCGCGGTGCCAAAAGCACAGAGTATGTGCGCTGTGAATATGAAGACCGGCAGCCCTAATACAGCGAAGAGCTTGGAGCTCCAACCGTTCGGCGTTCCGTCCGATCCAAAATGGGTTGCGACGGTATCCGGCAGCTGGTTCCAATACAGGATACCGATTAATATAGGCGCCAGAGTGATTATGCTGGTTACAATGATTAATGCTCGATTCTTCTTGATCATGATTCAGTTCCTCCTTTTAAATTCGAGAGCCATGCCATTAATTCCTCTACCACGGAAGTATTCAGTTCATAGTATATATAATTCTTATATCTTGATTCGTATACCAGGTCTGCTTTTTTTAGAATACTTAAGTGATAGGAGATGGTAGCTCCTGTCATATCAAAATGACTCCCGATCTCTCCGGCCGACATTCTGCCGGATCTCAGCAGTGTAAGGATCTCGCGCCGAACGGGGTCGGATAATGCCTTAAATGTCTGTCCGAAACTCAATAGGCATTCCTCCTTAATAAGTATTTAGAAATATTTCTAAATAGATAATAGCATGAAAGAATATAAAAATCAACAGCTATTTAGAAATGTTTCTAAATACTTGCTGCGGGAGTAATATATTAAGGGATGACATTTTCAACCATAATCTGTATAATATTCATCATAAGGAACTGTAAAGATTTATGACAGGAAAGAAGGAGCGTATATGAGATTTACTATTGAACATCTATCGAAGCATTTTGAGAAAAAAGAGGTGCTGCATGATATTGATTTTTCCTTTGAAAGCGGCAGGATATACGGACTTCTGGGGCGCAACGGCGCAGGGAAGACGACGCTTTTTAATTGCCTGAATCAGGATATGAAGGCTGACGGCGGAAGCTTCTATCTGGAAATGGACGGACAGAAGAAGGAGATCGTGCCGGATGACATCGGGTATGTGCTGTCTACACCGACGGTGCCGGAATTCCTGACAGGACGGGAATTTCTTAAATTTTTTATAGACATTCACGGGGAGCGTATCAAGGAGCCGCAAAGCCTGGATGCCTATCTTGACTATATGAGCATTGGAGTCAAGGACAGGGATAAGCTTTTGAAGGACTATTCCCATGGAATGAAGAATAAGATGCAGATGTTGGTCAATATCATTGCCAGGCCCAATATCCTGCTGTTGGACGAACCGCTGACCTCGCTGGATGTGGTTGTGGCGGAGGAGATGAAGCAGATCCTTCGCAGTCTGAAGCAGGACCGGATCATTATCGTGTCCACACATATCATGGATCTTGCGCTGGATCTCTGTGATGAGATCGTATTGCTGAATCACGGAGAACTGGAGGAGGTTGACAAGACGGATATGGACAGTCAGGAATTCAAGGAGAAGATCCTGGCCGCGCTTCGGGACAGTTCTGCAGCATAATTCTGAACAGTTCAGACAAGCTGCTCTGCTGCATAATTACATCATTTATACGATACATATCAGGTTAGACGCGAGGAGACAAACATGAATAAGACATTGAAGATAGCATTTTCCTTAAAGAATACTTACCGTGTCAACGCGATACTTTATTCTCTGAAGCAGATTCCGCTGATCAAACGGCTGCTTCCGCAGGAATTGTACTGCGACCCGGATCTTAAGATCCTTGGGAATATCTTGTCCGGGATAGTGGAATTTATCAAGGCATTCCTTGGGAAATTCCTGTATTTTCTGCTGATGCTCATGCTGGCGGCAGGTCTGTATGAGACTGCGCCTGCGGGACAGATATTTCTGCATATCTTTGTGCTGCTGACGCTGGTCGGGGCGTTTTTAAACACTTATATATTTAATCCGACCAAGGACAAATATTACGCGCTGATCCTGCTTCGGATGAACGCCAGGGAGTTTGCGCTGGTCACCTACAGTTATGAGATGCTTAAGGTTCTGATCGGTTATCTGATCTTTGGCCTGATCTTCGGGAAAATGAGCGGGCTGACGCTGTGGTATTGTCTGTTGCTGCCATTTGCCGCGGCGGGTATCAAACTGACGGTGGTTGCGCATTCGCTGCGGGATTATGAGCGCACGGGAATAGCGGTGAGCGAGAATAAGGTAGGAGTGAAGGAATGGGCTGCGATCGCGGGAGTTCTGGCAGCGGCTTACGGTCTTCCGGTCATAGGATGGGTGCTGCCGGAGGCGGTGAGCGCGGGTATCCTGATATGCGGGATCCTGCTAGGCATCCTATCGGTCAGGAAGATCTGGACATTTGACGAATTCAGGGAGGTCTATCAGCAGCTATTGACGCAGTATATGAGCCAGGTTGAGGAAGCCAGGACTTCGGTCAAGAGACAGAGCGAAAAAGCGATACAGATCGGAGAGGAGACAGGAAGCAGCCGCAGAGGCTTCGAGTATCTGAACGAGCTGTTTATCAAACGGCACCAGAAGGTACTCTGGAAATCTTCGAAGAAAATAGCGCTGATCAGTCTGTGCGCGGTGTGCGGAAGTATACTGGGGATCACCCTTTGGCCGGAATACAAAGAACCGGTCAATAAGATAATACTGACGATGCTTCCGTATTTTGTATTTATCATGTATTGTATCAACAGAGGGACGGGCTTTACGAATGTACTGTTCATGAATTGCGACCACAGCCTTCTGACTTATTCCTTTTATAAGCGGCCGGAGTGTATATTAAAACTGTTCCGCATCAGGCTTCGGGAGATCATGAAGGTGAACCTGCTTCCGGCGGCTGTCATAGGAACGGGCCTTGCCGTCTTGCTGTATCTGTCGGGCGGAACCAGGGATCCGATGAATTATGTCATGCTGGTCGTCTCGATCCTGTGTATGAGCGCGTTCTTTTCCGTGCATTATCTGACGATCTATTATCTTCTGCAGCCGTATAATGCGGGTACAGAGATTAAGAGCGGAACATACCGGGTCGTAGTGATCGTGACATATTTGTTCTGCTATGGGTTTATGCAGCTTCGGATGCCGACGTTCGTATTCGGGCTTGCAACGATCGTTTTTTGTGTGGTTTATTGTATCATAGCGTGTGTGCTGGTATATAAGCTGGCGCCGAAGACCTTCCGGATTCGGGCATAACATGATCGGCTGCAAGGAGGAGATGAGAAAATGACATTTTTTGACGCGATGTGCGCCAATCTTCTGAGTATGGGAATCACGACGGCTTTCTATGTGTGTGCGTCGCTTCTGCTTCTGGGGGAGATTCCGTATAAAAACAGGAGACATTATTATACTATTTTTTGGACGCTGATGCTGTATATATTTGCGTGCGCTCTTGTCGGCACGATCTTTTATAAAACAGGATTATTTGCTTTGCCGCACAGTGGAGGAGAGGTGATCATCGATTATTTCACGATATTCGGCTCGATTCTGTTTTTGCGGACGATGTATGAGAAATCATTCGGGACATATCTGGCGACGGCAGTTTTTTTGAATATATTGTATAGCTTTGGCTGGAATCTGTCGGATATATTTTCACCTGACAAATTCTATTATATGGGAAATATGTCGGACCGGAAGCAGTATTTGTTTCAGGAGTGGGTCGTGATTCCGTTCTGCCTCTTCCTTACTCTGGCCTTCTTATATAAGACGAAGGCCGGAAAATTGTTCGGCCAGTGGGAAAACCAGAAGTTAAAGCCGCTGATATTGGTCTTCCTGGGATTATATCCTGCTCTGCAGCAGATCGTGCAGGAGGTAGTGGAGATCAGTGCAAAAGATGCGGGTTATAACCCGGCGACTACGGTGATATTTCTCTTGATCATCTATATGATCTTCATCTATACCGGGCGGGAAGAGATGCAGCAGAGGAGGATAGAGGAACAGAACATAAGCCTTGAGCAGCAGGGAGCTTATATCGAGAATCTGGAAGGGCTGCAAAGAGAGGTGCGCCGGTTCAGGCACGACTTCAGGAATATGATGTCGGGGATGTATCTGCAGGCAGAGGAGGGGAATCTTACGGCGATTCAGACATACATCCAGGAGATGACGGAGGATTTTGATCTGCAGGTGGGCAATCAGATCCGCCTGATGAATCAGTTGGCTAATATCCGTATAACGGAAGTGAAGGGGTTATTTCTGGAGAAAATGAAGAAGATGCAGGAGGAAGAGATCCACTGGGAACTGGAAGTTCTGAATCCCTTCGAAAAAACCAGGATGCGCAGCACAGATCTGTGCCGGTGCCTGGGAATTCTCCTGGACAATGCCATGGAAGAGGTGAAGGGAAAGAAGGACGGCCGGATCCATATCATAATCAGCAGGCAGAGCGGGTATACGACATTGCGTGTGAAAAATACGATGTATTCGGCTGTGGAATTCCATCGGCTCGGCTCCCTTGGGTATTCTACGAAGGGAGCTGACCGCGGGGTCGGCCTTAATAATTATAAGAATATTCTGGAAAAGTATGAGAAGGCATTGTCATTTACAATGATACAGGATGGAGAGTTTGTTCAGGAATTGAAGATACAGGAAGCGTGAGGGCATTTCGCGGACGGCAGTTTGCGGCTGACCTTCCTGATACAAAGACAAGGCGATGTCCCGGACGGCCGATTCAGTTTAGGCATGAAAGACGGCAGTTCGGGCATTTTTTGCTGCAAAATGGCGGAAGAAGGTTAGAATAAATTTCGAAAGCAGTTCGCAGACAAGGTTGGGACTTTTGATGTGGTACGGAAGTGCGAGGCAGATCAACCTAAGTGTGTTTCCGAACGCGCAGATGCTATATCCGGCAATGGGCGTGATGTTTGCATTTATGCTGACACATAAGAAAGAGGGGAATATGCCGAAGGCATTCTACATGAGCTTTATTGTGACAACATTTATCGCAATTGTATGTTCGGTTCTCTCGGTAGCAGACAGCGGACGGGAGATAACGATGCCGGGAGGGACGGTTCCCCTGTGGATTATGGCGATTCAGTATGTTATGATCATAGGGAGCATTATAGGCCTGATCTGCCTCCTGGCGGCGGGAAGGAAGAAGAGAGAGGTTTACGGGCTTCGGTGGAAGAATTGGAAAGCTTCTGTAGGCTGCATCCTTTTATTTCTGATATTATATTTTTTGCGGGCGGCGTCAGGTTACGCTCTTATGGGGCAGCTTAAAGCATTTATTGACATTATGAAGAGCTCCCAGGCTTGGCTCACTCTTGGGATAATGCCTTTGAATTTTGTACTTTCGTATCTTGCTTTCTTCGGGGAAGAATACGGATGGAGATATTATCTGCAGCCCTGCCTGCAGAAAAGGTTCGGACTGCGCAAGGGTGTGCTGATCCTGGGCGTGGTATGGGGGCTGTGGCATCTGCCGCTGGATTTCTTCTATTATGTGACGCCGGATAAAGGGCTGATCATGACGGGCAACCAGATCATCGTCTGTGTGGCTCTTGGTATATTCATGGGATATGTCTACATGAAGACAGAGAATATATGGGCGGTAGTGATCATTCATTTCCTGAATAATAATCTGGCGTTGGTCATTTCAGGAGAATTTTCCGCGGATGTACTCATGAATCAGAGCGTGTCATGGAATGATATGCTGTCGGCATTGCTGCTCAACGGAGTGCTCTTCGGTCTGTTTATATTTGCTAAGCAGTACCGGGAGAAGAGCGCGGCGTCCAGGCAGAATATCAGCTATGATATGGAATTGAACTGAATTAGATTAATAAACAGGACATAGGGGGAAAAGTATGCTTCCGGTGTATATATGCGAAGATGATGCAAAGATACGGGATGCCCAAAAGGAATATCTGGAAAAACAGATCATGATCGAAGGATATGATATGGAGATCGTGCTGTGCAGCGGCCGTCCAGAGGAGATTATACAGGCGGTGAAGGAATCTCCCGGGCGGGGGATATATTTTCTGGATGTAGAGCTGAAGGGCGAATCTATGAATGGCTTTGAGCTTGGAAGGGAGATCCGCAGGCTGGATTCAAGGGGATTCCTGATCTATGTGACGTCGTTTCAGGATCTGGCATTTGAGACGTTCCGGTATCATCTGGAGGCATTGGACTATATCGTGAAGGGGAATCCCAGAAAGATGCAGGAGGGGATCCGCCATTGCCTTGAAGTGATCACCGAGCGGATGTGCAGGGAGAAGGGAGAAGAGCGGGAATTCTTCTCTGTGAAGATCATGGATATTGTCAAGCATGTTCCGGTGGATGAGATCGTGTTCTTTGAGACTGCCGGGCGGACGCACAGGATAGAACTGCACGCGGTTAATGACAGAATGGACTTTATCGGGAGTATGCAGGAGTTGGAGGAGAAGCTTGGGGAGAAGTTCTTAAGGGTTCACAGGGCTTATCTTGTGAATGTGGACCAGATCGCGGAGCTGGATCTCAAAGGGCGGGAGATCCGCATGAAGAATGGGGAGAAATGCATGTTCTCCAGGAATATGAAAGGGGCTCTTCTGGAAAGGATCTGAGCGGGGCTTTAAGCGGGATGGGGCTGTCGGGAGGATGGCCCCATTTTGTGATGTGCGTCAATCGGTTTTTTTGAATCGTGTATAAAAATCACATTTTGTTTTTTTGCAGCAGCAAGGATATAAGTAGCAAGTATTGAGCCGGGCTTTGATGTATTGAGCTGGTGTATTTTGAGTCAAATCGGTCAGTAGTTTAGAACAATATTTTTCATGCTGATATAGTGCGTATCTACAACTGCTTCAGGGTGGTTTATCAGTGAATCTACAATACTAATGTTTCGAAACATTCCATTTTGCAACAGTTTCCATTCGAAAGATTCTGGGAGATATAGTTTGGATTTTGTGAGAATCAAATCTTGTATAAATGCTCCGATTGCACAGCCATCACCAATAAGCAAAGTGTAGGGGCTGCCTAGTTTGCTAAGATTGCTGTTTCCATGACTTGTTTTGGTTTTAGCGCCATAGATATGTTGATAATATTCGAATCCTGCATCTTCATCTTCGGTCACGATATGATCGCTGTCTTGAAAATTATCGTATTTTGGATAGATATTTTCAAGTGAATGGTATTTCCCTGTAACTATAAGGAATTGTTGGGAGAGATTCACGTGTGATCAGAATAAAACAGTTTTCGGATTTAAGGACAATAGCAGCGAATTCTTTGCTTTTTAATGGTCCGAAATCTTCATCAATAATGTAGATATTACCGGCTTCATTTTCCAATTCGTATTTATATCCGATTTCGTACAATGCTTTTACCGGTACATCACATGAGATTGTAACTCCTGATAACCGGGAAGAATTGGCGTCGCTGATCATTTGGAAAAGGGTGGTTTTTCCGGTAGCGCTATTTCCCCGGATAATAGTAAATTTTCTTTGTATTGTAAATTTAAATTGAATATCGCGTTTGTTCTGAATCAGAAGGTCATGTTTTGTCTCCATAAAAGATACTCCTTTTCAAACTCATTTGCGGTGTGACATATTTTTCCTGTCCGAGTGATTTCCATATCGAAGGTGTGGTCACTGAAATTCATAGGGTAAGCGAGATAAATTGAAAAATCCTTTTTCTTACTTAATTCTGCCAGAAGTTCTGCACAGTTTTCACCACAGCTATTAGCATTACTGATTACAGAGTTGTCGGAGTTCATAGTAATAAGAGCTTTTGCTCCGCCGCTGATTTCCCGGATGGTGATCGGACCCAACACTGGGCTGTCAACAAGACCTGGAGAGAGTAATACTGAATTGTCTACTTGGCGGATTACCTTTATTGCCCAGTCATCCAACCATTCATCGGTATAGGAATTATTAAAATATTTGGATGTAGAGATAATTTTGTCATCTGATAATTCAAAATAAACTTTTACCATAACTGCCTCCTGTGTCTTGATTTAAGACTTCAAAATATATTCCTTATGTATTTCATTATAGACAAATAATTTATATTTTACAATAATGGTTGGAGGAGAATTCAACATTTCAGGCAATCATCTGCCCCGTTTGGGCAGATAACGGCATCTGGCAACGGTATAATGCTATGATATCTCTATCAAAGAAATAAGAAAGAGGGTTATCATATGGAACAGAACGCATTACTTCAACTGTCGCATATTTCCAAGCGGTTTAAGACGGATCTGGCGCTTAAGGATATCAGTATGGAATTACATCAGGGAGAGATTCTTGGGTTTCTAGGGCCGTCGGGAGCCGGTAAGACGACAACGATCAAGATCATCACAGGGCAGCTTAGGCAGACATCCGGCGAAGCGAAGATCCTGGGAACGGATTCTGCCAATATTGACGCTTCGATCTATGAGAAGATCGGCGTTGTTTCTGATAACAGCGGCATATACGATAAGATGACCGTGTGGCAGAATCTTAGTTTGTTTGCGCAGATCTGGCGTGTATCGAATACAAGAGTGGAAGAAGTTCTGAAACAGGTGGAATTGTATGAACACAGTAAGAAGCAGGCCGGCAAGCTGTCCAAGGGGCAGAAGCAGCGTCTTGTCCTGGCAAGAGCCGTTCTTCATAAGCCGAGGATCCTGTTCCTTGACGAGCCGACAAGCGGACTGGACCCGACGACGGCGGTGGAGATCCACAGGATGCTTCTGAATCTGAAGCAAGAAGGGATGGCGATATTCCTGACAACTCACAATATGGAGGAAGCGACGAAGCTGTGTGATAAGGTGGCGCTTCTCTATCAGGGTGAGATCGTTGAATTTGGATCGCCGCAGGAACTCTGCCTGAAATATAATCATGATAAGAAGTATCAGGTTCTTCTTGATAACCAGGAAGAGATCGTGCTGGAACAGACATCCGAGAATATCGGGAAGATCGCAGAATGGATGCGAAAGAACCGGATACAGTGTATACATTCATGCGAGCCGACATTGGAGAGCGTATTTTTGAAGGTAACAGGGAAGGCATTGAATGCGTAGAAAGAATCGAGGAGTTGAGAAGATGGAGAATATGAATAAATTAGCGGCAGTGGCAAGGATCAAATGGCTCTGTGTCAGCCGGAATACGGCGGTGATGATAGGACCGTTTATGGTATTGGGTATGGTATGGGGGTGCAAGATCTTGTATGGGCTTCGGACCGACGGAAAACTGGTGCCTATGATGATGGCGGTGCTGTTGAATCTTGGAATTACGATGAATATCTGTACAAATGGTTTCCTGACGGTAGGAACGGCGATTGCGGAAGAAAAGGAAAAGCATACGCTTCGTGTATTGATGACTTCGTCCATTACAGGGATACAATATTTTATCGGAAGTATTTTATATCCGTTCGTTCTTACGGTGGTGATAAATTTTGCCGTATTGTGGGTCAGCGGGATTTCGATGGAACAGGTGTCAATTCCGGCATATTTCCTGGTGAGTATAGCGGCGTCGCTGATTAGCTGTGTGATCGGGATGATCGTGGGGATCTGTGCCGATACTCAGATGAATGCCAATCTGATCGGGTATCCGCTGTTGATCGTATTTATGATGATACCTATGTTTGGAAATATGTCGGACGGACTTCGACGGATCTCTGGATTCTTGTTTACGGGTGTGGTGACAAAGATGACGGACTGCTTTGCAAACGGAGTGAAATATACCGTAGAACCGCTGGATATCGCAGTGCTGTTCGGAGAATTGATCATTAGTGCTCTGGTGTTCCTGGTGATGTACAGACGGAACGGATATGAGAAGGATTAAAAATGGAACAGGAAAATAGGAAAATAGGAATAGAAATGAAATAGGAATAGAAATAAAATAGGAATAGATATAGAAGCTATGACAGAGGGGATGCAGGCAGCATCCCCCTTCGTATATGTGTTTACATTAAGGTTTTGTCTGTGCAGATACACGTTTTACAGGACGGGGACGCGAACTTACGGAGTCCATATGTGATTGAGAAGGACGCCGCTTAACTGCACGTTCCGGTTTCTCGGATTTGGACTGTGCTGTTTTGGCTCTTGATGCCTGCCGTACGGGCTTCTCCCTCTCAGACTTGGGGAATGAGGCTTCCCGGTCTCCTCTCGGTCTGCGGTTATCCTTGGAACGCTGCGCTCCTGACCGGCGATGATCATCATCAAGATGGAGCTCCGTCCGCCGGCGCTCTTCTGCAAAACGCCGCGCCTCTGCGCGCCGCCGCTCTGCAGCCCGGAACCTGGCAAGCTCTTGGCGTTCCATTTCCCGTTCCTCTGCCTGCCGTCTGGCCATCTCCTTTCTCCGCGCCCGTTCTTCGATTCGCTGCGCGACACGGAACGGAGCCAGGAAGGTCCAACAGATGATTCGGACGGTTATAATACCGAAGAACGCCCCGATACTGTCGATCATGACGTCCTTCTTGGAAGGCCCGCGCCCGTCAACGAAGGATTGATGGTATTCGTCCCCGGCGGCGAAGCCGACGCAGATCAGTCCGGCGACCAGCATCAACGGGAATCCTCTTAATCCGTACACGTAGAACGGAAAGGAAACGGCGATTGCCAGACAGAAATACTCTGTCATATGGGCAAGCTTACGGACGGGGTATTCGATTCGTTTTGCATAATAACCGAGCTGATCGTCCGATATACCAACATCAAAGGTATCATTGCCGATTTCGACGATCTTATAGCTGACGGTATAACTCAAGCTTCCGGAAGCCTCGCCGGTCTGGGCGGAAAAGCTGTAGATTATGTACATCATGCATATCGCGGGCAGAAACGACAGCGGCTTCAGAAAAAATAATATTAGTTTCTTCATGAAAATCCCCTCATTTTTGTTTTGATAACATGTTTAAATATGCCATATTTTCAGCAGTTTGTAAAGTGAATACCGGTGAGAACCCTGAATTTTCAGAGTTTCTTAAGGAAATCTTCCAAAACATCTTCAACGCAGTCCGTGACATTTGTTGCGTAATCGGAGATGCCGGGCGCTCCGTCGGCCATGGCGTAGCTGATCCCTGCGAATTGGAGCATCTCTGTATCGTTGTATTGATCGCCGAAGGCCATGCATTCGTCCGGATGTATGCCAAGATGCGCAGCCAGATCTGAAAGAGCGCTTCCTTTATTGGCGTTTGGAGCGATGAAATCAATCCAGATCATACCGGAAGTGACAACTTTGATCTCATCGTTAAATAATTCCCCAAAATACTCTTCAATGCCGTCCGTACCGGTAAAATCGCAGATGGCGATCTTTAAAAACGGTTCTGTAATATCTGCCAGGTCATCCGCCGTTCTCAGATCGTAACGAAGAACATCCCGTATATAACGGATAAATTCCGTATCCTTAGAATCGGTATAGCATGCGGATTCACAGGACAGAAGACAATGGCAGCCGCCTCGGTCACGGACAGCCTTGAATATACGGAGGCCCAGGCTGCGTTCAATAAGGCCTCTGGATATCACTTGTTCGCCGCAGATGCACAGGGAACCATTTTCAGCAATATAAAAGATATCGTCCTTAACAGGTTCGAAGAGAAGCCTTAGATTGTAGTGCTGCCGCCCGCTTGCCGCTGCGAAACGGATACCCTTCTCTTTCAGCTTTTTAATAATATCGTAGATTCTGGGATTAGGCTCCTGGGCGCCGTTCTTTAGGAGCGTGCCGTCCAGATCGCTTGCAATTAGTTTTATCATAATATTCTCCGGTGTCATGTTGATAATTATACATTTAGATATTATAATATAAAAATAAGATGAATGGAAGAGAGGAAATATAAATGAAGATAGGAATTGGGAATGATCACGCGGCTGTTGCAATGAAGAAGGAGATCGCAGGATATCTCGAAGAGCTGGGATACGAAGTTGTCAATTATGGGACGGACAGTGATGAAAGCTGCAGTTACGCGGTATATGGAGAGAAGGTTGCAAGGGCGGTCGCAGCGAAGGATGTGGACTTGGGGATTCTCATCTGCGGGACAGGTCTTGGTATCTCGCTTGCGGCTAATAAGGTCAGAGGAATCAGGGCGGCAGTTTGTTCGGAGCCATGTACGGCAAGACTGTCAAGGCAGCATAACGATGCGAATATACTTGCGTTTGGCGCGAGGATCATCGGGATCGAGACTGCCAAGGAGATCGTGAAGGCGTGGCTTGATGCGGAGTTTGAGGGCGGAAGGCATCAGACTAGGGTGGATATGATCATGGCGATCGAGGAGAGATAAGAACTGAAGAGAACGGCGGCTTCAAAAGCTGTCCTGAAAATGTTGTTGAGGAAGGTGTTCCGAATAACATTTTCAGGGCAGTTTTTTTGTGTGGAGGGTGGGAGGTGTCAAGGGGGCGGGGAAGGAGGCTACGGTATCAGCTTTTCGGAGCCGCGTATCTTTAGATGCGGCTGCAAAATGATTCTGTTTAAGGAATCTGGTTCCGAAGACTGACGGATTCTGCCGAGAAGCGTATGTACAGCCAATGCTCCCATCTCGATTGTGGCCCTTGCGACAACAGTTATAGGGTTGCTGATAACATCATAGGACAAGAATTCATCAAAACCTACAACTGCAAAATCATCGGGAATCTTCAGGTTATTTTCCTTTAGAACCGACAGGCAGCCCAATGTCATAAGGTTATTGCAGCAGAAGATGGCGGTTGGATGCTTTTTTGATTTTAATATCTTTTTCGTAGCTTCGACCCCGCTTTCATACATAAAATTGCCGGTGTACTGCAAAGACCGGGGAGGAACCATGTTGATCGAACGATAGGCTTCAAGGTATCCTTCCAGACGGTCACGCCCCGGAATAGATGACATAGGACCATGGATGATTGCTATTCTCCGGTGGTTTTCAGTGAGCAGAAGTTTGGTTGCTTCATAAGCCCCGGTTACGTTGTCTATAAATACACCGTCACAATTCAATCCGCTGATATCACGGTCGATCAATACGATAGGAATATTCATTTTCTGAATGTTTTTCAATAATTCTTTGCTTTTCTGAGACGTCTCCATAACTGGAGTGATTATCAAACCCCGCACCCGGTTTTTGATAATTGACTGGAGTGTGTTCAATTCCTTCTGGACATTTTCATTTGTGTTGTAGAATATCAGATCAAAATCAGTTTGATCCAGTTCTTTTGTGATTCCCTTGATGACCTCGCCGAAAAACGGGTTAGTAATATCCGGGGTAACGACTGCGATATTGTGACTTTCGTTCTTGGACAGGCTGCGGGCGACTGTGCTGGGAATATAATTCAAGGCATCGATTGCAGCATAGATTTTCTCCCGGGTTTCCTGCTTTACATACCCGGAGTTGTTGAGCACTCTTGATACGGTTGATAATGAAACGCCTGCATATTGCGCAACATCATAAATGGTAACTGACATATACAATAACCTCCTGACAAATTAGTATAAAGTTTTCACCGACATATGAGGGAAGCGCTTTCATATATTAGGGTGAATATTTTCTTTTAACGGGATTTGAGATTTGCCTATATTATACTATAACAAGATGAAAAAGCAATAAATATTTGACGAAAGTGAAGATACTGACGATAAAGTGTGAGATATATTGGAAAAAATTGGAAAAGATAGAGAGGAAGAAGGGAATTGTAATACAAATACCGGAATGTGGAACAAATTTTAAAAATATATTGACGAATGTTACAAGTAGTGTTATTCTTATAATAAAATATGGTAGCGCTTCCATAAAAGAAAAGTAAAAAGTTTAATTTTATGCTGAAACACCTCAAAGGTGTCACAGTGTGTCCCAATAGGGGCAAGAGCAAAGAAAGGAGAAAAGTATGAGAAATACGTGGAAAAAGAGATGTGCGATGGTAATGGCCGTTGTATCAGTTGTGGGAGCATTGGCAGGCTGCAGTAAAGCCGGAGACGGTAACGGTTCAGAATCATCCTCTGGAGATAGCGGCCCTGTAAAATTAACGTTTAAGACGTTGGCATGGATCAAGGCCGAACAGGAAGAGCAAAAAGCGGTTATTGACGAGTGGAATGCAGAACATCCGGATATACAGGTCGAATTGCAGTCAGCAGACTGGTCAACTGCCACGAATGAATTACTGACGGCATTTGAGACAGGGGATGTGCCAGATATTTTCCATTATTCGCAGCCGATCATATCTGACTGGAAAGATCTGGGTTATCTGGACGATATGTCCGTGATGCTCACTGATGAAGATAAAGCAGACGTTAATGATGATATCTGGGGCGGCCTTACAGCATCAGACGGTTCGATTGTGGGTGTGCCGATTCAGTATGAGGTTGATGTAACGTTTTATAATAAAGAGATATTCAAGAAATACAACATTACCCCGCCGACAATGGATGATCCGTGGACATTTGATGAGATGGTTGACGTGGCACGGATGATTCAGGAAAAAGAGGGGATACAGGGTATGAGTTTCCCGGGGCCTGATCATTTTGGCAGAGTGTTTACTGAGGTATGGGCGCCGAAGATCGGGGATCCGCTTGTCTACACCAAGGATGACGGAAGCTTTGAAGTGAAGCTGAATGACGAATCGAAGGAGTTCTTCAAGAAGATCAAGGATTTGTTCGATGAAGGGCTGATCTCGCAGTCTATGCTTGCTTCGGATGCGAATACGATTGCTTTGAATGAGTTCATGGGCGGTAAATCAGGTATGCTTGTGGGTTACGGTTGCTGGTATCGGTCTCAGTTTATCAATGAGACTGAAGGGATGGCGGATGCGATAGATTGGGGTGTCGCAGCGCCGATTGCTGTGAATTCTACAAGTGTTTACGGATATATTCAGACATTAAGCGTGCCAAAGGAAGGAAAGCATAAGGAAGAAGCCTATGAATTCCTGAAATGGTACTGGAATAAAGAGAATACTTTGAAGGTTGCTAAGGCGGCATATATTATGCCGGGACGTAATTCTGCGATTCAGGATGAGAGCCTTGCAACAGAGGAGGACTCATGGGATCTTTGCCAGGAGGCCGTACAGAAGAATGTTCTGCCGGATTATGTAAAATTGCCAGGATGGGGACAGTTTACAGAGGGTGTTGCGCTTACACTGTGTGCAGAGTATTTCGCAGGAACTATAGAGTTTGATGATTTTATCTCCAGATTTGAAGCGGAAGGTTCAAGGATCCTCAATGAGAATAAATAAGATGTGCATTTTGCGGGGGATGAGCAAATGACGAATAAAAGAAGCAAACGAAAGAAATTATTGCTGTTAATTCCTACGGGTATTATGATTTTGGTTCTCAGCCTTTATCCTACATTGCGGGGAATATATCTGGGGTTTACGAATTACAGGGTCGGAAGACCGATAGAGTTTAATGGCGTTGATAATTATGTGGGAATTTATAATTCCGGTTATTTGGGGATTATTTTTAAAAATATTGGTTTGATGCTGTTGATTTCTGTTATTGCGATCTATGTGATCAGTTTGGCGTTGGCGCTGCTGCTTAACAGTGAGATTCCGTTCAGGGGATTATGGAGGGCACTTTTGATCATCCCCTGGGCGGTGCCCCCGATTGCTAAGATCTCAATGTGGAAGGCGGTTTTTAATCCGGTATGCGGGTATCTTAATGCATATCTGCTGAAATTACATTTGATCGATCAGGCAGTCAATTGGACGACAGATATTAATTTTGCGAAATATACGGTAATTACAGTATTTGTATGGGGATGTGTACCGTTTACGGCATTGTCCTTGTTGGCTACGCTGCAGCAGGTACCGACTGATATCCATGAAGCGGCAGTATTGGATGGGGCTAATTCTGTCAAATATTTCCGATATATCGTACTGCCGTATCTGAATCAGACAACGGCAATTACAATGTCGCTGGTCGTGGTTTGGATTATGAATGACTTCTCGAGCCAGTATCTTCTGACGAAGGGAGGCCCGGGTTCTGCCACGCTGACACCTATGGTTGAAGCATACAGGCAAGGATTTACCTATGGTAATTTTGGATTTGCCAGTGCATATGGAAATACTATGATCGTCTGTGTGTCTGTATTGATCTTCATCTATATTAAATCCATGAATGCAAGAGATAAGGGGGTCAACTGATGAGCAGAAAGATGAAATACAATTGCCGGCAAATCATGAAATTGCTGTTGATGCTTATACTGATGACGTTTGTGGTATTTCCGTTTCTCGTATGTTTAAGCCATACGTTTAAATACGAAGGGGAGATCAATTCGCTGACACCGCATCTTATTCCTAACAAGTTTACGTTGGATAATTTAAAAGAATTATTTGCGGATAAGGAATTTTTCAGGGGAATATTCAACAGTCTTAAGATATCATTGGTAACGATGTTTTTGACAACAGTTTTGGCACTGCCTGCCGCATACGCTATTGCACGGCTTAGGAGCAGATTCAACCCTGCGATCCAGGGCTGGATCGTGCTCAGTCAGATGATTCCTGTAATCACTCTGACCGTACCGTTATATCTTTTTCTTAGAAGTGTAAGACTGACAGATTCGCTGCAGGGGTTGGTGCTTGTCTATACGATTTGGTCAATTCCGACGACATTATGGTTGTTAAAAGGATTTGTGGCAGGATTTCCGATTGAACTTGAAGAAGCAGCGTCGATTGACGGATGCGGAATATTCAAGATGTTTACTAAGGTAATGCTTCCTAATATTCTTCCAGGGGTGCTGACGGCAGGAATATTTGCATTTATTGGAGCATGGAATGAATTCTTTTTTGCGCTGTGCTTCCTTAAATCCAATGAATCCTTTACATTGTCTATGAAGTTATATCAATACATAGGCCTGGCGGGGCAGTCAAGAGACGGTATGCTGGCAGCAGCCTCGCTGTTGGCTTCATTGCCGGGGATTATATTATTTGCGTTTTTCCAGAAGTATTATGTGGCAGGATTGACGGACGGTTCTGTCAAATAGCATTGAGAGGAGGGTGGTGCTGATGAACAAGAAAATAGTTGTTTTTGGCAGTTATGTTACAGATTTGACAGTGTTTGCGCCACAGCTGCCGGTTCCGGGTCAGACAATTTTGGGGAAGTACTTTAAGAGCGGGCCGGGCGGAAAAGGTTCTAACCAGGCAGTAGCGATCCATAGAACGGGCACGAATGTAACATTTGTAACAAAGCTGGGGAAAGATGCGCTGGGGGATATGGCGAGAGTATTTTACGAGAACGAAAAAATGTCATTGGAAGGGGTGTTATGCGACGATGTCTATGAGACGGGAGCAGCATTGATCATAGTTGATGAGCAATCGGCGCAGAATGAGATCGTAGTTGCCCTGGGAGCGTGCGGGCATTTTACCGAGCAGGATGTGGAATTTGCTAAAAAGATCATCTCTGATGCAGATATATTACTGGTCCAATTGGAGACAAATCTTGAAGCTACGGAGGCCGTGGTAAGATACGCGAAGGAGAGAGGAGTGCTTACGATCCTGAATCCTGCGCCGGCCAAAGCGCTTAAAAGGGATTTTCTTGAAAATATTGATATTTTGACACCAAATGAAACAGAAGCTTCCAGTCTGACAGGGATCTATGTGGATCAGGCGGACGATGAGAGTATAAGAAGGGCTGCCAGGGAGTTGCTTTCGGCAGGTGTGGGAAAGGTGATCATTACATTGGGGGAGAGAGGAGTATATGCCAGTGACGGCAATGAAGAGCTTTTCTATGAGCCGATAAAGACGGGGGAGGTTGTAGATACGACAGGTGCGGGAGATGCATTTAACGGAGGATTTGCGGCAGGAATTGCTCAGGGGCTTGAATTTTTTCAAGCGATCAAATATGCGACAGTCGTCAGCAGCCTTGCGGTGACACGGGTAGGGACTGCACCGGCAATGCCGCATAAGAGTGAGATTATTAAATATCTGTAGGAGATAAGAAGGAGGCAGTGATGGATAACAGAGTAAAAGACATTTGTCAATGTGTACATATCTTGCCGGATAAATATATTTACAGAGTCGTTCACCGGATCATGGAAGGAGATTGTGAGTATGACCACGGTCCGTGCATGGTTGAGATTAAGGAATTATATGTAGACAAATATCCGGTAACAAATCGGATGTATAAGGAGTTTATGGATGAATCAGGCTATAAGCCCTGTGACTGTAATAATTTCCTGAAACACTGGGAGAATGGAACATATCCGGAGAAATTGGCAGAGTACCCGGTTGTGTGGGTTAGCCAGCAGGATGCAAAAGCGTATGCGTCATGGGCGGGTAAACGTCTGCTCTATGATTATGAATGGCAATATATTGCAGGGGGAAGAGAGAAACACAGATATCCCTATGGTGATGTGCTGGATAAACAGAAGTGCAATCATAACAGGGGAAGCCTTACGCCGGTGGATGAATATCCAAAAGGAGCGAGTCCTTTCGGAGTGATGGATCTATGCGGAAATGCCAGAGAATGGGTAGAAGATATTATTGATGACGGAAAACACAAGTTTACCTTTTTAAGAGGGGGATGCTATTTCCAGGCACCGCATTTCTGGCATACTGACGGAGGTGCAAGACCTGTAGATCATCATCTGAAATTCCAACTTCTGAATGAAGGACAGAACAGATGCCAGACAACAGGATTCCGTTGTGTGAAGGAGGTGTGATTGATGCTGAAACATGATGATAAGATGAAGAAGGTTCAGGTCTCGAATGGAAAGATGTCATTTGTGATCAGTTATAAGGATGGGCTTAAGCTGGAAGCGGTAGAATATCATTCCGATGTTCCATGGCTCCAAGATCAGGTGGATTTTTTTATCCTTCAGATACTTGAAGACAGGATTCATTCGTCAGACTGCAGGATTTTTGATGTGATTGAATTGAAGGATGCCGTTCAGGAAGGGATTGCATTTGAGATGGAGGCACCGGTCCGTAATATAAGGATGAGAGTGAGTCTGCTGTCAGAAGATTCAGATAGCTTTACACTGCTGTATCAGATGGCAGCTTCGTGGGAAGACGAGTATCAGGAGGAAGTGTTTATGCATATTCCGCTATTTGAAAAATTTGGCGGGCAGCAGAATCAATGGTATCTATCATCAAATCCTGTGGCAAGGCCGGATGGGCGCAGTGCTATGTGTCTTCACTCGGAGTACGATCTTCCGATCTGTAATATTCATCCGGACAGAAAGAGAGGATTCTCAATGGAATTCAGGAATTATGCAGGATTTATTGATGCCTGGAATCAGAATCGCAACTGTGACTTGCTTGCAATAACGGATGAACAGACTTTGAAACATAATAAATTATTGCTAAGGCTTTCAACTGATCAATTGGCGGATGTGTTTGAAGTAAGGTTTTTCACGCTTGAGAATGGATGGAGTGAGGCGTTCGACAGATGGAGGGAAAGAATACGGGAGCAAATGGATCTGAGCGAATATGACCGAATGGATCTTAAATGGTATAAAAAAGTAGTTTATCAGCATTTTACATTTGCCTATTCCAAAGAAATATTCAATTATGAAACTATGGAGTTTGAACCGGAGCGCTTGATTGAAGAGAGTAAGGAACTTGGAGGGATTGACTCGATATTGCTGTGGTATCAGTATCCAAGGCTTGGAGTAGACGAACAGAAGCAATGGGATTTTAACGAAAATATTCCGGGAGGAAAGAAGGGGATGAAGCAGTTTTGCGAGAGGGCACAGGCAAAAGGGGTCAAAGTCTTCCTTCCTTATAAGCCATGGGATATACGTTTCGATGAGTCGCCGGAAAGTATTGTAGAGCATATGGTATCCGTGATAGACGAGACAGGAATAGACGGTATATGGTTTGATACGATGGATAGTGTGCCCGAGAATTTCAGGGAGCGGATCGATGCATTGAGACCGGGAATCCTGTTTTGTACAGAGGTTCATCCTGCCAATACAAAATGTATTGAATCGATCACTGGTTCGTGGGATCAGCATATGAATAATGATGATATGCCGGAAGCGTTTATTCTGAGATATATGTTCCCTGAGAATAATGCACCTGCGACGAATCGATGGGCGGTTGGCAGGAGTAAGGATAACTTGATCAACAGATGTATCTTTAATGGAACCGGAATTGCGGTATGGCAGGATATATTTGGAGCATGGCTGCCTTTTAGTCCGGCGCATAAGAAGAAATTAAAGCATTGGAAAGAGATTCTGTTGGCTCATATAGATACTTATTTCGGGAAGAAGCCAATACCGCTGGTCCCGGTGATGCAGGAGAATTTGTATGCGAATCGGTTCATTTCTGATGATGGTGCGGAGATCATATATTCTGTTTATAATGCAGGGGATGAAAGCATCAGCGGAGAACTGGTAGAAGCTGATCAGGGTTATGTGCTGCGAGGCGAGCTGTGGAGCGGTAAAGAGATGGAGAATAAGGATGGTGTGATTGTCGGAGAGATATTGCCGGGTGAAGTGGGCATTATTTGTCTGGAAAAAGTAAAGTAGGAGATCAAGAACTACATAAGAAGAGATAGTAAAAGTGGTGCAGATTGTTAAAGTTTGCGCCGCTTTTTCTTCTGTTTTTGTGCAATTATATTGACAATAGCATCTAAAAGTGATAGTATAGGAACATATTATACTAATATAGTATAATATGTTCCTAAAGTGATTGTGAGGTTATATAAAGGAAAGCGGGAGGATGATATGATAGCGTTTGAGTTAAATGCGGAGAAAAACATGTGTGTGGTACAAAAGAAGGAGCCGGCAGCGAGCGATAATAACATAATCATTAAGGTTATATGTGCGTCTATCTGCGGAACAGACTTTAGAACATTCACAAAAGGAAGCGATAAGATTGATGTGCCTAAGACATTAGGGCATGAGGTTGTAGGAACGGTTGTGCATGTAGGAGAGAGTGCGAAAGGCGAGATAAAAGAGGGGGACAGAGTGACGGTAGCACCTGCTGTTGGATGCGGAGAGTGTTGGACTTGTAAGCTGGGACATACGAATATGTGTAATTCTCTGACTACTATTGGCTACCAATACGAAGGAGCTTTTGCTGAATATATGGAGATACCCAGACAAGCAGTGGAAATGGGTAATATTATTAAGATACCGGATGATGTTTCTGATATGGCAGCAGTTCTGTCAGAGCCGGCAGCTTGTGCGTTAAATGCGCAGACGTATTTAAAAATCAAAGAGGAAGATACGGTTGTAATATATGGTAGCGGATACATAGGGTGCGTCCATGCTGAACTTGCAAGATTAGCAGGGGCTAAAAAGATTATCATGGTGGAAATTGCGAAACCAAGGGCAGAGATTGCACAAAAGATGATTCCGGATATTATTATGATCGATCCTTCAGAGCAGAATACTGTGGAGGAGATCATGAAGCTGACAGATGGAAGAGGCGCAGATGTTGTTATAACGGCATTGTCTGTTCCGAGTGTACATACAGAGGCACAAGTGATAGCTGCCAAGATGGGAAGGATCAGTTTGTTTGGAGGGATTGCCGGGGAAAGTAAGGGATTTTTGGACAGCAATTTAATTCACTATAATGAATTGTCAGTTCATGGAGTACACGCGACAACGCCTCGATTAATGAAGCAGATCTTAGACTATGTTCAGCAGAAAAAGCTGGATTTAGAAAAATATGTTTCAAGGGTGTATGCATTGAGCGATATTGAAAAAGGATTTATCGCTATACGAGATGAGAATGTAATGAAAGTTGTAGTAAAGCCTGTGTTGTAACAGCAGGGAAAAGCGAATGTTTGAGGTATGAGTATGGAAACTATTTTGGAAATGAAGGATATTTCTAAACATTTTTCCGGTGTAAAAGCTTTGGACAAAATTCAATTTAATTTGAGAAAAGGTGAGATACATTCTCTTCTTGGAGAAAATGGAGCCGGAAAATCAACTATGATCAAAATCTTGGCCGGAATTTATGATCCGACAGATGGACAGATTTTTATCAACGGGAAAGAGGTAAAAATAGAAAAGGTCAGCAATGCGAAAGAATTAGGTATTTCCGTTATACATCAGGAGTTGAGTTTAGTTCCGTATATGACAGTGGCCGAGAATATTTATCTTGGCAGGATGCCCTCTAAAAAAACTGGATTTGTGGATGACAAAAAGCTGGAGGAAGATGCTTATAAGGTATTGGAAAGATTAGGGGTACAGGAGGTTATAAGTGTACATGCTTATCCGGCAAGTTTGACCGTAGCGCAGCAGCAAATGGTAGAGATAGCAAGGGCCCTTTCGGTAGACAGCAAGATATTGATTATGGATGAACCAACGGCTTCTTTGACTGAACGTGAGACGGTTCAGCTCTTAGAATTTGTGAAGAGGCTTCGGGATCAAGGGGTGGCTATTATTTATATATCACATCGTATGGATGAAGTGTTTCAGATATCAGACCGTATTACCGTATTCAGGGATGGTCAGTATATTGCAACGAGAGATATTAACGAAGTCTCTTATGATGATGTCATTCGTTTGATGGTTGGGCGTGAGATGAAGGATGTATATCCCGAAGTAGATCTGACAAAAGGGAAAGAACTTTTAAGAGTAGAGTGTCTTGATGACGGAAAGTTTCTGCGAGATATTTCATTCACGCTGCATCAGGGAGAGATCCTGGGATTTTATGGTCTTGTGGGAAGCGGAAGAACAGAGATCATGCGTTATCTGTTCGGTATAGACAAAGGTGCTTCCTTTAAGATTTACATGGAAGGAAAAGAATTAAAGATTACAAAACCGAAAGAAGCAATTGATGCAGGTATAATACTGGCTCCGGAGAATAGAAAGGAACAAGGTCTTGTACTTATTCAGGATATTCGGTTCAATACGGTATTAACGATTCTTGACAGATTAATTCATGGGATTAAGACAGACAAAAAGCAGGAGCAGGCGGTTGTAGAAGAGTATATGAGCAAGCTTCGTACAAAGGCAACCTCTGAAGCCCATATTACCGGTCAGCTCTCGGGCGGTAATCAGCAGAAAGTTGTTCTGGCAAAATGTCTGGCGACGAAACCGAAGATATTGATTTTAGATGAACCTACACGGGGTATTGATGTAGGGGCAAAGTTTGAAATATACAAACTGGTTACGCAGCTTGCAGAAGAAGGAGTAGGAATCATATTTATTTCTTCAGAATTGCCTGAAATTTTAAATCTCTCTACACGGGTTATTACAATGCATGAAGGCAAGAAAACGGGTGAATTGGACAAAAGCGAATTATCAGAGGAATTAGTTTTGAAATATGCTACGGGAGGTGCTGGAAATGTCAGCTAAAAAAAATAAAATTTCCGGAGGAGTTCCGACAAATCCGATTTTGAAATATTTGTATCTGAATAAAGGTATTTTGGCAGGGGCTTTAGGTATATTTCTGGTATTTGGTGTCTTAACAGAGTTTAAATTTTGGGGTAAGGCTAACCTGATTAATATATTACGGCTTACAAGTTTGGACAGTATTGCAGCATTCGGTGTCACGTTGGTTATTATTACAGGGGGCATTGATCTGTCTGTCGGTGCATTGATGGCTTGTGCAAGTACATATTGCGCGCTGCTGATTGCAAATGGACTTCATCCGGCAGCAGCACTTTTGGTAGGAGTTCTGATTGCAACCATATTCGGAGCTGTTAACGGAGGGATTGTTGCTAATACAAAGATTCCGCCGTTTATTGTGACACTGGGGATCATGAATATTGGGCGGGGAATTGCCTATACTTGCTCGGCAGGTACACCGATTCGTATCTCGGGAGATTTTGGTGAGATCGGAAACGGTTATCTGTTTGATACAATCCCTTATCCGATTATTTACACGGCAGTGATTCTGGCGATTACATATGTACTTTTGAATAAGACGAAATTCGGACGTTCAGTTTATGCCATCGGAGGAAATGCTGAGGCGGCAAAGTTTTCCGGGATCAATAGCCGGAAGGTGATCTGGATCGTTTATACTTTTGCGGGTTTTCTATATGGCATTTACGGAGTTATTTCTTGTTCCAGACTTTACAGCGGGCAGCCCACCCTGGGGCAAGGTTCTGAACTTAATGCGATTGCAGCAGCGGTTGTCGGCGGAACCAGTATGACCGGCGGTGTAGGAAGGATAGGAGCTACATTTATTGGTGCTCTGATTATGGATCTTTTAACCAGCGGTTTGAACTTCATGAATGTACCGTTCTATTGGCAGTATGTATGTCAGGGGGCGGTTGTTTTAGGCGCGGTATATATTGACCTTCAGGTAAAAAAGAAATAGACAGGATTATAATTTCGAAATGAAATTATGATAGAGATGATGTTACACATTAATCACAGGAGGAAGAAAAAATGAGAAAAAAGGTTGTAAGCATGCTTTTGGCAACTGCATTGGTTGCTGTAATGGTAATCGGTTGTTCAGGAACAGATTCGTCTGATTCCGGCAGTGAGGGCTCAGGAGGGACAACTGGGAAGACAACAGAAGCAGAAGAAGGAACAGAAGAAACGGAGGAGGCAAAGGAAGAGGTAGTATATGTTGATCCGCTTGAGGCGGAGGACGGACTTCCTTATGCGGCAACAGAACTTAGTGAAGGGAAAACTATCGGAGTATCCGTACAGACACATGCGAATGCATTTTTCCTTGCTGAGATCGAAGGTGTGAAGGAAACGCTGAAAAAGGGAGGAATAGACGCGGAAGTGCTTGCACCTGACCCGGCGAATGATATTAATACACAGGTAGAAGACATTACTGAAATGGTTGCCAGAGGTGTAGATGTTATTTTTGTAGATGCACTTGATAAGGACGGAATAAAACCTGCATTGAAAGAAGCAGAGAGGGCAGGAATCCCTGTAATTGCGATTGATTCCAATGTGGAAGATAAAGAGCTTATCGCTTCTATCGTAGAATCCGACAATGTAGCTATGGGAAAAATGGCCGCAGAGACTCTTTGCGAAGCGATTGATGGGAAAGGTGAGATTGTTGTTATTAACTGGTCAACGCTTCAGGCAGTACGTGAGCGTGTAGAAGGGCTCGAAGAGGTTATTAAAACCTCATATCCTGATGTTGAGATTGTGGCAGATCAGGATGCATTCGGTGTTGTAGAAGATGCACAGAGTATTATGGAATCATTCCTCCAGACCTATCCAGATGTAAAAGGTGTATTTGCCATCAATTCTCCGACTGCACAAGGTGCAGCAGCAGCGATTAAAGCGGCTGGATTAGAGGGAAAGATCGCAGTTGTTGATATTGACGGAGCACAGAATGATATTGATATGATCAAGGAAGGCCAGATTCTTTGTTCACCTGTACAGTTTCCAAAGACAATTGCTAATAAGGCAGTTGAGTGTGCAGAGTTGATTTGGGATGGAAAAGAAGACGAGGTTGCAAGCCATTACTATGTAAGCGGTGATAACATTACAGAAGATAATCTTGACCAGTATGATGGAAATACATATTAAAATCCTGCATAAATTAAATATGGTATTTTATAAATGAATGGAAAAGGCACTGCAGGGTAACGAGGTTATTTTGCAGTGCTTTTCTTTAGACAGGACAGGAGAATGGTATGGAACAGACAAAATGGGCAATTATAGGAACAGGATATATAGCAAATGAATTTGCAAAGGGGATGCAGTATGTAAAAGATGCTGTTTTGCAGGCGGTGGTTTCAAGAGCAGAAATATCCGGGAAAATATTTGCAGAAAAATATGGATGCACAAGAGTTTATACAGATTTGCAGAAGATGTTGGATACCGAAGCAGTGGATGTGGTTTATCTGGCAATTCCAAATTCCGTCCATTATTCATATATTATGGCGATCCTGGAAGCGGGGATACCGATTCTGAGTGAAAAACCGATGGTGGATAATCAGAAACAGTTGGAACAGATATTGGCTAAGGCCAGAGAAAAAGATCTGTTTTTGATGGAAGGAATGTGGACCCGTTGTTTTCCGGCAGTAGTGCAGGCGAGAAATTGGTTAGAAGAAGGACGGATAGGTAAACCGTTAACAGTTCGTGCAGCATTTGATATCAAACCTGATGTGGAGGACTGGCAGCCGTGGAAAGCGGGCATTCAATATGCGGCAGGGGCGCTTCGTGACGTAGGGATTTATTCATTGGCAATGGCTTATCTGGTATTCCCGGAAGGGCCTGAAAAAGTATTCTCTAATATGAAGTATAACGGAGAAGTTGATGAGAGCTTTCAAATGCTGCTGACATATTCGGAAGGCAGAACAGCGCTTTTGAGCGGCGCGTTTAATCAGGCTGCCTCGCCGGTAGCAGAAATCGTCGGAGAAGATGGAAAAATCGTCATTGGACCGGAGTTCTGGCATCCGACCACAGCAACTTTGACTTTGAACACCGGGAGAAGGGAGGAACTGCAGGAAAACTATCCGGCTACCGGATTTCAATATGAAATACAGGCAGTGCAGGATTGTTTGAAGAAAGGGCGTAAAGAGTGTCTTCACTTTACATGGAAAGAGTCAGAGGATATTGGAAATCTGATCGAGAAGACCAGAAAAGAGTGGGGTATTATTTACGAAGCGGACTAATCAGAATATAAGAATGAAAGGAAAAGGGCATAAGCATGAATGAAATATTATTGATGGCAGTTGATTTGGGAACTAGTTTTATCAAAGTGGGTGTTTATGATACGGAAAGCAGGTGTGTTGCAATCGAGATGGAGCCTGTAAAGGATTATAGGCCAGGCCCGGGAGTCTTTATACAAAAAGGAGAGGAGCTTTTCGCCTCTGTTTTGGCATGCATGAAGAAGACTGGGGATGTGTTAGGCGACAGGAGGAAGAATATTGCCGCAATTTCTTTTACCGGTCAGATGTCTGGATTCATGGGGGTAGATAAGGATTGGAACGACATTACTACATGGTCATGTTCGCTGGATAGCCGTTATATGCCGTATGCAAAACGGCAGATGAAGGAACTCAGAGATACCTTTTTGCGGGTGGGCGGAACCAATTTTCCGCAAATGGCACCCAAATTAGAATGGTTCCGGAGTGAATTTCCGGAGGAGAGTAAGAAAATAGCAAAATATATGATGATCAGCGGATACGTTATCGGAAAATTAGGAGACATTTCTGTGGAGGAGGCAGTGTTAGACCGATCCTTTACTGAATGGACAGGGCTTGCAGATGTGCAGAATGACAGGTGGTCTGATGAAATCTGCCAGTCGATTAAATTAGATCAGAAGTATCTGCCGCAAATTGTTAATTCTAATCATATTTGTGCACACTTAAATGCAAAGATGGCTGCAGAAGTTGGACTTACTGCAGGGATTCCGTTGGTGTCGGGGGCTGGGGATAAAGTTGCCGGCTGCCTTGGAGCTGGAATTGTGGATTATGGAGATACTATTTTTGAAGCGTCTTCTTATGGAGAGGTCAGTACATGTGTGCCTGAATACCGGCCGGATATGCAGGACAGAAGGTTGGATGTGCTTCCATCGGCAATTCCAGGGGATTTTTACGCGACACATTTTGTGGCAGGTTCTGGAATTACGTTGGATTGGTTTATGAATACATTTGTCAAACGGGAAGGACTCGGGACAAAGGAAATGTTCGCGCAAATGGAAAAAGAGATGGCAGAGATCAGGCCGGGCTGCGATGGACTGATGGCAATCGGACTTTTAGGCGGAAATTCTATGCCGTCAGACGGTGCGCTCCGAGGAATGTGGATGGGGTATGATTGGAGTCATACTAAGGCACATTTCTATAAGGCTTTGATTGAGAGTTTTACTTATGATTTTACACTGTGTCTGCAGAGTATAGAAAGGTTGTACCCGGAGTATAATATTGACCTTGTGAAGATCATCGGCGGAGGGGCGAAATCGCCGGTGTGGACGCAGCTCAGTGCTGATGTTCAGAACAAGAAATATGCGGTTTTGAACAGAGAAGATGTAGCAATGTGGGGAGTATCTATTCTGGCGGGGAATGCAATAGGAGTATTTGGAGATCTGAAGGAGACCGCTCGGAAGTATATCAATGTAAAAAAGGAATATTTACCGAATGCAGAAAACGGAATGAAATATCATAAATATATGGAACTGTATAAGAATTATATAATTGAACTTCATGATTTTTATATGCGGATTCAAGATCTTTCAAATAATTAGTGTTAAGTTAAGAGGTGTCAGAAACTTCTTGTTTTTGGCATCTCTTTAGTAATTATTGACAAAAATCTAATATGCTGATAAGATGATAGATGTTCAAAATGTGGGTTGAAAAGCAATATTAAATAAAATTGAAGAACGGCAGGATAATTAAAAATGAGTAACGATACGAGAAAGGATATCCAAAAAACGGAGCTGCTTGTGCAGGTGGCTCGGTTGTATTATGAACATAATTTTAGCCAGAATGATATTGCAAAAAAGGTTAGTTTATCGCGTCCATATATTTCCAAATTATTAAACGAAGCGAAAAGAATGGGAATTGTCAAGATTGAGATACAGGATCCGATTATGACAGAGAGCCGGGTAGAAAAGCAGATCAGGAAATATTTTGGACTGAATAAAGTAATTGTTGTGCCCAAAGTAGATGATGTGAGTCCGCTGCAGCAGGTAGGAGAAGCAGCAGCGCGGTATTTGGATTCAATTATTAAAAGCGGAGATGTCATTGGTTTTTCATGGGGAGAAACAGTGTATGAATGTGCAAAAGCACTGCGGAAGAGAGAAGATTTGAAGAATATCGTAGCGGTGCAGATGTGCGGAGGAATCAGTAATATAAAGCGTAATGTATATGTAGCGGAGATATCAAAAGAGTTTGTAGTTATGTTGAACAGTGCCAGTTATATTTTGCCGTTTCCTGCGATTGTTGACAATGAACAAGTGAAAAGTGTGATTGAAAAAGAGCATACGATGCAAGAAGTATTAAAATACGCGGAGCAGGTCAATATTGCAATCGTAACGATGGGGAAATTTGGAGGACAGTGTGCTTTAGCGCGCGCAGGCTATCTGAAGGCGGAAGAGATGGAGCAGTTATCTCAGAGAGGGGCAGTAGGTGATGTATGTACCCATATCATCAATTCAGAGGGTGAGATCTGTGATGTTCACTTGGACTCCAGAACGGTTGCAGTACCGTATGACAGGATAAAAGAAGTGGAGACCCGGATCGGGATTGCGGTCGGTGAGAGTAAGGTAGAGAGTATTTTAGGTGCTTTAAAGGGCGGAGCTGTTAATGTCTTTGTGACAAATGAAGTCACAGCGGAGGCTATAAAAGAAGTTTGCCCGGCTATATTTGAATAAGAAAAATAGTGAGATTAAGATCAAACAGGATAGGAAAGAAGTGCAGGTTGTGTAAACTTGCACTTTTTTTGTTATACCGGTCACTAATTTTGCCAAATATTTACAGGGGTATATGTGTAGAAAATGAGTTGATAATATGATAGCATTTGAACTAAATGCGTAAAAATGAGTTGAGAGGAAGGGAAAAGTTGTTTTAAGAGTGTATACAATAGGGAAAATATATAAAAATAGTAAAAAAAAAGTAAATTATTTGTTTGTGTTGACAAAAAGCTCCAAGTATGATAATATTTGATTACAAAAGTTATTCATATATGAACAAATGTTACTAATGTAAAAAAAGTAACAGGAGAAGGAACAAATGCATGCATTACCAACTAAATAAGGAGGAGCAAAGAATGAAAAAAATGAGAAAGCTTTTGAGTGCTATATTAGTAGTTGTGATGTTGGGTGTATTAGCGGCAGGGTGTTCGGGTAAATCCGACTCAGCGGGGAATTCAGGAAATGATGGCTCTGGGGACACCAAGAAGGAAGAAGAGGGTAAAACTTTTAAAGTAGGATATGCGAATAAAACATTGAATAATCCTTATTTTGTTGCTTTAGATGCTGCATTGAAAGAAGAAGTAGAAGCACTGGGATGGAAATATGCGAGTTTAGATGCTGACGAAGACATCAATAAAGAGATGGAGAACATGGAGACGTTTGTCAGCCAGGGTTATGATCTGATTATTATCAATCCGATTGATTCGGAAGCATGTCTCCAGTCTATAGCTAATGCGGCGGAAGCAGGGATCCCGGTTATTGCGGTGGATAATGCGCCGGATTCTTCAGCTGAATGTATAACAATCGTGTGTTCGGATAATGAGAGGAACGGACGGGCTGTCGGATTATACACAGCGGAAACTTTTGGTGACAAACCGATTGTATCTGTTCTTCTGTCCGGTGTAAAAGGTGCGGTAGTTTCTCAGGAAAGACGAACAGGTCTGATGTGCGGAATTATTGAGCAAAGAACAGGATGCTCTGAAGATGAGGCTTGGGAACAGGCAAGAGAGATGGAGCAGACTTTGATCGATAAAGGAAAAGCGTATCATGAAGAAGCAGATTTTGCGATCAATGGGCAGGGCTGGGGTAATTGGACTGCTGATGAAGGCCTTCCGGCAATGGAAGACTTATTGGTTGCAAACAAGGATATCAATTTAGTTCTTGGTGAGAACGATAATATGCTTCTTGGAGCAATGACAGCAATTGAGAATGCAAATATGTCTGGTATTAAGCTGGCAGCCGCAGCGGATGGACAGAAAGAGGCGCTGAAGTTGATTGCAGATGGTACAGATTACATGGCTACAGGGGACAATAGTCCGGCAACTGTATCAAAGATGACGTTAGAGATCGCAGTTGATGTTCTGGAGAATGGGAAGACTGCTGACGATTATGAAGATGTTACTCGTACACCGGCATTATGTTATACAGTAGAAAATGCGGCAGAATATTATAATCCGGATAATGCATTCTAAATTCTGACAGCGGAATTAGAAAAATAAATGTTTTAGAAGGGGATGTTTCTATATTAAACATCCCCTTTAAAAAAACATGAAAGTATATAAGGAGTTGGAACCATGGCGAATGAGTATAGAGTAGAAATGAAGAATATTGTCAAAAGGTTTGGCGGAGTTCTGGCTTTGAATGATGTGTCGTTAAGAGTTAGACCGGGTGAGGTTCATGCGCTTGTGGGGGAAAATGGTGCGGGGAAATCTACCCTTATGAAGATATTATCCGGAGCTTTTCCGCGGGATGAAGGAACGATCTTCATAGATGGTAAGGAGGAAAAAATATCGTCGCCCAGAGAAGCAAAAGACTTAGGAGTGGCAACGATCTATCAGGAATTCATGCTTGCACCGCATCTTACCGTTGCAGAAAATATTTTTATTGACAGACTTTCCGATAAAAACAGGTTTATCAATTGGAAGGATTTGAACCGTAAAGCAGAAGAAATCCTAAAACAGTTGGGATTCGAAGAGATTAATGCAAGGGCGACTGTAGAAAGCTTGTCGGTAGCGTATCAGCAGGTTGTAGAGATCTGTAAGAATCTGACCCGCAATGCGAGAATATTAGTATTGGATGAACCTACGGCAGTATTGACATTTTCTGAGATAGAGAAACTGTTTTTGTTAATAGAAAAGCTGAAAAAAGATGGTGTAAGTATTATCTATATTTCGCATCGACTGGAAGAGATCTTTCAGATCTGCGACCGCATTACTGTACTGAAGGACGGCACATTTGTGAAAGAAGTAGGTACGGAAGAGATGGATAAGAATCAGCTGGTAAACCTGATGGTGGGGCGTGATATGTCTACACTTTTTCCGCCTAGAGAAGCAAAGATAGGGGAAACGGTACTGGAGGTTAAGAATTTAAACCGGGGAAAACAGGTCCAGAATGTTTCTTTTGCTGTACGGGCCGGAGAAGTGCTTGGAATCAGCGGACTGGTAGGAGCCGGCAGAACAGAGACTATGCGTCTTATTTTCGGGGCAGACAGGAAAGAATCCGGTGAGATCGTATTTATGGGAGAAAGCGTTAATTTCAGATCACCGAAGCAAGCTGTACGGCGAGGGCTTGGGTTGCTGCCGGAAGACAGGAAGCAGCAGGGAGTATTATTAGAGCAAAGTATCCGTATAAATACCACGTTGTCTTCTTTAAAAAAGATCATCAGGTTATTAGGCGTGATCAGTGAGAAAAAAGACAAGGAACTTACAAAGGACGTACTAGAGCAGCTGGCTACAAAATATAATTCGATGGAAGACCATACATCCAGCTTATCAGGCGGAAATCAGCAGAAGGTGGCGCTTGCTAAGTGGCTTGTGGCAGACTGTAAATGCATTATTCTGGATGAACCGACCAGAGGAGTGGATGTCGGGGCAAAAGTAGAGATATATAAGAATATTAATGATCTGGCTGAGCAAGGGGTTGCAATTGTAATGATTTCTTCAGAGATGACGGAAATTATCGGAATGTGCGACAGAGCTTTGATCATGAGGCAGGGAAAGATTGTCGGAGAATTGGATAAGTCAGAATTGGGAGAAGATAAATTAATCAGATATTCGATGGGAGTTAATGTTCATGAAGAGTAGTAAGAATAAAATCGGAAAAATTTTAATTGATAATAATACATACATAATGCTGTTATTGCTGCTGATCATCTGTGCGATCATATCTCCGGACTTTTTTACGGTACAGAATATTACTAACTTGTTAAGGCAGTATTCAGGAACCATTATTGTGTGTATGGGTATGCTGTATGTTATTTTAACAGGCGGAATTGATCTGTCTGTCGGCTCTATCCTGGCGCTTGGAAGTGTAATGGTTGCTTATGCATTGACAACGAAAGAACTGGGAATGATAGGCGCAATATTGCTGCCTCTTGTATGCGGGTTGATCTGCGGTGCTGTTACAGGTTTTTTTGTGGCATTCACAAATATGGCTCCATTCGTGGCTTCGTTGGCAATGATGACGATTGCAAGAGGAGTAGCATATGTTGTTTCAAATGGACAGCCGGTACAGACACCGGCGAATACGATCGGCAGACTCGGAGTCGCCAAGCTTGGAGGAGTCCTTCCATGGCTCGCGATCCTTGCATTGGTCGTAGTAGTCATATTTTTCTTTATCCTTAGATATACAGCTTTTGGAAGAATCGTAATCGCGATCGGAAGTAATGAGACATCTGTCAGGCTGGCAGGAATCCCGACCAAATATTACAAATTATCTGTCTATGCAATATCTGGTCTATGTTCAGGGCTTGCAGGAATAATTGCTTCATCCAGAACGGCGATTGGAACCCCGATCATCGGGGAGGGGTTGGAATTAGATGCAATCGCGGCATGTGTGATCGGAGGCGCCAGCTTGAATGGCGGGCGAGGTTCCGTTCTAAAAACTGTGGTCGGTGTTTTTGTATTAGCATTTATCAGCAACATTATGAACCTGTTGGCTGTTCCTGCATATCCGCAGGATATTATCAAGGGAGTTATTATTGTACTGTCTGTATTGCTTCAGGAATTTACAACAAGAAAGAGTGAAACTATATAATCAAGTCAGTGAATGGAGGTATGGAAATGGCGAAAACAGTAAAGACGATGAAAGCGCTGGTGGTTTACGAGAAAGGAAAATATGTGCTCGAAGAAGCGTATCCAGTGCCGGACTTAAAAGAAGGGGAAGTGCTGATTCGGGTAGAAGCGTGCGGGGTATGTGCAAGTGACGTTAAGAATTGGCACGGTGCAGAAGGATATTGGGGAGATGGAACCACAGAGCCTTGGGTAAAGACACCATTTATTCCCGGTCATGAGTTTATAGGGGAGGTTGTTGAATTAAGCGACAATTATCATGGGACTGTCAAGGTCGGAGACAGGGTTACAGGAGAGCAGATCGTTCCGTGCGGAGAGTGTATGTTCTGCCAGACAGGTAAATACTGGATGTGCGATAAAGCAGACATATTCGGTTTCCGTGAACATGTAAACGGTGCAATGGCAGAATATATGGTTTTGCCGGCAAAGACAAGAATTTATCAGATTCCTAAAGAGTTGGAATTAGAGAAAGCTATTTTGATCGAGCCGTATAGTTGTGCGAAACACGCGATCGACAGAGCGCAGATTACGAATACGGATGTTGTAGTGATCTCTGGAGTAGGTACGCTTGGACTTGCTATGGTAAACTATGCACGGCTGCGGAACCCCAAGACGCTGGTTGCAGTTGATATGATCGACAGCAGGTTAGAGATTGCGAAGAAATTTGGTGCGGACATAATCCTGAATCCATCGAAATGCAATATTGAAGATGAGGTGAAAAAGCTTACAAAAGGCTATGGCTGCGATATCTATGTGGAAGCGACAGGCCATCCGTCCAGTGTTCAGCAAGGATTGGATTCTATCCGGAAATTAGGCAGATTCATTGAGTTCAGTGTATTTGGCCAGAAGGTATCTGTGGATTGGTCTGTAATTGGCGACGGAAAGGAGCTTGATCTTCTTGGCTCACATTTGGGACCATACTGTTTTGATGTTGTGACCGATTGGATCGCGGATAATACAATATATACAGACGGAGTAGTGACACATTCCTTTGATCTTGACCACTGGAAGGATGCTTTTGAGCAGAATTCAAAAGGAGAAGGTTCTCTTAAGGTTATTATCAAGCCTTGATGAATCGGGAGGGGATATTTATGGAGATAAAAGTTAAGCATCTTACAAAAGAAGAATTTGCGGAATACGGGCAGTTTAACGATATGTTGGATAGTGGCAGGGCAGGTTTTGGGACCGAAGCATTTACATTTTATCGGGATTGTGTAAGATATGCAACCCAAGCTCCGGTATTGGGGATGTCGACACTTTCTGTCAAGAAAGATGAACGGTTTCAGTTACAGGCGTTAGAATATCATAATTATGCATCGGAAGTAATGATGCCAATGGATGATGATGCAGTTCTTTTCCTTGCGAAGGCGGGAAGTTCAGAGGAGCCGTCGGAAAATGAGGTGGAAGCATTCATTGTTCCGAAAAATGTGATTGTTCATCTTAATCCCGGAGTGTGGCACTATATGCCGCTTCCATTACATAACAGCGAAGTAAATGTTCTGATCGTGTTGCCAGAACGGGTATATCACAATGATTTGTTTTCTGTTGATATGTCGGCTAAGGAGATATCTGTTACAATTTAGCAATGTAGGGGGCAGAATTACAGTCTGTCCCTTTTTTATTTTTGGTAGGAGGCATGTATGAAGAAATTGTTTGCGGGGATTGATACGGGAACTCAGGGAGTGCGGATAGGAATTGTGGATGAAGATGGAACGGTTCTTACTGTACATGAGAAAAAATGGGATACGGAATATCCCGCGCCGGGCTGGGCGGAACAGGATCCCAATGTGTGGTGGAAAAAAATTCTGGAAACATTCAGCGAATGCTGCGGTGATCTGAACGACAGACAGAGGAAGGCTTTGACGGCCTGTGCGGTCTGTGCTACGTCTTCTACGGCTGTAGTGGTTGATAAAGACGGAACGCCGATGGGAAATGCAATGATGTGGATGGATATCCGAAGTAAGGATATAGCAGAGGAGATTAATCAGGGGAAATATGAGAGGCTGAAATATTGCGGAGAGGAGGTATCCGCTGAATGGCTGATACCCAAGGTCTTATGGATTAAGAGAGAACGCAGAGAGCTATATGATTCATGTTGGAAGATTATAGAGCAACTGGATTGGATTAATTATAAATTGTCGGGGAATCTGGCGGCATCCATATGTAATACGACGTGTAAGTGGAACTATGTTCTGGAGGAAGGCGGGTTTAGTAAAGGATATTTTGAAAAGATCGGTCTGGAAGATTATGAAGATAAGCTTATTACCAATGTTATTAAAATCGGTCAGGAGGTTGGATGCATATCGGGGAAATTGGCCGAAAAATTCGGCATTAATCCTGAGATGAAAATTGTACAGGGATGTATAGATGCACATATGGCAATGTTCGGTCTGAATGCTATCAGGGAAAAAAAGCTGGCAGTTACTATGGGAACGAGTTTTGTGCATTTGTGTCTGGTTAAAGACAAACCGGATATCAAGGGCGTCTGGGGACCCTATGACAGCGCTATTATTGATAATATGTGGTTATTGGAAGGCGGGCAGATATCAGCATCAGGATTGGTTAATTGGTTCCGTAAAAATTTCCACATAGAGGGAACAAAAGATAATGTCTATGCAAAGCTGATGGAATGCGTAAAAGATACGGATATCGGAGCGGAGGGATTGGTGGTGCTGGATTATTTTCAGGGGAACCGCACCCCGTATAAGGATTCCTATTCAAAGGGGGTCATCTATGGACTTACGATGAAGCATACATGGAAACATATTTATAGAGCGATTCTGGAGTCAGTTGCATTTGGGACACATAACATTGTTAAGAACTTTGAGGAACAGGGATGCAGTATTGATGTGATCGTAGCATGCGGAGGAGTTACCAAAGACAGAGGGTGGCTTCAGATTATCTCTGATGTTACGGGGAAGCCGATTGTTGTTACAAAAGAAAGCCAGGCAGGAGTATTAGGATGCTGTGTTGTGGCGGCAGCGGGAGGAAGACATTATGATACGTTTGAAGAGGCAGCGGATGTTATGGTAGTGGAGGATTCTACGATTTTCCCTGATATGGATGCGCACTGGCAATATGAGGAAATATTTAAAAAATATCTGGGATTATATAAAAATTTGAGAACAATGATGCGGGAAGATGGATAGGATACATACAATTTCGGGATTGACATTAGCATCAGGAAATGCTAATATCTATATAGGAACATAATTTACTATATATGTATCATAAGTTCATAAAGGAGGCGATAATATGGCACAAAAAATGAGAGCTGTACGCTTATTTGCGCCAAAGGATATCCGTTGTGTGGAGGTAGATGTTCCACAGATTGAGAAGGATACACAGGTATTGATAAAGGTTAAAAGCTGTGGAGTGTGCGGCTCAGATATTCCCCGTGTTATGGTAAAAGGAACCTATCATTTTCCTACTACGATCGGGCATGAGTTCTCCGGTCAGATCGTGGAGTGCGGTACGAATGTGAGGGGGGATTTGAAGCCGGGTGACAGGGTATCCGTAATGCCTTTGATTCCATGCGGGACATGCCAGTTCTGCAAAGTAGGCCAGTCACATCTGTGTGATCATTATGATTACTATGGATCCAGAAGAGATGGTGCAATGGCAGAATATATAGTTGTTGAGTCTGAGAATTGTCTGAAGCTTCCGCAGAATGTAAGCTATGAGATGGGAGCACTTACGGATCCGATTTCGGTAGCACTTCATGCAGTACGCAAGGTCAGAATGGAAGCTGGCAAGTCTGCTGCAGTGTTTGGACTTGGAGCAATCGGTTATCTCTGTGTTCAATGGCTTAGAGAACTGGGGTGTACCCGTGTGATTGCCGTAGACGTTGCGGATGAGAAGCTTAAGCTTGCCAAGGAGCTTGGGGCCACGGACGGTGTGAATGGAATGAAGGTGGATGCGGTAAAAACGGTAAAAGAACTGACCGGCGGCGAAGGCGTGGACATTGCAATTGAATTTGCAGGTAATAAGATTACTCATGTACAGGCAGTAGAAGCCTGCAAGAAGAACGGCGAGGTCGTATACGGCGGTATTACATACGATGATGTTGCATTTCCTAATAGGGCGATTGCAGCCATCTTAAGAGGAGAGCTTACGATTCACGGAAGTTGGAATTCGTCGATCAATCCGCTTCCGATCAATGAGTGGATGAGCGGTCTTGAATATATGAACCTGGGCAAGATCATTGTAGAGCCATTGATTACGCATAGAGTAAGACTTGAGGATTGCAGGGAAGTATTTGACATGATGTTTAACCGCACGGAGGTATTTACGAAGGTATTATTCCTGCCGGAACTGATGTAAAGAAGCAGAGGGGGAGATACGGTGGAGAAGAAAGAGATTGAAAGTCTGGTACGGAAGCATATAGAGTCAAAGTTCAGCGACAGGGATCGGAAAGAATATATTGTTGCCGCGAATTGGAAGATGAACATGTCGGCAAAGGAGATTAGGAGATTTATCGGAGAGATAAAAGAAGAAAAGATTCCGAATTATCTGAAGACAGTTATTTTCCCGCCATACCCGTATCTGCCGATTTTCCAGGAAATGCTCCGGTATGACAGGATTATATATGGGGCACAGGATGTTGCAAAAGAGGAGCAAGGAGCGTATACCGGGGAAGTAAGTGCGGCAATGCTCGCAGACTGCGGATGTTCATATACGTTGGTCGGGCATTCGGAACGCCGAGGTTATTATGCTGAGACACCTGGGATTGTGGCGAAGAAGGCGGCGGCAGCATTGAGATATCATATCAAACCGGTGATCTGCATAGGTGAGACATTAGAGGACCGACAGAATAACAGATACCGGGACGTGTTGAAGATTCAGTTAGATGCGGTCAGGCAGGAGATAGGGGATGTGCTTTCGGAGTGTGTTATTGCGTATGAACCGGTGTGGGCGATCGGTACAGGCGTAATACCGGAGCTTGTCCAGATTGAGGAGACACATCATTTTATCCATGAACTATTGGTATCATATACGGGAATCAGTGAGAGGGCGTCTAAAATACTCTATGGCGGCAGCGTAAATGAGAAAAATGTGAAGGATATTGCAGCGGTACATTTTGTTGATGGTTTTCTGATCGGAGGAGCAAGCCTGAAAGCAGGAAGCTTTATAAATATTTTGAAATTGTTGAATGTGGATGGAAGATGATGATCAGCAGAGAAGAGATCAGTGCCTTAGTCCGGCGTGTATTGGTATATTATATCCGCAGGAAAGCCCGCGAAGAGGAAGCCGGAAGGATTCTGTTTCTGATCCCGGAATATCCAATAGGGCTGGATGAAGTGATGGCAGAATATAAATTATACGGTGAGATCGATGCTTTAGATCTGTTTTTAGAGAAGAGAAGCATCGAGTTTACAGATAAGATGAAAACCAGAGTGTTTTGCCAGGAGAGGAAGGAAGATGTTGGACGTATTCTGAGCTTCTTAACGCGATACCAGAAGGTTGAGATCTATGCACCTTCGCTGGATTTCTTAAGAATGCTTAAGGATGGGGAAGAAAGCAGCCTGTTTGTTCGGATATTGCTGTATTTTCTGATGACAGGTAAGGAAGTGATCATTCGGCTGCCGTATACATCTTCTGCTGTACCGGAAGGAAGGTTTGGCAAATCAGTGAAGGATCTTCTTCGGGATCTGTGGGATATGGGAGTATCTTTCACAGGATTAACTCCTGAGTTTGGAGAATTGATCTCGGAGAAAGAACACCAACCGTTGGATCTGATTACCGAGGGCAGAGTAGATGAGTTTTATGCAGAAGGATACAGACAGCTCTATGCGGCCAGGAATGCAGTGGTGACGCCGTTGGCGCTGGAACGGGCAAAAGAATTAAATATTCAGATAATAAATAGATAGAGTATTTTGGGAAATTATGAGATAAGAAATGGGGTTGGAAGGATGGGAATATCAACCACACAGATATCACAGTATATACTGGATCTTCAGCAGGATTTGAAAGTACCTGCGGGTGATGGGAATGATGTGAATGTAAGTGGAACAGTAAAAACAGATAGATTGGTTGCGGTTGAAGACTCGGCCGCGGGTATGTCAGCCGGCAGCCATGGAATATTTGTGAATGCAGAGGAGGCGATCCAGGCGGCAGACGCAGCGCAGAAGAAGCTGATGGAATATACACTGGAGGATCGTGCAGGGTTCATCAGTGCTATGAGGGAAGCAGCCCGGATGAATGCACAGAGACTTGCAAGGTTAGCACACGAAGAGACGGGGTATGGTCATGTAGAGGATAAAGTAGCAAAGAATCTTCTGGCAGCGAATAAGACTCCCGGGACAGAGGATTTGAAAACATTGGCATGCAGCGGAGACGATGGACTGATGCTGACGGAGATGGCCCCGTTTGGTGTGATCGGCGCGATTACACCGTCTACGAATCCTACAGCAACAGTGATCAATAATGGGATCGGAATGGTTGCAGGTGGAAATGCAGTTGTATTTAATCCTCATCCAGGGGCAAAGAAAGCGTCGATAGAGACGATCAGAATCATGAATCAGGCAATTGTGTCGGCAGGTGGACCAGATAATCTGTTATGTGCGCCCAATGAACCGACTATGGATACAAGTGCGGTGATTATGTCGAGCCCGGTTGTAAAGCTTTTGGTTGTAACAGGAGGGGAAGCGGTCGTTAAGGTTGCAATGAAGACAGGGAAGAAGTGTATTGCAGCGGGTCCGGGGAATCCTCCGGTAGTGGTAGACCGTACGGCGGATATTAGAAGAGCGGCACGCGATATAGTAAATGGAATCTGTTATGAAAACTGTATCTTATGTATCGCTGAGAAAGAGATACTGGTGGAAGATTGTGTGGCGGATGAGCTGATTAGCAATATGAAGAAGGAAGGGGCTTATCTGGTGGACAACAGAGAGCTTCAAGCGGTTGTAGATACGGTTCTGGTTACAACGAAAGACGGGAAATATGCCCCGAATAAGAAATATGTAGGACGAGATGCAGCGTATATCCTAAGGGAAGCCGGAGTAGTAGTTACTCAGGAGGTAAAAGCAGTGATTGCGGATGTACCGTTTGAACACCCTCTGGTCATGACGGAGATGCTGATGCCGGTAGTTCCGGTTACAAGGGTCGCAACGGTTGATGAAGCAATTGAGAAAGCGGTAATTGCTGAAAACGGTTGTCATCATACAGCGATGATGCATTCTGAGAATGTCAATAATCTGACGAAGATGGCACGGGCAATCGATACAACGATATTTGTGAAAAATGCACCGTCATATGCCGGGCTGGGAATCGACGGAGAAGGTTATACGACACTTACTATTGCGACACCCACCGGAGAGGGTCTGACTTCGGCGAAGAATTTTACGAGATCCCGCAGGTGTACCCTTCACGGGGCATTCAGAATTGTTTAGCGAGGTAGCTTATGAATGAGCAGGTATTAGAAAAGATAAAACAGGCAGGAGTGGTTGGAGCAGGAGGTGCCGGGTTTCCTACTCATGTAAAACTTAAGTGTACTCCAGATACGGTCATAGCCAATTGCGCGGAATGTGAGCCGATCATCAAATCGGATAAGTATCTGATGGAACATAATGCAGAGGCAATCGTTGACGGCATGAAAGCAGCTCTTGAATGTACCGGCGCGAAAAAAGGTGTGCTTGCTGTTAAATATAAAAATAAAAAGGCTGTAGAAGAACTTCAGAAGGCGATAGAGGGAGAAGAGGATGTCAGTCTTCACCTATTGGATAATTATTATCCGGCAGGAGATGAGCAGCAGATCATATATGAGGTGACCGGGCGTGTGGTTCCGGTAGGTGAGATACCGATCAAAGTAGGATGTGTTGTATTAAATGCACAGACATTGTTTCATATCTCTGAGGCGATGCAGGGAAATGCAGTGACTAGCCGTATGGTGACTGTTGCAGGTGCGGTTAGGGAACCGATGACAGTGCAGGTGCCGATTGGAATGCCGGTATCAAGCTTGTTGGAACTGGCGGGAGGAATAACTGTTCCTGATTATGCGGTGATTCTGGGAGGCCCTCTGATGGGACGGGTGGCAGAAAATACCGGAAAAGAATATGTTACAAAGACTACAAATGGAGTGATCGTGCTTCCTTTGGATCATCCGTTGGTTGTTAAAAAGACTGAAGATTTTAATTACCAGCTTAAGATAGCCAAATCAGCGTGTTGTCAATGCAATTATTGTACTTTGATTTGTCCTCGGAGCAATCTTGGACTGGGAGTACAGCCTCATAAGATCATGCAGGCACTTACCTTGAATAATGCGGATATACTTGCGGACGGACAGGCGGCGCTGGGGTGTTGTAATTGTGGATTATGTACCTATGTGGGATGTAATATGGGACTTGCACCAAGCCGATTTATCGGAGCTGTCAGGCAGGGGCTTCTGGCAAAGAAGGTAAAAAGTCATCAGGAACCGAAGGCAGTCAATCAATTCCGTAATGAGTCCAGAGTGCCGTCAGGCAGAGTGATCTTGAGGATGGGATTGTCTCCGTATGATACAGGAACCAGATACATTGATTCGATTCAGACGCCGAAAAATGTCAGGATATTACTGAAGCAACATATTGGTGCACCGTGTATTCCGATCGTGAAAGAAGGCGACAAAGTTAAGAAAGGTCAATGTATTGGGCAGATTCCGGAAGATGCGCTGGGAGCATCGGTACATGCAGCCATTAAAGGGAAGGTCACGGCGGTAACTGCAGAATACATAGAAATTACGAGGGGGAATTATAGATAGGAGGTGTGAACATGGGACTGGCAATAGGAACAGTAGAATTAAACAGTGTAGCTTCCGGTGTAGTTGCCGGAGATGAGATGCTAAAATCAGCAGATGTGAAGCTGCTGATGGCTCAGCCGGTCTGTCCTGGAAAGTATGTGCTGTTGGTAACAGGCGATACCTCTAGCGTAGAAACTGCGGTTGCGGCAGGTAAGGCGGCCGGCAGGGATAAAGTGGTGGATTCCATTATTATATCGAGTATTGCGCCAGAGGTGATCCCGGCTATTATGCGGTCGACAGCTCCAAAACAGAGAGAGGCGGTCGGAGTTATAGAGACATATTCTCTGGCAAGTGCGATTCTTGCAGCAGACTATGCTGTTAAAAGCTCTGCGATTGACCTGATTGAGGTACGGCTTGGAAGAGGACTTGGAGGTAAAGCATTTGTACTTATTACAGGGAACATCAGTGATGTAACAACTGCGGCAGATACGGCAAAGATACAGCTTGGCAAAGAAGGAATGATACTGAATATAGAAGTGATTCCTTCCTTACATAAGGAGATGTATCAGGCGTTGCTGTAAGCGAAGACAGTTAATTTGTATTACGGGTTAGTATGGCAACAAAATAAAGAGAAAGAGGTGGCTATTATGGAAAAAGAAGCATTGGGAATGGTGGAAACAAAAGGTCTGATAGGTGCGATTGAGGCGGCTGATGCCATGGTTAAAGCAGCAAATGTACACCTGATCGGCAAGGAGAAGATAGGGTCAGGTCTTGTAACTGTAATGGTGCGGGGAGACGTAGGGGCAGTAAAGGCTTCTGTTGAAGCAGGAGCGGCGGCAGTGAAGCGAGTGGGTGAACTGGTATCCGTGCATGTGATCGCCAGTCCGCATACAGATGTGGAAGGAATTCTGCCGAAAGTTAAATAAATATTGTGTAGACTTAAAAAATATCAGGAGGGATAATAATGACAAATGAAGCATTGGGAATGGTAGAAACAAAAGGTTTGATTGGATCGATCGAGGCGGCTGATGCGATGGTAAAGGCGGCGAATGTAAGGCTGATCGGCAAGGAACAGATAGGATCAGGCCTTGTAACTGTAATGGTACGGGGGGATGTAGGTGCAGTTAAAGCCTCTGTAGAGGCAGGAGCTTCCGCTGCCAAAAGAGTAGGCGAGCTGGTATCTGTACATGTGATAGCAAGTCCTCATGTGGATGTGGAAGGTATTCTTCCGCAGTCTGAGCCAGTCAAAAAATAAAACAGTAAGGGAGTAAGTGAATATGGATATAGAAAAGTTAATTGCGGAGATAACAGATGAGATTTACAATAAAGTATCTTCTGATGTGAACCAAACATCAGAGACTTGCAGCAGTCCGGCAGTGAATCTTGCAAAATACATTGACCACACATTGCTGAAGGCTGAAGCATCAGAACAGCAGATTGTGAAGCTGTGTGCAGAAGCCAGAGAGAATCAGTTTGCATCTGTTTGTGTGAATCCGGGATATGTTCCGCTTGCATCTAAAGAACTTGCAGGTTCGGGTGTAAAGACCTGCTGTGTGATAGGATTTCCTCTGGGTGCAACAACTACGGAATCTAAGGTACAGGAAACTCTTGACAGTATTAAGAAGGGTGCCGAAGAAGTAGATATGGTAATTAATGTCGGACAGGTGAAGTCAGGAAATTGGGTGTATGTTAAGAAAGATATTGAAGATGTAGTTATGGCGGCACGCGGCAAAGCGCTTGTAAAAGTTATTATAGAAACTTGTCTTTTAACAGATGAAGAGAAGGTGAAGGTTTGTGCCATTGCTAAAATGGCAGGAGCAGACTTTGTTAAAACATCAACAGGTTTTTCAAGCGGAGGCGCAACGGTTGAAGATATTAAACTGATGCGGCAGACGGTTGGACCAGATATGGGGGTAAAAGCTTCCGGCGGTGTACGTGATTATCAGACGGCGATAGATATGATTGAAGCCGGGGCGACCCGCATTGGAACAAGCAATGGAATATCTATTGTGGCAGGAGAAACCGGAATTAGGAAAGAAACAGATCATGAATGTGTGGGATGCGGCAATTGCAGAAAGACATGTCCATCCAAAAAAGTAGATATTGTAGTAGCAAATAACTACTAATGTTGGCAGAAATGAGGCGTGTCTGAAGATTCATTCGCGCCTCATGTCATATTTATGGAAAGAAACGGGCAGTTTAATCCATGATATTGTGATTGGAGGAAGGGATAGTTCATGTATGCGGCGAAAATCATAGGAAGTGTAGTGTGCACATGTAAGGAACAGAGATTAGTAGGGCTTAAGCTGCTGGTGGTACAGCCCGTTAGTTTGCTGAATCTGGAAAATGAAGGAAAACCGGTTGTTGCAGTCGATGCGGTGGGAGCAGGAGAAACTGAGATTGTTCTGGTGGTAGGAGGAAGTTCTGCCAGACAGACGGAAATAACCGGAAACATGCCGGTGGATGCAACGATCATGGCAGTGGTCGATCATATAGACATAGGCGGCAGGAAAGTATTTGAAAAATATGCGGCGGGAGATGCAGAATGAATAGTGCGAAAGTAATTGGAACGGTCGTGGCGACAAGGAAAGATGAACGGCTTAACGGAGTGCGCTTGATGGTGATACAGCCGATCGATTCCAAAGGAAATGCTCAAGGTCCTCCGATTGTTGCAGGAGATGCGGTTGGCAGCGGTGTAGGAGAAACTGTTATTTATGCTAAGAGTAAAGAGGGGGCTTTTTGTCTGCCGAATCCTGAAGCTTGCTGTGATGCAGGAATAACGGCTATCATTGACAGCATGTATACGATATAAATAGAAGGATAAGGATACTGGTATGCTTATAGCAAAAGTGGTGGGAAATGTTGTTTCCACACAGAAACATGAAGATTACAGAGGACATAAATTGCTGATCGTAAGACAGGTTGGAACCGATGGAGAGTTCTGCGGTCCCGAGATGATTACGGTTGACGGGGCAGACGGCGATGCAGGAGTCGGCGATATGGTACTTGTCATACAAGAAGGAGGAGGAGCAAGGCATGCTGCCAGATGTGATCATCCAGGACCGATTGATCTGTGTGTGATCGCAGTAGTTGATATGATCAATATACCGCATCAGGAATTTATTCAATAATATATGGGGGGACTGCAGAATGAAGTTTATCGAACAGGTAAAAAAAAGAGCAGCCGAGAAAAAGTGTGCGATCGTACTTCCTGAGAGTTATGACGGGAGAGTGGCACAGGCCGCAAAGGAGATCGCCAAGGCGGGAGTAGCAAAAATTGTTTTGCTTTCTGACGGAGAAAAAAAGATTCCGGGGGAGGACGGCTTAAGACAAGAGGGAGTGGAGATTCTTGACTATAAAAATAATACTGATTTCGAAGATTTAGCGGATGAGTTGTATATGCTTCGTAAACACAAGGGTATATCAAAGGAGCAGGCAAGGAATCTGCTTATGGATCCACTGTATTACGGTGCTATGCTCGTAAGGAATCAAAGGGTTGACGGAATGGTGGCAGGCGCATGCCATTCAACGGGCGATACTCTTCGGCCTGCTCTTCAGATTGTGAAGACTGCGGAAGGTATAAAGACTGTATCTGCGTATTTCCTTATGGTGGTCCCGAATTGTCAGTACGGCAGTGATGGTGTGTTTTTATTTGCGGATTCCGGGTTAGTAGAGTTCCCCAGTGAAGATCAGCTTGTGGATATTGCGGCAGCATCTGCCAGAAGCTTTGAACAGATTACCAGCCAGGAGCCGATTGTAGCGATGCTGTCTTATTCTACGAAGGGGAGTGCGAAGAATAAAAAGCTTGAACCGATTATTTCGGCAGCCAAAAGGGTTAAGGAAAGGTATCCTAATTTGAAAATAGACGGAGAATTGCAGCTGGATGCGGCAGTGGATGAGACGGTAGGGCGAATGAAATGTAAAGGCAGCAATGTTGCAGGCAATGCCAATGTACTCATTTTCCCAGATCTGAACAGTGGAAATATTGGATACAAGCTTGTACAGCGACTAGCGAAGGCAGAGGCGTACGGCCCTATTACACAGGGACTTCGAAGGCCTGTTAACGATCTGTCCAGGGGATGTTGCGTGGAAGATATTGTAGGAGTGGTGGCAATCACTTGTCTGCAGGTTTAATGAATGATGATAAAAGCCTTCTGTTTTTTGACAGCGGGCTTTTTTAAAATGCCTTTATGAAAGGTTGATAATTATAGATAATGCGATTATAATAAATAAAAAGACTTGACAAAAGGCAGGACATCCTATGAAAGCAATTATTTTTGATGTAGACGGAACATTATGGAATTCTACAGAACAGGTAGCGGCCGCATGGACACAGGCGGTCAGCGAACATACGCAGCTTAAGCGTACCATCACAAGCGAAGATCTGATGCGTGAATTCGGCAAGCCCATGGACAAGATCGTTAACGCGTTGTTTCCTGAACTTTCGAAGGAGGAGCGGGAAAATCTGTCTGTACATCTGTTCCGGTATGAGAACAGGAGAGTAGAGACTGCGCCGTGCGAGATCTATGAGGGAATGCCTGAGACGATCCGTGAATTGAGCCGGAGCTATCCGTTATTGATCGTAAGCAACTGCCAGGGAGGATATATCGAGGCGTTTCTTAAGAATACGGGGCTCTCGGAATATTTTGGGGATCATATGTGTCCGGATGATACGGGGAAGCTGAAGGCGGAGAACATCAGGCTTATCATGGAACGCAACGGGATTACGGAGGCGGTATATGTAGGAGATACGCAAGGGGACGCCGATGCGTGCAAGGAGGCGCGGATTCCGATGATCTATGCGGCGTATGGATTCGGAGATGTGGAAGGGGAGTATGTGACGATACATTCTTTCAATGAATTGCTTTCCCTGGATTATGAAGGATTCTGGTCTGCCGGGACGGAGAGAGACAGATGAGCGCGGAGAAGATAGGAGCGAACGAGATCAAGGCGAAGAACAGGCAGATTATCTATAATTATATCAGGGAACACGGTTCGGCTTCTAAGCAGGATATCGTTGTGGATATGCAGTTAAGCCTGCCGACGATCACGTCTAATCTGGAGCTCTTGAAGAAACAGGGATTGATCGATACATCGGGGAAGATCAAGAATACCGGCGGACGGAATGCGACCGCATTCACCTATGTTAAGGATGCGAGGACGGCTATCGGCGTGGATATCACGGCGAATCATATTACTGCGGTGGCGGTGAATCTGTCCGGGGATATCGTCAGGATGGAGAGAGAGAGGATTAATTTTGATCTGGAAGACGACGCATATCTGCGCAAGATCGGGGAAGTGGTAGAATGTGTGAAGCGGGAGGCGGATATCAGCGACGAGAACCTGTTGGGAGTGGGGATCTCGGTGCAGAGCCTAATCTCGGACGACGGTGAATACATTACATACGGCACGGCGCTGAACTTCGCAAAGCGGAAGAGGGAAGAGATCGCGGCTTATATTCCCTACCGCAACAGGCTGGTGCATGATTCGTATGCGGCGGGATACAGGGAGACCTGGACGAACAAGGAATTTCAGAATGCATTTTACATCAGCCTGAGCAACAGCGTGGGAGGTTCGGTCATTATTGATGATGCGATCTATGAAGGCAATACGCATAAAGGCGGCGAGATCGGGCATATGGCGGTAGTGACGGAGGGCGGAGAGCTCTGTTACTGTGGGAAGAGAGGATGCTTCGATACGGTATGCAGGGCAGGCAGGCTTGCCGGTTATACGGACGGCAATGTGGAGGAGTTCTTCCGGGTGTTGGAAGAAGGAGATGAGACGGCCGGGCGTTTGTGGGAAGAATATCTGGAGTATCTGACTGCGGCGATTCACAATGTCAGGATGTTGTTTGACGGAAGGGTGATCCTGGGAGGATATGTGGGAGCGCATGTGGGGAAATATCTGGAGGATATCTGCCGGCGTGTGGACGAGAGGAATCCATTCGGGGACCGGGCGGAGGACTATCTGGTGGAGTGCCGGTATAAGGTGGAAGCTTCCGCGGCGGGGGCTGCGTTATTCTATATTGATGAATTTCTGAATAATATCTGACAAAAACAATTTATTATATTGAAATTCCATGGGATATGTGATATCATAAAAACAATTAGGAAATCACTTAATTAAACTACTTAAAAAAGAAAGAGGGAGGATTGATGAGGCGGGGCACGAATAGTTTAGAAGTGAAGATACTGAACAGAAACCGGGTCTTCCGTTATGTGAACGGCCAGAGTGAGACGAGCATGCCGGATATCTCGGCAGCGCTTGGCATCAGCGGCCCGACGGTTCTTACGATCGTGAAGGAGCTTAAGGATGCCGGGGTCGTTGAGGAAGTGGGAGAGCTTAAGTCTACCGGAGGAAGGAAGGCGAAGGCGATCGCTGCGGTAAGGGATGTGAGGTATGCAATCGGAATTGATATCACGGCGAACCATGTGGGGCTTGTCTATACAGACCTGGCAAAGAAGGCTTTGAAGCATGACCGGATCCGTAAAACATTTTCCTGTGAAGATAATTATTTCAGGGAGCTTGGCGGGATATTGGGGACATTTGTCAAGGACAACCGGATTCCGGAGGACAGGATAGAAGGAGTCGGAATCGCGCTCCCCGGAATCGTGGACCGGCAGAAGAACATTCTCACTCAATCGCATATATTGAAGATTGAGAATGTCTCGCTGGAGCGATGGACGAATGCCATACCTTATCCGTGCGAGCTGCTGAATGACGCCAATGCGGCCGCTATCACGGAGGACGTTTGCTGCAGGAAGCCGGAGAACAGTATGGTCTATCTGTCGCTGAGTAATTCAGTGGGCGGCGCTGCGGTCTCTGCGGCTGAGATGAAGGGGAATGACGGAATTAAGAATAACTTAGACGGCGGCGAGATGTACATGGGGGATAATTGGCGGAGCGGGGAATTCGGACACATGGTGATCCACCCGGAAGGGAAGACTTGCTACTGCGGCAAGAAGGGATGTCTGGACGCCTATTGTTCGGCCTTGAATCTGGCGGCATTAGAAGAGGGGAACTTGAAGGCATTTTTTGATAAAATGGAGTCGGGACACGGGGAGTATTCCCGCATCTGGGAGGAGTACCTGCAGAATCTTGCTATTGCAATTGATAATCTGCGCATGTGTTTCGATTGTGAGGTGGTACTTGGGGGATACGTTGGGAATTATATGGAACCGTATCTGGAACGGCTCAGAACCTTAGTTGCCGCGAAGAATATCTTCGGCGGAAGCGGGGAATATGTCAGGGTATGCCGGTGCCGCGAGGAAGCGTCCGCGTACGGTGCTGCTTTGTACCAGATAGAACGATATATAGCTAAGATATGACACTGTCAAATATTATAATACAAGGAGGAACTTTAAGATGGAAGGAACGATGAAGGTAGCATTGATGAATGGAATCGGCGAGATGGGATATACAGAGAGGCCGATCCCGGTACCGCAGGACAATGAAGTGCTGGTGAAGCTTGAATATGTAGGAATCTGCGGAAGCGATATGCATTATTATGAGACCGGCCGGATCGGGGATTTTGTGGTAGAGCCGCCGTTCGTACTGGGACATGAGCCGGGCGGAGTCGTTGTGGAAGTAGGCAGGGACGTGACACATTTAAAAGTCGGAGACAGGGTTGCGTTAGAGCCTGGTAAAACATGCGGAAAATGCAAGTTCTGCCGTGAAGGGAAATACAATCTCTGCCCGGATGTTGTGTTCTTTGCTACGCCGCCGGTCGACGGTGTGTTCCAGGAATACGTGGCGCATGAGGCGGATCTGTGTTTCAAGTTACCGGACAATGTAAGCACGTTGGAGGGCGCTCTGATCGAACCTCTGGCAGTAGGTTTCCATGCGGCGAAGCAGGGCGGCGCTCAGGCTGGTCAGACTGCGGTTGTATTCGGAGCGGGCTGTATCGGGCTTGTGTCCATGATGGCGTTGAAAGCATGCGGCGTTTCCAGGGTTTACGTGGTGGATATTATGGAGAAGCGTCTTGAAAAGGCAATGGAACTTGGCGCGGACGGAGTGATCAACGGGAAAGAGACAGACGTGTTGGAGAAGGCCAGAGAACTGACAGGCGGTATTGGTTTTGATCTTGCTATCGAGACGGCAGGTACAGAGATCACAACGAATCAGGCGATCCAAACGGTGAGCAAGGGCGCTACGATCGTTCTGGTAGGCTACGGCAAGACCGGTATGATGAACATTATGGCAAGTATGGCATTGGATAAGGAGATTACGATCAAGACGATATTCCGTTACCGCCATATTTACCCGATGGCTATCGAAGCGGTAGAGCAGGGCAAGGTGAACCTGAAAGGGATCGCGACTCATATCTTTGATTTTGACGATATGCAGACTGCTATGGACAGAAGTATCAATGAAAAGGCGGAGATCGTGAAGGCTGTGGTAAAGATCACTAAGTAAAACTGTTAATCTGTAAATGCATATGTAAAGTGTATCTGCAAAACATATCAGAAAAGTGCATCTGTAAATATATACAGACGATGAGAGCTGCGAGTGCTCCCGAAAAGATTCCGTACCTGAAGGTGCGGGACTTTTTGGGAGTATTTTTATTGACTTATATAATCAGCAGTGATAATATTATCATATAAACAACAAGAAACAAATAAAAGCAACATAAAACAAATGTGAAAAGAGGTGTTAAAATGTTAGCCATAGAGAGGCGCAATGAGATCCTGGAGAGATTGCGAGAAGAGAAGAGAGTCGTGGTGAGTGAATTAAGCCGGCTTTATCAGGTGACGGAAGAGACCATACGCCGTGATCTGGAGAAGATGGAGAAGGACGGTCTTGCGGTTAAGAGCTATGGCGGCGCGGTTTTGAAGGAGCACAAACCTGTCGATTTTCCTTTTGATGTGAGAAAGAATCAGTGTGTCGAGGAGAAGAAGAGGATTGCGGGCCTGATTGCGGATATGGTACAGGACGGGGAGAGCATTATGCTGGATGTCAGTTCTACAGCCGTCTATGTAGCAAGGGAGCTTAAGAAGAAGGAGAGGCTGACGGTGATCACGAATTCTATCGAGATCATCGCGGAGCTCTACGATATGCCGGCTTGGACGGTGATCTCGACCGGAGGTACGGTGCGGGAGAAGTCTTTCGCACTGGGCGGGCCGCACACGGATGAGATGATCGCTTCATATCATGTGGACAGGGCGGTCGTGTCCTGTAAGGGGCTGGACCTTGAGAATGGGATCACGGATCTTGTGGAGCAGGATGCCAACAGTAAGCGGATGATGCTCCGGGCGGCCAGAGAGAGGATTCTGGCCGCGGACTATACGAAGTTTGACGCGACGGCATTTACGAAGGTAATAGACTGGCCGTCGATTACGAAGATCGTAACAGACAGGAAACCTGCGGGAAAGTGGATGGAAGAATTTGAGAGACAGCGGATAGATTGTATCTACCCGGGAATCTGAGAGTTTGTAAGATAAGGAGGAGAATATTATGTCATTGGTTACATCAAGGGATATGCTGTTGGAGGCGCAAAGAGGCGGATATGCGGTAGGCGCGTTTAATGTGGAGAATATGGAGATGGTTAAGGCGGTCATCGCCGCTGCAGAAGAGTTGAGGGCGCCCGTTATGCTTCAGACGACTCCGTCAACCGTCAGGTACGGTACATTGGAGACATATGCGGGGATCGTCAGGGCCGAGGCGGCGAAGGCGTCTGTCCCGGTTGCGCTTCATCTGGATCACGGCAGTGATTTTGATCTGGCGGTGAGGGCGGTCAAGGAGGGGTATACTTCTATCATGATCGACGGTTCGGCGCTGAGTTTTGAGGAGAATATTGATGTGACCAGGCGTGTTGTGGCGGTGGCGGCTCCGAATAACATCCCGGTTGAGGCGGAACTAGGCAAGGTCGGAGGAAAGGAAGACGATCTGGAGGCAGAAGCGGATACCAATACGGATCCCGCACAGGCGGCGGAGTTCGTGGAGCGTACGCAAGTCTCCTCTCTGGCGGTGGCGATCGGAACGGCGCACGGATTCTATGTGGGGACTCCGGTGCTGGATAAGGAGAGGTTATCGGAGATCCGCAAGGTGGTGGATGTTCCGCTGGTTCTTCACGGCGCGTCAGGATTGACGGCGGAGGATGTAAGGGATTGTGTGCGCAGGGGGATCTGTAAGGTGAATTTTGCAACGGAGCTCCGCGCGGCTTATACGGATGCGGTGAAGGAACTGCTAAGGGAGAAGCCGGAGACATTCGATCCTAAGGCGTTCGGCAAAGTGGGGATTCCGGCTGTGAAGGAGTTAGTCATGGGCCGGATGAAAGTCTGCGGCTGCGATCAGAAGGTATAAGGAGTCAGAAGGCGTAGGAATTGCAGATTGGCTGCAGGGAGAATGATATGAAAGAATTATTACTGGGGATCGATATAGGAACCAGCGCTTGTAAGGCTGCCATATTCCGAAGGGACGGCGAAGCAGTTGCAGCGGCAAGCGAGGAATATAAGGTATATTATCCGCAGCCCGGATATGCGGAGCAGGACCCGGATGAGTGGTGGAGAGCAGTCTGCAAGGCGGTAAAAAAGTGTATAGGAAACGGAGCGGTGAACCCGTCGGATATCGCCGGAATCGGTGTTGACGGGCAGAGCTGGTCGGCGGTTGCAATCGATAAGCAGGGAAATGTTCTGGCGAGGACACCGATCTGGATGGATAACCGTTCGGATTCTGTCTGTGAAAGGCTGAACCGCAAGATAGGTAAGGACGCTATATTTAAGGTGAGCGGGAATCCGCTGACGGCGCAGTATACGACGGGGAAGGTGCTGTGGTATCGGGAGAACCGGCCGGAGGTATATCGGGAGACGGATAAGATATTGCAGTCCAATGCATTTATCGTCTACAGGCTGACCGGCAAGGTCTCTTTGGACATCTGCCAGAGTTATGGATGGCATTGTTTTGACATGAAACGTGGTGTGTGGGATGATGATATGAGGAAGGAATTGGGGATCCCGGAAGGATTCCTCCCTAAGATCAGCCCGTGCCATGAGGTGATAGGAACGGTTACAAGGAAGGCGGCCGAAGAGAGCGGGCTGACGGAAGGGATCCCGGTTGTGGCCGGGGCGCTTGACGCGGCCTGCGGGACTCTGGGAGCGGGCGTGATTCGTAACGGTGAGACACAGGAACAGGGAGGACAGGCCGGGGGAGTCAGTATATGTACGGACACTTATAAGGCCGATCCCAGGCTGATCTTAAGCCGATATGTGATCCCCGGATATTGGATACTGCAAGGCGGTACGACCGGAGGCGGCGGTGTTATGCGGTGGCTGGAGCGTGAATTAGGGGATTATGAGCGCATGAGGGCAGGAGAACTGGGCAGAAGCTCACTGATGCAGTTTAATGAGATCGCGGCAGAGGTGGCTCCGGGGTCGGAGGGATTGGTATTTCTTCCGTATATGTCAGGAGAGAGGACGCCGATCTGGGATCCGGATGCCAAGGGAGTGTTTTACGGGTTGGACTTCAGTAAGACGAAGGGGCATATGATACGGGCAGCCATGGAGGGCGTGGCGTATTCCGTCAGGCATAATCTGGAAGCAGCCGAAGAAGCCGGGGCGTCTGCAAAGGTGCTGCGGGCCATGGGCGGAAGTGCGAATTCCCTGCTGTGGACGCAGATTAAAGCTGACATTACGGGCAAGCTGATCGAAGTACCGGATTCGGATACAGCGACGACCCTTGGGGCGGTGATGCTGGCGGGAGTCGGAGTCGGGCTTTATAAGGATTTTAAGGAAGCCGCAGAGCTGACTGTTACAGTACGGCGGGTGCATAAGCCGAATCCGGAAGTTAAGGAGGTCTATGATAAGAACTACAGGATTTATCTGGAGCTGTATCAGAACCTAAAGGAAACTATGAAGAAGCAGAAGGCAATGAACATTGGTTCATGAGAGCAGCGGGGTATTTGACCCTCGCGGCAGTCGCCAAATGCGCATGCAAGCATGCCCGCTTGGCTCGTTGCTCGCGGGAATAAACAGGCAGGAGGTCAGGAAATTGAAAGCAGCAGTAGTTGTGAAGAATGAAGTGGTAGAATATCAGGAAATTGAAGAACCGAAGACGGCGCCCGGAACCGTCAAGGTGAAGGTGAAGGCGTCCGGTATCTGCGGATCAGATGTGCCGAGAGTGCTGCACAATGGTGTACATTTTTATCCCATTGTTCTGGGGCATGAGTTTGCTGGAGATGTTGCAGAGGTTGGAGACGGTGTGGAGAATATCAAGGTTGGGGACAGAGTGTCCGGTGCGCCGCTGATTCCCTGTATGAAGTGTGATGACTGCCAGAAGGGGAATTATTCTCTGTGCAAGCATTACAGCTTTATCGGTTCCAGGCAGCAGGGCAGCAATGCGGATTATGTTGTGATCCCGGCGGCGAATGCAGTGGTATTTGATAAGAGTATCTCTTATGAGCAGGGAGCGATGTTCGAACCCTCTACGGTCGCGCTTCACGGAGTCCTGTGCAATGATTACAAGGGCGGGGATTCTGTTGCCGTGCTGGGCGGAGGCACCATTGGGATGTTTACGATGCAGTGGGCGAAGATATTCGGAAGCAGGAAGGTCGTGGTGTTTGATATCAGCGAAGAACGTCTGGATATGGCAAAGCGTCTTGGGGCTGACGAGACGGTGAACACGCTGGAGGAAGGATTCATGGAGAAGGCCATGGCCTTCTCCAAAGGAAAAGGTTATGACTGTGTGTTCGAGACGGCAGGACAGCCGGTGACCATGCGGATGGGATTTGAATTGGCGGCGAATAAGGCGCGGGTATGCTTTATCGGAACGCCGCATGTGGATCTCAACTTCACTCCGGCTATGTGGGAGAATATGAACCGTAAGGAGTTTAAGCTTACAGGCTCCTGGATGTCATACAGCGCGCCGTTCCCGGGGAAGGAGTGGGAACTGACTGCACACTATTTTGCGACGGGGCAGCTTAAGTTTGATCCGGCGTTCGTATTCAGGAAATTCCCCATGAGCCGGGCGCAGGAGGCGTTTGATCTGTATAAGGATCCGAAGAATGTGCTGGGAAAGATTCTGTTGGTGAATGATGAAGATTTATACAGATCTTGACAGCCGGCATATAGAAGTCCGTTATTCGGTCGTGGTTCAAGGTTGGAGTTTTGAGTACAAGAGAAAAGGATTAGAAGGAGAGACAAATCCATGTTACCGACAAGAGAAAAGGCAGAAGAACTTTTATCAGAAGCAGAAGCTCCTATATGATGTCTTTGGGATATGATGAAGCCGCTAAGATATGTCTGACACATTCCTTTGATGACCAGACTACAGATGCTTATATCGGGAACTTTGACACTACTGAGGAGGAACTGAGACTGATTCAGAATACCTTGAAAACGATTGTTTTGGATGAGTACGACAGACTGATTCAGTTGTGTGATTCTATCGCGGGGGCGGAAGGCGTGCTGGATATTGAGGAGCGGATGAATGATGTGAAGCGGCGGTATGGCTTTTATCCTCAGAAAAAATGGGATAAATCAGCAATAATGTACTGACCATTTTGTAAGCTGTAAGATGGTCAGTACATTAAGCGTAAGATGGGCATTTGCCTATAATATCTCATCCTTCTTTTCAAGGATCGCTTCGCATGCGGCACATGCCGGGCAGTCGCAGTACTTCGCGCCGGAAGCCTTGATCTCCTGGGCGTGGGCAAGTACACTCTTCGCCTTTTCTTCTCCGAATACCTGCGCGCCGGCCTCGGAGCCTGCGAAAGCGATCAGGCCGTCGATCGGCATGATGTCTTCCTCGACTTCTGCGATCAGGTTCTTGGCGGCTTCTGCTTCCTTGTCCGTACCAAGAACTTCCAGCCAGTTCTTAGCGGCTTCCTTAGCTTCTGCACAGCAAGAATGCGCGTTCATCAATTCATTTACTTTCTCAACTACATAATCTTTTACATCTGCATTCATAGTGTAACCCCTTTCTCTTATATGTGTTTGATCGGACTGAGGAAATTAAGTACGGCAGTTACGGCGTCTCAGATTGTCATGGATCCGGTTAAGCATCGCTTCGCACAGCCCGATCTCGTCCTCTGAGAAATCTTCATAGAAGATAGCTGTCATCTGTGCGGATACTTCCGTGTAATCCTGCTGAAGTTCTCTTGACCTGGGAGTCAGAGCGAGCAGAGTCTTTCTCCTGTCGTCAGGATCAGGGATGCGGACGACCAGCCCGGAGGATTCCATGCGGTCGATCATGCTTGTAAGCGTGGTTGCGGCAAGGCCGGTCCTGTCAGATAACTCTCTTAAGGAGATATTCTCCTCATGCCATAAGACATAGAGAATCCGGCCTTGTGCGCCGTTGAAAGCATCGATGTTCTTCTCTGCCAGGATATGTTCAAAGATCCGGTCGCTGAGACGTTTGATCTGCGAAATGGTATGACCGCCCTGAATTTCCATACTAAATTCCTCCTCTATAGGATTATACTATATAGTAGTATTTGTGTAAAGCTAAATTGAAAATTTTAAGTTGTTTTTTTTATGGCGGATTGTTATACTTACAGTATATCAAATGCGGAGCTTATGGATAGATGCTGGTGCCGTACCACATTCAATTTCGGTCAGCGGGACACGGCGCTAAGGATGGGGGGAGAGCAGTATGGCTGGTGAAGAGAATATTTTCCGGGAAGAGCGGGCGGCAAAGTATCTGCTGCTTAACAGAGATACAGTGGTTGCGGAATTTGAGGTAGATACTGTCTTTGATACGATAACAATTGTGAAGCAGTTTGTAAAGCTGCCGGATTGGTTTGATAATTTGGGTAACTTTATCCGTAACAGGCGTGCCCCAAAGCAAAGAGAGAATATTGAAGAATTATTGCGGTTAAGCGGATGTGATACTGTGCAGGGCTTCCTGGATGTCTCTCATGCATTATCATTAGTCGATACCTTTTGGGTAAAACGCGCGGACAGTGATCTGTGCTGGAAAAAAGTATCGTTATACACGCATCCGTTTAATGAAGTGATTGCCCGGACAGCCTTTGAAGGCGGCTTACACGGCAGGCAGCTTAGCACGACCTCTCCTGAGTATGGTACGGACGGTTCCTTTGCCAAATGCTGGATCCGCGAGGGAGAGAGGATCCGAATGTTAAAACGCGGCAGCTCGGGAGCGAGAAACGCTGGTCTGGAGCCATATTCGGAGTTTTATGCAAGTCAGCTTATAAGAGCATTTACAGATGAGTTTGTAACGTATGATCTGAGAAAGCACAATGGGAGAATCTGTTCGGTATGTGATCTGTTCACATCTGAGGATTATGGATATCTTCCCTATGCGGCAGTTGACAGGGGGAATTCATCAGTAGAATCTGTATTATGCAAGATGCAGGAATTCGGTCTGGAAGACGAGATAAAGCGGATGTTTGTAATAGATGCCGTGATATTGAATGAAGACAGGCATAAGAATAATTTCGGCTTCATTGTGGACAACAGGACGCAGGAGATTGTCAAAATGGCGCCGTTGTTTGACCACAATATTGCCTTGCTGCCGTATGCCGAAGAAGGAGAGTTTGAATACGGCGGCGATTACCTGAGACAAAAAGGCCCGAGGATCGGGGACGAGTGGATCAGGGCAGCCGCAATGTGCCTGGATACAAAGACCAGGAAGGTTCTCGTTCAGTTGTCGGACTTTAGGTTCGAGAGGCACGGCAAATACAATCTGCCTGATTGGCGGCTTAGCGCGCTGGAGGAGTTGATTCACAAAAGTATTCGGAAGATCTTAAGCTTCCCCAATTAATATCCGCGAAGCAGCGAGCCATGCATTAATCTTTGATGATAATGCCCAGGCGCTTTGCCAGTTCGGCTGCCTGGTACAGATCCACGGCCGCTCCGCGTAACTCGTGATTATCGTCTGATAAGGTCAGACCGGTGATCACGCTGTTAGAAAAATCCATTCCTGACAGGGAGGTCTGAAAGAAATTGGCGTTTACAAGGCTGACCTCCTGCCAGTCTACCTGTCTGCATCTGCACTGCGATATATTAGCGCTTTCAAGCTTCGTCTGTTCTATCCTTATGTGTTCTAATCTGGAAGAATCAAAATTAGAATCATTCATATTGCAATCTTTGATCTCCAGATTCTTAATTATACTGCCGGTAAATTTGCTTCCGACTCCTTTGCAGGAATGGAAGGCAGCGCGGTTAAAATAGCTGTCGTTAAAATTACACCCGGAGACGTCGCAGTTTCGGAATATAATATCTGTAAATTCAGCCCGTTCGAAGGCACAGTTCCAGAAACGGCAGCTTTCAAATCTTACGCCGGAGAATATGGTATATGAAAAATCTTCCTCTTCACATACCAGGTTACGGAATATCCTTCCCTGTATCCGTTCGTCTGTTATCCTGCTGTCTCTGATCAGTTTTGCATCAGCTTCTATCAATTCTGTGTCCGGCTGTAATATAGGCGTCAATAATTTCATAGAGTCTCCTGACTGTTATCTTTTCGGTGAAAATAGCTTCTTTTCATATTATATTCCCGTCTTCAGGCTAATACAATAGGCATATGAATAATGTCCATCAAAACTAGAATTCAGAGAATTGCATTATTGTCCAATACATTATAAAATAGTGCTATAAAGTAATTCGGAGAGAAATACATACTGTGTATAGAATCATAAGGAGGATATCATGTTTTTGACAGACAGAAAATTAGAGAAGCGTATCGAGGAATTAGAGCAGTACCGATACAGAGATATTATTGAATTGGAGAGTTTTGAAGCCGAAGAAGAGAATCAGGGAGTAGTGAATCCGAAGCTTCCTGACACTCCTCTGAAAGGATCGATACATACGGGCGATACATGGAAGGGCCGCGACAGATTCCTGTGGCTGCACAAGGATATTCCGATTCCGGCCGAGTGGAAGGGAAGACGGGTAGTCGGAGTATTTGATTTCGGCAATACCGGCGGGGGAAATAACTCTGGATTTGAGTCTATGGCCTATGTAAACGGTGAGATGTACCAGGGAGTAGATGTAAACCATAAGGAATTATTCTTGGATGATGCGCTCTGCGGGACTGCCGCAGATATTACCTTCCGTCTGTGGTCAGGTTTGGAGGGAGGCGGTATCCCAAGAGACCAGGAGCATCGGATCGCGCGGGCCGATCTGGCGTGGCTGGATGAGAAGGTGGATGATCTCTACTATATGGCGTCTATGGTACGGCAGACGTTGGATGAGCTGGAGAATTCGGATCCGATACAGCACGAGCTCCGCAAGGCGCTGGACGCGGCTTTCCGCCAGATCGACTGGTCTGTTCCGGGCAGCGAAGAGTTCTATGAGTCTGTGTACCGGGCGGACGAGATGCTGAATCAGAGCATTGATTCTATGGATAAGAATTCCATGATCAATATATACTGTGTAGGACATACACATATAGATGTAGCGTGGCTTTGGAGACTGAAGCATACAAGAGAGAAATGCTCCCGCTCCTTTTCAACGGTGTTCCGTCTGATGGAGATGTTCCCGGAATACATATTCCTGCAGACACAGCCGCAGCTGTATGAATATATGAAAGAGGAGTTCCCGGATATTTTTGAAAATATCAAGAAAAGGGCAAAGGAAGGACGCTGGGAGACTGACGGCGGCATGTGGGTAGAGGCCGACTGTAACCTGACAAGCGGAGAATCCCTGACAAGACAGATTCTAATCGGCAGCAAGTTTATCAAGGATGAGTTCGGCAAGGATGTGGAATATCTCTGGCTTCCAGACGTATTCGGCTATTCCTGGGCGCTGCCGCAGATCTTGAAAAAGGCGGGGATCAATACCTTCATGACAACGAAGATCAGTTGGAATCAGTATAATCGTATGCCGCACGATACATTTATGTGGAAGGGAATAGACGGAAGCGAGGTTCTGACTCACTTTGTCACGACACCGGAGCCGTGGCGGGAGAGAGATTCCTGGTTCTATACCTACAACGGGAATCTGCTTCCAAGGACGGTAAAAGGCGTGTGGGATGCGTACCGCGATAAGCAGATGAATAAAGATCTGTTGATTTCCTTTGGATACGGCGACGGCGGCGGCGGTGTGAACCGCGATATGCTGGAATGCAGGAGACGGCTTGACAAGATTCCGGGGCTTCCTAATGTGAAGATGTCGACGGCGGGAGAATATTTCAGGAAGCTGCATGATACCGTAGAGCATACGGATGATTATGTACATACATGGGACGGAGAATTGTATCTGGAGTATCACAGAGGCACTTACACAAGCCAGGCGCATAATAAGCGCATGAACCGGAAGATGGAGCTTCTCTACCGCAAGGCCGAATGGCTGACGGTGACGGAGGCGCTGAGAGCGGGCAGCATTGCAGATGCCAAGCAGGAAGAGCTGACGAAGGGATGGAAACATATTCTGACGGACCAGTTCCATGATATTATCCCCGGATCTTCCATCCATGAGGTCTATGAAGATTCCAGGAAGGATTATGAATATATTGAAGGAATTGCCCGGGAAGTGGAACGGGATGCATATAAGAATATATTAGAGCAGAAGGAGAATACCTACACGGTCATCAATACGTCTGGATGGGATATGGATCAGACGATCGAGATATGTAAGGATGTGCCCGGAGTATTTAAGGATACGGATGGAAATGAGCTGCGTTCTCAGAAGGAGCGGGGTACGACCTATGTGGAAGTGAAGAACGTTCCGGCAATGGGAATGAAGGTGATATCTTTCGAGGAGACAACGAAAGATACCGCGCCGAAGGGACATGCTGACAATGTATTTTCTGTCAGGGACAGAGAGATTGAGACGCCGTATTATCATATATTATTTAATGAACATGGACAGCTCACGAGACTTTATGACAAGACGTATGCCCGTGAGGTGATTCCCAAAGGACAGCGCGCGAATGTGCTGCAGGTATTCGAGGATAAGCCGCTTGATTTTGACGCATGGGATATCGATATCTTTTATCAGGAGAAGATGCGCGAGATCACGGATCTTACAGTATTTGAAGTTACAGAGATGGGTCCGCTCTGCGTGAAGGTTCATATGGAATGGAAGTTTGCGCCGTGTTCTGAGTCCTGTATCAGGCAGGATATGATCCTCTACAGCAATAGCAGAAGGATCGACTTTAAGACGAATGTGGATTTCCATGATCAGCATAAGCTCCTGAAGGCTGCATTCCCGGTGGATGTCCGGTCTACCTACGGCACTTATGATGTACAGTACGGTAATGTGAGACGTCCGAATCACTGGAATACGAGCTGGGATCAGGCGAAATTCGAGACAGTGGCGCACAGATGGGCAGATCTGTCGGAACGCAACTACGGCGTAAGTGTTCTGAATGACTGTAAGTACGGCCATGACATCAAGGATAATGTTATAAGGATCTCATTGCTGAGAGCAGGAACGCATCCAGATCATCTGCAGGATCAGGGCGGGCATACATTTACCTATGCATTGCTTCCTCACAAGGGAGACTTTGTAGAAGGAATGGTCGTTCAGGAGGCATTTGCATTAAATGAACCAATGCAGGCCGTACCGGGAGCAAGCAGGCTTACTTATGACAGTTTCGTATCTTTTGATAATGCGCAGATAGAGCTGGATGCGGTCAAGAGGTCTGAGGACGGAAGATATATCGTCATTCGTTTCCACGAGTTCGCGGGATCAAGGCAGGAAGTAAAGGTGAAGCCGGGATTCGCATACAAGGCATGGGCAGAGTGTGATTTAAGAGAACGTCCGGCCGCGGATTTTGTACAGGATGAGATCTGCATGAGCCTCCATGCATATGAGATTAAGACGATATTGTTAGAGTTATAGTGAAACAGAGTTGTTTAAGGAAGGAGTTTCCGATATGGGAGAATTATTTAATATAGAAAAAGTGCTTGGATTTTGTGAGAAGATCTGTTACTTTTTTATCGTAAATCTGTTATTTATCGTTTCCAATCTTTTGGCGCTGCTGTTCCTTCTGTTCGTTGGAGCGGGCCAGATTCGGGAATGCCTTCCGCTGTTTCTCTTGTCCCTGCTTCCTATGGCGCCTGCGCTGTCAGCGGTGATGTACACTATGAACCGGCTGATACATGGAACAGAAGGGCGTGCCCTGCGGGATTATAAAAAGGGATACTGCATGGATCTTATGCAGAAGACAGGACTTGGAGCAGGACAGTTATTGGTTATATTCATATGCTGGACGAACATAGAATTCTTCACAATACAGATAAGGATACTTCCGCTTGCGGTATTATTTATCATACTGTTTGCAATAGCGGTTCTTGTAACGCCTAATCTCTATATGCTTGTGAGCCGCTATGAAATGGGTAATCTGCATATTGCGAAGACCGCGGTGACACTGCTTTTCGCAAAGCCGGTATTCACCCTTGGAAATGTTGTTGCGCTTGGGATCGTACTTGCGGCGTTCGAGATCTCGGCGGGGACAACGGTGCTGTTCATGGGAAGTATCTATGGATTCCTGGTTATGTTTATGAATCAGAGCGTGATGCAGAAGTTGGAAGATAATTAGTGGGTAATCTGGATATCCCCGCAGGAATCGGTATTTAACAGATATCGGTTCCTGCAGCGGGGATATTTTTTAATCATATAGAAAACTTTGTTCTATTGAAAGAGAGACACCGATATGGAGATTAAAGGTTCAAAGCAGATATATCATAAATTATTTTTTATATACACGAGTATCCTGGTCTGTGTGATATCTGCGCTGGTTATTTACTTCTTTAACAGTACCAGAAATCGTTTTTTAGAGCAGAATCTTAATTATACAGAGATGATGGATGAATCGGCGGGATCTTACCTGGAAGAGACCTCTGATATCGCGGAGTATATCCATGAAGATCTGTATAAGTCGACGATGGAGCTTAATGACGCGCTGCACTATATAACGGACGAACCGGCTGTTTACCAGAAGTATCGCCTGGATACTTATATCAGAAGCAATATCAGTGAGTATAAGGGTATTGAGAAGTTTTTCCTGGATGCGTTCCAGGCGTACGGGGAGCTGAACCGCATTGTTCTGTATAGCTATGGTAAAGACGAGACCACGGAATATACACGGGACGGGAAGAGTTATAGAAGGAACGGTGATTCTGATTTTAAGAAGAGACTGGAGAAGCTGGACCTTGTGGAAGAGGACTGCTTCTCTTACCTTAAGGAGATCAGGGATCCGGCGACGATGCAGGTGAAGGGGTGTATGCTCCTTGGGTTCAGAAGCAGAAGGTTTGAGAGTATCCGGCAGTATTATTCCCGCCCGGAACTCTTAGTGTATAATGAAGCCGGAACGGTTGTGTATGACTCCTCGAAGAAGTATGAAGTTGATGATATAATGGATGCAGATGAACTGGGAATATTAGAGCATATGTTAGACTCCTATGTGGAGCAGTCGCAGTCGGGGCAGTACCATACCTTAAGTTATTTGAATAAGAACCAGGCGGCGGATATCCCTGCATCCATCGTAGTCATGATCCTGGCATTTGGGATCAGTGTGCTGGTCTTGGGAGAGGTGTTTGTAAGATATCATCTGCAGAAGCTTGCCGGGAGGCTGAACAGGATCCTTGACGGAATGGCCAAGGTAATGGAGGGAGATCTTGCGGTGCGTATTCCGGCAGACAAGAACGGTGATGAGTTGGATGTGATCTCCGGGTGCTTTAATGAGATGTGCGAGAGCCTGGACGAGCATATCAGGAAGCGGTATTTGGCAGAGATCGAACAGAAGGACGCGGAGATGGCGGCGCTGCAGAGCCAGATCAATCCGCATTTTCTCTACAATACGCTGGAAGCCATCCGTATGAAAGCCATCTGCAACGGCGACCGGGAGGTAGGGAAGATGCTCTACAGCCTGGCAGTTACATTCCGCGCTCAGATCAAGGAGGCGGATATCATCACACTGGCGCAGGAATTGCATTATAGTAAGAAGTATATGGAGCTTTTTGAGTTCCGGTATCAGAACCAGTTCAAGGCCCTGGTGGAATGTTCGGAGGAATATCTTCAGGTGCCGGTCATTAAGTTTGTATTGCAGCCTGTGATCGAGAATTACTTTATCCACGGGATCAGGATGAAAGAGCAGGATAATTATGTGAGAATCGCCGTTGAGAGAGAAGAAGGATGTGAAGAGAGCTACCGGATCATCGTAGAAGATAACGGGAAAGGAATGACGGAAGAGGAGATATCGTTGAAGAATCAGGAGCTTAAGAGCGATACCGTGAAGAATCAGGCGTCGATCGGCGTTGCCAATGTGAACCGGAGGCTTAAGGCTGTCTATGGAAAAGAGTATGGGATACACATGGAAGCAAGAGCCGAAGGGGGGCTGCGGGTAATATTAAGGTTCAGGGCTGAAGGGAAAAATTAAAGGTATTTTGTGCATAAGGGAAGGGAAGGGAAGTCGGACGGATATGTTAAAGGTAATGATAGTAGAGGACGAGGAATTGATCTTGCAGGGCGTTCGGAATATTATAGATTGGGAGGCATTGGGGCTTGACGTGGTGCATATGGCGCATGACGGGGCCGAGGCGCTCGAATTGTGGGAGAAGGAACCGGTACAGATCGTTGTCACGGATATCAGTATGCCGGAGATGGACGGGCTGGCGCTTCTTCGTAAGATCCGTGAAACGGACGATCAGGTGCGCTTCATCATATTGACCGGATATGACGAGTTCTCATATGCCAGAGAGGCGGTGCGTCTGGATGTTGAGAATTATATTCTGAAACCGATCAATGAAGAGGAACTTAAGCGTCAGCTTCGGGAGACCATACAAAAGCTTGAAGAGATGGATAAGAAGAAAATCCGCTATATTGATGAAAAGACACGGTGGATGCATTTCCTGAACGGTAAAACGAAAGAAGATGAATCTGAGGAATTTGCGGAAATGCTCAGGCTTCCGGCGTCGGTTGGCAGTTATCATGCAGCAGTCTTGAAATGGAACCTGAATGGGCAAAAAGAGCAGAAGCTCACGGATGTGATCGTAGAACTGAAAAAGGAGGACAGGCTGCGTATCGTGCATCTTCCCCCGGATCATCTGCTCATGGTATATATTGCCGATGATACAGGCGGTGACAAGGATGACGAACAGGTGCAGGGGTACTTTTCGGAGCTTCAGAATCAGATAGAAAGCAGATTCAATATCATGACGTTTATCGGTGTGGGAACGTCTTTTCAGAAGATACAGCAGCTTCCGGAAGCTTACCGGAATGCTATAAAGCTTCAGAAATATCTGATCATTGAAGGATATGGGAGTTGTATCAGCCAGAGGCAGATCCAGGCCGGAAGGACTGAAGATATCCAAATGGATGAAGCACGGCTTAGGAAATATATTTTGAGAAAAGAAAAAGAAGCGGCGATGGGATATATAGAAGAGCTGTTTATCAATAATGTGCAGTCCCAGAAGGGGGATATTGCAGGGGCATTATACCGGGCGGCGGTCAAGACAGCAATGCTGCTTCAGGATATTAAGAAAGAATATAAGCTTGAATCCGGCAGATTCCGTGATCTGGAAGAGTTGATCGAGACGATCTTCAGTGCGGATGATATCCTGGGGATAAAGACCGCGTTTATCTCAGAAGCGGTGGAGATCATCGAGTGTATGCATGAAGAGGATTCGCAGTATACCCCTGTGATTCGCCAGATCATTTCCGAGGTGCAGCAGAATTATAAGGAAGATATGAACCTAAAAACTCTGGCGTATAAGTATCATATGAACGCGTCATATCTGGGGCAGATATTCCAGAAGGAAGTGGGGTGCTCTTTCGCACAGTATCTAAGCAATACGAAGAACGGGATCGCAAAGGACCTGATCCTTAATACAAACATGAAGATCAATGATATCGCAAGACAGGTTGGATATCCTGATACCAGTTATTTTTATCGGAAATTCAAACAGTGCTACGGGGTATCGCCGGCTTCCCTCCGGGAAATGAAAAAATATTAAGGTGGACAAAATCGTGAAATGATGGACATATTATTTCACGATTTTTTTGCGTATGAAGATAAATATAATCCTCCTAGAATTTGTCCAATGAACCCGAAAGTTTTCAACTTTCCATACAAACTGCACAATGATATAGTTAATATAGTTAAAAAAGCACTGCAGTTTAACGGACCGGTAAGTTGACAGACAGTGCGGGCATTCATAAAAACATTTGACAGGAAAGGCGCCGAAAGAGGAGTTTTAGAGTGCTCTGGAAAAGGAGGAGGTTAAGAGGTGAAAGCTAACACGAAAAAAGCCAAAGAGCCGAAAGGGAATTTGCTGAAACGGCTGCGGGCTAATAAAGAGCTGCTTATTTTAAGCACGCCGGGAGCGATCTGGTTTCTGTTTTTTGCGTACCTGCCGTTATTCGGTATTCTGGTGGCATTCAAGAAATTCAGGCTGTCAGGAGATGGATTCTTCTATAATTTGTTTACAAGCGAGACCGTCTGGTTTGACAATTTCAAGTTTCTGTTCAGCAGCGGCGACGCCTGGATCATAGTGAGAAATACGGTACTTTATAATTTTACATTTATTATTCTCGGCGTAGCGGTGCCGGTGGTGCTGGCGCTGCTCTTGAATGAGATCAAGAATAAAGGAATGATGAAGATCTATCAGAGCTCCATGTTCCTGCCGTACTTCCTGTCATGGGTAGTTGTAAGTTACTGTGTATTCGCGTTTCTGAATCCTGAGAAAGGATATTTTAACGCGATCATTCAGCAATTCGGAGGAGACCCGGTCTCCTGGTATACGGAGACGAAGTTCTGGCCGTTTATCATCATCTTCATGAGCCAATGGAAGGGAATGGGATATAACACGGTGGTTTATCTTGCATCCATCTGCGGAATCGACAAGACCTATTACGAGGCGGCGGTTCTTGACGGGGCGAGCAAATGGCAGCAGATCAAGTACATTACGCTGCCGCTGTTAAAACCGGTTATTACGATCCTGCTGATCATGTCTGTGGGAGGAATCTTCAAGGCAGACTTCGGATTGTTCTACCAGCTGCCGAAGAACTCCGGACCGCTGTATCCTGTTACGAACGTACTTGATACATACATCTTCCGGGCGCTGAAGACAAGCGGCGAGATCGGTATGAGCTCCGCGGCGGCGCTGTTCCAGTCGACAGTCGGATTCGTCCTGATCATGATCGCGAATAAGATCGTGTCAAAGGTCGACAATGAGAATGCACTATTTTAAAAAGGGGGTAAGAGTATGGCTGTTAAGAAGATATCCGACAGAAAGATGCAGAGGATGATTAAGAAGATAGAGGCAGAAGAGTGTAAATATAACCAGATCAAGACGCCGACCAATATCCTGTTCAACATCATTCTGGCGGTACTGTCACTGATCTGTGTGATTCCGTTTATCTTTGTTATCATCATCTCCTTTACAGATGAGAATACGCTTGCAATGAACGGATACCGTTTCATACCGGAGAAGCTAAGCTTCTATGCGTATGAATACATCATCAGCGCGGGAGAGAATATTCTGAGAAGCTATGGGGTAACGATCTTTATCACCATTGCGGGAACCGTGATCGGCTTGCTGCTGACGGGAACCTATGCCTACGCGCTGTCCAGAAGAACCTATGTGTTCCGCAAGTTTTTTACGACGGTGATCACGATCCCTATGCTGTTCAGCGGCGGTATGATCGCGAACTACCTGATCGTAACCAAGGTGCTTATGTTAAAGGACTCTCTGTGGGCGCTGATCCTGCCCCTGTGTCTGAATTCATTTAACATCATCGTGCTGAGGACGTTCTTCAAGACGAGCATTCCTGACGCGGTGGTGGAATCGGCGAAGATCGACGGGGCGTCGGAGTGGAGGCTGTTCTTCCAGATCGTCATTCCCATGGCGCTTCCGGGACTTGCGACTATCGGACTGTTCCTGACGCTGGGTTACTGGAACGACTGGTTTAACGCTATGATGTATATGGATAACAAAGACCTGATCCCGCTTCAATATCTGCTGATCCAGATCGAGAGTTCTATCGACTGGCTGGCGAACAACAAAGCGACCATGGGTGTCGACGGGATCACGGCGGCGGCGAATATGCCGAAAGAGACGATCAAGATGGCGATCGTAGTGATCTCTACATTGCCGATCATATTTGCTTATCCGTTCTTCCAGAGATATTTTGTCAATGGGTTGACGGTAGGCGCAGTAAAAGAGTAATTTATAGATTAGGAGGAATCATAATGAAGGTTAAAATGTTAAGAAGATTGGCGGCGGCAGGCCTCGCGGTGGTTATGACGGCAGCTCTTTTCACAGGCTGCGGCAAGAAGAAGGCAGAGACGAATGCAAGCGGAGAGGAGATCGTGGAACTGACCTGGTGGCAGATCGGGGATGCGCAGAAGGATCAGAGCCGGGTCATTGAGAAGGTCAACGAATATATCGGTGATAAGATCGGTGTGAAGCTGAATGTCAATACGGCAGGTTGGGGTGATTATGATCAGAAGATGCAGGTCGTGATCAATACAGGAGACGACTGGGATCTGTGCTTTACCTGCTCCTGGGCCAACAACTATCTCCAGAATTCCAACAAGGGAGCGTTCCTTCAGATCGACGATTATATCAAGGACACGGATATGTACAAGAATATCGACGAGCGGTTCTGGGAAGCGGCGAAGGTACAGGGGAAGACCTACGGTGTTCCGAGCGAGAAGGAGATCGGAAGTATGCCGATGTGGGTATTTACCAAAGAATATGTCGACAAATACGATATCCCTGTAGACGAGATCCACAGCCTTGAGGATCTGGAGCCGTGGCTTAAGCTCATCAAGGAGAAAGAGCCGGATGTAGTGCCGATGTATCTTACAAGCAGTTATTCGGCGCCGATCTACATGGATCTGATCCAGAATCCGGTGGGGATCGAGTACGGCGATGATACGCTGACGGTCAAGAATGTATTTGAGACGGAGAAGATGAAGTCCACTCTTGATACTATGAGGAAATACTATCTGGCAGGCTACATCAATAAGGATGCGGCCACGGCTTCCGATGACAAGTCGGTGAAGCGCTTTGTGACAAAAGGCGACGGACAGCCGTACGCTGAACTGGTATGGGGCAAAGACCTTGGATACGAGGTAGTGGCGACTCCGATCATGGATACCTATGTGACTAATATCTCCGCGCGCGGCGCTCTTACGGCGATCAACGCGCAGACGAAACACCCGGAGAAGGCGGTAGAACTGCTGAATCTGATCAATACGGACGAATATCTCAGGAACCTGCTGAACTATGGGCTTGAAGGCGAGCACTGGGACAAGGTTGACGTTCCAGCGGATGAGGCGGCAGAAGCCGAGGGAAAACCATATGTATATGAGAACAAGATCAAGCTGAATGAAGAGACGAGGAAGAATTACTCTGTTTCTTACTGGGTACAGGGCGGATTATTCAATACTTATGTTCTGGAAAATGAGCCGGTTGACAAGTGGGCAACATTCAAAGAATTCAACGATTCTTCTGTTGAAGCGCCGTCCTTTGGATTTGATTTCGATCTGGAGCCGGTCAGCACAGAGGTCGCGGGATTCGGCAATGTATTGGATGAATTCGGAAAATCACTGTACACAGGAAGCGTTGACCCGGAAGAATATCTGCCGAAGCTTCAGGAGAAATTAGAGGCGACCGGTATTGATAAGGTGATCGAAGAGATGCAGAAACAGATTGACGACTGGAAGACATCGAAGTAGAATGGAAAGAAAAGACGAGGGGAGAATACGATGCCTAAGCTGGAAGTATGTGTTGATTCAGTGGAATCTGCGCTTATAGCGCAGGAAGCAGGCGCGGACCGCCTTGAGATCTGTGCGAACCTGATCATAGGCGGGACGACGCCTGGGGTAAGTCAGTTCAGGCAGATCCGCAAGGCCTGCGATATTGACCTGAATGTTTTGATCCGTCCGAGATTCGGAGATTTTCTGTACACGGATGCAGAATTTCAGATGATCGGCGAGGATATCAGGATGTTCCGGGAATTGGGAGCGGACGGAGTAGTAACCGGATGTCTGAAAGCGGACGGCGATATGGATCTTGACCGGATGGAGGTCTTAAGAGAGTGCGCCGGCAGGCTGCACTTTACGCTCCACCGGGCGTTTGATGTGTGCAGGGATCCTTACCGGACGCTTGAAGAGGCTGTCTCGTTGGGGGTGGATACCATCCTCACTTCGGGACAGGCGCTGGATTGCATACAGGGACAGGAAGTATTGAAGAAGCTGATCGCGCAGGCGGGCGGCCGGATCGAGATCCTGGCAGGAAGCGGAGTTAACGCCTCTGTCATCCAAAGGATGATAGAGGAGACTCATGCGGCAAGCTTCCATATGTCCGGGAAGCGCCAGGAAGACAGCGGTATGATCTACCGGAATGAGAAGGTCAGCATGGGGCTTCCGGCATTTGACGAGTTTAAGATCCTGCGCACGGACGGAGAAGAGATTCGAAGAGCCTGCGCCGTACTGCGCGGATTCGGCATAAGAGAGGAGAAATGATCGGTGGATAGAAAGAAAAAGCTGCTGAGTATGGTAGGCAGCATGCAGCAGCTCATGTATGTCCGCCCGGTGACCTATGAAGAGGGAAGAGCCAGGGGTATGAGGGCATACGAGGTAAAGAACGGCCCGTTAAAATTCAGTGTGATGGCGGACAAATGCCTGGATCTGACGGATGTTTCCTTCGGCGGTCACAATATCAGCTTCCTTGCGAAGCCTGGGTTAATGGGGCGGAATCATTACGATACCAACGGGGCGGAAGCGCAGCGCAGTATCATGGGCGGACTTCTGTTCACCTGCGGACTGGAGAATATCTGCGCGCCCTGTATGATCGACGGCAAAGACTATCCCATGCATGGGAGGATACGCACGACGCCTGCGGAGAACGCAGGCGCCTGGGCGGGCTGGGAAGGCGAGGATTATACCGCGGTTATATCAGGAACGATGCGGGAGGCGGAGCTCTTCGGAGAGAACCTTGTGCTTCGCAGGAAGATCACGACCCGGTATGGGCAGAACAAGATCTGTATAGAGGATGAGATTACGAATGAAGGCTTCCGCCCTGAGCCGATGATGCTGCTTTATCACATCAATGCAGGGTATCCGCTGTTATGCGAAGAGTCGGAGATCATCATTCCGACTAAAAATGTGATCCCCCGGGATGAGACGGCAGCGTCCCATGCCGGAAGCTTTCATCGGATGGAGCCGCCCAGGGACAATGAGCCGGAAGACGTATTTCTTCATGAGATGGCGTCGGATCCAGAAGGAAATACATTTGCCGCAATTATAAATAAAGAGCTTGGAATTGGCTTGAAAATAGAATATAATTTAAAAGAATTGCCATATTTTATGCAGTGGAAATCGGTTGCGTCCGGGGATTATGTAGTTGGATTAGAGCCGGCCAACTCCAGCGTGTATGGAAAACCGTATCATATAAAGGAGAATAACCTTCACCGGATGGAGCCAATGACTTCAGAGAAGAAGAGGATCGTGCTGTCATTCCTTACCGGGCGGCAGCTTGACGAGGTGAAGGATGAAGCAAAAGAGCTGTTAAGAGACAGAGCATGAGTGGGAATAAGGAAGGAGATCATATAAGATGAAACGATCAAAGATCAATGCAGAGATCAGGAATATGGAAGAGATGATCAAGGCCCATGGCTTCGAGATCCCCCCGTTTTGTAAATGGTCAGCGAAGGACTGGGAGAGCAAAGGGGCGGATTACGATGAGATCAGAGACAATATGCTTGGATGGGATATCACAGACTACGGCCTGGGAAGATTCGACGAGGTGGGCTTCTCGCTGATCACGATCCGCAACGGGAATCTGAAGATAGACAAGTATACCAAGACTTACGCGGAGAAGCTTCTTCTTGTGAAGGAAGGCCAGATGGCGCCTATGCATTTTCACTGGAAGAAGATGGAGGATATCATCAACAGGGGCGGCGGCAATGTGCTGATCACGGTTTACAACTCCACGGAAGACGGCGGATTCGCGGACACGGATGTGACGGTGAACTGCGACGGACGCGAATATACGGTTCCGGCGGGTACGAAGGTTAAGCTGACGCCGGGAGAGAGCATCACGATCTACCCTTATATGTACCATGATTTCCATGTGGAAGAGGGAAGCGGCGACGTACTGCTTGGAGAAGTGTCCATGTGTAATGATGACGAGCATGATAACCGTTTCTACGAGCCGATCGGGCGGTTCCCCGAGATCGAGGAGGACGAAGAGCCGTACCGTCTGCTGTGTAACGAGTACCCGAAGGCGAAGTAGGATATATTGGGAGGATGTATGATACGGCAAGTATTGAGTGATAACTGGAGGATGCGCCGTGCAGAGGGGCCGGATCTGCCGGCGGTCATTCCGGGAACCGTTTATACGGATCTGCTGCGCAGCGGCGCCATGGAAGATCCGTTCTGGAAGGACAATGAGATCCGTGCGCTTCCCCTGATGGAAGACGATTATGAGTACGAAGTGTGCTTCGACGCCGGGGAAGAGCTGCTTGCACAGGATAGGATCCTGCTGCATTTCGACGGATTGGATACGGTCGCAGATATTTATCTGAATCAGGAGCATATCGGCAATACATACAACATGCACCGAATCTGGGAATATGACGTGACGGATAACATAAAGGCGGGGGGCAACAGCCTTAAGGTAGTGCTGCACTCTCCGCTTAAGTTCATCCGGGAGGAATTCGCCAAGTGCCGGACGCTGGGCTCGGAGGACGCTATGGACGGATTCGTCCATATACGGAAGGCGCACTGTATGTTTGGATGGGATTGGGGCGCGCATCTGCCGGATGCGGGCATCTTCCGCCCGGTGTCGCTGCTCGGGGTGAGCAAAGCGCGGCTGGACAGCGTCTATATCAGGCAGGAGCATTCCGGCGGGAATGTGACGCTGCATTTCGATGTGGAAGCAGACCGATATGCCTCCCGGACAGGAGAAGCTCTCGGCGCAAAAAGCATTGAGTACAGAGTAGAGATCACCTCTCCGGCCGGAACGATCCAGTGCGATATGGATTCCCCGAAGGAGATGATGATCGAACAGCCCAGGCTATGGTGGCCGAACGGTTACGGCGAGCAGCCGTTGTATACGGTTAAGGTGACCTTGTATGCGGACGGCGGGATTGCCGATGTATGGGAACGCCGGATCGGGCTTCGGACTATGACCATGAGAAGGGAGAAGGACGAGTGGGGAGAGAGCTTCGCCCATGAAGTGAACGGTGTTGCGATCTTCGCTATGGGAGCGGACTATATCCCGGAGGATCATCTCCTTGGCAGGGTGACGCCGGAAACGACGCGCAGGCTTCTTCGCCAATGCGCCGCGGCGAATTATAATGCTGTCCGCGTATGGGGCGGCGGCTATTATCCTGAAGACTGGTTCTATGATATCTGCGATGAACTGGGGCTGGTTGTATGGCAGGATTTTATGTTCGCCTGTGCGGTCTATGAACTGACGCCGGAATTCAAGGCGAATATCCGTCAGGAGTTCATTGACAATATCAAGCGTCTCCGCCATCATGCGTCGCTGGGATTGTGGTGCGGCAACAATGAGATGGAGATGTTCGTGGATCAGGGAGAGTGGGTATCCAAGAAGACGGAAGTACGGGATTATGTCATTATGTATGAGCAGCTGATCCCGGAGGTGTTGGCGCAGTACGATCCACAGACATTTTACTGGCCGGCAAGCCCTTCGTCGGGAGGAGCCTTTGACGAGCCGAACAGCCCTGACAGGGGAGACGTACATTACTGGGACGTATGGCATGGCAATAAGCCGTTTTCCGATTACCGCAAGTATTTCTTCCGGTATGCGTCTGAATTCGGGTTCCAGGCATTTCCAAGCAGGAAGACCATAGAGACCTTCACTGACGATCCGAAGGATATGAATATATTCTCCTATGTGATGGAGAAGCATCAGCGCAATAACGGAGCGAACGGGAAGATCATGAATTATCTGCAGCAGACCTATCTCTATCCTACGGATTTTGATACGCTGATCTATGCATCGCAGCTTCTCCAGGCGGATGCGATCCGGTATGGAGTCGAGCATTTCCGCAGAAACAGAGGACGCTGCATGGGCGCTATCGTATGGCAGTTAAACGACTGCTGGCCGGTGATCTCCTGGTCTTCGATCGATTATTGCGGAAGATGGAAGGCGCTGCATTATGCGGAAAAGCGCTTCTTTGCACCGCTCATGATCTCCTGTCAGGAGGAGGGAATGATGACCCAGCGAGCCGATATGAACCGTGAGCATTTTGAATTCGAGAAGTCTATCCGGTTAAATGTGGCTAACGAGACCCGTAAGGAGCAGAGCGTTTTGGTGTCATGGGCCGTCCGCAATGCGAAGGCGGAAGTGATACGCGAAGGCGGTACGGTCAGCATCAAGGTTCCGGCGCTCACAAGCGTATGGCTTGACAAGGTGATGCTGCCGGATGTGGATATCTTCTCTGAGTATGTGAGCTATGAGCTTAGGCAGGACGGCAGGGTAATATCTGCCGGAACGGTCATCTTCTCGTATCCTAAGTATTTCAAATATGAGGATCCTAAGCTTTCCTTCCGCGTGGAGGGTGATGAGATCGTTGTGTCGGCGGGTGCGTATGCGAAGAGTGTGGAGATATTGAACAGGCAGGAAGATCTGATCCTCTCGGATAATTATTTTGATCTGAACGGGGATGAGAAGCGTGTGAAGATCCTTGCGGGAGAAGCGGAAGGGATCAGGCTTCGAAGTGTTTATGATATCAGGTAGAAAAACAGAATGTCTTAAGGAGAGATGCGAACATGACACGTGAAGAATTATATCAGTCGATCTATACACATGACACCATCTATCTGCCGCCCCATGAGCAGACGACGGCGGCCTTGGAGGTGTCTCTTGGATGCAGCTGGCACAGATGCACATTCTGTGATTTTGCAAAGGATACGTTCCGGATCCATCCCATGGAGAGGCTTGAGCACGACCTTGAGATCCTCGCCGAGCTTCGTCCCGAGGATACACGTCTCTTCTTCCTTGGGGAAAATGCGTTCTGCATGGATGCAGGGCGTATTCTTAAGATCATAGGGCTTACACACAGATATATGCCGAAGGTGCGGGAATATGCAATGTATTCCCGCATTGATGATATCCTGCGCAAGACGGATCAGGAATTGGCCAGGCTTGCAGGAGAAGGGGTTCAGGCGCTTCACATCGGGGTGGAGAGCGGGAGTGACTCTATCCTGGAGGCGCGGAATAAAGGGATTACCTCGGCGCAGGTCATAGAGGCGCTGACAAGGCTTGACCAGGTAGGCATCGATTATTATCTGACCATTATCCCGGGGCTTGGCGGACGTACCTTCTCGCGCCTGCATGCAATTGAGACGGCAAGGATGCTGAATCAGGTGCATCCGCGCAATATCTGGTGCCTGAAATTAAAGCTGTGGGAGGATACGATTCTCTATAAAGAGGCACAGGCGGGGAATTTTGACGAGATGACACCGGCGGAGATCTTGAGGGAGGAGAGGCTTCTGCTTGAGAATCTTACGGTTACAGACTGCTTGTTTGAGGACACTACGGTTCTTGACCAGTTTACGATCCAGGGGGCGCTGCCGGGAAAGAAAGGGGAACTGCTTGGGGCGATTGATTATCTGTTGAGTTTGGAGCAGTAATATATCGTGCTGCTTTTTCAGATCAGTAGAAAGGATACCGAATGAGGTCGACGGTATGGAAATTCAGTGCAGGTGAGAGCACGGAGACTATAAGCGTGAAAATGGAATCCAAGACAGGAAATCAAGAAAAGGTTTCCTGTCTTGGATTCCGTTTTACTTGCCGGTATATAGATATTTTATATATTCAGCTGCCATATCCATCCGCGGAGAATTCTTGATCACGCCGAGATACACGTCGCCGTCAAAACCTGCCCTTTTAAAAATGCCTTTCTGTGACACAAGGAGCCCCATAGGGAATTCATCTGTCACAGCCTGATAAGACAGGGAACGGTCAAGCATGATATCATCTGCATTATCTTCCAGTATGACTGTGTTGGCTGCAACATATGGTTTGCATTCTGCCATGGTCTCGGGATCTAACTCCCGAAGCAGTTCTTCTATATTGCATAGATACCCGTTTTGTGAAAATGCATCAAAGGCTTCCTTATTCATGAGTACGACGTCTAACTTCTCATCGTCTATGGAAGCGACTGTTTTTATACGTGAAGCATAGGTATACTCATGGTTGGGATCATCAGGGTTGTCCGTGAGATATAATCCGGTATATAATCTCAATTCTTTTTTAGAAGAATCGGCATCCAGGAAATCCAGGAATCCATAACTCAATTCATCGGTGAACGGTTCGCTTGCTGAAACATTCACAAGACCGGTATAAAGCAAGGTTTCTTTTCTGGTAAAATGTCCATATACCGTATAACTGATAATGTATAAGAAGATCAGGCAGATGATTGCCGGCAGTTTATAATAATCCCAGATGTACTGTATTTTTTGTTTTCCGTGAAGATGGTCCAGGCATGTGTTCATATTGTCTCCTCGCGGTCTGTATTACTGCAGGTCAGGTACTGTGCCTGCATGGTCTTCGGTCTTTTCCTGACAGAGATTCAGGATATTGGACAGCAGACAGGAGCAAAGCAGTGCACATAAGCCCTCCCCGAAAATAACTGCCGGGGTGAAGATGCGGACTACGATCAGCAGCATAACGAAGTAAATAACTGCCATCAATGCCGTACAGAATAGGAAACGGACGCCGATAAACAATGCATTTTTGAACATAGCGCCGATCGTGTTGTCGAATCTTGCAAGTAGAGGGAAAATGTACATCAGGATAATGGCATAGGCGGCCGCCGCGACACAGAAAACTGCCGTGCAGAGTGTCCAGAATACATTTTCGAACCGCATGTGATACAGGACGTATCCGTCGATGCCAAGAATGATCCCAAAAGCAAGCAGAATCAGCCATATTGCAGTTCCTTGTCTGAGATTCTCTTTAAAAGAGTGAAAGAAAGCCTTCGTAATACTGCCTTCTTCGTCTTTTGATATTTTCAGCGTGACATAAAAAAGTGCGGTGGTAGACGCGCCGATCGTTATGACCGGAATACAGCAGATGAACCACAGGATGTTCAGATAGACGCTGTATACGATCTTGTTGATGAATTGCAGTACCGGACCGTCAAGATTAAATAAATGATTCATAATATCCTCCTCGTATTGTTGATAGTAAGCGCCGGGAATCCTGCGGTCGGATTAGTTTTCTGTAGATTCCCGATAGATCAGGCTGGTTTCTGTATGCACAGTGCGGTAATTCAAAGAGGGTTCATTGATCCGGGTCATCAATAGATTCACCGCGGAGAACCCCATGATCTGGCTGTGTATGTGAATGGTGGTAAAAGCGGGCGTAACGATCTTAGACTCAGGCGAATCATCAAAACCACACAGCCATACGTCGTCCGGAACAGAATAGCCGGATTTTTTCAATGCCTGAAGAGCATCCAGGGCGACAAAGTCATTGGCGCATAAGAATACTTCGGGCAAATGGGAAACCTTCCGGAAGCATTCTGTCAGATATTCCTGATAATCTTCTGAAGACAGATTGTGCATACCTTCTTTATTTCCGGCGATGCAGTATTCGTCCGGACAGGAAAGCCCCGCAAGATACATGGCATTCCGGTATGCCATATACCGTTCAAAGAAGGATTGGCAATGCATGTACTCCCCGATGAATCCAATCTTCGTCTTTCCGCGCCGTGCCATCTCTTCTATAAATAAATAGATCCCGGATTGATTATCCATACACAGCAGGTCTGCTTCCAAGGGATTTTTTAAGCAGGTCACCGGCGCGTCTACAAATAAGATAGGAAGTCCCAGGCCGCAGAGCATCTGATCGTATTCATAATTAAACATCTCGATACAGATAATTCCGGCAGTCCGCTCCTGAGAAAAGGAGGCGGGAAGCTTCATATTATTCAGTTCTTCGGTAAGCAGCCTGTGCATGGTAAGGCTGTAGCCCAATACGGCAAGCTCTTTCTGGAATTTATCCAGCATGACGATCGCAAAATGGTTCCCTCCCACGAAATTGGTGAGAAATACTGCGATCTCCGTCTTCTCTTTTGGTGCGGGAATGGAGAGGACGGAGCTTCCTGGTTTGGCGGCTGTCACATAAGAAAACTGCTTGTAGCCCATCTCCATAGCTTTTTTCAATACTTTATCCCTGGTGGCGTCGGCGAGGACGCCGGTGTTGTTGATCGCTTTTGAGACAGTGTTGCGGGAAATGCCAAGCTCGTCGGCAATGTCCTGGATTGTAACTCTGTTACTCATAAACTCCTCCTTTATATATATGAGTGATTTGCACATTCAATAAAATTCGTTTGAAAAGCTATTTCTAAATTCTATAACTATTATAATGCACAAATTAAAATGTGTCAAATGTAAAAATTCATAATTTTTAAAATAATTTATAACTTCGGAATACAAAATAATATTGTTCGGAGTGCTGTATGAAAATAAAAATGTAAAAATAAAAGTATACAAACTGTAAAAAAATATTGACTAAATGTAAAATGAGTGATATAAATATATTATACAAATCTCATGTGAATGTAAAATAAAAATTTTACAAATGCACAAGTGAGTGAAGAAAGGAGATTCAGAAAAGACATGAGAGAAAACAAGTGTAGAAGATGGAGGGATTTGACAGAAAGGAGGATGTTATGACAATGAATTCAAAAACTGTTTCAAATGTAAAGCAGGGAGGCAAAGGCGCGGGACTTCACAATTCCCTGGTGTATATCAGGCAGCATTGGCAGCTTTACGTGATCTTCATGATGCCGGCATTGTTATTGACACTGATTTTCAAGTATGCGCCTATGAGCGGTATTCTGATCGCGTTCCAGGATTACAATCCATTTAAGGGAGTTTCCGGAAGCGAGTGGGTAGGGCTTAAGCATTTTACAAGGTTCTTATCATCCCCGGATTTCATGAGATATCTGGTCAATACATTGAAGCTTAGCGTATACAGCCTGCTGTGGGGCTTCCCGGTTCCGATCATACTGGCGCTTCTGCTGAACCGGATCCAGAGTGCGGGGATCAAGAAGAAGATACAGCTGGTGCTTTATCTTCCCAACTTCGTATCTGTCATCGTCCTCTGCGGTATTGTGAGGATCTTCCTCTCTGTGACTGGTCCTGTGAATCTGTTGATGGGAACGGATATTAATTTCATGACTATGCCGGAGGCATTCCGTTCGATCTATATCATCAGCGGTATCTGGCAGGGCGCCGGCTGGGCATCCATCATGTATACGGCATCCCTTTCTAACGCAAGCCAGGAACTCCGCGAGGCGGCGGTCATGGACGGCGCGAATATCTTACAGCAGATTAGGGCGGTGGAATGGCCGGCGATCAAAGATATGGTTGTGATCCAGTTCATCCTACAGGCAGGAAATATCATGAGCATCGGTTTTGAGAAGGCATATGCCCTACAGACGGACCTGAACCTTCCGGCGTCAGAGATCATCGCCACCTATGTGTACAGAAAAGGTCTGATCGACGGGGATTACAGCTTTTCAACCGCGGTAGGCCTGTTTAACACGGTCATCAATGTCATCCTTCTGCTCGTCGTGAATAAGATCGTGGCGAAGATGAATGACGGACAGGGAATCTAGGAGGTGCACATAAGATGAATAAGAAAAAAATCACAAGATATTCGGGACAGGATAAGGCGCTTTTGACGATCGGATACATACTGCTGGGATTATTCGTGATTGCAATTATCGTGCCGATGGTTTATATTATTGTCGCATCCTTCATGGATCCCATTACATTGCAGAATAAGGGGATTACCTTTGATTTCAGTAAATGGACGGCGACGGCGTATGAACGTGTCATGACAAACAGCCAGATCTGGATCGGATTTAAAAATGCGGTCATATATTCTGTAGTGTTTACAGTTGTGTCTGTAGTTGTGACGCTTCTGGCGGCTTATCCGTTGTCGAGGGCGGACTTCAGAGGAAAAGGGTTCTTCAATGTCATTTTCATAATTACCATGTTCTTTGGGGGCGGCTTGATTCCTACATATTTGATAGTCAGTAATCTGGGACTTGTGGACAGTATGTGGGCGGTGATTCTTCCGGGAGCTTTCAGTGTGTGGAATATGACCATCGCAAGAACCTATTACAGGGGAATCCCGCAGGAACTTCGCGAGGCGGCGGATGTAGACGGGGCAAGCGAGCTTACCTTTTTCTTCAAGATCCTGCTTCCTGTCTGTACGCCTGTCATCGCCGTGCTTGTATTGTGGCAGTTTGTCGCCATGTGGAACAGCTATTTTGACGCTATGATCTACCTGAATGACTCCGCTAAGCAGCCGTTGCAGCTGGTATTACGTTCTATATTGATACAGAACCAGCCGGAGTCCGGTATGATTGCGGATATGCAGAGCACGGCGGCGCGGGCGCAGCTTGCAGAGCTTCTGAAATACGCAACCATTATTATTTCCAGTTTACCGCTTCTGGTCATGTATCCGTTCTTCCAGAAATATTTTGACAGCGGAATCATGGCCGGCGCCGTAAAAGGATAAGCGGAATTGCTTGCTTGAATGGTTGCAGACGGTTATAATAAGAAGGAGGCAGACGATGAGAAATAGATTGAGAGACAGATTGGGAAATGGATTCGGATATAAGTCCGGACGCAGGTATGGAAAGCGAACCGCGGCTTTAGCGCTTGCAATGTGCATTTCGGTTTCCCTTGCAGGATGCGGAGGCAAGGTAAAGATTAATGACGGTACGTTCCGGCCGGTGGATGGGGCGGAGTTGGAATTTCCGCTTAAGGAAAAGACGACTCTGACGGGTATGATCAGTTATCCGGCAAATACGGAATCAGAGCCGAATAACCGGACGATTTTTAAGCGTCTGCAGGAGCAGACCAACGTGGAGATTGACTGGACGGCGATACAGTCCGATCAGTGGCCGGATAAGATCTCCTTGAACATGTCGGATCCTAATAAGCTGACGGACTTTATCTTTTCGGCGGATTTTACAGACAGCAATCTGTTGAAATATGCGGATTATGGAGCGATTATCCCGGTGGAGGAATATATTGACGCCTATATGCCGAATCTGAAAGCGGCTTTTGACAAATATCCGGAATACCGGACGATGTGTACGGATGTAAACGGGCATATCTGGGCTTTGCCGTGGATCGAGCAGCTTGGTTCCGGCAAGACGGCAATACAGAGCGTCGGGAACATGAGCTTTATCAATAAGAAATGGCTGGATTTTCTTGATCTTGAGATTCCGGAGACGGTGGATGAATTTGAAGAGGTATTGATTGCATTTCGGGATAATGCGTCAGAGCTTCAAAAGAAATTCGGGATTGAAGGGAGCATTATTCCCATGTCCTGTATGGTGAATAGTGGTAACGAGGATATGGGGATCCTGATCAATGGTTTCGGTGAAGGATACGGGGACGTTGATAAGGATAAGAATAATGGCAGGCATATTGTGGTGACGGATGATCAGGAAGTGATCTGCTGCGCCACGCAGGAAGGCTATAAAGAAGGAATCGAGTGGCTGCATAAGCTGTACGAGGAAGATCTGATCGATCCGGAAGCGTTTACACAGGAATGGTCTACCTATGTATCGAAGGGTAAGTCCGGGCGTTACGGCGTATGTTTTAGCTGGGATGTAGGGAACATCGACAACTTGAAGGACTGGGTTCCGCTTCCGGTCCTGACGGCAGATACGCGGAACCTGACGCCTGAGAACGGCTCATTCACCAGCGGATTCAACCGGGGACGCTGCGTGGTAACCTCTGTGGCAGAGAATCCGGCGCTGGTATGCGCATGGCTGGATCAGATGTATGCGCCGATGCAGTCTCCGCAGAACAACTGGGGAACATATGGTGAGGACGATGATTTTGATATCTTCGAGATGGGCAAGAATGCCGACGGTGAGGATATGTTAAAGCATGCGCCGTTAGGCGACGCATCCCCGGTAGAGGTAAGGGAGGCGGAAGCAGTAGGAGGCCCGCTTGCCATCCTGGATGAATATTATGACGTGTATGTGACCTGTCCGGACGACGCGCAGTACCGTCTGGACTGGATCAAGGAGTACTATACGCCTGATATGAATAAGGAGTATGTATATCCGAATATTTTCATGAGCCGAGAGGATACGGAGAAGTTCTCGAACTTGCAGGCAGATATCCATAAGGAGATCAAGGCGAAGAAGGCGGATTGGATCATGAATGGCTTTACGGATAAGGATTGGGAAAAATATCTGGATAAGCTTGAGGCATATGGACTCAGTGAATATCTGGAGTTATTCCAAAAGTATCTGGATTCGTATAATGCAAGTATGGCAGGAAATAATAAGTAACCTGAATTGTAATCAGGATTGGAGAAATAATTAAGAGAGGAAGAAAGAGTTATGACAAGTCAGACATTACGTGAAGCAAGAAAATATGAAGAGGCTTCCGAGAAATTGATCGGTAAAGAGGAGCGTCCCGATTTCCACCTGACTCCACGTACAGGCTGGATGAATGACCCCAATGGCTTTTCGTATTATAAAGGCAGGTATCATTTGTTTTATCAGTATTATCCTTATGAATCGAAGTGGGGCCCTATGCATTGGGGACATGCGGTAAGCAGCGACTTACTCCATTGGGAATATCTTCCTTGTGCCCTTGCGCCGGACGAGGCGTATGACAGGGACGGAATTTTCTCCGGAAGCGCGGCGGTACTGCCGGACGGGAGGCAGCTGCTTATGTATACCGGCGTGTTAAAGGAGCATCAGGAACGCGATATCTACCGGGAAGTACAGACACAGTGCATGGCTGTGGGCGACGGGATCGACTATGAGAAATATGAACAGAATCCTGTGCTGGATCAGCGGGATATACCAGAGGGCAGCAGCCGTTTTGATTTCCGTGATCCTAAGATGTGGATGAAAGCCGACGGGACCTATGCCTGTGTCGTAGGGAACCGTCCGGCGGATGGAAGCGGGCAGATCCTGCTGTATGAGAGCGCCGACGGATTTCAGTGGAAGTTTAAAAGCATACTTGTCTCCAATCATGACCGTTTCGGGAAGATGTGGGAGTGTCCGGATTTCTTTGAGTTGGACGGAAAGTGGGTATTGCTTACAAGCCCGCAGGATATGCTCCCGGAAGGGTTCGAATATCACAATGGAAATGGGACGCTCTGCCTGATCGGCGATTATGACGAAGAGACCGGCAGTTTTAAGGAAATGCAGGATCAGTCTGTTGATTATGGGATTGATTTTTATGCGCCGCAGACTGTAGCGGCGCCGGACGGCCGCCGGATTATGATCGGATGGATGCAGAACTGGGATGCATGCGGGATCCGTTCACCGGAAGAGCCGTGGTTTGGCCAGATGAGCCTGCCAAGGGAATTGTCTCTAAAAGACGGCAGGTTATACCAGAGGCCGGTCAGAGAGTTTGACGCTCTGCGGCGTAATAAGATAGAATATATGGATGTGGCGGTTTCAGGAGTGGTGAAGCTTGACGGGATCAAGGGAAGAAAGGTAGATATGGAGCTGACAGTCCGTCCGGAAGGCGGGCAGGAGCTGTATCAGAAATTTGCCGTTCGTTTTGCCCAGGATGATACATATTATACTTCCCTTAGTTTCCGCCCCAGGGAGTCGATCCTTAAGGTAGACCGGAAGTTCTCCGGTTCCAGAAGGGCGATCATCCATCAGCGGCGCAGTCTGGTAAATACTGCGGACGGCGAATTGAAGCTAAGGATCATACTGGATCGCTTCAGCGTAGAAGTCTTCGTAAATGACGGAGAGCAGGTGATGTCGGCTGCTATGTATACCAGACAGGAGGCGGATGGGATATCATTTTTTGCCGATGGAACTGCCAATATAGATGTTGTGAAGTATGAGCTTGAATAGATACTGGCTAACCGCAACCATCTTTCCTCCGTTGTATGCTATTGAAGAAAACAGCTAGGCGCTGAAATAATAGAAAAGAGCTATATGGTCAAATTGAGAAGGGAGAGGGGTGCTGATGATAGGGGCAGGTACAGAATGGCGAGGATAGAGCTGTGATTATAACGGAAAGGGGAGCTATGTAGCGTCATCTGTAAATGAAGGCAGGCATTGCAAAGGAACCGAAAAGCAAGTATAATTGATATTATCTTGAAATAAGAAATGGGTGGCTGTCATGAGTGACTGTGTTAGCAATGAAATCGAATTCTCTCAATCCAAGGTACATATTATTCCTGAAGGTTGGAGTATGCGGAGGTTTTACTAATGGATTTAATAAAGGGCGGAAAGATTCTTGTATTCCATGACCGGTATGGTATTCTGGTGAAAGCAGCCGATAAGGAGAGACTTGGAGAACCGGAGTGCGGATTCCTGTTTCCTGCATTCACAGACCGAAGAATTCAATGCAGGGTATCCGCTGTTATGCGAAGAGTCGGAGATTATCATTCCATGCGGCTGTCTATCTGCTGAGTATGGATAAATGAGGGGGGAAGAGTTATGCTGCAGGAACGCCGTAAGAAGATCATGGAGATGCTGCAAGAGGACGAGATTGTTAAGGTAAGTGAGTTAATGCATCTTTTTGATGTATCTATTGAGACGATCCGCCGCGACCTGGAATATCTGGAGGAACGGGGAAGTCTCAGCAGAGTATATGGAGGGGCTGTTCTGCCGCAGCCGAAAGCGATCGAGCCTTCATATGAAAAACGTGAAGTTAAGAACTTCGATGAGAAGAAAGCGATCGGGGAGAAGGCGGTAGAGCTGGTGCAGGATAACGACATCATTGCTATCGATATCGGAACGACTACCTTAGAGTTCGCCAAGGCGCTGGTAGGGAAGAAGAGGATCACGGTTATCACGAATTCTATGAAGATAGCTATGGTGTTAACGGTAGATCCTGATATACGGGTGATCATGCTGGGCGGTGAAGTGCGGAGCGGAGAATTCTCTGTATCCGGGTCTCTTGCGGTCAGTGATATGAACCGGTTCAATACGGAAAAACTGTTCCTGGGGATAGGGGGATTGAGCCTGACGAAGGGACTTACGGATTATCATATGGAGGAGACGAATCTGAGGAGGATCGCGATTGCGAATACGCAGAAGGTGATCGCTCTTGCGGATTACAGCAAGATAGGGGTTATTGCCATGAACAATGTGTGCGGCCTTGAAGATATGGATATCCTGGTGACGGATTCCCAGGCAGATCATAGTGTGATGAGTAAGCTGCAGGAGATGGGAATTGATGTGATCGTGTCAAAGTAGCGCATGAATGAAAAGAACGAATAAGGGAATGATAATGAGATCGGTGAGAAGTGTGGATTCTTATCGGTCTTTTTTTTTGCGTTTTGCTAATAAATTTTATAATATTATCAAAAAACTGTGTATAATGCACAAAAAGTAATCATGATATTTTGTTATAATGTGGATTGAAATCGCATTTTTGTGGAGTTATACTTGATTAAAACATGAGTGCACAAAATGTTGTCAAAAATACAATGAAAGAGAGGAAAACTTATGTCATTTGACGAAATTATTATTTGGGTCATGGCTGTCGGTCTGCTGATCGGTGCGGCAGACAAGGTTATCGGAAACAAGTTCGGATTGGGAGAGAAATTCGATGAAGGTTTCAATGCGATGGGACCGCTGGCGCTGGGAATGGTCGGAATCGTCTGCCTGGCGCCGGTGATCTCGAAGGTGCTGGGGCCTGTTATTATTCCGGTATTTCAGGCCATGGGAGCGGACCCGTCCATGTTCGCGGCAATCCTCGCCAACGATATGGGCGGCTATTCACTGGCGATGGAGCTGGCGCAGGACGAACAGGCGGGGCTCCTTGCAGGCAACGTGATAGCGTCCATGCTTGGGTGCACTCTGGTATTCTCGATCCCGGTAGGGCTTGGGCTGATCGAGAAGGAAGATCAGGTGTATTTCTCCAGAGGGCTGCTGATCGGATTGATCACGATCCCGGCAGGCAGTATCCTTGGCGGAATCATAGCCGGATTCCCGGTCATGCTGGTAGTTAAGAACGTGATCCCTATTCTGATATTCTCGCTGCTTCTGATCCTTGGGCTGAAGCTGATCCCGGATAAGATGATCAAGGGCTGCATGATCTTCGGACAATTCATTACGATCGTGATCTACATAGGTCTTGCGGCGGCAGCGTTTGAGCATCTGACAGGGGTGGTGCTGATCCCGGGGATGGCTCCGATCATGGAAGGTATGGACGCAATCGCGGGTATCGGGATCGTACTGCTCGGTACATTCCCGGTGCTGACTATTATTACAAAGGTGATGGATAAGCCGCTGAACGCAGCCGGACAGAAGATCGGGCTTGACGCGGTGAGCGCGGCAGGACTGGTATTCACTCTCGCGAACTCGGTTCCTGTATATACCATGATGAAGGATATGAAGAAAAAGGGAATCATCGTTAATACGGCGTGGCTGGTGCCCGCAACGGCGGCTTTGGGAGATCATCTCGGATTCACCGCGGGAGTAAGGCCGGATATGATAACTCCGGTGGTATTGGGAAAGATAGCGGCAGGTATATTGGCGATCGTTCTTGCATTGATTATCTGCAAGAATAGTGACGGGTAACTATAACTCGCACGTAAGCGCCTAAAAGACAGGCGCTAAGTGGAATATAAGGAAGTTACCCAGTCACTAAGCTCGAAAAGACCTCGCAAAGTGACGGGTAACTATAACTCGCACGTAAGCGCCTAAAAGACAGGCGCTAAGTGCTCGTAATAAGGAGGTAAGTATGGAGAAATATTACTTGGGACTTGATCAGGGGACTACGGGAACTACGGTAATGATATTTGATAAGAATTGGAATAAGATATCAAGAGGATATAAGGAGCATACGCAGTATTTTCCTGAGCCCGGATGGGTGGAGCATGATCCGATGGAGATCTGGGCGAATATCTTGGAAACGATCGATATGGCATGTAATGAAGCGGGCATATCCAAGGAGATGCTTACGTGTATCGGCCTTGATAATCAGGGAGAGACCGTGATGCTGTGGGATCGTATATCAGGGGTTCCGGTGTACAACGCTATTGTCTGGCAGGACAGGAGGACGGCCAAGGAAGCGGATATGATCGGGGAAGAATACGGCGATATGATCAGGGAGAAGACGGGGCTGATCGTAGATGCATATTTCAGCGCGACTAAGATCAAATGGATCATGGACCATGTGGACGGTGTGAAGGAGAAGATTGAGAAAGGGCGTATCATTGCAGGAACCTTGGATACATGGATGATCTGGAAGCTGACGCACGGTAAGGTCTGTGTTACGGATTATTCTACGGCGTCCAGAACGATGCTTCTGAACATCCATACAGGCGAGTGGGATGAAGAGATTCTAAACGCGCTTCAGATACCTAAGGGAATCCTTCCTGAGATCCATAACAGTGCGCAGGTATACGGATATACGGATCCTCTGGACTTCTTCGGAGCAAGTATTCCGATCTCGGGATCTGTGGTTGACCAGCAGGCGGCGTTATTCGGACAGGCATGTTTCAAGGAAGGAACTGTGAAGACTACCTACGGAACGGGATGCTTTATGCTGATGAATACGGGCGATAAGCCGGTGTATTCGAAGAACGGGCTTTTGACGACCGTGGGATGGGGATTGAATGACAGGAAGATAACATTTGCGCTGGACGGCGGTATCTATATTGCGGGAGCCGCGGTACAATGGCTGAGGGATAAATTAAGGATCATCGACAATGCGGCCGAGACAGAAGAACTGGCAAAATCAGTGCCGGATACGGGCGGAGTATTCTTTGTGCCGGCTTTCGCAGGACTGGCGGCGCCCCATTGGGATTCCTACGCCAGAGGAACGCTTGTAGGAGTAACCGGAGGGACGGAGAGAGCGCATATCGCAAGGGCGACATTAGAGAGTATGGCATACCAGGTGAAGGATAATCTGGATGTGATGGAGAAGGATTCCGGTATTCCGATCAAGGTGATGCGCGTGGACGGAGGCGCGGTCGCTAATGATTTCCTGATGCAGTTCCAGGCAGATATCCTGGGGATTCCGGTAGAGGTTCCGGTGATCACGGATACGACGGCGCTTGGCGCGGCTTATCTGGCGGCATATGGGATCGGTGAATTCCACGATATCGGGGAGCTTGAACAGAACTGGAAGCTGTGCAAGAGATACGAGCCGAAGATGGATACGAAGACAAGGGAAGAATTGCTGTATCAATGGCACCGTGCCGTTGAGAGGGCAAAAGGATGGATAGAAACTAAACGGGAGGTAGTTTAGAGATGATGAAGACAGACGTGGTAGTGATCGGCGCAGGAGCAGTGGGATGTGCAATCGCCAGAGAATTGTCCAAGTATGAGGTTGACGTGATCGTCGTGGATAAGAATGAGGATGTGGGCGGAGATGCATCGAAGTCCAACAGCGCGATCATTCACACAGGATACGACGCTTCGCCGGGAACGCTGGAGTCGCAGCTTGTCGTTGCGGCGAATCCGATGTTTCCGAAGCTGGTAAAAGATCTGCAGGTTCCGTTTAAAGCGACAGGGGCGATCCTTCCGGCTATCACTGAGGAACAGTTCGAACAGCTTCCGGCCATCAAAGAGAAGGCGTTCAGGAACAGAGTCTATGACGTGGAGTATCTGACGAAGGAGCAGATTCTTAAGATGGAACCGAATATGAATCCAGAAGTCAGAGGCGGTCTGTATATACCAAGGGAAAGCATCATCGATCCGTTCATCTATGTGCAGGCGCTTGCTGAGAATGCCAATGAAAATGGAGTACATTTTCTCCTGAATACAAAAGTAACCGGAATTCAGACAGAAGATCAGAAGATCAGATCAGTTGAAACCACCGGAGGAAACATAGAGACAAAGTACGTGATCAATGCTGCCGCCCTCTACTGCGATGAGATCGCTGCAATGGTGGGAAAAGCAGAATATAAGGTAGTTGCAAGAAGAGGTCAGTTCTATATCCTGGATAAGAACACATCCTGCAAGGTTGAGCATATCGTGCTTCCGATCCCGACGAAAGTAACCAAAGGGAAGCTTATGTGCCCTACCATTCATGGAAATATGCTGGTAGGTCCGACTGCAGAAGACCTGGATAATAAGACAGACAAATCCGTTACAGCCGACGGGCTTGCAAGCATTGTGGAGGATGTGCGAAGGCTGGTTCCGGGTGTCAGAATAGGAGATACCATAACCCAGTACAGCGGTCTTCGTCCGAACCGTAATCCTGAGGGCCTTCACGTAGATATCTGGGATGATCTGGAAGGATATATTAACCTGTCGGGCGTGCGCTCTACCGGTCTGACGCTCTCTGCTGCTATGGGAGTCTATGTGGCGCAGCTTATGAAGGAACATGGATGCAGGCTTGTGTATAAAGAAAACTTTAAGAATACAAGGAAGGGAATCCGCATTTTCCATGAGATGAGCCGGGAAGAACAGGATGCTGTTATAAAGGAGAATCCCAAATACGGAAATATCATCTGCCGGTGCGAGACGATCACCGAGGGGGAGATCATGGACGCTATCCACAGACCGTTAGGAGCCAGGAGCATGGACGCGGTAAAGAGAAGAGTCAGAGCCGGAATGGGAAGATGCCAGGGAGGTTTCTGCGGACCGAAAGTGATCGAGATCCTGGCGAGAGAATGGAAGATTCCGGTAGATCAGGTCAATAAGAATGAGACCGGTTCTTACATGGTGACGGGAAAGACGAGGTAGAAGGGAGAAGATACGATGTATGAGATAAATTGTGATGTTGCGGTCATAGGCGCAGGCCCGGCAGGGCTGTCCGCGGCAGTGGCGGCGAAGAAGGAAGGAGCGGGAAAGGTGCTGCTCATTGAACGGGATGAGAGTGTCGGCGGGATCCTCCAGCAGTGCATCCATCCGGGCTTCGGGCTTACATATTTTAAGAAGGAACTGACCGGACCGGAATATGCGGGACGGTTCGCAGAAGAAGCGGAGGCGTTAGGAGCAGAGGTTCTTCTTAATTCCATGGTCTTAGAGGTTCTTCCTGAATCGAATCAGATTCTCTGTGCGAACAGTGAATATGGCATGACCAGGGTTACAGCAAAGAGTATCGTCCTGGCAATGGGGTGCAGGGAGAGAACACGGGCGAATATACAGATCCCGGGCACAAGACCGTCTGGTATCTATACGGCAGGTGCGGCGCAGCGCTTGGTGAACCGCCAGAATGCTATGGTGGGAAAGAATGTAGTCATCCTTGGATCCGGCGATATCGGGATGATCATGGCAAGGAGAATGAGCCTGGAGGGAGCGAAGGTATTGGCTGTCGTAGAGATTATGGACTTCCTTGCAGGCCTTACCAGGAATAAAGTACAGTGCTTGGATGATTTTGGAATCCCGCTTAAGTTGAAGCACACGATCACACGTATTGCCGGCAGCAGGAGGGTAGAAGGCGTCTATGTTGCACAGGTAGATGAGAATAAGAAACCCATACCAAAGACAGAGGAATATATTGCCTGTGATACGCTGCTGTTATCGGTAGGGCTTCTCCCGGAAAATGAACTGACAAGACAGGCAGAGATAGAGATCTCTCCGGTCACAAACGGACCGGCAGTCAATCAATATATGCAGACGTCTGTTCCGTCTGTATTTGCCTGCGGCAACGTCGTCCATGTTAACGATCTTGTGGATAACGTTACCACCGAGAGCTTGCAGGCAGGGAAATATGCCGCGTTATACGCTATGGGGCAGCTCGAAGGGGAAGGAAGAGAAGTGGAGTCTGTAACCGGCAATAATGTGCGTTATCTGTGTCCGCAGAGATTGCGCGAAGAGAAGGGAGCGAAAGCGAATCTATTCTTCCGTGTACTGGCGCCGGAGCTTGATGTGCGGATCGAGGCGAGATGTCAAGACCGTGTGATCGCATCGAAGAAGGAGCGCAGAGTGAACCCGGGGGAGATGTGCAGTATTCAGATTCCGCTGGATGATGTAACAGACGATGTAATAATCAATGTGGTGAAGGAGGCATAGCTGTGAAGAAAGAGATCATTTGTACGGTTTGTCCGATGGGATGCCGCATTCATGTTGAGGGCACGGAAGATAGTGTAACCTCTATCGAAGGCTATACATGCAAGAGGGGCGAGGAATACGGGCGTCAGGAATTCCTGCATCCCGTCCGTATCCTGACTACGACGGTGAAGGTAGAAGGGAGAGAAGATCATCTGCTTCCGGTCCGTTCCGAACAGCCGGTTCCGAAAGAGCTGCTGATGGACTGCATGGAAGTGATCAGGAAGCAGACTGTCAAGGCTCCGGTAGCCAGGTATGATGTGATCGTGCCGGATATATGCGGGTGCGGCGTGAATATTGTGGCGACGGGGAATATTGGATAACGTTTAAGCTGTCTCTATTATTGATAGAAAGTACAGTTGTATTTTCTGTATCCGGAAGATATAATAAAAAACAGGTACGGCAATACTTCAGAGAGGAAGTGATTTTATGTCTTGCGCAGTCAGTATAGGGCATCAGGATTTTGAGCAGTTGATAACAAAAGGATATTTTTATGTGGACAAAACAAAATTTATCAAAGAATGGTGGGAAAGCGGAGATTCTGTAACCTTAATTACCCGTCCAAGAAGATTTGGAAAAACTCTGAATATGAGTATGTTAGAGAAATTCTTTTCTGTGGAATATGCTAAACGGGACGATTTATTTGAGGGGCTGTCTATATGGGACGATGAAGAATATCGGAAGATTCAGGGAACATACCCGGTTATCAGTTTGTCCTTTGCGAATGTGAAAGAGCCGAATTATGAGGGGACAAAGTATTCGATTAATCGGATTTTAGAAGATTTATATAATAAAAATACATTTCTGCTTAACGGGGAATTGCTGACGGAGAATGAGAAGACGTATTTTAGAAGCGTGACCAGTGATATGAAGGAGGAGGCGGCAGCGTGGGCAGTCCATAAAATGTCTGATTTTCTTTCTCGGTATTACGGAAAGAAGGTGATTATCCTTCTGGATGAGTACGACACGCCTATGCAGGAGGCGTATGTGAATGGATTCTGGGATGAGCTGGCGTCATTTACCAGAAGCCTGTTTAATTCTTCGTTTAAGACAAATCCATATCTTGAGCGGGCAGTTATGACAGGAATTACAAGGGTAAGCAAAGAGTCAGTCTTTTCGGACTTAAATAATCTGGAAGTAATTACTACCACTACTGAAAAGTATGAGGACGCATTTGGTTTTACGGAAAAAGAAGTATTTGATGCATTGGATGAGTTTGGGATGTCGGATGAAAAAGAAGATGTAAAAAAATGGTATGATGGTTTTACATTTGGAAGAGTGACGGACATTTACAATCCCTGGTCTGTGATTAATTTTCTGAGTAAGGGAAAGCTGCGCACATACTGGGCAAACACAAGTTCCAATCGATTGGTCGGCAAATTGATTCGGGAGGGCAGTAAAAATATCAAGCAGTCATTTGAAAGGCTTCTTTCAGGGGAACATCTGATAACGCCTGTTGACGAACAGATTGTCTACAATATGCTTGAGGCAGATGAGGCGGCTATATGGAGTCTTTTGCTTGCCAGCGGTTATCTAAAGGTAATCAAGTATGAAGAATATGGCAAAAATGATCCGGGCATCAATGCGCTTAATTGCGAGCTGGCTATTACGAATCTTGAGGTCAGGATGATGTTCGGCGGGGTGATACACGGATGGTTTGCAAAGAACCGGTCCGATTACAATGACTTCATTCAAGCGCTGCTGGCAGGTGATGTGGATGCGATGAATGATTATATGAACAGTATAACGCAAACCATGTTCAGCTATTTTGACACAGGTAAGAATCCGTCTAAAAAGGAACCGGAGAGATTCTACCATGGTTTTGTGCTGGGGCTGATGGTTGAGCTGGCTGACCGCTATACGATTACCTCAAACAGAGAGAGCGGCTTTGGACGATATGATGTAATGTTGGAGCCGAAGCGGCAGGAGGATGATGCGCTCATTCTGGAGTTCAAGGTGCTTCAGCCAAGGAAGGAGAAAGAGCTTACAGATACGGTAAAAGCAGCATTGGAGCAGATTGAAGATAAGGGCTATGAAGCAGTTCTGGGCGCAAAGGGAATCGTGAGGGAGCGTATACGCAGATATGGATTTGCCTTTTGCGGAAAGAACGTACTCATTGGAGATTAGAGTATACAGGCGATTCCATTATCGGAAAGCGAATGTATCAAAACTGATGGAATCGTTTCAGTGATCCATAACAATTAATATAAAATGTTGACAAGAAAACTTGACACATGTATAATAAAAGTGACAAGAAAACTTGACATCATTAAATTGTGAGGTGTTGGTATGGATAGAGACGAGGTATTGCGCAGAGTACAGGATAAGAAGCCTAATCAACTGGACGAGATGGAAGAGGAGATCTTGAACAAGGGATGCAGGGCAGGATTGGTGGTAGGATTAGCGGCCTGCGCTTTCACAATGATCGCGAAGATAATTGCAGGTGTTTCATACTATGACGTGTATGCGGTATACTGTTTTATGGTCGGCGGTCAATGGCTTTATAAGTGGGCGAAGCTCAAGAAGAGAAGTGATTTGGGCCTGGGGCTCATGTGGGTCGGATTGGCAGTTGGATTATTTGCCGGTTATTTGGCAGAAATATTCTGACGGTGATTGTATGGATACGGAACTGATATTAAGGAATAATCTGAAGCAGGCAAGACAGGAGAAAAAATTATCGCAGAGTGAGCTCGCCAAGCTGGTAGGCGTCTCCCGTCAGACGATCTGCTCTATTGAGACAGGAGTATTTAATCCGACAGCGAAGTTAGCACTGATTCTGTGTATTGCGCTGGATAAGAAATTTGAAGATTTGTTTTATTTTTAAGGGATGGCAATTAATGACACCGCCTATCCTGTCTGTCAACAGAATAGGCGGTGTCCGTAAGAATATAGTTCACTATTATCTGTAAGCCTTCATATAATCTCCATGTGCCTCGATCAGTTCGTCGCACATAGCCTTAATATCCTTGATACTCAGCTCTGCAGCGGTGTGCGGATCCATCATGGCCGCCTGGTAGATCTTCTTCCGGTCTTTTGTCACGGCAGCTTCGATAGCCAGAAGCTGCGCGCTGATATTGGAAGAATTCATTGCGGCTAACTGTGTCGGAAGCTTGCCGACCGTCGTCGGATGTACGCCCGCCTTGTCGACATAGCACGGTACTTCCACGCAGGCGTCTGCCGGAAGGTTTTCGATAAATCCGTTGTTGATCACATTTCCGCCGATCTTATACGGCTGATCCGTCACAACAGCCTCCATGATGTAGGATGCATACTCGTGACTTCTCTCATGGGTGATCTTCCCGTCATTGAGGATGTCCGCTTTTTCCTTGTTCCATTTCTCGATCTGTTCGATACAGCGTCTCGGATATTCATCCAGAGGAATGTTGAATTCATCGATCAGCTCAGGATATCTGGACTTAATATAGAACGGATTATACTCTGCGTTGTGTTCGCTGGATTCCGTGCAGTAATATCCAAGATCGCGGATGTATTCCAGACGGACCATATCCGTATGCTTCTCGCCGGAAGTGTTCTTCGCCTCGGCGCGTTTCCTGATCTCTGGATATAAGTCGTTGCCGTCCTTGTCGCGGATATCTAACAGCCATCCCATATGGTTGATCCCGGCGATCAGTTCGGTTCTGCCTTCAAGCTTGTCCGCCATATCGAGTTCTTCAAGCAGAGTCTTAGAGCAGATCTGTACGCTGTGGCATAGGCCGACGGTCTTAACCTTCGTAAATCTCTGCAGATACCCTGTCAGCATCGCCATAGGATTAGAGTAATTCATGAATAATGCGTTCGGGCACACTTCTTCGATGTCTCTCGCGAACTCCTCCAGAACAGGGATCGTACGCAGCGCACGCATAATGCCGCCGATTCCAAGGGTATCAGCGATGGTCTGTCTCAGACCGTATTTTTTCGGTATCTCAAAATCAGCGATCGTGCAGGGAGCGTAGCCTCCTACCTGTATAGCGTTAACTACGAAATCCGCGTCCTTCAATGCAGCCTTGCGGTTCTCCGCACCCAGATAAGACTTGATGCATGCCCTGTCCTGATTGACATTGTGGTTGATGGCGTTCAGAATGATCTGTGAATCCTCCAGACGTTGTGCGTCAATATCATACAGCGCGATCTCGCTGCCGCACAGCGCCGGAGTACACATACAATCTCCCAGTACGTTCCGTGCAAATACAGTGCTTCCGGCTCCCATAAACGTAATTTTTGCCATAGTTCATTACCTCCCTTAGTATAAAAATATCTATTCATTTACTTTTTTGATCTCAAAGATCAACGAAGCAAAATCCATGCTCTTTCTTTTCAGCATATCCCTGTCGATCGGGATTCCGGCATACATAAGCTCTGTTCCGTATGCCTGATAGGTCTTCCTTGGGTTGTTATTCGCTCTGATTCCGTAAGCTGCTTCCAACTCAAGATTGATCGGAGTGTCAGGCGTGGTATCATAGCTGACTTCATACAGGGTATCCTCGCACAGTCCCTTAAGCTTCAGACGGTACCAAGAAGCATTTACCCAGTTCAGACGTTGATAATATCCGGCAACTGCGGTCTGCTTGTCCTGGGAAACGACCATCCATGCGGTATCGTTGCCGGCAAACGGGCTTAACAGACGGTAGAAGTCGCCGTCCACCTGGATCAGTTCGCGGTATTCCTTCATGAAGCGGATCTGCTCTTTTACCTGTTCGATCTCGTTATCCGTTAACAGGTTCAGATCAAGTTCATAGCCGAAGGTGCCAAAGTAAGCTACATTTGCGCGGGTAGCTAAGGACGTCGTCCTGTGGAGCTGATGGTTCGGTACTGCGGAAACGTGAGATCCCATGCTGACGATCGGATATACCATAGAAGTACCGTATTGGATCTTCGTCCTCTCATTTGCATCCGTGTCATCGCTTGACCAGGTCTGAGGAGCAAAATACAGCATGCCCGGGTCAAATCTTGCCCCGCCGCTTGCACAGGATTCAAACAGGATATCCGGGAACTCAGTTGTGAGACGCGTATACAGGTCATATACACCCAGCATATATCTGTGCATAACCATGCCCTGCTCAGAAGGAGCGGCGCCTCTGCTGTATGGTTCCGTCATGTAGCGGTTCATATCCCACTTAATATAGGAAATAGAAGATTCCCGGATCACCTTCGAGATCATCTCATAGATGTAGTCGACAACCTCTTTTCTGGAGAAATCAAGTACATGCTGGTGGCGTGCATGGCTTTCAAACCTATCCGGAACGCCGATCAGCCAGTCAGGATGAGCACGGTAAAGATCGCTGTCCTTATTCACCATCTCAAGCTCTACCCAGAGACCGAATTTCAATCCCAGTTCTTCCACCTTCCGGGACAGCCCTGAGATCCCGTCAGGTAATTTATCAAGGTTCACATACCAGTCGCCCAAGCCCCTGTAATCATCGTTACGCGCCCCAAACCATCCGTCGTCCAGAACGAACAGCTCTACGCCGACTTCTTTCGCTTTTCTGGCGATGTTCAGTATCTTTTCCTCGTTAAAGTCAAAATAAGTCGCTTCCCAGTTATTGAGAAGGATCGGACGAGCCTGATCTCTCCATTTGCCGCGCATCAGACGTGTACGATAGAGTCTGTGATATACCTGGCTCATCTTATTAAGGCCCTGGTCGCTGTATACCATTACCACTTCCGGTGTCTGGAAAGATTCGCCTTGTTTTAATTCCCAGGCAAATCCTTCGGGATTGATACCCATGAGGATCCTTGTCATATCGAAGGTAGTTACCTCGGCCTGTGCTAGGAAATTGCCGCTGTATACGAAACTGAATCCATACACTTCTCCCTGGAACTCTGTCGTATCGGGGCGCTTAAGGGCAAGGAACGGATTGAACTCTGCACCGCAGCAGGTTCCGTTTAAGCCCTGGATGCCCTGAATACCTGTTTCAAGCTTCCGAGATTTCACATAACGCTCCCTGGACCATGCTCCGGAAAGATGCACCAGCTCATAATCCATATCGATAAATTCTACGCTGGCGCTTAAGGCGCGTTCCAGAACGATCTTCTCAGAGCCTTTCTGTAAGAAGCGGGCGTTTCTGGTGATGACCGGATAATTCTCGTAGAGCGTATAGGAGAGAGTAAGATCCGTGTCTGTTATCTGGTCGTGCAGTGTGATCTCCAGGGTAGACGCTTCACCGTCGCTCTCTACATAGGTTGACGGAAGCGGTTCTAAGCTCTTCTTGCCTGCAAATATACTGTGGGAAGCGTAGACATAGTTCGAGATCCGGCTTCCGTTCTCCTGCAGAACGGTAAATGCAGGGCTTCGATAGTCGCCTGTCCCGTATACAGGGTATTCCTGTCTGGTATAATGCATGGACAGCATACCTGGTTCCGGGACATTAATGGACATCTGGGAACGCATTCCTTCCTCGTGCATGTAAGAGAAGTCTTCCCGGTCCTTCAGTGCTTTTCCGTAATACAGATTCTCTAACTGCCCGTTTTCCATGATTCTGATCAGATAACTTACGTCCTTGTTCGTCAGATGAAATGTGTTTGTCTTTTCGTGAAATATTATTGCCATTTTATGCCTCCTGATTTTGTTGTTGAAAATCCCCTTATTATCACGTATAATAGTATTATATGTCTGTATTTGCAAATGTCAATATGTATATATGTCAATAAAAAGGGGGCTGTTATATGGAATTTGAAGTAGGTTTTACTAATTCCGTACGATACAAGTGCCTGGAAGATCTTCAGAGACGTTCTGTGGATCTGTACCTGAGCTACTGTGGTATGGAAGATGTGGAATGCGGTCACCATTTTGGCCCACACGTCCGCACTGAATATGTGATTCATCTTGTTACTAAGGGCAAAGGCACATTTCGCTGTGAAGATAGCCGCTACGAATTGAGAGAGAACATGGCATTTCTTATCTATCCGGGTATGGATACGGAATATGAAGCTGATGCAGAATGTCCATGGTCTTATGCCTGGATCGGATTTAACGGCGGAAAAGCACACACATGCGTAACCAATTCCGGATTCTTGCCCGAGAACCCCGTCATCCCTGTCCGCAATATGGATGTACTCTTTGAATGTATCCAGCATATGCTGGAAGCTCATCAGCTTACATATGCCAACGAATTGAAGAGATCCAGCGAATTGATGCGTTTCTTCAGTATCCTGATCGAGGATTATTCCGAGGAGAATCCGTTTCCCGGCCGAAGCGGCTATGACTATCCCTGTGCCGTCTATGTTGAACAGGCGATCGATTATATGCAGAAGCATTATGATCAGAAGATCAAGGTCAATGACTTGGCTGATTATATCGGAATCAACCGCAGTTATCTTACCAATTCCTTCAGGAAGATTCTGAATATGTCTCCGCAGAAGTTTCTGATCACACTCAGGCTTGACAAAGCCATATCGCTGCTTAGGGAGACTGCGCTTCCCATCCATACGATCTCTGCTCAGGTTGGATATGATGATCCGCTGGCATTCTCTAAGATGTTCAAGCAAAAATACGGCATCAGCCCGTCAAACTTCCGGGATGCACCGGAGAAGCTGATTCAGTATGAGAATAAGAGCGAGTATATGAGGTCTCTGTCTATTTAAAATACAGGGGTAGTCTTTAGAAGGCTACCCCGTTGTTTTGCGCTGGTATACGGAAAATAGCCTGCGGCATATCCTCCGTGTTTTATTCAATTCTGTTTGTTATAGCTTTTATAATTTTCCACCGCTTGTAGCGATACCTTCAATAAACTGTTTCTGGAAGATGACGTAGATCACGATCATCGGGATACATGCGATCAGAGATGCTGCCATCAGTTCCGGGAACTTGGATACATACTGTCCCTGCATCTTAGCCAGAGCAGAAGAGAGAACCAGCATATCCTTATCAGTATTAACGATCATTGGCCACATCAGATCCTTGAATGCGAACACTGCGGTGAAGATACCAAGTGCCACCATACTGGACCTTGTAAGCGGAGCCATGATGTAGAGGAAGGTCTGGCCGATATTACAGCCATCCAGTCTTGCAGCCTCCTCCAAGTCGTTCGGAAGTCCCATATACCCCTGGCGGAGAAGGAATGTACCAAAGGCGGTAACCATACCTGGGAATACCAGAGCGAAGATCGTATTCAGCATTCCGACTTTACTGATCATCAGGTATTGAGGAATGATGAAGATCTGTGCAGGCACCATCATCTGGAACAGAACCAGTGAGAAACAGGCGTCTCTTCCTTTGAAATGAAGGCGTCCAAAAGCATAACCAGCCATTGTTGCTGTCAATACCGCGCATAATACACGGAAGAAGATCAACAGCAATGTGTTCTTATACAGCATCAGGAAGTTCATGTTCTGCATTACAGCAGTAAAGGAATCCTTTCTCCATACTGTAGGGAAGATTACAAACGGGTCAACTGATGTTGCTTCTGTTACTGATTTGAATGCGGTAAGGATCATCCAGATAAAAGGAATCAGCATCGTGATCGATACAAGGACCAGTACAGCATGTATTACGACAGTAACGATTTTTCTATTTCTTTCCATACTATCCATTCTGTTTGCCCTCCTTTAGTTGTAGAATACCCATTTCTTCTGGCCGATCATCTGGAATACCGTAACGATCATGGTGATGATAAGCAGGAGAACGACGATTGTTGAACCATAGCCCATGTTCTTGTTGATAAATGCGTACTTATAGAATAAGTAAACCAAAGACTGTGTCTTATCAAGAGCCGGGTTTGATTTGTCCATTACCATGTACATCAAGTCGAATACCTGAAGGGCGCCGATTACACGTGTTACCAATACGAAGAAGATTGTAGGGGACAACAGCGGGATCGTGATATGGAAAAAGCTCTTGATACCGGTTGCACCGTCAATAGATGCCGCCTCATAATAGTCTCCCGGAATCTCCTGAAGACCGGATAAGAACAGTACCATGTTGTATCCAAGGATGGACCATACACCGATTACCGCAACAGCGAAAACGGCGATCTTAGGATCAGATACCCACTTAACTTGAACGTGGAAAACGTTGTTGATCAGACCGAAGTCGGAGTTGAATAACCATCTCCACACCATAGCAACTGCCGCCGGAGCCGCAACCATAGGAAGGAAGATGATCGTTCTGTATACGGAACGGCCCCGCATCTTTCTGTTCAGCAGAACTGCCAGAACGAGGGCGATCGCAATAGAGAACGGAACTTCAACAACTGCATATTTCAATGTGTTGATTAGAGACTGCCATACTTCAGAGTCTCCAAAAACCTTAGAATAATTTTCAAATCCTACGAAAATATTACCCTTTCCGAAATCACCGGTCTTAAAAAAACTCTGATAGATCGTCTGGAATATAGGAATAATATTTAATATGATCAAACCGATGACTGTCGGAAGAATAAACAGCCAACCCCATAGAAACTCACTCTTTTCCCTGCCTGTTTTCGCAGGCTTTCCGCTATTAGTCATTTGACTCACTCCTTTTTTTATACGGGCAGATACGAAGATCTGCCCGCTGTGTTTGTGTCATAATTATATTAGAAAAGCTATCAATGACAGTTTAGATGTATATACACCAATCCCCAATATGTTACTATTCTTCAGCCAACTTCTCATTCATCTGGTCAGCCATCTCCTTGCAGGCGTCAGCCATGCTCTTATCGCCTGTGTAGACTTCCTTCAGAATCTCATTGTCTTCGTTCTCCCATGTTACGGTAGACTTGGAGTATGGACGGATTACCATGTCGTCCATCATATTCAGATAAGCTTCCAGGTTAAAGTCTGCGGAATCAGCCCATGCATCAGATGTTCCTATGTATGCGGACATTGTAACGCCAAGCTCTGCCTGCTTCTTCTGAGCTGCCTCTGAACCTAAGTACTCGATCAGCTTCCATGCGTTCTCTGTGTTGCTTCCGCTTGCGGATGCAGCCCATCCAAGACCGTTGTAGATGGATACTCTTCTGTCGGTTGTAGCGCTCTTCGGAAGCTCTACACAGTCACAGTTCTCAGCAGTATATTCGTTGTCTCTGTAAGCTGCCAGCATCCAGGATCCCTGAAGTACCATTGCTACCTTACCGGACTGGAACAGTACGTCTTCACCGTTCTCAGACATTGTCTCCATGGAAGGCATAACGCCTGCTTTGATGTACTCTTCTACCTGCTCCATAGCTTCGATCGTCTTCGGATCATCCCATCCGGACTTTGTCCTGTCATCATTGATAACATATCCGCCGTTATCGTAGATCATGTTGTAGTAGCCGGCCTGGTTGTTGTCGTTCCTGAGAGCAAGTCCGTACTGGCTTCCGTCGTCCTTGGTAAGCTTCTTAGCTGCTTCAAACATATCGTCCCAAGTCCAGTCAGCTGTCGGATACTCAAGTTCTGCTTCGTCAAACATGGTCTTGTTGTACCACAGAGCGATCGTGTCTACATCCTTAGGTACTGCATAATACTTATCTTCATGTGTGTAAAGACCCCAGATATCTTCCGGGTAATTCGCAGGATCGATAAGGTCACTTTCTGCGATCTTATCTGTTAAGTCAAGAAGCATGTCGTTGGACATATATCTTTCACTTTCGTTGGAGTGCATCCAGAATACATCCGGAAGGGAACCGCCCTGCGCGCCTGCTTCCAACATCGTCCAATACTCGTCCCACTTAACAACAGTTAGTTTTGTCTTGATTCCGGTCTCTTCTGTAAAATCTGCCAGGATCTCATTGATACCAGGTTCCTGGTTCGTATCCCATATAGAAATAGAAAGCTCGCCGCCCTCAGAACTGCCGGAGCCGCCGTCGCCGCCTGAGCTGCCGGAGTCACCGCTTCCGCCTCCGCATGCTGCTGTAGAGAGTACCATTGCTCCAGCCAAACATAATGCTGTTAACTTCTTTAACTTCATAATTTCTCCTCCTTAAAATTGGTTTCGTCAATTTGACATGTTTTTTACCAGCGCTGTCATGTTATTTATTATATATGTACATGGAATAATGTTAAATGGTATCATGTTTTGAATATATGGAAAAATGTTGCTTATTTGTATGGTTTTGTTATTTTTTTAACCTGTTTTGGGGATAATATACGAATTGCGCACAAAAAAATCACTCCAAATCTAAGAAAACGTATTGCACATTGTATGTTTTTTTCGACATTTTTTGCTATTCTTAAAACACCTTTCTATATAGCCCGAACATTTTTCCATATCACCCGCAGTACAGCATTTCTCTTTACAAGGCGGTGGGTTCAATGCTACAATAGCTTTCATAAATACGGCTACATACGAAGGAGGAGTAGTATTATGAATCTGATGAATCAGGATAATATTGTACACGAAATTTTGAATCATATCGGGGATATTGTGATCGCCAATCTTCTGTTTGTTTTCTGTTCCATTCCTCTGGTTACCATCGGTCCGTCCCTGACGGCGCTTTATCACTGCACGCTTAGGTCTGTGAAGGGGAACAGCTACGGGACGGTCAAGACATTCTTCCGCGCATTTAAGGAGAATTTTGTACAGTCTCTTATCGTTTGGCTCGGAATCGCTGCGGCCGGTTTTATCCTGGTCACGAATATCCGTTTCCTGGGAAGCGGGACAGGGCAGATGGGGAATATACTTATGATATTATCAGAAGGACTTATGGTTCTGCTGGTGATCCTGGCTCTGTATGTGTTCCCCGTTATAGCCGCATTTTCCAGCAGTACCGCATCACAGGTTAAGAATGCGGTGATCTTCGCGTTTATGCGTTTTCCATATACAATAGTGATCGCAGTCGTCTCGGTATTTCCGATGTATATGACATATCAGGATTATAAGCTGATGCCGCTTTGGGCCTGCTGCTGGTTCTTCTTTGGGTTTGGGCTTACGGCTTATCTGAATTCACTGCTGCTGTACAGGCTGTTTAAGCCTTATCTTGAGAAAGAGTCCGGTACAGAGAGTGAGAAGGGAGAATAGATGCATTACACCAATATCCATCAGGGAACGTTCATAGAACGTCCGAACCGTTTTATAGCGCACATTAATATAGAAGGAAGCACTGAGACGGTCCATGTTAAGAATACCGGGCGCTGTGCAGAGCTGCTGAGACCGGGCGCGTCAGTCTATGTTCAGGAATCGGATAAGCCGGGCCGGAAGACCAGATGGGATCTGATAGCCGTAGAGAAGGGCAGCCGTATGGTGAATATGGATTCTCAGATTCCGAATCATCTGGTGAAGGAATGGTTAGAAGAGGGAAACCTTTTTCAAAATATAACCCGGATACGCCCGGAATACACCTACGGCAGTTCGCGCTTCGATCTCTATGTAGAAGCAGACGGTAAGAAGATACTCATTGAGGTTAAGGGCGTTACGCTGGAAGAGGACGGCGCAGTGCGGTTCCCGGATGCGCCGAGCGAGCGGGCGGTGAAGCATGTGGAAGAATTGAAGGCGGCCGTGGGAGAGGGCTATGAAGCATACGTGTTTTTTGTGGTGCAGATGAAGGGAGTCAGCTACTTTACGCCGAATATGGACACGCATCCGGCTTTCGGAGAGGCTCTTTTTAACGCGGCAAAAGCAGGCGTCCGGGTGCTGGCATATGACTGCGAGGTACAGAAGGACGATATCCGCATTGCGGATGAGGTGCAGGTCGTACTTAAGAAACCGGAAGAGGAGAGATTGGCAGGATATTCGGATGAGGCGGTGTGCGGGCAAGGCGCCGGATTGTCCGGCCTGAATATTGCCAGGCCTGTCATAGACTGGTATCGTGAGCATAAGCGGGACCTTCCCTGGCGCAGGAACCCAGATGCCTATCATGTGTGGGTATCGGAGATCATGCTGCAGCAGACCAGGGTGGAAGCGGTGAAGCCGTACTATGAGCGGTTCTTAAGAGAATTGCCGACGGTGAAGGAACTGGCTGAGGCTGACGAAGATGTGCTGCTGAAGCTATGGGAAGGGCTTGGATATTACAACCGCGTGCGGAACATGCAGAAGGCGGCGCAGCAGATCATGATCGATCATCATGGGGAATTCCCTGATACCTATGAAGAGATCCGCTCACTAAAAGGAATCGGCAATTACACAGCAGGCGCGATCAGCGCATTTGCATACGGACTTCCCAAGCCGGCAGTGGACGGCAATGTATTGAGGGTGATATCCAGGCTCGCGGGAAGCAGGGAAGATATTGCGAAGCAGAGCGTGCGAAGGAAGATAGAAGAAGCTTTGGAACAGATCATTCCCAAGGATGCGGCCAGTGATTTTAACCAGGGGTTGATCGAACTTGGGGCACTTGTCTGTGTGCCGAACGGCAAACCGAAGTGCGGCGAATGTCCGGTTTCCGGCGGGTGTGAGGCAAGGAAGCAGGGAATGATCTCCGAGATCCCGGTGAAGACAAAGAACAAGGCAAGAAGGACGGAAGAGAGGACGGTATTCGTATTCAAGGACGGCAGGCATCTGGCGATCCGAAAGCGTCCGGCAAAAGGTCTGCTTGCCGGTCTGTATGAATTCCCAAGCGAACCGGGGCGGATGAATCTTAAGGAAGCGGCGGCCCACAGCAAGAAGATCGGCTTAATGCCGGTCAGGATCAAGGAACTGGGGGAGGCTAAGCATATATTCAGCCATATTGAATGGCACATGACGGGATATGAGATTCTGGTAGACGAGCTGGAGCGGACGAATGAGAGGGGCTTCCTCTTCATATCGCCGGAGGAGATAGAGCGGGAATATCCGATCCCCTCGGCTTATGAGCATTATACAAAGGGTGCAGGGATCAGCTGACAAAGACAGCCGCATTAAGAGCAGAGTGTCATTCTCTTAATGCGGCTGTTGTCTGTTAAGCCAGTGTTACAGTCTCTCGTTGTTCTCTTTCATGAACTTGTATTCTGCAACGGATCTGTCAAAGCCTTCAATATGTGTGTAGAACCACTTGATCACGTTCTCATGTACCTTTTCAACGAAAGCGTTGGAAGGACCTTCTTCCTCTGAGAGCATCTCTTCAAGCTCCTTAATGGTATTCTTGAAGGTCTCATGCTGCGCCTTGTGCTGCTCGTAGCCCGGATAGTCGATATCCTTCTGAAGCTGTTCCTCTGCGGAGAAATGAAAATCCGTATAATCCGCAAGATAATCCATCATCTTGATCGCGGCGGTCTTCTCGTTGCTCTGTTCACAACTGTCCAATAACTTGTTGATACGTTCGATCAGCTCCTTGTGGTGGGAGTCGATCATCTCGTTGCCTGTAACCAGGTTGTCGCTAAATTCTGCATACATAGTCTGCATCCTCCTCTTGTGATAAAATTATATATCAGCCGATTAAATCGGTTGGTGTGACAGCTTCGGTGCCTTCTTCTCCTGGGCGGCATATACGAACGGGTATATGATACATGCCAGCGCAAACGCCGCGATCACATCTGTCACGGAATGCTGCTTCAAAAACATGGTTGACAGAATGATCAGTACAGCCAGCAGATAGGAGGCATATTGGATCTTACGGTGCTTTTTAAGGGCGTCGCTGCGGCCGATCGCGATACAGACGCCAAGGGAGTTGAACACATGGATACTTGGAAGTACATTCGTCGGAGTGTCCGTCCTGTAGACAGATCTCACCATATCTACGAATATATTATCCCTCTCGAAAACAGCCGGGCGCAGATTGAGTCCGTTGGGGAAGACCGTGCACAGGAGCAGGAAAAATGTCATCCCGATGACCAGAAAAGCGCTCAGACGGTAGAATCCGCCTCTGTCTGTGAAGAAGAAATATCCCGCCGCCACGGCTACGAATGCAAACCACAGCAGGTATGGAACGATAAAATACTCAATAAAAGGAATATAGTCATCGATCGGCGAATGAATCAGAAAATAATGGACATCCGTCCGGCCTTCCAGATAAACAAACCACGGCATATAGATCAGGCCATACAGCAGCACCCATGCATGGCGGTAGTCTTTGATCAGTTTCTTAATCCTTTCGATGGCTTTCATAATAATTACCCCTTTATAAGCCTAAAAATCAGTGTACCAGGACCCTTCCTCATACAGCATATTCACAGTTCTGTTGGAATTATAACATGAAAAAAAAGAATCAACAACAATGTTCACTGTTTGTTAATAATTTTCATGATGTCTTTCGAATATCTGCATGTCAAAATGCTGTTTCCCTCTCTTTAGCATGTCCGAAGTGCGAAGCGTCCATACAGCGACCGGCACATGAAATATATGTTTGAGTATCCATACATTCACAACGGGAAGATCATTAAGGCAGTATGAGATAAAATCAGGTCTGCCAAGGAAATTTGACAGCAAATGTTTAACTATGAAGCGGAATATCCAGGCTTCCTTAAGGGGTTCCCGGGTCAGATTTGACGAAAGCTGTCCCCGCAGGATCCAGGGCGCATGAAGCTTGAACCAGCGGATTCCCATGGTATTAAAGGATTGGATCAGGAAAGGGCCGTTATAACCGTCAAGCTGTCTAAGGGTTTCCCGGCAGATAGGTTCGGGAGAACCGGGTATCTTAAGTTCGATCAGCAGCGGCACCTGTCCGTTGACCAGCTCCAATACCTCTTCGAAGGTCGGAATCTTCTCGGAGGTGCCGCTTAGACGGCAGGCATCCAGTTCCTTGCGGGTCAGCGTCTCTATCACTTCCGGCCTTTTGCAGATACGCTCCAGCGTATCGTCATGGAATACGGCAAGCTGCCCGTCCCTGGTCAGGTGAAGATCGATCTCTATGCCGTATCCTCTTTTCAGAGCGGCGCGAAATGCAGCCATAGAATTCTCGGGAATCCTATGCTTAAGGCTGTGATAGCCGCGGTGGGCAAACATGGTGCGGCGGTAAGCAGCCATAGCTTTTCTCCGGGAAAACCGGGGGAGAATCGCGAATAAGTCTGATATTACGGCGGCTGTGAATAAAGTATATATAAAAAACATCTTCTTGTTCCTTCTTGTGCGATAGATATTAAGGTACAGCGATAACCCGCAGTTTTTCCGCTTCCAGGGACATTACGGCCTTAGCCTGCTTGAAGACCGGTTCGCCGTCCGCATGCACCGGGAGAGGGGTGATGCCGGTGATTGCCGCCTTTTTGCAGGTGAAGGTATAGACCCCGCGAAAGCGGGTATGCCATCCTTTGTATGCAGTAGGCAGCAGTGTGAGGAGCTTGAACTTAGACAGACCAGAGATGACGATGATATCTAAGAGCCCGTCGCAGCAGTCGGCATTCGGGCAGAACTTAAATCCTCCGCCCTCGTATTTGCAATTCATGGCAGTCGCGAAATAAGCTCTGTCAAAGCTTAATCTTCGGGTATCGTCTAATACTAAGGTGATCTTGCCTGGAGTAAGCGACAGGATCTGGCGCAGTGCGATTCCGACGTAGGTCAGTTTCCCCAGATGAAGTCTGTTGAGCAGAATCTTCATTCGGGAGACCATTGCCTCATGACAGATGCCGGCGTCGAAGCCGATCCCGGAGCTTACGGCAAAACGGCGTTTCTTCTTGTTCCTATCATATGTAAGAACGCCTATATTGACGGACAGATAACGAGAGGGCCTTAAGATATTGTCAAGGGCTTTGAGGGGGTCTGTGGGAAGCCGGAGGCTGCGTGCGAAATCATTGCTCGACCCGGTGGGGATATAGCCAAGCGTGATCTTAGACAGATCCGCAATGCCGTTGACGACCTCGTTGACAGTTCCGTCCCCGCCGAGTACGACGATCGTATGGCACTTGCCGTCAGAGGTAAGTTCCCGGACGATTCTGACGGCATGACGCTGATATTTGGTGAAGAATACCCGGTATCGGATGCCGCGCTCGTTTAAAACAGGCCTGACCATGTTCCAGATCCGGTGTCCCATCCCTGAGCGGGAGTTGGGGTTGACGATAAAAATATATCCGTCAGAGGATGATTCTGTCCTGCCGGACATGCAGATATTGTCTGATCGTGTATGCATAAAGCCTCCTTATAGATAATATCTATATATTTAAAAGTTATATTATAATTAGTGATTGGATTTATTGAAGGGACAGAGTTATAATACAGTTACAAGATATTATTGTTAAATGGTTTCACTACCATATTCCCTTCTAGAAATCCTTTGAGTCCGCTTGCTCGAAGGATTTTTTCATTGGCTTTCTGTCTTAAGGCACCCGTTCAGATAGGTTTCCAGCGAACGTCTCATGTTCCCTTCAAAGTCAGCTTCACCGTTTTTCAGACACCATTCGAAGACGTTGCCGATTACGATCATACGGATATCCGTTGCGATGTCTTCAAGGGAGGCGGACAGAGATACGATGCCGGCGTCGGCCGCTTTTTTGAGGTAATCGGACACAGTGATGATGGGATAGGGACGCTCTGTCCGGGTCAGCGGATTCAACGACTGGTTTTTAGGGGTGTAATAATTCGCCATGAATTCCACACCAAGTTTCTGACAGTAATGTACATAATTCAGGTATACATAGATGATCGCCTGCTTTGCTTCATCGGGATTCGCGGGCGTATCCAGAAGATTCGGATCGATGCTTGGCTGTTCTTCTATGTAATAGGATAGAAGGTCATCCTTGGTCTTAAAGTGATGATAAAAACTTCCGTTTGAGACGCCGGCTTCTTCGCAGATATTCTTGATAGAGAGCTGCTCATAGCCCTTTTTTTGTAAAATGTGCTTTGCCGCCCGGAAGATCTTCCCTTTAGTTTCCTGAGATTTTAACTGCTGCTTGGATAATTCCTGTGTTTCCTGAGATTTTAACTGCTGCTTGGATAGTTCCTGTGTTTCCTGATTCATAAGTTATAACTCCTTGGATAGTAGTTACAGGCAGAAGTCTAAGCAAACCTGCCCATACTGATTATAACACAGCGGTTTTTAGTTTTCAATAAAACAGAGTGAACTCGGTATCAATGATTCCGTTGCACAATCAGCAGAATTCCGATATAATAAGAGCCGGAATGCTTCAACATAGAAAGGGAAAGTTTATGGATATTAATCAGAAGATAACAGAAGAACTGGGTGTGAAGAAGTGGCAGGTGGATGCGGCGGTCAAACTGATCGACGAAGGCAACACCATTCCTTTTATTGCAAGATACAGAAAAGAAGCAACGGGGACCCTGGATGATGAGCAGCTTAGAAAGCTGCATGAGAGACTGACCTATCTGCGCAATCTGGAGGAGAAGAAGGAGCAGGTATTGTCCAGTATAGAAGAACAGGGCAAGCTTACGGAAGAGCTTAAGAAGCAGATATTAGCGGCGGAGACTCTGGTCGTGGTGGAGGATCTGTATCGCCCGTACCGACCGAAGAGAAGGACCAGGGCGACCATCGCGAAGGAGAAAGGCTTAGAACCATTGGCGGCGGTCATTACGCTGCAGAAGACGAAGCAGCCAGTAGAAGAGCTGGCAGAGGAGTATGTGAACCCTGAAAAAGAGGTCAATACCGTAGGGGAAGCTATCGCAGGGGCGAAGGATATTATCGCGGAGAATATCTCCGATGAAGCGGATTACCGTATCTGGATCAGGAAGATCACGGCGCAGAAGGGACGCGTGATCTCCGCGGCGAAGGATGAGAAGGCGGAGTCCGTATATGAGATGTATTATGATTTTGAAGAGCCGGTGAACCGTCTTGCGGGACACCGGATCCTGGCGCTGAACAGGGGTGAGAAGGAGAAGTTCCTGACGGTCAAGATCGAGGCGCCGGAGGAGGATATCATCCGGTATCTGGAGAAGAAGACGATACACAGGGATAACCCCTATACAACGCCGATCCTTAAAGCCGTAGCGGAAGACAGCTACAAGCGCCTGATCGCTCCGGCTATCGAAAGAGAGATCCGCAATGACCTGACAGAGAAGGCCGAGGACGGAGCTATCGAGGTATTTAAGAAGAATCTTGAACAGCTTCTCATGCAGCCGCCGATCGTGGGGCAGACGGTGCTCGGATGGGATCCGGCTTTCCGTACAGGATGTAAGCTGGCGGTTGTCGACCCTACCGGCAAGGTGATCGGAACGACGGTCATCTACCCGACGGCGCCGACTACGCCGCAGAAGATCAAGGCTTCGAAGGACGTGCTTAAGAAGATTATCGCGAAGTATAATATCACGCTGATTTCCGTGGGGAACGGTACGGCGTCCCGGGAATCGGAGATGTTTATCGTCGAACTGCTTAAGGAGATTCCCCAGAAGGTGCAGTATGTGATCGTCAATGAGGCGGGCGCTTCCGTGTATTCGGCGAGCAAGCTTGCATCAGAAGAGTTCCCGAAGTTTGATGTCGGGCAGAGGAGCGCTACGTCTATTGCGAGGCGTCTTCAGGATCCGCTGGCAGAGCTTGTCAAGATCGACCCGAAGTCCATCGGAGTCGGACAGTATCAGCATGATATGAACCAGAAGAAGTTAAGCGAAGCCTTGTCAGGAGTTGTGGAGGATTGTGTGAACCGTGTCGGAGTCGATCTCAATACGGCGTCGGCGCCGCTTCTGGCATATATCTCGGGCATCTCTGCGGCGATAGCGAAGAATATCGTTGCATACCGGGAGGAGAACGGCAAGTTTGCGAGCCGTAAGCAGCTCCTTAAGGTGGCTAAGCTTGGTCCCAAGGCGTTCGAGCAGTGTGCCGGTTTCATGAGGATTCAGGGAGGCGATAACCCGTTAGACGGGACAAGCGTACATCCTGAGACTTATGAAGCGGCAGCGAAGCTTCTTAAGAAGCAGGGATTTTCTGTGGAGGATATCAGCGGAGGGAAGCTTGTGGGGCTGTCGCTTACCGTCAAGGATTATAAGAAGCTTGCAGAAGAGCTGGGAATCGGTGAGATCACCTTGAGAGATATCGTGAAGGAGCTGGAGAAGCCGGCAAGAGATCCGCGTGATGAGATGCCTAAGCCCATTCTGCGCACGGATGTGCTGGAGATGAAAGACCTGACAGAAGGCATGCTCCTGAAAGGCACGGTGAGAAATGTGATTGACTTTGGGGTATTCGTGGATATCGGAGTTCACCAGGACGGACTGGTACATATCTCAGAGATCACGGATAAGAAATTCATCAAGCATCCGCTGGAGGTTGTGAGCGTGGGAGATATCGTCGATGTCAAAGTATTGAGCGTAGATATGAAGAAGAAGCGTATTGCGCTGACTATGAAAGGAATCTCATAGAGAATGAACAAAAACTGGAAGAAGAGTATGGAGACATTGGTCTGTGTTCTGCTTGGGAACGCCGTCCTGGCATTTACCGTTGCGGCGTTTCTCGTGCCGCAGGGGATCATCATGGGCGGCGCGACGGGGATTGGTCTTACGATCGCACATTTTATTGCATTAGACCTGTCAGCCATTATATTTGTGGTAAATAATGTTCTGTTTGTGTTGGGTACGGCCGTGTTGGGCAAAAAATTCGCATTGACGACATTGATCAGTACATTTGTGTATCCGGTCTTCCTGTCGGTCATGAGGAGTATCCCGGGGATCACGGAACTTACGGATAACATCATGCTTGCAGCACTGTACGGCGGTGCTCTGCTGGGACTGGGGATCGGTCTGGTGGTGCGTGTAGGTGCGTCTACGGGCGGAACGGATATCCTTGCGCTGGTGCTGCACAAATGGTTCCATATACCGCTGGCAGTGTTCGTATATATCGTAGATTTTACCGTACTGCTGTGCCAGGCTCTTTTCTCGAATTCAGAGCAGATCCTGTACGGTATCCTGGTGCTGATCGTGTCTACGATGGCGCTGAACCGGGTGATGCTGATGGGACAGGCACAGATCCAGCTATTTATCATTACCGAAAAATACGAAGAAGTGAAGGAGAAGGTATTAAAGGAGATGGATGCGGGGGTTACCTTGGTCCATATTGAGACCGGGTACGGCGCGAAGCAGCAGAAAGGCGTGCTGTGCGTGATACCGAACCGAAAGCTGTATTCTATTAACCAGGTGGTCCAGATGATCGATTCCCAGGCATTTATCACGATTACGCAGATCAATGAGGTGCGGGGGAGAGGATTTACGATAGAGAGAGGGCAGTAGTGTTTCTCAGTTGACAAAATAGAAGATTGAATTATAATAGACTCATGAGTAGGTAACTTATGAGTCTATTATTTTATAGGGGGGGGGGTTAAGATGTTTCATTGCCGCGAAAAAGAGATGCATACTTTGAACCAAAGATATGACAGAGGAAGATTTGAATGTATTATTATATACGGAAGAAGACGGGTGGGTAAGACGGCCCTGATCAATGAATTCTGCAAAGGGAAACCGGCTGTTTATTTTTCAGCGTTGAATGCTTCTTCGCAGGAGAACCTTGAAGCGTTGTCTAAAGCGGTGTATTCATATAAGAATCCGGCAGAGGTTCATGCACCAGTGTATCGAAGCTATGAGGACGTGCTGGGGGCAATTACTGAGATCGCGGAAGAACAACGTCTGGTTTTTGTCATTGATGAATACCCTTATCTTGCGAAAGCGGAGAAGTCTATATCCTCCAGATTGCAGCATATCATTGACCATATATGGCAGAACGGACAGTTATTCCTGGTTTTGTGCGGGTCGTCGATGAGTTTTATGGAGAAGCAGGTGTTGGGATATGAAAGTCCTTTATACGGGAGGCGGACGGCGCAGTTCAAACTGCAGGCGTTAACCTACCGGGAAGTAACGGAATTTCATCCGGAATTAGGCATAGAGGATCAGGCATTACTGTATGGCGTTACGGGAGGAATCCCGCATTACATTAACAAATTAGAGATTGAAGGAGATCTGGATACAGCATTAAAGGAACATCTCTTCAATACGTCCAGTTATCTGTTTGAGGAACCGGAAAATCTTCTGAAACAGGAACTAAGGGAGCCTGCAATCTATAATTCTGTGATATCTGCTATTGCAGGCGGAGCCAGCCGTTCCAATGAGATTGCAACGAAGGTAGGAGTAGAATCTGGAATCTGTGCAAAGTATCTCAAGGTATTGTTAGAATTGGGCATTCTGAAAAAGGAGACACCTGTTACAGAAAAACCGGGAAGAAAGACGATCTATGCTATTGATGATAATTTCTTCCGATTCTGGTACCGTTTTGTTCCAAGGAATATGTCTGCGATCAGTTCAGGGCGAATGGAACAGATATATGAACGGGCGGTAAAGCAGTTTTATTCGGATTATATGGGATTGATTTTCGAAAAGATGTGTCTGGAGTATCTGCTTCGATATGCAGATACGCTTCCGATCTTATTAAGTGACGCCGGACAGTGGTGGGGGACAGACTCCAGGACGCGTAAAGAGGTGCAGATAGATATTGTAGGTATTCCAATAGAAGGAAATGAATACATTATCGGATCTTGTAAATACAAAAATACGCCGGTAGGCGCAGATGAATTAGAATTGCTGCGGCAATATGCTGCGGTATTTAAAGGAGGGTGCAAGCACCATTATTATATCTTTTCAAAGAGTGGATTTAAACAGCCATTGATGGAACTTGCAAAGCGAGGTGAGGTCACACTTCTGACGCTTCAGGATATTTATTTGAGAGATTGATAAATATCCCTGCACAATTAAGCTTTCTGACAAATATCCGCTGTGCTGCCGGATTACAGGCACACAGCGGATCAAAGTAATGAGTCATTTCCTTGCTTATAAAGAATCCTTTCCGTCCCATACGATTGATTTGTAGCGGCCGGGATCCGTATCTCCCTCTGTGGAGAATAACAATACCTTAGAATTCTCATCCAGCTTCAGCTGGTCGCGCAGCTCCTTATATTCTTCGTTTTTCATCAGGTTATAGAGCAATCCCATAGTCACAGCACCCGATTCACCGGCAGTTACCGGAGCGTCGCCTTTCATAGGTGCGGCAAGAACGCGCATTCCCTTTGCTGTTACCCAGTCAGGGCAGGAGACGAAGGTGTCCACGTGATTGCGCAGGATATCCCAGGAGATGGTGCTTGGCTCTCCGCAGGCAAGTCCGTTCATCAGTGTCAGCATATCGCCGTCCACGATGTGCGGATCGCCGTCATTTGCAACCGCACTTTTATAGAGACACGCGGCAACGTCCGCTTCCACGATAACGACCGTAGGCTCGTTCCCGGCATAGCGGTTTGCAAAATATCCCTGTACGGCTCCGGCAAGCGACCCTACGCCTGCCTGAATGAAGATGTGAGTCGGACGGTCGCAGCCGTATTCTCCTAACTGTTCGTCTGCCTCATAAGCCATGGTTCCGTATCCCTGCATGATCCAGGTCGGAATCTCCTCGTAGCCCTCCCAAGCGGTATCCTGGATGATCACCCCGTTAGGAGTCTCGTCTGCTTCTGCAGCGGCCTTGCGCACACAGTCGTCGTAGTTCAGGTCTTCAATGGTTGCTTTTGCATTTTCATTTAATATGTGGTTCAGGCGGGTCTGCGTGGTTCCGATCGGCATGTAGATGACGCATTTCTGGTTCAATTTGTTCGCAGCCCAGGCAACACCCCGGCCGTGATTGCCGTCGGTAGCGGTGAAGAAGGTTGCCTGCCCGAATTCTTCTCTGAGCTTGTCGGAGGTTAGAACCGAGTAAGGAAGCTCGCTGACGTCGCGCCCTAATTTCTGAGCGATATATCTCGCAATAGCATAAGAGCCTCCCAATACCTTGAATGCATTCAGGTCGAAGCGGTATGATTCATCCTTGACGAATATGTTGGCAAGTCCCAGGTGTTTTGCCATCTCATCCAGCTTCACGAGAGGTGTCTTGGTGTACTGAGGAAAGCTTTCGTGAAAAGCCCGGACCTTCTTAGATTCCTCGGGGGACAGATATTTGAGGTTCTGATCCTCTGTTTTCGGAAGTGAATTTTTGATCCATTTGATGTGTTCCATAGTTTTGATCTCCTTTCTTTTGTATCCGATCCTGTGTAACGATACTTCGATAAAAAAATAAGAGTCTATCGGCCTTTAAAAAAGGTCGACAAACTCTTTCACATTGATATTAATGTACACAAGAAACCTGTTTTTGTCAATAGATAGATTAAGAATCTTTGTTTTTTTATTGGCAAAGTGAAAATAATCTATTATAATACAATTGGTACACTATATTTGTAAGAAAGGGAAACATGATGGAAGACAACATTTTTTTGAAAAACAGAAAAAAACTTTCTCTTGCAGATTACATGAAAGCGCAGGAAAATGGCAGAGAGAACTTGGGGACGGAGCTTCCGGTGGCGGTGTACAGGCTCTTGGAGTATTCTCTCCGCGATGAATTGACGGCAAGGCTTGGAAAGGAAGAACAGATCGATATATTCCGGAGTGCAGGGTTCCGTGCCGGAACATATTTTGCGGAAAAGTACCTGGATTCATCTCTGGGGCTGTCAGAGTTTACATCGCAGCTTCAGAAGCGTCTGGAAGAATTTAAGATGGGGGTCCTCCGGATTGAGAAGTTTGATGAAGAGACAGGCAAGATGGTTCTTACGGTATCTGAGGATGCCGATTGTTCCGGACTGCCTCTGCTTGGGGAAACAGTATGTAACTATGATGAAGGTTTTTTGGCAGGAATTCTTACTTCGTATACAGGCAAGCCCTATAATGCGACAGAGGTGAACTGCTGGGCGACGGGCGACAGGGTATGCCGGTTCAGAGCAGACATAGACGAATAAGGAGGTAGAGAATGGGAGCGGATGCGAATAAGAACTGCGAGCTATTGTTTGAATATTTGAGGGGTATTCTTTATGATTCGTGGATAGAGCAACTTGAAGTCGGAGAGCTGAGCGAACCTTACCGGGATCTGGGAAAGGGGCTTCAATATCTCCAGAATGCGGTGAATGAACTGGTTACATATTCGACGGAGCTTTCGAAGGGTAATCTGTCGGTAGAATTTCCGAAGGATTATAATTTCCTCTGTGAGAACCTGAAGAATCTCCATGCGAACTTAAACCATCTTACATGGCAGGCACAGCAGGTTACCAAGGGAGATTACTCTCAGCACGTAGCCTTCTTGGGAGAGTTTTCGGATGCGTTCAACGAGATGACAAGACAATTGAAGGACAGGGAAGAGCAGCTTAAGGAGGCGGCTGAGAAGGCAGAACGCCGCGCGGAGATGATCGAGGGGTATAATGAGCTTCTGGTTGAGATGCTGAGCAGGAGGAAGGAGTGGCTTCTTGTTGTGGACAAAGACACCAGCGAGATCATATACTGCAATAAGAGGAAGCAGGTAGGAGTAATGGACGGTTCCTTCTGTGCGACTTGTAAGCGGCGTCTTTCATTCCAGTCTGAGCTGTTAAAATGGAATAGCCATGAGCAGTACAAGGTGTGGGAGATGGAGGGTGAAGCCGATACCTACTATCGTGTCACTTCATTCCAGATGGAATGGAAGGAGAGGTCTTCTTATGTACATGTGGTAGTCGATATCACTGATGAGAAGCGCAATGCCCGCAATCTTACCAGTCAGTCTTATCAAGATCCGCTGACGGGAATCAAGAACCGTCTGTTCTTCGAGGAATATATGGGAATCGTTCTGCGTGACGAGCTGGAAGCAACGCTCTGCTATCTGCAGTTAGACGGATTAGAATATGTGAATGATACGTTCGGCCATCATGAAGGAGATGAATATATCCAGAAGTTCGTGGAGATCGTCAAGAAGAATTTCCGAGGCGGCGACACGTTTACACGAATCGACGGGGATGAGTTCTGTGTGATCCTTTCCGGTAATATGGCGGACTTGATCAACCGCAAGCTTGCCGAGATCCTGAAGGAATTCCAGGAGGAAGTCTTCATGAAGTACCAGCGCAGCTTCAGTTACGGTGTTCTGGAAGTCAAGGGTAAGGAGAATAAGATGACTGTGGAGGAGATCCTCGAGCTGGCGGATGATGTGCTGTACGAATGCCGGAGTAAGAACAGAGCCAAATATCCGACCATATTCTCTGACTGATATACCGCTGAGGGAAGCGCAGATACAGCGGATTTGCCAATTGTCCGGCAGGTATTTTCGGCAATATTTCCTGAGAAACTATAAAGTAAAAGGTAATATTATAAAAAATCTACAAAAATATATTGACAAATCTAAAACAATGATATAATATATAGAAAAAGTTAATAAAGAACGAACTTACAGAGAAGTTTGCCGACCTTTCGCAAAGGCCGGAGGACTTCTCTTTTTTTCATCATTTTGCATGGAAGATTCTGGCGGCAGGAATCGGAAGTGCAGGCGGCGCGCTTGAAGAAGAGTTTGGCAACCTTTCACAAAGGTTGTTAGACTCTTCTTTTTTTATAGAATTCAGGACACTGTTATGGGAATCGGAAAATGTATTTCCGGGGAAGGAGATGAAAGGATGGCAGGAACTATGAAAACTAAGACTTACAGTATGTCAAAATTCGAATTGGATGGAAGGCCGGCTTTGAAGGAAGCGGTTCCGTTGGGACTGCAGCATGTACTTGCAATGTTCGTAGGGAATATTGTCCCGATGATCCTGGTTGCGGGCGCGGCCAATCTCTCGCCGGCAGAGGCGAATATGCTGCTTCAGTGCTGTATGATAGGCGCGGCTATATCGACGGCAATTCAGTTATATCCAGTGAAGGCGGGCAGCCTTAAGATCGGCTCGGGACTTCCCTGCATGATGGGCCTTACATATGTGTTTCTTCCGGCCTGTCTTTCGATCGCAGGGAGCAGCGGAGTAGCATATATCTTCGGGGCGCAGATTGCAGCCGGAGTTGTCGCGGCCAGTTATGGTGTGCTTCTTAAGAAGATGACGAACCTATTTCCGCCGGTAGTGACGGGAACGATCGTAATGACCGTAGGAGTTTCTATCTTCAATCTGGCGATTGGAAATATTGCGGGCGGGACGTCTTCTTCGGATTTTGGTGCATTGATAAACTGGGGAGTAGGAGTGTTTGTCGTATTCGTCGTACTTGGCTTCAATGTGTTTGGGAAGGGACTTCCCAAGGTAGCGGCAATATTGATAGGTATGCTTGCTGGATATCTGGTATCTATTCCGTTAGGCCTGGTCGATTTTTCCGGGATAGGGGATGCCGTATGGTTTTCAGTTCCAAGACCGTTTGCTTTTGGAGTGAAGTTTAATCTGGGACACTTTTTTATGTTTTTGCTTCTGTATTTTATTGTAGCGGTACAGATGATCGGTGATTTCAATGTTTCCTGTATGGGCGGCCTCGACCGGGAACCGACGCCGGAAGAGATTGGCGGAGGAGCAACGGCAAATGGGATTTCATCTGTTATCTCGGCAGTATTTAACAGCTTTCCGACTGCGACATACAGCCAGAATTCAGGAATTGTAGCGCTTACGAAGGTATGTTCCCGCCACGTGATCGGAGTGGGATGTGTCATTTTATTCATTGCAGGCTTATGCCCGAAGGTAGGAGCGGTCTTATCGACCATTCCGAATTGTGTGATTGGCGGCGGTACGGTAGTAGTGTTCGCAATGATCGCAACTTCCGGGATGAAGCTGTTGGCGAAGGCAGGATTTTCCAACAGGAATTGTCTGGTGATCGGCGTATCTCTGGCATTTGGGCTGGGGACACAATTTTGTAAAGGGGCAAGCGCACAGTTTCCGGCCGGTGTAGCGGAGATGCTTGAAGAAAACAGTGTAATTCTGACATCGATCCTTGCGATTATATTGAATCTTGTATTTCCCAAGGACTCTAAGGCAGTGTCGGAGTAATTAAGTATATTTTCAGCGGAAAGGAGAAAGAAGATGTCTGCAACAGTAATTAAGGGTGCTTTTTTAATGACGGAAAACGGCCTTAAAAAAGATTACGGATTGAGAATGGAGGACGGCAGGATCGTACAGATCGCCCCCAACGACAAGCTTCTGGTATATGAAGCAGACAAACTTATAGAAGTACCGGATGAGATGATCCTGCCGGGCTTCGTCAATGGGCATAACCATATGTACGGTTTTCTGTCCCACGGGATCACGGCGGAAGCGATGGTGACAGAGTTTGAAAGCTTCCTGGATGATTTTTGGTGGCCTTACGTGGAGGACCGGCTGAACCACGAGCTGGTAGAGGCGACGGCCAGATGGGCGTGTGCGGAGATGATCGACAGCGGCGTTACTTCATTTGTGGATATCCTGGAAGGACCCAATGCGATCCCGGGAGCGCTGGAGGTTGAGAAGAAGGTCGTGGAGGAAGCCGGACTCAGAGGAAGACTCTCATTCGAAGCCTGTGAGAGGAAGAGCAAAGAGAACGGACAGGAAGGCTTGCGTGAGAATATAGAATTTGTAAAGAAGTATAACCGTGACGGCGGACTGGTACAGGGAATCAACAGTATACATACTCTGTTTACCTGCTCCGAAGAATTCGTAAAGCAGGCGAAGAAACTGTCAGACGAGAATCGCTGTATGACCCATATGCACTTAAGCGAGAGCGTATTCGAACCGGAGTGGTGCCGGAAAGAATACGGCAAGACGCCGGTTGAGATCTATGAGGAACTCGGATATCTGGATGAGAATGTTCTGGCCTCCCAGGTAGTGCAGGCAACAGACGCGGAGCTCGATATTCTGGCGAAGCATCAGGTAAAAGCAGTGTCCATGCCGCTGTCCAACTGCGAGGTCGGAGGAGGGTTCGCCCCGGTAACGAAGATGCTTGACAGAGGAATGACGGTAGGGCTTGGCACGGACGGTTACGTTAACAACTTCTTTGAAGTCATGCGGGGCGCGTTCCTGATGCATAAGGCGAACCAGCAGGATCCCCAGGTGATGCCGGCGAAGACAGTGTACGAGATGGCGACGTCCATGGGTGCGCAGGCGATCGGCCTTACAGACGCGGGAGTATTGAAGGAAGGCAATCTTGCGGATGTGATCACCGTTAGTCTGGAACAGCCGACTCCGGTAAATGAGAAGAATGTGTATGACCAGTTGGTGTTATTTACCAATCCACAGAATGTGAAGAATGTATTCGTCGGCGGAAGGCAGCTTAAGAAAGACGGTATGATGCTGACGGTCGACGCGGCTGCGGCAAAAGAAAAACTGAGGGAAGTGACCCGGCAATTTTGGCAGGTGAATGAAAGGAAATAGTCATGAATCAGGTGAAGGAAGAGAATTATAATGTAATCCGCAGATCCAAGCCAAGGATCGACGGTGTGGAAAAGGTATCAGGAAGAGCGCTCTATGCGGCTGATCTGTATATGGAAGGGATGCTCTATGCGGGAGTGTTAAGAAGCCCATATTCCAGTGCGAGGGTGACAAGGATCAATACAGATAAGGCGAAGGCGATAGAAGGCGTCGAGGCGGTGGTGACATTCGCCGATCTTCGCAAGACAAAGAGCTGGGCAGGGTACATGTACCTGACAGACCGTATCCGCTATGCCGGAGACTGTGTGGCAATGGTGGCGGCAAAGAGCAAATCGCTGGTAGAGGATGCTCTGGAAGCGATCGAAGTAGAATACGAGGAACTCCCGGGAGTGTACACTATCGACGACGCACTGGAAGAGGGAGCGCCTCTGGTGCACGAGGAGTATGAGAAGAACATCTTCAAGGATTCTCTGTTCCACATCCGCAAGGGTGATATAGAGAAAGGCTTTGAACAGGCGGACGTGATACTCGAGCGGGAATACAGGACCCAGTATATCGAGCATTCTTACATAGAGCCGGAAGCGGTGCTTGCATACATGGATCCCAACAGCGGGCTGATGACGGTGCAGGCGTCGGCGCAGAATCCGTTCTTTACCAGACGGTATGTGTCTGACATTCTTGGGATCCCGCTGAATAAGGTCCGTATGATACAGGCGATCTTAGGAGGGACCTTCGGAGGCAAGGAGGAAGGAATCGGTCTTGTGACGGCAAGGGCGGCATATCTCGCCTATCAGACGAAGAGACCGGTCAAGTTCGTATTTTCAAGAGAGGATTCGTTCCTGGAGAGCTCCAAGCGGCATCCGTTCCGTCTGCGCTATAAGATCGGAGCTACCAAAGAGGGCAGGATCGTGGCGTTTGAAGGAGAGCAGGTAGACAACTGCGGCGCATATAATAATCAGACACAGTTCATGAACTGGCGCGCCAATGTACATTCCTCAGGCCCTTACGAGATCGAGAATATCAAGACGGATACATACGGTGTATTTACGAATAACATCCACTCCGGCGCCATGAGAGGGTACAGCTCTCCGTCGCTGATCTTCGGACAGGAGCAGCTGATCGAAGAGCTTGCCGAGGAGCTTGGCATGGATGAAGTGGAGCTGAGAAGGATCAACTGCTTAAAGGACGGTTCCGTAACGGCTACGGGTATTCCGGTAGAGTATGTCATCCTCCAGGACGTGATGGACGATACGGTAGAGCGGACAGATTATATCAGGAAGCATGCGGAATATAAGCAGCAGCCGGATACCAGGTTCCGCAAGGGAATCGGACTTGCAATCTGCTACCGCGGCTGCGGGCTTGGTGCAGAGTCCCCGGATGCGTCGGGCTGTATGATGATCGTCAACGAGGACGGCAGTGTCAGCATCGCCTCCGGTCTTGCGGAGAACGGACAGGGGCTTAAGACGGCGTATGCTCAGATCGCAGCGGAGGCGCTGGGAGTTCATTACGAGGATATCCAGTTCCCGCAGCTTGATTCCTTCGCGATCGCGGACAGCGGTATGACGGTTGCGTCGAGAGGGACGGTCATGGGCGCTCAGTCTGTGCGGAAAGCAGGGGAGAAGCTTAAGAAGGTCATGATAAAGAATGCATTGGAGCTTCGGTCATTCTCTCTGGAAGGCACGGATCTTACCTATGAGCAGCTCACAGAGGAAGATATAGATCTGAAGGACGCGGTGTTCTTCCTGAAAGCGCACCCGGAGATCACGGTTCCGTTCACGTCTGTGACGGGCGCATGTATCTGGACGGGCAAGCAGATGGCGGCTTATGAGTGGTTTATGCCGGAAGATCTGCCGCAGGATCACGAGACCGGGCAGGGCAAGGCGTTCCCGACCTTCGCATACGGATGTGTGATCGCAGAGGTCGAAGTGGATATGAGGACCGGATATGTGGATCTTAAGAAGGTGACGGCAAGCCATGATGTAGGCAGAGCCATCAATCCTGCGCTGATCAAGGGACAGATCTACGGCGGTATCGTGATGGGCCAGGGCTACGGAATCATGGAAGATGTTGCTCCGAAGAACGGCCGGGTGAAGAACCGGAACTTTGATTCCTATATCCTGCCTACATCAATGGATGCGCCCGAGATGGATGTACAGATCTTCGAGTCAGGCGATCCGGCAGGAACTTACGGGGCGAAGAGTATCGGAGAGCCGGCAACGGAAGCGGTTGCGGCAGCGATCGCCAACGCGGTTTACAATGCGACGGGCAGACGGATCCGGGAGAATCCCTGTGATCTGGAGACGGTACTGTTAGGGAAGAAGCTTAGATAGAAAGGAAAACGCATATGTTTAAATATGATTATTATAGAGCGGAAACGCCAGATGAGGTGTGTGAGGTGCTTGCCAGATATCAGGGGAAAGCGCGTATTGTAGCCGGCGGTACGGATATCATGGTACAGATTCGAGAGAAGGATAAGCGATGGAAAGAATTGGAATGTCTCCTGGATCTGTCTTTTCTCGAAGATGAGCTTCGGTATATCAGGGAAGAGGGAGATCAGATCCATATCGGGGCGCTTACGACCCATACGGACCTGGAGCGGTCAGAAGTGATAAAAAGATGGATCCCATTTCTCGGGAAAGCGGCGTCTACCGTAGGTTCTCCGCAGATTCGGAACCGCGGAACCATCGGAGGAAGTATCTGCAATGCGTCCCCGGCGGCGGATCCGCTGACGCCTCTGATCGCACTGGACGCTTGGACGGTGATCAGAGGAAGAGACGGGGAGCGTGTGGTCACGCTTAAGGATTTCTACACAGGACAGGGCAAGGTCGGCCTCAAAGAAGATGAGTTCGTGAAAGAATTTACCGTCAGGAAGCTTCCCGAGGGTACGGTCACAGGATTCGCCAAGCTTGGAAGAAGGAAGGCTCTTGCGATATCCAGACTGAATGTTTCAGCGGCGTTAAAGCTTGACGAAGAGGGAAGGATAGACTTCGCACGGATCGCTCCGGGCTGTATATTCAGCACACCGGACCGGGTAGAGACGGCAGAGAATATATTAATAGGAAGAAAACCGTCAGAAGAACTGTGGAGGGAAGCAGGGAAGGCGGTATCGGAAGAGATGATCAGGCGCACCGGAATCCGCTGGTCTACGGAATACAAGCAGCCGGCGGTGGAGGCCATCGTGGAGGACGCGCTTACAGAGTGCTGCGGCAGCCAATTTGCATAAGAAACTTGCATAAGAAACTGACCATATAATCGGAGGATCAAGATGAAGAAAATAGAAGTGAATTTCATCATAAATAAAAAACCGGTAACGGTAGAGGCATATCCGAACGAAAGGCTTCTGGATGTGCTCAGGGATACTCTTAAGCTTACAGGAACCAAGGAAGGCTGCGCCGTTGGAGAATGCGGGGCCTGTACGGTCATCCTGGACGGGAAGGCAGTAACTTCCTGTCTGGTGCCGATCGGTTCCGTGGAAGGAAGAGAAGTCATAACGATTGAAGGCGTGGGAGCAGACGGGAAGCTGGATCCGATCCAGGAAGCGATCCTTGAAAATCATGCGCTGCAATGCGGATTCTGCACACCGGGATTCGTGATGAGCGCCAAGGCGTTGTTAGACGAGAACCCGGATGCCACCAAAGAAGAGATCCGAAGGGCGATCTCAGGGAATCTGTGCCGGTGTACGGGCTATGAGCAGCTTACCGTCGCGATCTATGAGGCGGCACAGCAGTTGAAGGAAGCACACAGAGAACAGATTTAAAATATAAGCAGATTACATGCAGAGAATAGAAAGGAGAAACGAGCATGTTTGAGAAAGAGAAAGTGACAGGGGCAGATATCGGAATAGAATTCTGCGGTTATAAGCTTCAGAGTCCATATATCCTGTCATCAGGACCGCTTACTTATGGAGCGGAGGGTATGATCAAGGGCTTCAAGGCAGGCTGCGGAGCGGTAGTAACGAAGACCATCCGCAAGTCAGCGGCGATCAATCCGGTCCATCATATGGGAACGGTAAATAATGATTCCCTGATCAACTGTGAGAAATGGGCGGACAGCGACAGGCAGCAGTGGTATGAGAAGGAGATCCCGGAGACGGTGAAGGCGGGAGCGATCGTAATCGCAAGCGTCGGCCATACGCTTGAAGAGGCGCAGGAGATCGTCGGCGAGGTAGAGAAGGCGGGAGCGCACATCATCGAGCTGGTATCCTATACGGAGGATACGCTGATCCCTATGCTGGATTACACGAAGGCGCATGTGAAGATCCCGGTGATCTGCAAGCTGAGCGGCAACTGGCCGGATCCGGTGGGAACGGCGAAGAAGTGCCTGGAGCACGGAGCAGACGGCTTATGTGCCATCGACTCCATCGGACCGACGCTTAAGATCGACATCGAGAAGGCACGCCCGGAGATGATGAGCGCAGACGGCTACGGCTGGATGACGGGAGCGGCTATGAGGCCCATCTCCATGCGCATCAATGCCGAGATCGCCCGCAATCATCCAGAGCTTAAGAACCTGTACGCATCCGGCGGCGTGATGAGCGCGGACAATGCCGTTGAATACATGATGGCGGGAGCCATGGGCGCGGGTATATGTACGGTAGGAATCCTTAAGGGAGTCGAGTATGTGGAGAAGCTGTGCTATGACCTCTCGAAGAGGCTGGCGGAGCTTGGATATCACTCCATCGAAGAAGTGAACCGTGCGGCGCTTCCGAATTTCCCGAAGAAGGAGTATGTCAGCAAGTTAGATTTTGCATTTGAGCCATATAAAGAGGATGGGAAGAAGAAATGTATCTCCTGCGGCAAATGTGTGGCTGCCTGCTGTTATGATGCCAGGACCTTATCCTTCCCTGAGATGCATGTGGATCTTGAGAAATGCCGTTTCTGCGGATTGTGTCTGGATGTCTGTCCGACAGGAGCGCTCACGGGGAAACGTGCCGCGCAGACGGAGGAAGACCTGGAGCTTGAGAGGAAATCAATCGAATTCTACAATTCATTTAACTAATGATACATAAAGTAAGGAGGAAATCAATATGCTTAGCAAGGAAAGAGAAGAGAAGCTGGTCGCATTTTGCCAAAAGATGATCCAGGCAAAGAGCTACAGCGGCCACGAAGACAAGGTGGTAGAGGAGATGAAGCAGTTCTGTGAGCAGGAAGGCTTCACAGACGTACATGTGGATAAGTATGGGAACTGTATCTGTCATATCAAGGGCAAACAGCCCGGACCGAAGATCCTGTTCGACGGACACATGGACACCGTTCCGGTACCGGATGAGAGTGCGTGGGAGCATGATCCGTTCGGGGCAGAGATCATAGACGGGAAGATGTACGGAAGAGGAACTTCTGATATGAAGGGAGCCCTGTCCTCCATGATGGCAGCGGCGATCTACTATGCGAAGGATTGCGACTACAACTTCCCCGGTGATATCTATGTGGCAGGCGTCGTACACGAAGAGTGCTTCGAGGGAGTTGCGGCAAGAGAGATCAGCGCTTATGTGAAGCCGGATTACGTGGTAATTGGAGAGGCTTCTCAGTTAAATATCAAGATCGGCCAGAGAGGCCGCGGGGAGCTTAAGGTTGAGACCTTCGGCGTGCCGGCGCATTCTGCCAACCCGGAGAAGGGCGTGAATGCCGTATATAAGATGTGCAAGGTGATCGAGGCGATCCAGGGGCTTAAGCCGACCAATCATCCGGTACTTGGAGACGGGATCTTAGAGCTTGTGGATATCAAGTCCTCACCGTATCCGGGGGCTTCCGTAGTGCCGGATTACTGCCGGGCAACCTATGACAGACGCCTTCTGGTAGGAGAGACGAAGGAGAGCGTGCTTGCACCGATCCAGGAGCTGCTGGATCAGATGATGAAGGAAGATTCCGCGTTAAAGGCGAAGGTGTCCTTCGTGGAGATGGAAGAAGAGTGCTATACCGGCAACAAGATCAGCAGCGAGAGATTCTTCCCGGGATGGTTGTATGATGAGAACGAGCCGTTTGTGCAGGATGTATATAAGGAGATGAAGGCGCTTGGGCTGAATCCGACGATCACGAATTATAATTTCTGTACGAACGGAAGCCACTATGCAGGCGAGGCAGGAATCAAGACGCTTGGTATCGGGCCTTCTAAGGAGAATCTTGCGCATACTATCAATGAATATATTGAGATTGAGCAGCTTGTGAAGGTGACGGAGAGCTATTACGGAGTGATGAAGGCGCTGCTTAAGTAGTTAGGTTTGGGCGTTCGGGTGGAAGAGGGTTGCAGTGGGGACGGCCGTTCGGAGATGTCCGTCCTCACGCGGACTGGGCAACGCTTCGCTGAACTAACGGCTAACTTCGACTAAGGCATTCAGGAAAGCCTTCATGCCTAAGTCTCCGTAAGCCGTGGATTTCATCTGCGCTAAAGACGCCCTGGAATGTCCGCTTAGAGGACGGACATCTCCGAACGGCCTGTATATTACAAATGGATTCCAGCCGAACGGGCGGAAGTGTTTATATTTTTGAAAGGGGTGGTAGTTTGCAGTTGTTTGATTTGCATTGTGATTCGATCGTTAACTATAAGAAAGAACAATCTGATTTCTTGTGTGGGAAGACGCAGTTTTCGCTGAAGGAGTTTGATAAGTTTGAGAGATTGTGTCAGACGATGGCAGTTTTCATTCCTGATGATGTCAGGGGTGAAGAGGCGGTTCAGTATTTCCGTGATCATAAGGAATATCTGGATCTGCTTCTTAGGAAGCAGAGTGAGATGGCGGAGTTGGTATGTACGCCGGGGGATATTGAAGGGATCACTGCGGAAGGCAGATGTGCGGTGATACTGGCGGTTGAGAGCGGCGCGGCCCTTGCGGGATCTCTTGATAACGTAGACTATCTTGCGGCAAACGGCGTCAAGATGATGACGCTTGTGTGGAACGGGCCGAATGAGCTTGGCAGCGGGCAGAAGACCGATCAGGGGCTTACTCCTTTTGGGCGGCAGGCTGTGAAGCGGATGGAAGAGGCGGGGATCATCGTAGATGTGTCCCACCTGAATGACAGAGGGTTCGGGGAACTGTGCGAGATCGCCGGGAAGCCGTTTATCGCGACCCACTCCAATCTTCGTTCCGTATGTTCTCATAAGAGGAATCTGACGGAAGAGCAGTTCAAGGAGATGATTAACCGTAAGGGACTGGTAGGCGTGAATCTGTATGAGCAGTTCTTGGCGGACGACCATAAGGGAGACTTAGACAGCATGTACCGGCATGTAAGCCGGATGCTGGAGCTTGGCGGCGAAGATATTATCGCCTGCGGAAGTGATTTTGACGGTGCGGATATAGACGAGACACTGGATACCCCGGTCAAATTCGCCCGCTCTGCAGAGTATCTTCTCACAAGGGGAATCTCCGAGAGAACCATAGATAAGATGTTTTTTGAGAATGCATTGGATTTCTTTAAAAAGAACTTGAGGTAGCAAAATGCTGATTAAGAATGGGATCATTGTAACAGAAGACGGACGCTTGGAAGGCAGCTTGCGTATAAGAGACGGGAAGATCACGGCAGTCGGGACAGAATTAGAACCAGAAGGAGAAGAAGAAGTCCTGGATGCAGAAGGGGCCTATATCCTGCCGGGAGGCGTGGATGTGCATACTCATATTGATATGCCTGCCGGAGAATGTATGACATCGGATGATTATCTGACCGGGACGAGGGCTGCCGTTATGGGAGGAACCACGGCTGTCATGGACTTCCCGGAGTATGACGAGGGAGAGACTCTAATGGACGGCTTAAACTGCTGGCGTAAGAAATCAGAAGGACGGGCATACTGTGATTATGGTTTCCATATGACCGTGTCAGGTTGGGACGAAGGCATGAAGGAGCAGCTTGTCCGCATGAAGGAGCAGGGTATTACTTCTTTCAAAGCCTATACGGCATATCAGGACGGTATCGGAGTGTATGACGAACAGCTCTTTGGGATTCTTCAGGAGATGAAGGAACTGGATACATTGCTGTGCGTGCACTGTGAGAACGGCGATGTGTTAAGGCGCCTGCAGCGGCAGTTAAGAGAAGAGAACGCATCCGATATCAGGAATCATCCCAAGTCCCGGCCGAATCTGACGGAGAAGGAAGCAGTATCGAGGGTGATCGACTTCGCAGCTATGGCGGATGTACCGGTCTATATCGTGCATGTCAGCACGAAGGAAGCGGCTGAGGTCATAAGGCAGGCCAAACAGAGAGGTCAGAGAGTTTATGCCGAGACCTGTCCGCAATATCTGCTCCTGGACGAGAGCCTATACGATCTGCCCGGATTCGAGAGCGCCAAATATGTGCTCTCACCGCCGCTTCGGACGAAAGCCGATCAGGAGGCGCTCTGGCAGGCGCTTGCGGACGGCACGATCGACGCGGTCTCCACGGATCATTGTTCCTTCAGGTTTCATGGGCAGAAGGACCTGGGGAAAGAGGATTTCACAAGGATTCCAAACGGAACCCCGGGAATAGAGACACGTATGGAGCTGATGCTGGAATACGGAAGCAGGAGAGGGATACCTCTGGAGAAATTAGTAAGTCTTCTGTGTACAGAACCGGCAAGGATCTTCGGTCTTCATCCTGTAAAAGGGACGATCAGGGCGGGAGGCGATGCGGATCTGGTCATCGTGAGGGGAGATGCACCTCACAGGATCAGCGCCGGGACGCTGTGTCAGGATGTAGATTATACGCCGTTTGAAGGATTTGAGGTTACTTATCAGATACAGGATGTATTTGTGAAGGGTATACAAGCTAAGAGAAAAGGAGAGTGGGTAATGGAGAAGCCGGAGGGAAGATTCTTATTCTGCCGGTAAGAAACGAAAAAAGACGAAAAGAGAAGATATGAAGAGTTCGGCATGAGGGCATGGCCCCTTGTGAGGCGGTTGGCTTTCACTGACTTTAGTCAACCACTTAAGCATGTGTTCCGAACGGGAGGGAAGATGCATTCTCTGCATGTACGCAGGATATTAATATTTGTATTGTGACATTAGAAGATATTAGAACCGGATGCCGTGCGGGTATCCTGCGGGGCACTACGAAGTCAGTTGTTGGAGACTGTCCGAAAGCAGTTTCGAGCAGTCTTAAGAACGGGAAGAAGCCCCCGTTCGGACAAAATGGAAGGGTAAAAATGAAAACGAATACTTCAGAAAGTACTTCAAGAAGCACCGCTATTTATGAATTGGATGGCAGACCGCCTATTACGCAGGCATTTCCGCTGGGATTGCAGCAATTGCTTGCGATGTTTGTGGGAAATATCGTTCCCATGCTACTGGTATCAGGGACAGCAGGACTTTCAACGGCCGAATCAACCCTGTTGTTGCAATGTTCACTTTTAGGTGCGGGTGTAGCAACCCTGATTCAGGCATTTCCGATCAAATTCGGGAAGGTTCAGATTGGTTCGGGTCTGCCGGTTATGATGGGATTAACGTATACGTTTCTTCCTATCTGTATTTCAGTATCGGTCAATTACGGGCTGGCAGCTCTGTTCGGAGCACAGTTGATCGGAGGATTGGTGTCGATCATCATAGGATTCGCGCTTCCGAAGGTGCGCAGGTTCTTCCCGCCGATCGTGACGGGTACGATCATCGTATCCATCGGCGTCTCCTGTTTCCCGACAGCGGCGTATAATCTGGCGGGAGGCCAGGGATCGCCGGATACGGGTCTGGCATATAACTGGATCATCGGCGGGATCGTTATCGTGGCGATCATGCTTTGCTCTGGATTCGGTAAAGGCCTTGTAAACGCGGCGGCGATCCTGATCGGTATGGTGGCAGGTTATCTGGTCTCTGTTGTGTGGGGGATCGTGGATTTTACTCCTGTGGCGGAGGCGGCGTGGTTCTCTCTTCCGAAGCCGATGGCGTTCGGATTGGAATTCCATATGGATTTCGCTGTTGTATTCATACTGCTGTTCTTCATCAACGCGGTAGAGATGACGGGAGATTTTACAGTATCGGCGACAGGCGGACTGAACAGACAGCCTAAGAATTCCGAGCTGCAGGGAGGTATCATAGGAAATTCGGTTGCCTGCATCTTCTCATCTTTCTTCAATTGTTTTGCAACCGGAACCTACAGCCAGTGCTCAGGAATCGTGGCTCTGACCAAGGTGTGCAGCAGATTCGTCATGGGATGCGCGGCGGTGACCCTTGTGGTTGCAGCATTCTGCCCGAAGCTGTCGGCGCTGTTGTCTACCATACCAAACTGCGTGATCGGCGGAGCGACGATCGTGGTATTCTCTATGATCGCACTGTCCGGCATGAGCCTTGTATCAAGGAGCAGATTCACAAGCCGCAGCATGCTGCTGTGCGGGACATCACTGGCTCTTGGCCTTGGAATCTCCTTTGCAAAGGATACATTGGCAGGCGCGGGAGAATATGTGCAGATGTTCTTTGGCGAGTCCAGTATCATTCTGGTAGCCGGAACAGCGCTTATATTGAACATTCTGCTTCCGAAGGACGGAGTGGATAAAGTAGTAGAACAGGAGATGCTTGCGGAGATCAGGCAGGCAGCAGATTAAGAAATAGATAATAAAAACGGAGGATATACGAATGATTGATCATTTACTGAAAAACGGAATTATTGTAACTGTAAATAAGGAAAGAGAGATCTTATATCATGGAGCGATCGCGATCCAGGGAAATAAGATCGTAGATATCGGAGACAGCGACGCGCTGGAGAAGAAATACACGGATGTGGCAGAAGTTACAGATCTTGACGGCAAGGTAGTGTTCCCGGGATTCATCAATACGCACAATCATCTGTTCCAGACACTCCTTAAGGGGCTTGGAGATGATATGGTATTGAAGGACTGGCTGGCAACTATGACCTTCCCGGCAGCGACAAATCTCACAAGAGAGGATTGCTATCTCGGCGCAATGCTTGGTTGTATGGAAGGGCTTCACAGCGGTATCACCACAATGGTAGATTACATGTATCCGCATAACCGTGCAGGACTGTGCGACGGTATCATCGATGCATACAAGGAACTTGGAATCCGCGGTATCCTGGGAAGAGGATGTATGGATTCAGCAGAGAACTTCGGCGTGCATCCGGGAATCATGCAGCAGAAGGATGTTGTGGAGGAGGATGTAAGAAGGCTGTTCGAGACCTACCACAATTCCGAGGACGGAAGGATCAAGATCTGGGTGGCTCCGGCCGCTATGTGGTCCAATTCCAGAGAAATGCTTGAGATGCTGTGGAAGGTGACGAATGAATACAAGTCCGGTTTCACAGTACATATCTCAGAGACAGAGTTCGACAGAGAGGCTACCAAGGCGCTCCATGGATTATACGACGCACCGCTCTTAGAGGAGCTTGGCATCGTAGGGCCGAACGTACTGATGGTACATTGCTGTTATCTGACCGACGAAGATATGGATATGGCGCAGAAATACGACATCAAGGTTTCTCACAACGTATGCTCCAATCAGTATTTATCTTCTGGAGTAGCGCGGGTACCGGAGATGCTGGAGAGAGGCATCAATGTGAGCCTTGGCGTAGACGGCGCGGCGAGCAACAACGCTCAGGATATGGTAGAGCTAATGAAGTTCACAGCGCTGCAGCATAAGGTTGCGACGAAGAATCCGCTGGCGATCTCCGCAGAGAAGGTCCTGGAGCTTGCAACCATCGACGGAGCGCGTGCAGTAGGCCTTGAAAATGAGATCGGCTCTCTGGAGACAGGCAAGAAGGCAGACCTGGTGATCTTCGATCCGTTGGAATGCCCGAAGGCGATCCCGATGCACAATCCGGTATCTACGCTGGTATATTCTTCTTCGCTTAAGAACATTACAGGCGTGATGGTAGACGGACAGGTGATCGTAAAAGACGGAATCATCGTCCGCGTGAAGGATGAGAAGGAAGTATACCGTTCCGTACAGAGATGCGCGGAAGACCTGTGCGTGCGCGGCAATATCACGAACCGCAGAGAAGGACATAAGTGGAACAGCGTATATTAATATGATACATCTGTGCAGCGGTAATTTTGAGCAGCCCTTTTAGCCGCTGCACATTCAGAGAGGAATACTCCCGCAGTCTGAGTACGGAGACTGACAGGCGCATGGCAGCAAAGATCTGCGGGAGAAAAGAGGAGAAATAATATGGCAAATAATATAAATACAGATAATTCCTTATTTACATATGAAGGAAAGCCGTCTGTTGCGAGAATCATCCCAATCTCGCTTCAGCATGTTATGGCAATGTTCGTCGGCACGGTCACAGTACCGATGGTGGTGGCAAATGCATGCGGAGTTTCAGATGCCGAGCGTCAGCTTCTTATTCAGTTCGCGCTCTTAATGGCGGGGATCAGTACCTTGATTCAATTGTATCCGATCAAGATGTTCGGTGCAAGAGTACCCACCGTATTCAGCGTAGGCTTCACGTTCGTGCCTACCCTTACAGCCATCGGTGCGCAGTACGGATTATCCGGTGTGTTCGGGGCACAGATCATAGCGGGGATCGTGACCTTGATCATGGGATTCGGAATCAAGTATATCAGGAAGTTCTTCCCGCCGTTTGTGACAGGGACGATCATCCTTGCGATCGGACTGTCTCTTTACCCGATCGCCATTAAGTATATGGCAGGCGGGGAAGGAAGCGAAGGCTTTGGTTCACTCCAGAACTGGATCATTGCAGGCGTAACGTTGATAACGGTTATTATCTGTAATATGTGCTGTACAGGATATGTTCAGCTTGCGGGAATCGTGATCGGTGTAGTGGTAGGATATGCGGTATCTCTGCTTATGGGAAATATTGATTTCAGCGGTATTGCGGACGCCGGCTGGCTTACCATTCCGGTACCGTTCCGGTTCGGGATCAGCTTCTCGCCGACAGCGGTAGTCGCAATTGTCCTTCTTACGGTGGTCAATGTCATGCAGACCGTAGGCGATATCACAGGAACGACTGTGGGAGGCTATGGCCGCGAGCCTAAGAGCGAGGAACTCTCAGGCGGTATCCTGGCATCCGGCGTGGTTACTCTGTTGGGGGCCTGCTTCGGAGGACTGCCGGTATCTACATACAGCCAGAATGTGGGAATCGTATCTATGACGAAGGTGGTAAACCGCAGAGTGATCGGAGCAGCAGCAGGGTTCATGCTGATCCTTGGGCTGGTTCCGAAGTTCAGCGCGCTGATGTCTACAATGCCAAAGGCGGTGATCGGAGGAGCGACGGTTATCGTATTCGGTATGATCACCATTACCGGAGTCCGTCTTATGAAGGAGGACCTGTCATTCCGGAACGGAACCATCGCCGGCTTGTCCCTTGCCCTTGGACTTGGGGCTTCTATGGCGCCGGCGGCGATAAGCGGATTCCCGGAGGGAATGCACATGTTCCTGACAGAGCCGATCCTGGTATCAGGACTTATGGCTCTTGTATTGAATCTTGTGGTTCCTAAGGATCCAGAGGATGAAGCGCAGGCAGATATGGAAGCACAGACTGAATAAATATTGAGAAGTTAAAGGATAGAAGCGATGAAAAATATTAAATTTGAAATTAATGGAGAATGGAAACAACTGGAGATCCAGGAATCATGGTCGCTGCTATATATTATTCGTGAGGTGCTGGGGCTTACAGGAACCAAATGCGGCTGCCAGGACAGTTGTCTGGACGGCGGCTGCGGCGCCTGTGTCGTGATCGTAGACGGCGAGGCGAAGCGTTCCTGCAGGATCAAGGGATGTACGCTTGAAGGAGCCAGGGTTTTGACGATCGAGGGTGTGGCGGACGGAGAGAGGCTGCACCCGATACAGCAGGCATTTATTGATGCGGGAGCCGTGCAGTGCGGCTTCTGCACCCCCGGAATGGTCATGAGGGCGAAGGCGCTTCTGGATAAGAATTTATCGCCGACCGAAGAAGAGGTACGCCAGGCGCTTTCAGGGCATATCTGCCGGTGCGGAGGTTTTCAGAAGATCGTGGAGGCGATTATTTTAGCGGCGGAGAGAATGCGGGGTGAATCAGATGAAAGGTAATGAGTTCAGAGAGATCGGGAAGAGAGTTCCCATCCGTGACGCTGCATCGAAGGTTACCGGAAGGAAAATATATGTGGGTGATATGAAGCTTCCGGGCATGCTGTATGCGAAAGTCTTGTTCAGTCCCAAGGCACATGCGCGAATCAAGAGTATCGATACCAGCCGGGCAGAGAGTCTGCCGGGCGTACGTGCAGTTGCGACCTATAAGAATACACCGCAGACCAGGTTCAACAGCGCGCTGCGGTTTATTGAGCATAAGATCCCGAATACGGAGAGAATCTTCGACGATACGGTTCGTTTTGTCGGGGACCGTGTGGCGGCGGTAGCGGCGGATACCCTGGAGATCGCCCAGGAAGCGGTAAAGCTGATCCAGGTGGAATACGAAGAGCTTCCGGTCATGATGACGGTGGAGGAGGCGATCAAGGAGGATGCATATCCGATCCACGAGGGCGGCAACATCGTAGGACAGGCACATGTAGAGGCCGGGGATGTGGATAAGGCAATGGAGGAGTGCGACTATGTATTTGAGGATCGTTTTACCACACAGCCGATCCACCACGCGGCGGTCGAGCCTCATGTGGCGATCGCAGACTGGAGCTATGACGACAAGCTGACGATCTACAGCCCGTCCCAGAATACATTCGGATTCCGGGTGATCTTAAGCCAGATATTTAATCTCCCGTATAACCGGATCCGTATGTCGGCGCCTGCCATCGGAGGCGCGTTCGGGGGCAAGCTTGAGATGACGGTGGAACCGGTGGCGGCAGTGCTCTCCAAGATGACGCGCCGTCCGGTAAAGCTTGAATATACCCGAAGGGAATGTATCTTCGGAACCCGTGTACGCCACGGTTCTATTGCCTGCATTAAGACAGGATTCATGAAAGACGGCAGGATCCATGCGGTAGATATGAAGTTCTACAATGATACCGGCGCTTACGCCACCAGTGCGCTGAACGTATCCGGCGCAATGTCCCATAAGGTATTCAAGGCCTATAAGATTGAAAATATGCGTTTTCATGTGAATCCGGTGTATACCAATACGATTGTAGCGGGAGCGATGCGGGGATATGGTTCGCCTCAGGCGTATTTCGGCCTGGAGCGTCAGATCAACAAGATCGCGAACTTCCTTCATATGGATCCGGCATGGCTTCAGGAGATCAATATGGTAGATCCAGACAGTCTGGATCCCTGCTTCCATAAGCCGCACGGCAACCCGAGACCGAAGGATTGCTTAAGAAGAGCCAAAGAGCTGATCCATTATGAGGATATCTGTAAGGAACAGGAAGAATCCAGGGACGGACGCTATCGGATCGGCGTAGGGGTAGCGCTGGGTGTCCACGGCAATAACTGCTTTGGCGCGCACCGCGACGTCACGACACTGATGCTGAAGATGAACGAAGACGGAACCTGTATCCTGTACAGCGGTTCCCATGATATGGGAAATGATAACGTGGGGATGCAGAAACAGGTGGTGTCCGAAGTGCTGGGGATCCCGCTTGATAAGATCGATACGGTAGAGGCAGATACGGACGCTTGTCTGTGGCATCTGGGCGACTATGCCAGCCGCGGTACATACGTGGTCGGAATGGCTGCCAAGAAGGCGGCGGAATCCATGAAGAAGGAGCTTCAGAAGGAAGCTTCAGACCTTCTTGAGATAGACCCTGAGCAGGTAGAACTGTATGACGGCAGGGCGTGGGACAGTACGCAGGAAGGAAGATCCGTATCCATTGCAGAGGTGATGCTTCACTGTCAGAGAGACAGTATGCGGGAACTGTGCTGCTCGGAGACTCATCCGGCGCCGAGAGGCCCAAGCTCTTACGGAGTCCATATCGCGAAGGTGCAGGTGGACACAGAGACGGGCAAGACCAAAGTCTTAGAATACTCTGCGGTACAGGATGTGGGAAGAGTGATCAATCCCCTGGCGTTGGAAGGACAGCTTGCAGGAGCGATCCATATGGGGCTTGGTTATGGTCTGTCAGAGAACATCACCTATGATGCAGAAGGGAATCCGCAGGAGACATGCTTTAAGCAGTATCATCTTTTGAACGCATGCGATATGCCGAAGCTCTATATGGACTTTGTTGCGGAAGGCGAAGGAGAGCCGGGAGGTCCGTACGGGGCCAAGAGCCTTGGCGAGTGTCCGGTAGTACCGTGCGCTCCGGCAGTTGTCAATGCCATCTGCAATGCGATCGGCGCTGAGATCGACTCTCTGCCGGCGGACCCGGAGGCAGTGTTGCATGCTCTGGGTAGGACAACCGACTGATTAGCGAAGTGCAGATTGAGAACCGGTTCTCCGAGTGGGAGACATTGACATATGAAGAAAATATACATATGAACAAAATGGAGGAATAACCATGGTTAAGATATTAGGAATATGCGGAAGTCCCAGAAGAAAATCTTCTTATACAGCCCTTAGTGCAGCGCTTAAGGAGGCGGAAGCCCAGGGTGATGTGCAGACAGAACTGGTGGAGCTTCGTGCCAGAAAGATGCAGCCCTGTGTTCACTGCAACAAATGTCTGCGTGACGAATCAGACCGCTGTACGGTATTTACAGACGATATGACAGAGTTATATGACAAATTCTACGAGGCGGACGGTATCATCATTGCCTCGCCGGTATATGAGATGAGCGTTACCGCACAGTTGTCTACGTTTTTCAGCAGGTTCCGTTCCGCATGGATGATCAGTGTGAAGGATCCCTATTTCTTTACGAAGAAGGTGGGAGCTGCTATCGCGGTAGGCGGAACCAGGAACGGAGGACAGGAATTCACACTCCAGACGATCGTCAATTTCTATAACACACAGGGAATGACGATCTGCAACGGCGGTTCCGGCATCTATTCCGGCGCGGCTCTGTGGAGCCCGGGGGACGGGTCTCAGACGATGGACGATGAGATCGGTATGGAAAATGCGGGAAACCTTGGCAAGAAGATGGTGGTCATGACGAAGATCATGAAATATACGGATGTGATCTGATATAACGGAAATAAAAGCTTTACGCCACATTTGCCGGTTGATATAATGAAAGCATCAAAGTAAACGGCACTTATAAAAAGGTGGTGAAGTTATGACTGAAAAAGAGATGATAAAAATATCAGTAGAAGAATTTGCAAGAGTCCAAAAATATATGCTTTTAATTGATAATAAGGATTCGGCAGTTTATAAAGAAATCCGGGGACGCTATATTGAGTTAAAAGTTATTCTGACGGCGTCAGGAATTAATCTTGCTGAACTTGATGTGATTAAAGAATAATGATTATAAGGTGTAAAGTCTCTATCTCAGTATGAGCTTTACACCTTTTCTTTTTGCCGTGAGAGCTGCTGTAAAAACTGAAAAATATAATTTAAATAATAAATATACAAACAACAAAAGAAAAATTTATAAAATTACAAAAAATATATTGACAAATAAAGATAAGTGTGATATTTTATATTTAACAAATAACAAAACCACATTACAAGACAGACGCGAGCTGTAAGTAATGAATTGTTATTTACCATCAACACAAGTGTTGAGAGAAGATTCCTGAGAGAAGGCGCTTAATATCAGGAGTCGAAGAGTTTATGAAAAGGAGGTACGGACCGCCAAGAATTTAAACTTTTCCAAACAAAATATCAGAATCGGTCGGTGAATTGACAAAACGTCAAGGAACTGTAATCGAAGAAGAAAGAGGTAAAAAAAGAATGATTGAAGGATCAGAGTAAAGGCGGATATCAATGAAGAGATTGGTATCCGTCTTTACATGTTGCTTATCAAATCTATTAATTAGTACATAATTAAGGGTTTGAGTTCAAAAAATCTTTCTAATTCATCGTAATATTCATGATTCAAGCAGTTTTTGGGGCATGCTAATAATAATGTTTCACCGCTGTTTAATTTTCCGATATGTGTATCCCATGTTGAAATAATATCCATACCAATTAGAATATTTCCGGTTCTGTCATAATTAACTTTTACTTCAGAATTTTTGGTGGGAGTCCCTGCGATTTCCAGATTCTTGATTTTATGAACGAAAGAAACACAAGTTAGATGTTCGTACTGATGAGTTCGAAATGCTAATAATGATTTTTCACGAAATGCTTTACTATCATTGACGCCAAATGAAATTATTTTCTTAATAGACTTATCATTACAGTCGTGTAATTTCAATCTTTGGGATTCCGCTTTTGGCAGTCCCAGTTTGGAGGTTAAAAATGTTGTGGAACTGCAGCCAGTATCTATCTTTACATTAACATTCGTGAATAGAGTTCCAAATAAATATAAGGAAGCAAATGCACGGAATTCATTGTGGCAATTCAAGTACGATTTGATATAGCTATTCTTCATAATAAATATCACTTTCCAGTTCAATGCTGTCGTTGTAAATAGGGATAATGGCATCCCCTTTGTTGTAAAGGGAATAAGATTCTTCGTTGGGTTCTTTCCCAATAAAGGACAGAATACCTTCATCATCAGATAGGTTAGAATTGAGCGGACGGACGAGTATCATCCATAGATCGTAGATTGAGCTGAGATCAGAGATTTTGACAATTTTATTTAAATAAGCAGATATGTTATTAATATCAATTGTATTAGTCATTTAATTATCGCCGCCCTTCTTTTATACATAATACTACGAATTTCTATAGTCGTCAAATTTATTTTATTGACAAATATCGACAAAATCATAAGATATTATAGTCTGCTTCGTTAGCCAATGATTTTTTTCCTATTGGTAAATAATGTACTATAATGATGCCAGAAGGAAAACTTGCTTGCCTTTCTCGATAAGAGAAACAAGCGAAAATAAAAACGCCTATCCTGTCTGCCAACAGGATAGGCGGTGTCCGTAAGGACAATCATTAACCTAAACTCGGAGCATCCACTTTGGAGTGGGTGCTTTCCCTTTGCATTGTTATAATACCATTGAATGTGAAATGTTTCAAGATTAAGCACTGATCGCATTCCCGGTATACAATTGATAATATTTCCCTTTCTCTTCGATCAACTGCTCATGTGTTCCCCTCTCAATGATCCGTCCCTGTTCCAGCACCATGATACAATCTGAATTGCGCACTGTCGACAGCCTATGGGCGATCACAAAGGTAGTCCTGCCATTCATCAGCTTATCCATACCGTCCTGTACGATCCGTTCGGTTCTGGTATCGATAGAGCTTGTCGCTTCATCCAGGATCAGCACCGGCGGATCAGCAACCGCGGCGCGGGCGATCGCAAGAAGCTGTCTCTGCCCCTGGCTTAAGTTCGCGCCGTCACCGGTCAGCATGGTGTCATATCCATTGGGAAGCCTTCGGATGAATCCGTCTGCATTGGCAAGCTTTGCCGCTGCGATCACATCCTCATCTGTTGCGTCTAATTTGCCGAAACGGATATTCTCCTTCACGGTTCCGGTGAACAGATGGGTATCCTGGAGTACGATACCAAGAGATCGGCGCAGGTCGGATTTCCTGATCTTGTTGATGTTGATGCCGTCGTAGCGGATCTTCCCGTCTTGAATATCATAGAATCGGTTGATCAGGTTCGTGATCGTTGTCTTGCCGGCGCCGGTAGAGCCGACAAATGCGATCTTCTGTCCCGGTTCGGCGAAGAGTTTCACGTCATGGAGCACGATCTTGTCGTCGTTATAACCAAAATCTACTCCGTTGAATACCACATCACCCCGTACTTCTACATAGTCTGTGCTGCCGTCCGCCTGGTGGGTATGCTTCCACGCCCATCTTCCGGTTCTTGCAGTGCTTTCTGTTAACTGTCCGTTCTCTTCGGCGGCGTTGACCAGTGTCACATATCCCTGATCCTGCTCGGCCTCCTCATCCAGCATATCGAAGACGCGCTGTGCTCCGGCCATTGCCATCACCACCGCATTCAACTGCTGGCTTACCTGATTGATCGGCATGCTGAAGCTCTTATTGAAGGTCAGGAAGCTTGCAAGCCCGCCAAGGGTGAATCCTCCCACATGGTTCAGGGCAAGCGCACCGCCTACGATCGCACAGACTACATAGCTGATATTGCCGAGCTGCGCGGTGATCGGCCCTAAGAGATTGGCGTAGGTATTGGCGCGGTCTGCGCTGACATACAGACGGTCGTTCAGTTCCTTAAAGGATTTCTTGTTCTCTTCTTCGTGGCAGAATACCTTCACCACCTTCTGGCCGTTCATCATCTCTTCGATATATCCATTGACTGCTCCTAAGTTCACCTGCTGTTCTAAGAAGTATTTGCCGCTTCGTCCGGCGGCAGCCTTGGAGCTTAAGATCATAACGGCAACCATCAGAAGTGTTACTGCTGTCAGCGGTATATTTAAGATCAGCATACTGATGAACACGCTGACGATAGTGATGGCGCTGCTGACTACCTGCGGAATACTCTGGCTGATCATCTGGCGCAGGGTATCTATATCGTTGGTATAGACAGACATAATATCCCCATGGGCGTGGGTGTCAAAATACTTGATGGGAAGCTGTTCCATATGCGCAAACAGATCATCCCGAAGGGATCTTAGTGTCCCCTGAGTCACATTTACCATGATTCGGTTGTACGCATAAGTAGCGATGATCCCTACGCCGTAGAATGCGGCTACCTTTGCGATCGCACGGGTCAGCGGTGTGAAATCCGGCGTATCCGTCAGAAGAAACGGCGTAATATAATCGTCGATCAGATTCTTCATAAACATAGTGCCCTGTACATTTGCGATCACGCTTATGAATATCAGCGCGATCACAGCTATGTAATGAAGCTTATAATACTGGAACACATAGGCCATCAGTCTTTTAAATATCTTCATGGGGTTTTTCACCTGAGGCTTTACTCCTCTCGGCCCCCTGCTCATTGGTCCCGGCATATCTATTCACCTGCCTTCTCATCAAAATCTCCGCCGCCGTTGGTCTGCGATTCATAGACCTCGCGGTAAATGGCATTTCCCGCAAGCAGCTCTTCATGGGTTCCGAAACCGTCCACATACCCTTCTTCCATCACGATAATGCGGTCGGCATCCTTGACGCTTGTGATCCGCTGGGCAATAATAAGCTTTGTTGTGTCCGGGATCTCCTCGCAAAATGCCTTGCGGATCCTTGCGTCCGTAGCCGTATCCACTGCACTGGTGCTGTCGTCTAAGATCAGGATCTTCGGCTTTTTAAGGAGCGCTCTTGCGATACAGAGCCGTTGTCTCTGGCCGCCGGATACATTGCTTCCGCCCTGTTCGATGTAGGTTTCATACCCGTTTGGAAGCTGCCGGATGAATTCATCCGCACACGCCTGGCGGCATGCTTCCCGGCACATTTCCTCCGTGGCATTTTCGTCGCCCCATCTGAGATTATCAAGGATGGAGCCGGAGAACAGTACATTATTCTGAAGCACTACAGACACTTGGTTTCGCAGGGCCTCCATATCATATTCCTTTACATTGCGTCCGCCGACAAGAATCTCTCCGTCCGTCACATCGTAGAGACGGCTGATCAGGTTCACAAGACTGGTCTTGGCGCTTCCGGTCCCGCCGATGATTCCGATCACTTCCCCGGAGCGGATCTTAAGATTGATATCCTTAAGAACCGGCCGCTCACTGTCCCTGCGGTATGCAAAATCCACATGGCGAAATTCGATGCTTCCGTCTGTCACTTCATAGATCGGTTCGGACGGATTCTTAATATCACTGGTCTCGCCGAGCACCTCTGAGATACGCCGGATACTTGCGGTACTCATGGATATCATAACGAATACCATAGACAGCATCATCAGGCTCATGAGGATATTCATACAGTAGGCAAGCAGGCTCATCAGTTCCCCTGTGGTCAGCGAAGAGGATACGATCATCTTCGCTCCGATCCAGCTGATCAGAAGGATACAGCTGTAGACTGTGAACTGCATAAGCGGCGCGTTATATACCAGATTGCATTCCGCCTTCATGAATATCCGGTAAATGTTCTCGCTTGCCTTCTTGAACTTGCCGGTCTCCTGTTCTTCTCGGACATATGCCTTGACTACGCGGATCGCAGAGACATTCTCCTGGACAGATGCGTTCAGGTCGTCGTATTTGGGAAATGCCTGCTGAAAATACTGAGTCGCATGGCGCATGATCAGCATCAGCAGAATTCCAAGGATCACTACGGCTGCAAGATAGATATTGGACAGCCGCGCGTTGATGCGGAACGCCATGATCATGGCGCACAGAAGGCTTGCCGGCGCCCGGGTAAACATACGCAGGGTCATCTGGTAAGCATTCTGTACATTGGTCACATCCGTTGTGAGACGCGTTACCAGGCCTGCCGTGCTGTACTTATCGATGTTGGCAAATGAAAATGTCTGGATGTGGTTGAACATCGTCTCGCGAAGGTTCTTCGCCAGTCCGGCGGAAGCCTTCGCGCCGTATCGCCCTCCCGCGATTCCGGCAAGCAGCCCGATAGCAGCCGCCGCCACCATGATGCCGCCGACCTTGTAGATATGTCCAAGGTTCCCTGCGTTAACGCCGTCGTCTATGATCGAAGCCATCAGAAAAGGGATCGTCATCTCCATCAGTACCTCCAGTATCATGAACAGCGGCGTCGCAATCGAAGCTCTCTTATATTCTTTTACTTCACTCAATAAAGTTCGGATCATCAAATTCCTCCTTTCTGCCGTCAGAGCATATCTGTTTCGTAAGATTCCTCTTTAATTTCTCGATCACTGAGTAGAACACGTATAACTCCTCGTCTGTGATCCCGTCTACCAACCTGGTATCAAGACTCTCGACCAGATCTTCAAGCATCTCCTGATTGCGGATTCCCTTTTCCGTCAATACCACTTTCTTAAGCCTGGCGTCGTGTTCTACAGATTCCCGGGCGATATATCCCTTTCGCTCCATCAACTGTATAATGTTCGTGACGGTAGACCTGCCAATGGAAAAATACTGCTCGATATCCTTCTGAAATACATCCTTGTCTTGATTGGTATACAGGTAACGGATGATCCAGCCGTGCATCAGCGTGACCTCGTCGATTCCCGCCGCCCTTACATGGGCCTGCATATTCCTGCCCAGCATGTGGTCAAGTCTCCGTATCTCAAAACCTATCTTTTCTTCCCGCCTTTTCATATGGCCTCCTAATGTTCGAATGCGAATTGTTATCTGTAAAACTGTTCGATACAAAACATATTTTAGCGGAATAAAATGGAATTGTCAAGAGTGATTTGAAAAAAGGGGAGATTTATCAGAGAGTTTTTAGCAAGGACGGACCTATAAAGACATTGCCATATAAGGGATATTGTGATATATTGTCGATATGGAGTAATCGTGTTCAAGGTGGTAGCCTCCCACTTTTCAGAAACAGCGTTCGCTGTCGTGCCTTCCGGCACTGATCCCATCATGGGAAATAGGAGAGGGGGAGGTGATGCAAATGAGTACATACGAAGTTTTAACGCTGTTAATTCTTTTCGGAACGTTTCTCGTTGCATTGCTTGCCTACATAGACAGTAGGAACAACAAGCGAAAATAAATATAAGCCTACCTTGTTACTTGACCGGTACCAGGTAGGCTTATAGCCTAAACCGGGAGGTCACCCTCTTTGTGGGCGATTGCTCCTTTTCTACGTCATACTATAGCATTTCTGACGGCAGATTGCAAGGGGAACATGTATTTTTGCAAAGAGATAGCTATGGCTATTTTAGTACCTAAGAGAGAAAAGTCAAAATTGGTAGCTTTTAATTATTTTGAAATAGTAGATTGTAAACAGTTGAAAAATTTTTTGAATTTTCATATAATAAAGAAAAATGTCGAAAAGGACAGAGGAGGAGCATTGTGCAAAAATCAGATGAGAAGTACCAGGCGTATGTTCAGATTTTGAAGGAGGAGCTGGTTCCGGCCATGGGATGTACGGAGCCGATCGCCCTGGCTTATGCGGCGGCGAAGGCCAGGGAAGTCTTAGGATGCATTCCGGATAAGGTGAGTATTGGGGCGAGCGGAAGTATTATTAAGAATGTCAAGAGTGTGATCGTTCCCAATACCAACCATCTGAAAGGGATACCGGCGGCAGCGGCGGCGGGGATCATAGCCGGGAAACCGGAGCGGGAGTTGGAAGTGATCGCGGAAGTTTCTGAGGAACAGACCAGACAGATGGTAGAATTCCTCGATACGGTGCCTGTCAGCGTGGATCATATAGATAATGAGATCACGTTTGATATTATTGTGATCGTATTCAAGGGAAAATCTTACGCGAAGGTGCGGATTGCCAATTATCATACCAACATTGTACTGATCGAAAAGGACGGCGAGAAACTTGTGTCCGTTCCGGTAGAGGGCGAGAGCGAGGAAGGACTGACGGACAGGAGCCTTCTGGATATGGAGAGCATCTGGGACTTTGCCAATACAGTGGACATTGCGGATATCAAGGAAGTGATCGACCGGCAGATCGAATATAATACGGCCATTGCCGAGGAGGGACTGCGCGGCGATTACGGTGCGAATATCGGAAGTGTGCTGCTGGATACTTATGGGACGGATGTAAGGACGAGGGCCAAGGCTATGGCGGCAGCGGGATCGGATGCCCGTATGAACGGCTGCGAGCTTCCGGTCATTATCAATGCGGGAAGCGGAAATCAGGGAATGACCTGTTCGCTGCCGGTTCTGGAATATGCGAAGGAGAAGGAATGCGGGCAGGAGAAGGCATACCGTGCGCTGGTACTGTCGAATCTTGTAGCGATCCATCAGAAGACCGGGATCGGAAGGCTGTCTGCGTACTGCGGAGCCGTCAGCGCGGGAGCTGCGGCAGGAGCCGGAATTGCTTATCTGTGCGGAGGAGGTTATGAGGAGGCAGTACATACGGTGGTCAATGCACTGGCGATCGTGTCCGGTATGGTGTGCGACGGGGCGAAGGCGTCCTGTGCAGCCAAGATCGCGGCTTCTGTAGACGCAGGTATCCTGGGCTACAATATGTATATGAGAGGGCAGCAGTTCTACGCGGGAGACGGGATTGTGACAGACGGTGTGGAGGCTACGATTACGAATATCGGACGTCTCGGGAAGGAAGGCATGAGGGAGACGAACGAAGAGATCATCAAGATGATGATCGGGGAATAGATCAATTAGATACAGGACAAAAGAGGCTGTTGCAGAAACAGCCTCTTTTGTTGTATTAGAAGTGTCGGATTATCTCGGTAAATGTCTATAAATGTACTGAATATATTATGAATTACAATTAGACTAAAAATAGGGGGGGGGGTATAATTGACTGGTAAAATAATCTACTATAGGAGGAAGAGATGAAAAGAAAACTAATTTCAGCAATGCTCATCACGGCAGTAGCAGCAGTGATGGCTGCCGGATGCGGAGGAAACGGAGGGAATTCGGAGAATTCCGGTTCAGGCTCTAATGGAAGCAGTTCTTCTGAGGGAGCGTCAGGAGAGAGTGGAGGAGGAACATTTGTAGTTCCGATCAATACGAATTCGGTAGCGTCCCTGACTCCGTACAATGTATATGGCGCAGACGACTTGCTTATGGCATCCGCTCCATGTTTTGACCCGTTATATGTTGTGACCAAGGATGAGACAAGATGGTATCTGGCAGAGAGTTTAGAGACGACATCGGATGACGGCTGTCACTATGAGATGAAATTAAGAGATGACCTTACCTGGCATGACGGCGAGAAGATTACGGCGGACGACGTTGTATATACCGTAAATGTTTTGCTGGACAAAGCCAATACCAGTGATTCTTCAGAGAGTGTAACCTATAACGGCAAGACGATCTCTGCGGAAGCGGTTGACGAGCTGACGGTGGCAATCACTCTGCAGGAACCTTTCAGTGCCTTTGAGAGCGAGTTCGGAAGGATCCAGATATTCCCGGAGCATGTATTTGACGGAAATACAACGATCAAGGACGATATCGAGAATCTCAATAAGTCTATTGGATCAGGTCCTTTCAAGTTAAAAGAGTATAACGAGGGCGATTCTATCGTATATGAGAGATATGATGATTACTACAGAGGGAAACCAAGCTTAGATCAGGTGGTTATCAAGCTGATGCCGGACCAGAGCGCCCAGGAAGCCGCGCTTCAGAACGGTGAGATCTCAATGATGCGCGTCACAAACCAGACGAAGCTTGAGAAATATTCCAGTGATGATAATTATACCGTATATAACATCCCGGAAGCACGTCTGAATTATCTGACCTTCAACTATCAGAGTCCGCTTATGAAGGATATGGACGCAAGAAAGGCTATCTGTCTTGCGCTGAATGTGGATGATATCGTGACAGGAGCATATGGTTCTGAGGATCTTGCGATTCCGGCCAAGAATTTCTGTTCGCCGCAGAATCTCTATTTCAATGACGAGATGGAAGGTTATAAGCAGGATATTGAAGAGGCGAAGAAGCTTGCCAAGAAGAGCGGGCTGACGGAAAAACCGCTGCACTATATCTACTTTACCGCAAGGCCGAATATGAAAGAGACGGCTCAGATCGTGCAGGAGCAGTTGAAGGAGATCGGAGTAACGGTAGAGCTTGAGGGTCTTGACGGCGGCGAGTTCTTCCCACATCTGTTCGCGGCATGGCTTACCGGTGATACTGTGGAAGATACTTCTTGGGATCTTGCGACAAACGGGATGGATCAGTTGAATTCAGATCCGGCGACGAAGATGACAAGCTGGAGAGGCGAGCTTGTTCAGAACGGCTTCTATGTGAGTCCGGAGACGAACGAGCTATGGGATAAGGCTTCTCAGGCATTGACAGAAGAGGACAGGGAAACTTACTACAAAGAGCTTCAGGTACAGATGAACGAGGATTATTCCTTATTCCCGATGGCGAACACGAACTATGTGATCGTTGCAAGGAAAGAGTTCAAGGGATTGGATGAGATTCTGAGAGTTCCGATTTTTGAAGATTATTTGAAGATTACAATGGAATAACAAGAAGGGAAGACCGTCTGCGGCATAATGACAGACGGTCTTTCCGCAATCTTGAAAGCTATAGCGGGGATGAATTATTGTGGGAAAATACATTATAAAACGTTTTTTACAGTTGATACCGGTGGTGATATTGGTCAGTATATTTTCTTTCCTGATCATAGAGGCAGCTCCGGGTGATCCGGTAGATAATTATGTCAGGGCCGGGATGACAAAAGAAGAGATAGAAGATATAAAAAGAGAATATGGATTGGACGGCAATATCGCGGAAAAATACGGACGATGGGTCCTGCATGTGTTTCAGGGGGATCTTGGGAATTCTATTCATCAAAACAGGCCCGTGGCGGAGATGATCGGTGAGAGGCTTCCCAATACATTGATGCTGATGGGCTCCGCTCTGTTCCTGTCCTTAGCCGTCTCTATACCGCTGGGGCTATGGGCGGGGCTTAAGAAGAATAAGCTGGCAGATAACGTCATCAGCTTCATCTCTTATCTTGGCATATCGGTGCCGCCGTTTTGGATGGCGATGATCATGGTTATTATATTTTCATTGAAATTACAGTTATTTCCAAGCGGAGGCATGAGAACCCTGAATGTATATACTGCGGGTGACCTGATCTGGCATATGGTCCTCCCGGCCTTTGTTCTGAGCCTGAATAATATGGCGGTTTTCACCAGATATATCCGCTCCAATACGATCAGCCAGCTGGAAGAGGACTATGTTCTGACTGCTATATCCAAGGGAACGGGGAAACGCAAAGTATTGTTCCGGCATGTGCTGAAGAACTGTCTTCTGCCGATCATCACACTTGCGGGAATCAATATCGCCGGGCTTGTGTGTGGATCCTTTGTGATCGAGACGATCTTCTCCTGGCCGGGAATCGGAAGGCTTGCGATGGAGGCTGTCGGCAACAGGGACTTTCCGGTAATCATGGGTTATACGATGTTTTCTTGTATTATATTAATCACGGGTAATCTGCTTGCGGATGTATTGTATGCAGTTGCCGACCCAAGAATCAGACAGGGGATGGACAGGGACAATGGATAAGAATAGTTTTTTGAGAGTACAGAAAGAAGAAAACAAGATCTCGGCGAATTATGAAAGAGGACTTTTTAAGGATGTCCTGATCTCGTTAAGAGAGAATAAGCTGGCAATGTGCTGCAGTGTGATATTGCTGCTGATTCTGCTGGCGGCAGTGCTTGCACCGTTAAGTCCATACGATCCTGATAAGCAGGAGCTTACCAACCAGTTGGCAAGGCCGTCCTCAGAGCATTGGTTTGGGACGGACGAGCTGGGGAGAGATTATTTTACAAGGGCGTTGTACGGAGGCCGGATCTCTCTGTCTGTCGGCTTTCTGTCGATGGTGCTGTCTACAGCGCTCGGTACGGTGATCGGCACGGTAAGCGGCTATATGGGCGGAAGGACGGATGCTTTTCTTATGCGGTTCACGGATATATTTATGTCGGTGCCGAGCTTCCTTCTGATGGTAGTGATCAACTCGCTGTTTCCGCCGAAGGTATGGTCGATGATCGTGATCCTTGGATTATTCGAATGGTGTCAGATCGCCAGGATCACAAGAGCGGAGACACTGTCATTAAAGGAGAGGGACTTTGTGCTGGCGTCAAAACATCTCGGGGCAAGCCACAGGCAGCTCATATTCGGCCATATCATTCCCAATATGAGCTCATCGATCATTGTTGCGGGAAGCCTTGCGGTCGCAAGGGCGATACTGACCGAGTCTGCGCTGAGTTTTATGGGGCTTGGCGTGCAGCTTCCGAAGGCGTCCTGGGGCACCATGCTTCAAGGGGCGCAGGTCTATATCATGGATATGCCGACGCTTGCGGTATTTCCGGGAATATTTATCGTGCTGACGGTATTTAGCTTCAATATTCTGGGAGATGCGCTTAGAAATGCACTGGAACCAAAGATGATAAAGTAACGGGGGAAAAGAGATGGGAACGATATTAGAAGTAAAGGATCTGAAGGTTTCTTATCATACCTATGCCGGGGAGGTGCAGTCTGTACGGGGGATATCCTTCCAGGCAGAGGAAGGTGAGACCATCGCCATCGTAGGGGAATCGGGATGCGGCAAATCCGTAACGGCAAAAACGGTCATGGGGCTTATAAGTACGCCGCCCGGAGAGATCAAGAGCGGCAGCCAGGTATTGTATTTCGGTGAAAATATATTAAAACAGTCAGAGAAGGAATGGGAAAGCTACCGGGGCGCCAAGTGTTCCATGATCTTTCAGGATGCTCTGACTTCGCTGAATCCGACGATGAATATCGGGAAACAGATCATGGAAAATATTCTGAATCATTCAAAGGTGACGAAAGAAGAAGCGCGCAGGCAGGCCGTGGAGATGTTGGAGTTGGTAAAGATACCGGACCCGGCGCTGTGCCTGAAAAAATACCCTCATGAGCTGTCCGGCGGGATGCGCCAGAGAGTGATGATCGCGATCGCTCTGTCAGGAAAGCCGAAGATACTGATTGCGGATGAGCCGACAACAGCCCTGGATGTAACTATCCAGGCACAGATTATTGATCTGATGAAGGATATTCAGAAGAAGCTTGGCACGACGATCATTCTGATCACGCACGATCTGGGCGTGGTCGCGGGCATTGCGGATAAGGTGGTCGTGATGTATTCTGGAAAGATCATGGAGAAGGGAGATTTGAACCAGATCTTTTACGGGCACAGGCATCCTTATACCTGGGCGCTCCTGAATGCGGCGCCGAGCCTGGAACTGGAGAATAAGCAGCAGTTGGTGTCGATAGAGGGAACGCCTCCTGATCTGATCGATCCGCCTGCCGGATGCCCGTTTGCCGCCAGATGCAAGTACTGTATGAATATCTGTACAAAGACTGAGCCGCCGGAGTATATTATGCCGGCAGAAGCCTGCAGATCCCAGGAAGAAGGGGGAAGCCGGGAAGAGGAGCATAGGACGGCGTGCTGGCTGTATCACCCGGATTCAGGATATCAGGATATAGAATTTGACAGGGAGGCAGAGATATAGATGAAGACGGAGAAAGTGATTCTGGAGGTAAAGAACCTGAAAAAATATTTCCGTATTGATTCCAGGCATGTGCTGAAGGCCGTCGATGACGTGTCATTCCAGATATACGAAGGAGAAACTCTTGGAATCGTGGGAGAATCCGGGTGCGGGAAGACGACCTGCGGGAGGACCTGTATCGGTGTGTATGATAAGACGGACGGTCAGGTGTTGTACCGGGGGCAGGATGTACATCAGATGAATAGGACACAGAAGAAGGAATTCACGAAGCAGGTGCAGATGATTTTCCAAGATCCGTATTCTTCTCTTGACCCGCGTAAGAAGGTACATGATATAATAGCAGAAGGGATGAGGATTCATCATCTGGCGGATACCGGTGCACAGGAGGTTGAGGAGGTTCAGGAACTTCTTCGGCAGGTGGGACTGAATGCGGAACATGCAAGCAGGTATGTCCATGAATTTTCCGGAGGACAGAGACAGAGGATCGGGATCGCAAGGGCGCTTGCGGTGAACCCGGAATTTCTGCTCTGTGATGAACCGATATCAGCGCTGGATGTATCTGTTCAGGCTCAGATCGTGAACCTGTTGGTCAGGCTGCAGAAGGAGAGAGGCCTTACCAGTATGTTTATCGCACATGACCTGTCTATGGTAAAACACATTTCCGACAGGGTGGGCGTCATGTATCTGGGAAATATGGCGGAGCTTGCGGCGTCCCGGGAACTGTACAGGAATCCGCTGCATCCTTACACGCAGGCGCTTCTGTCTGCGATTCCGATCCCGAATCCTGAGATAGAGAAGAACAGGAAGCAGATCCATCTGGCGGGAGAGATACCCAGTCCGATGAATCCGCCGAAAGGATGTCACTTCTGTAACCGCTGTTCCCGTGCTCAGGATAGATGCAGGCAGGAAGCGCCTGTTCTGAGGGAAGTGGAGCCGCAGCATTATGTGGCGTGTCATTTGCAGTAAATAAGATGTTGGAGGTTAGAGATGTATCATTTTGATGAAGGTATTGAGCGAAGAGGAACGAATTGTGTGAAATGGGATGTGCCCTTTGTCACACCAGATGTGACGCCGATGTGGATTGCCGATATGGATTTTGAAGTTGCCCCGGCAATCACGGAGAGTCTGCAGAGAATAGCGGGACAGGGAGCCTTCGGATATCAGTTTTTGTCGGATCAGTATTATGAATCGATCATAAACTGGATGAAGAGAAGACACGGATTGGAGTTAAAGAAAGAGGAAATCTGCTATGTGCCTAATGTTGTGATGGGATTGTCCTTCGCAGTGCAGGCGGTCTCAGAAGCAGGTGACGAGATTATCATTATGACGCCGGTATACGGTCCGTTCTTTAAGGTCGTAAATGATAATGACCGCGTTCTGGTAGAAAGCCCGATGAAAAATGATGGCGGTTATTATACCATGGACTTGGATGATTTTGAGAGCCGGATCACGGGGAAGACGAAGGCCGTGATCTTCTGCAATCCGCACAATCCATCGGGGCGTGTATGGAGAAGGGAAGAATTACAGGCATTTGCAGATATTTGCATAAAACATGATCTGTACATAATCTCAGACGATATCCACAGTGAATTGATCTCGGAAGGACATGAGCATACATTTATCTCCACACTGTCCAAGGATATCAGGGAGAGGTGTATTGTCTGCACATCCCCGTCCAAAGCGTTCAACCTGGCAAGCATCCATGTGGCCAATTGCTTTATCTTCAATGAAGCCTTGCGGGAGAGATATAAGTCTGTCTTGGAATTATCGCACGCAGCTGAGAATAACGCATTTGCAGAAGCGGCCCTTACGGCGGCTTATAATGACTCGGAAGAATGGCTGGCAGAGCTGAACCGGTATATTAACGGGAATCTTAAGTATTTTACCGACTATGTGCAGCGCGAGATTCCGTCTCTGACTGTGTGCAAGCCGGAAGGGACCTATCTGGTGTGGGTGGATTTCCGTAAGACAGGGGTGCCTTCGGAGAAGCTTCACGATTATCTGCTGGAGGAATGCCATATCGCGTCAAATGACGGGAACTTCTTCGGGAAGCAGGGAGACGGATTTGCGAGGTTCAATCTGGCTTGTCCGAGGTCAACGGTTGTGAAAGCGCTGGAAGAGTTGAAAGCAAAATTTGCATAATCATAAAAAGAGCGGAAAAATTCAGCATTTTCTGCTCTTTTTTGCATTCCGTGCGGTAAATGTGATATGATTAAAGAAAACATAAGCTGTAATCAGGGCTGAATGAGCCTGATTTATGCGGCAACGCGCAAAAGAGGCAGGAGGACCATGGAACAATATACATATTTTGATATCGTGAAGATCAGGGAATCGCTGCATCTTAAAATGGATGCAGTGAAAAGGGGGAAAGAGCTTCTGGCACAGAAGCAAGTTGTGCTTAAGAGCATAGATACCGGCTATATCAACGGTTATGAGGAGACGATGGGAGTTATAGAATGCGAAGTTAAGGACAGGGAGAAGGGGGCGGGTAAGAGATTCAAGGTTCACATTATTTTTTCCAGGGATCAGGCAATATCTGCAGAATGCAGCTGCAGCATGTTTGGAGGGAATTTTTACAGATATTATACGCAGATGGATAATTGTGAGCATGTGGCTGCAGCGCTGCAGATGTTGGCGGCATATTTGGAACAGAACCGCCTTGGAGATGCGACGGACATATGGGGGAGCGAGATTCTCTTCTTATTCCAGAAGGATCACGCCAACCAGACGATCTCAGGGGTTATGGGGGATGATGAGAGTATTCGGCTTGTACCGCGCCTGGTTCAGAAAGACGGCAAGCTGATGGTTTCATTTAAGATCGGGCAGAAGAAGATGCTGATCGTGAAAGATCTGTTTAAATTAGATGAAGATGTAAGAAATTCCGCGATGGGGAGCTATGGTACCAGCCTGGAGCTTAATCATCGGCTGGAGAATTTTACTGAGCAGGGGAGACGGTGGATTGCCTTTATAAGAAATCTTGTGCTGGAAGAAGGAGAGTTTGAAAATCGTCTGATGGAATCCGGGCCGTATTTCAGGAGGTCGGCTGCCAGGAAGAATGAAATGCATCTCTTTGGATGGCGTCTGGATCAATTCTATGAGATCGCGTCGGGGGAACCGGTAGCCTATGAGAATCGGGATGCGGACAGCCGGGAGCGCTGTGAACTGACCTGCCGGGAGAGGAATCCCAGGGTTTTTATGTCGATTAATAAGAATCTGTTAGGTAAAAGCAAGACATTTCACGGAATCAATGTGGAGTGTGAATTTCCTGATATGTTTTACGGAGTGAAGACGGCTTATTATATTGAGGGAGACGGCTTATACAGGATGGAGGAAGGCTTCCTGCAGCGTATCCGGCCGTTGACAGAGCAGTGTGACGGCGGAAGCCTGTCATTTCAGATCGGGAGAAATAACCTGGGTGAGTTCTATTATTCCGTACTGCCGCAGATTCGGGATATTGTAGATATCACGGAAGACAATGAGGAAGAGATCGAAGAGTATCTGCCGCCGGAAGCGGAATTCATATTCTATCTGGATGCAGAGGATCATAATATTGTCTGCAAACCGGGCGTGCGTTACGGAGATACAGAATTTCCGCTTATTAAACCTGAGAGCGAAGGGGTTAAGTGGAACGGGAATATCGTGCGGGAAGAACACAGAGAACGGGAGATCCTCTTCCTGGCAAGGCAGTGGTTCCCTCAGTTGGATAAGGAGAAGCAGGAGCTTCACTGCGGAAAAGATGAGGAATGCATGTACCAGGTGCTGGCGAAGGGGTTAGACGCATTGTTCGGCCTGGGGGAGGTTCAGTGTACCAAGCGTTTCTCAAACCTTAAGGTAACGAAGAAGATGAAAATGTCCGTGGGAGTATCGATTAAGAGCGGACTTCTGAATCTGGATATTGCGACGGAAGATCTTCCGGCGGAAGAACTCTTGGATATTCTGAACAGTTACCGCAGCAAGAAGAAGTATCACCGTTTGAAAAACGGAGATTTTGTGGATCTTACAGACAATTCCTATGAGATGCTTGACGAGATGATGAATTCGCTCCATCTGTCGGTGAAAGATTTCCTCAAAGGGAATATTGAGCTTCCCATGTACCGGACCTTGTATCTTGATAAGATGCTAGAAGAAAATGAAAATGTCTACAGCGAGCGCGACAGCCATTTCCGCAATCTGGTCAGGGATTTTAAGACGGTAAATGATTCTGATTTTCAACTGCCTAAGGAGCTTGAAAGGGTGCTCCGAAACTATCAAAAGAACGGATACCGATGGCTGCGTACCCTGGAAGCCTTCAAGTTTGGAGGAATCCTGGCGGACGATATGGGGCTGGGGAAGACATTACAGGTGATCGCAGTGCTTCTTGCGGCAAAACAGGAAGGAAGAGAAGGGGTATCCTTGGTGGTAGCTCCGGCATCCCTGGTCTTCAACTGGGGCGAGGAGCTTCGCAGGTTTGCACCGGAGCTTAAGTTTGTCCTGGTTACAGGCACACAGGGAGAGCGCAGGAACAAATTAGAAGCTTACCGGGAGGCCGACGTGCTGGTAACGTCTTATGATCTGCTGAAACGTGATACAGAGTTATACGAGGGCAAAGAGTTCTTGTATCAGATCATAGATGAGGCGCAGTATATTAAGAACCATCAGACGGTGGCGGCGAAGGCGGTGAAGGTGATCAACAGCCAGATCAGATATGCATTGACAGGCACTCCTATCGAGAACAGGCTCAGTGAGATCTGGAGTATCTTTGATTATCTGATGCCGGGCTTTCTATACAAATACGAAGTGTTCAGGCGGGATTTTGAGGCTCCGATCATCAAGAATCAGGATGAAGCGGCGATGGAGAGGCTTAAGAAGATGACGTCCCCATTTATCCTGCGGCGTTTGAAACGGGACGTATTGAAGGACCTTCCAGATAAGATCGAGAAGATCCATTATGTCAAATTCGAGAAAAAGCAGCAGGAGTTATATGATGCGCAGGTCGTTCATATGCGCCAGCAGATCGCCGGGCAGGATAAAGCGGAATTCCAGAAGAATAAGATTCAGATCTTGGCGGAGCTGACAAGACTAAGACAGGTCTGCTGCGACCCGTCGCTGTGTTTTGAGAATTATAAAGGAGGATCCGCTAAGCTGGAAGCGTGTATTGAACTGGTTGAGCGGGCGGCAGAGGGCGGACATAAGATCCTGTTGTTCTCTCAGTTTGTCTCTATGCTGGAGATCATCAGGCAGGAGCTTGCAAAGAGAGAACTGTCATTCTACATGATCTCCGGGGAGACGTCCAAGGAGAAGCGGCTGAAGCTGGTGAAGAAGTTCAATGAGGATGATACAAGAGTATTTCTGATATCCCTGAAGGCCGGAGGCGTGGGGTTGAACCTGACCGGGGCGGACGTCGTGATCCATTATGATCCGTGGTGGAATCTTGCAGTACAGAATCAGGCAACCGATCGTGCACACCGGATCGGACAGGATAAGAAGGTCACGGTCTATCAGCTTATTGCTAAGGGATCGGTGGAGGAGAAGATCCGTAAGATCCAGGAATCGAAGAAGGAGCTGTTAGAGGAGATAGTCGGAGGCGCCGCGGGTCAGTTGGGCAATATGAGCAGAGAGGATTTCCTGGAGTTATTAGAGTGAAAAATCTCATTGCAAAGCGATTTTAAATGGATTATTCCCGCGAGCAACGAGCCAAGCGGGCATGCTTGCATGCTCATTTGGCGACTGCCGCGAGGGTCAAATACCCC
>ERZ808024.33-NODE-33-length-159334-cov-11.391367_pt1 | contig 159334 bp, 154 predicted proteins | sample MGYA00380181_ERZ808024 | MGnify/ENA primary metagenome ERZ808024 (study PRJEB31490, sample SAMN06133413) | mouse gut metagenome | isolation source: Z2_1 | host: mice | place: China: Chengdu | collected 2015-05 ...
TTCTAATGGCAATACTATCATACTGTATTTTTTGTGTCAATACATTTCACCTTATGGAAGTGCAAATTCAAATTTTCATGTGTTCGACAAACTGGAAATTTGCTATTTCTTTTTCTTAGGATTCGGAAGTTCCTCATACATAGCATTAAAAAGTCGTGTTAAAAAATCTTTATTATCAACATTATCCACCAGCAACATTTCTTTTGCTCCCTCATAGGGCAATTCATACGTTGCATCCGGCATAAGTGAAACAGCTGATTTAACGGGTTTTACAAGTAGTCTGTCGTCATATATGCCACCAACGATTTTACCACGATAGTATAGGATATATTCTCCCATCATTGCTCTATGCGTTATCTCTTCCAATTCAGATAATTGTTCTAAAATATAATCCAAATATTCTTTACTTGAAGCCATATTAACCTCCGCCAAATTTCGATTTGATAAAATCTTTCTTATTCGTTTAGTATGCAAGGTACTTTCGTACCTTACACACTAAACTATACCACAGAAACACTATTTCTTCTACCAGAATGTTACTCTGTGATAGCATTCTCCTTTGCTTTCTGCTCCGCAATCTTCTCATGGATATTGGTGTTATACAGCTTATAGAGGTCTGTATCCTTGCTAATCTGGTTATCAAAAGGAATTACCACCGACCCACACTTAATCAGTCCCATACCGGATGCAGTATTGGTTACGAAACGAAGCTGTGCCTCTGATACACCGATAACCTCTGCCATCTTGGAACTGTCTGTATTCGCCTGCTTAAGGAGTGCCACGAACTCAGAGTTCGCAAGCATGGTTGTTGCTGTGTAATTCTGTAACAGATCGACAACGTTCTGGGTAATACCCGTACATAAGCCACCCTGCTTACGCACCTTTTTCCAAAGCTGCTGCAAATACTTCGCTGAATACTCGGAATTTAAAAGCACATGGAACTCATCAATATAGAGCCATGTTGCCTTGCCACGCTTTCCGTTCTCCACAATCCTCTGCTGGATGGACTCCATCATTACAAGCATGGTAATCGGACTAAGCTCTGCACCAAGGTCCCTGATTCCATACACGGTAAATCTGTTATCCACATCCACATTGGTCTGGTGATTGAAGATATTAAGTGAGCCACTTACGAAAAGCTCAAGAGACAATGCAATATCCTTTGCTTCCTCTTCCGGCTGCTCCAAAAGCAGGTCATAAAAGTCACTCATAATCGGAATATACTTCTCCCTGCTTCTGGCAATGTCGATATAGAGCTTTCTCACACATCTGTCAATAATGGACTTCTGACGGGAGTTTAAGCTGTCACCGATACACTGCTCGCAAAGACCAAGCATGAACTCACCCTTTTCTCTTACCCAGCCCTTTGTATCGTTCTGGTCAAGATTCCACACATCCATGGCAAGGGGATTCACATAGTTATCCGTATAAGTGGACATATTTACCACCGTTCCACCGTAAGTCTCGGCAATGTCAAAATACTCGTTCATAGGGTCAATGACGATAATCTCGTCATCCCCGGATAAGAATACGCTTCCCATTTCCATCTTACAGAAGAAGGATTTACCGGAACCGGGAACACCGAATACAAATCCGTTACCATTGATGAGTCTCTTACGGTTTCCCACATTGATGTTCTTACTTATCTGGTTGATACCATAGTAATTACCACCGCTGTCGTTAAGCTCCTGCACATTAAAAGGCATCAATACTGCAAGGGACTGTGTAAGCATGGTTCTCATTGTTTCCACCTGTCTTACTCCAATCGGCAATGCTGTATTTAATGCCTCTCTCTGTTTCAGGAAATGCGTATCAATGGTACAGCTGTTACGCTTTCCAATGGTTTCGATTGTCTCGCAGATACTGTCAAGCTCCTTCTTGCTCTCCGCCATAACAATAATTGTCACACCAACATAGAACAGGTACTGATCGTTCTCCCTGACATCATCCATAATAGCCTCAATCTCCCTTTTCTCGGTTCTCTTTGCATAAGAGATTTCCGTGGAAAAGTCATTGTTCTTATTACGGACTCTCTGCTGCTTGATGATATCCGATTCAATACCCAGATACTTTTTCTGTAAGGTCTTTGTTGTCAAATCCTTCGGTACGGGAACCACATCAATGCTTGTAATGGAGTGAACCGGTAGCGAAGTAATCTCATTGATGAATCGGTCTGACAGGCTGCTCGGATACTTCTTGATGAATAAAGCCTTACAGTACTTGCTCTCATCCTCAAAGTGATCCGGGAAGAACTTAATCATTCCGTTGCACAAATCATTCTTGAAATCTGCTCCTACCTTCTTTGCTTCCTTCAGACTAAAATTGAAGCTGTTTTCATCTCCAAGATGATAGTAGTCATAAAGCACCTTGATTCTTTCATCCCCCGAAAGCGGTACAATTTCTGCACCAAGCTCAATAAATGCCTTATGAATGGTCGCCTCCAGAGTAGCAAACTGTGCCTTTGCCTCTTCAAAGTTCTTTCTTTCAATCGTGATGGTTAAGTATCTCTCCTGTTCAATACCCTGTCTTCCCTCACGAATCTTTTCCTCAATAATATCATTGTAAATCTTACGGAAATGGTCATATCCGTCATCACAATAGGCAAGCAGTACCTTCTCTCTCAGGTCAATCATGTTCTTATTCTTGTTATTCACGGTAATCTTAAAATTACAGTCAAGAGAATTTAAGAACTTGCAGTATCTCTCAAAGATACCAATCTGCTCATCCTCGGTTGCAGTTGTGTAATTGATGTCCTGAAAACGGTAACACTTGCTGTATCTGTTTCTTGCAACCTCAAAAATACCATTTTCCGCAACTGCCATTATCTCAATGGTTTCCTGTATGGATTTTGGAGTTTTATACAAAGGCTCGCTGGCTTTCTTAAGCTCCTTAAATCCGTCTGCAAATAAACCCATATCTTTTCTACCTTCCTTTCTGCTTTACGCTTTCCTTATGGATTCACGCACCACACCGGGAACAACCCCGGCTGGTGCCCGGATTGCTCCCCCAAGGAAGTCAATCAAATCTGGTTACTTATCTTGTTGCCTTGTAAATAACAAGTCCCGCCACAGCTGCAACCACAGCCGCAATCATTCCAATCAGAATACCTTTTGTTTTTCTCTTCATAGCCTCAAAATCCTCCTTATTCTTGGTATTGTCGGTTATTTCCGGTTTTGCACCCTTCCCGGCTTTTTTCTTCTTACCTGTGTTACTTTGTTCTGCCTCGTAAGCCTTGATTATCTGCTCACTCTCCGTTGACACATAAGTCAAAGCCTTATTATGGAACATAAACTGAAGCTTTTTACCCATATACTCGTAAAAGTTCATCCCGTTATAGGAATAGAACCCACCAAGGGCAATCGGTGCTACACAGGGAATTGCAACATAGGCTGCCCCCGTAAGACCGATATATTTATAAAGCAGAAGAACCAGTCCTCCGCCTACTACCACGCTTGCCACAGAAAACAGCAGCTGTCTGGCAGTAAGTCCAAGTGCCACGGTTTCCTGATAGCGGTCAATATCCTTATTGATTTCAATTACCAATGTTCTCACCTCGCTTTCTCTGCCACTTTTGTTTCCCTGTCTTTTCCAATGCTCGCTTCATACACCTGCATTCCGTCCGGGCACAGTTCCCTCAGTCTGTTCACATTGAACAGATAAAGAGGATATAAACAAAACCCGCTTCGTTTCATAAGTCCCGTAAACTCGCCCAGCTCATTGTCAGCGATAAACTTCTCAAGCTCCGGCATATTATTAAGGTCCACATATCCGCAGTAGTCAGGGACTTTACCCATGAGATTTACAGTCAAATCCCCGTAAGGCTCCGGGTATTCTCCCTGCTCTACAAGACCTATATACATACACCCATTATTCAAATAAGTATTGATTTCCAGAGAAACCTTTATCTCTCCTCCGTACTGGCTCTGTAAGTTTAATGTCTTTTCCATTTGTCACCCTCCTTACAATCCTAATGCTTTGCTTGTCAGTGACTGTGCACCCTTGACACTGCCCACTGTCATGGCAATCGTAAATGTCATTTCACACAGGTAAATAAGGGTCTTTGCCCAGTCCGCATAGCTGCCCGTAAAGGACGGAAGCCCTGCACTGACAAAGGCATTGCACACGATAATCGCAAGTGCCATGGTGACTGCTTCCATGACAACGGATAAAAAGTATTTACAGTAAGTAACTGCTGTATGACTTACCGTTCTGTTTCCACCCATAGTTGAGAACGCAATCGCACCAAGCGGCACAATGATCAGAATCTTTAGGAACCTGAAATATACCGTGTAAATAACGAAGAAGCCACAGATAATGACAATGATGGACAATAGAGCTGCCAGAATGAGCATTACCAGACTTTCTCCAAATCCAAGATTCTTAATGACATCCGCCTGTGTGCTGTCGATGCTCAGTGTGACTGTTGTTCCGGCAGTCATCAGATTCACCAGATTTCCTATGGATGTGAAGAATGCCTTCATAATCGTGACATTATTTGCCACAAACCATTCCGCCAGTCCTAACCGGATAAGCATACGAAGAATTGCTTCAAATCGCATTTCCTCTTTCACATCCACACTCTCCGAGCAAAAACCTATGACAAAGAACAATACCACCAGGGAAGAGCCAACCGCTACGAAGATCGGCTCTATTCCCTCAATGATTGCCCACGGACCGCCGCCCTTGAAATTCACGGGCGACTGTCCAAGCATTGAAAATACCAGTGATATCTGGTTATTCCAGAAACCAAATACCATTTCAAGCAAAGCAAGGATTTTGTCTCCAAGTTTAAAAATATCCATACTTGTTACATCTCCTTCCTACCGTTTTGGGGTACTCCTCCTGCATCTTAGAATCCTAAGAATGTCAACACTGTAGAAATACCTGCCATCATAACACCGGCAACGATACCCTTAAGAGCAGAGTTCATGGTAGAAGAATCCTGCTGCTGATATGCCTGTGCAAACTCCATTACGTTCTTTGCAAGGATAATGACACCGACCGCACCAATCACTGCGATAACCAGCGTTTTCAGATTGTCAAGCGGCTGTGTAACCGCTGAAGTACCGGTTCCTGCCGCAAAGCAGGTTGTAGTCATCTGACTCATCATCATTCCCATACCGCATAAAGCCGGTACTAACTTCTTTTTCATTCCTCCAAAAAATCCCTTCATGTTGCTACCTCCATTTGTTTTGTTGTTTGTTGTTACTGCTACCTTTTCTGTCTTCATAATCAAAAATCTCCTTTTTAAGTTTGTGGCAGAAAAAAAGCCGCATATCGCTTAGATACACGGCTTATTCCTGCGTTATTAGTGTCTCTATGAAAACGGGATAATCCCGGTAAGTAAAGTAAGGTCGGGCTTTCTCCGACATGCTGCTGCAATAACCACCTCCCTCTTTCTAATGCTCCGAAAGATACTGCTCCCGTATCTTAGCCATCTCACCCGGCGATGTCCTCGGATAAAAGAAGGATAGTATCACAGACTTAGGAATTCTGGCATCCATTGCCTTACGAAGCTCCTCTTTCTGCTCCTCGGAATAATTCCAGTGCATCATACGGTTCGTAATGCTGTCCTCCCAGTCCGTATCTTTCTTTTCATCCGGTATCTCATCCACACGCTCCTGCTCCGGCTCTTCGGAATACTCCAGTTCATTATCCTGCGTGCTGTTGAGCTTTGCCTTCTCGCTTTCTTCCTCAAGCTCCGAGAAACGCCTGCTCAGTTCCAAATCTCCCAGCATCATAAATTCATCATAGGTCAAGGAATCTATATAGATATTCTCGCCCTTCTTCTGAAGCTTTTCATAATGCTCCACTGCCCGCTTTGACAGAATTTCAAAAGGCGGACCAATGAGATTGTTCTTCACATCTATCTGATGCACATAGGGTTCTCCCTTCCCATCCGCAGTCTGGTTAAACATCGGATGTGCAAACGGTATATACTTGTTATCCAGAATCGGATCGAACCCACGGATAAAAATAATACATTTCTTGTTATCCAGTTTTCTCACTTCATCCGGTGTAAATATCTCACGACCAAGGACATCGTAGTTTCTTGATGAGCTTCCCTGTCTGCCCTTTGTCTCTCCGCTTGACTTCTTGTCAATCGTGCCTTTGCCCAAAAGCTCCGACACATACTTATGGGTACTCTGCTCATTACCTCCAAGATAGATGAAGGTATCGCAGTTGCCCGGTATCGTCTCCCACGTATCCTTAAACAGTGCCTTCAGCTGTGCAAAGTTCTGTATAATGATAATCGAACTGATTTCCCTGCTTCGCATGGTGGAAAGCAGCGAACAGTAGTCATCCGGCAATGCCACATTGGCGAACTCATCAAGCATAAAAGTGACATGAATCGGGAGTCTTCCTCCACAGTTAAAGTCCGCCTGATAATACAGTTCCTGAAATATCTGCGTGTATAACATACCAATGATAAAGTTGTAAGACTTATCACTATCCGGTATGACACAGAACAGCGCTGTCTTTGTCTCCCCATCCCCGTTTACACCAATACCGATATCAGCAAGGTTTAACTCATCCTTGGATAAAAGCCTTAATACCTGCTTATTCTCAAGAAAAGCAAGTCTTGAGTTGGCACTGATAATAATGGAACGGACTGTATCGCCTGCACCACGCATACACTTGTTGTACTGCTTTACCGCCGGGTGATTTGCTCCAAGCGGTGAGTTTTCTTCCAGAAACTTCATACGCACATCCAGCCTTGAAGGCTTTCCCTGCTCCGTCACTTCTGCTTCTCCAAGCAGCTTTAATACCGTTTCAAAGTTTCTTCTGCTCGGCTTTTCTTCCAGCCACACATAATAGAAGATTGCCTGTAGAAACAATCCTTCCGCTTTCTCCCAGAACGGGTCGGAAGGGGTTGCCCCTTTCGGTGTCGTATTACTGATAAGGTTGGTAATAAGCTTTACCACATCAGTCTCTTCACGGATATAGGAAAACGGATTGTAACAGTCTGACTTATCCATCTCAAGCAGATTGATAACCTTTACATTGTAGCCATTGTTCTTTAACATCTGACCACAGCTTCTTAGGATTTCTCCCTTCGGGTCGGTACAGATAAAGGAACAGTTATGGGGCATCTGCATCAGATTCGGCTTTACCTCATAGAATGTCTTTCCTGCACCGGAACCTCCACAGATAAGAATGTTTCCGTTTAACTTAAGTCTTCTGAAATCCAGTGACATCTTCACATTCTGGCTTAAGATACGGTTAAAGTTTTCATCCTTATCCATCAGAATCTTGTTTACCTTCGCCGGTGATTCCAACTTGGCTGTACCAAATTCCCTGCCAGGCATATAATTCCTCTGACTGGTGTAATACATAACAACAGCCATAGCGTAGACAACTACAACTATGGCTATCATTTTCACTGTATTCCCATTAAAATAATTTGCAAACGGAGCTTCACATACAGCACTGAACCTGTCAAGAAATTCCATTAGTTCAATGCCTTCCTCCCAAGCTCCCCCAATCAGATATCCCAGATACCCGGCAAGGACTGCACCAAGTAACAAAAAGACCATGGAAGGTTTCTTCTTACTTGTCTTCATAGGCACTACCTCTTCTTAACGGTTGTGGTGGTTTTCTGCTGCACGGTCTTTGTCTTGGTTGTTTCCTTTGTCTGCGTCTTTTCATACTTCTCACGCACGGAAGCCTCCACCTTGTCATAATGACTGTACAGCTCCTCGCCACGCTTGGTTTCCACAACCCTGTTTTCCTCGTCATATAGCTTATAATTCTTGCTGCTGTCAATAAAGGTCAGCATGGTCTTTCCATTGTGAATATCCATGATATTCTCCTTATTGAGCCAGACATACCTTGCATTCTCTCCCCACGTTCCCGGGATTCTGGTTTTAACCGCATGATCATTCTCCTGCACAATCAATGTCTTACTGATTGTGACATCTGAAAGGTTTGCATTCTTGGATGCCGATACTGCCATCATTCTCTCTGCAAGATTCTGATAGCCCTTAATCCGGTTCATAAATGCATCCTTGTCCATGATAACCTTATGCTCCCCGGCTTCATCCTTTGCCCCCAGAACACCAATCGTTTCCAACTGCTTTAACACGGTTTCTGCCTGCGACTGGTTAATGCTGAAATTCTCCTGTACTGCGTCCACACTGATACTCTGCTTCTCCATGGCAAACAGCCCGACCTTTTCAATCAGACCGTCCATGGCTGCACTGGCTCTCGCCCCTTCCGCAGTGTGGACTTTCTCGTTTCCCATTTTCTGACTCTTAAGGAAATCCATCAGCCTGCCAAGCTGTTTTTCATCCCCGTTTTTTAAGTAGTCATCAAATGTTGCAATACGACCAAAGCTGAGCTTCTGTATCATCATGTTCACTCGTGGCACTGCTTCCGTATGAAAGATAACTTCACTGAGACCATCCTTCTTATTCACATCCGGCAATACGGAATATAAAATACCGTACTTCTTTGCCATCTTCTCAACCTTCTTCATATCTTTGGTTTCAAATTGCAGTACCTGAAGGTCTCCGCCCTTCATCAGAAGCTTTCGCATGGATGTCTTACCAAGCGATTTCTCATAGTCAAGCATTCCCTTCAAAAAGTCGATTGCCTTCTGCATGGCACCTAATCCTCCACTGCCCACCTTCATAGCAATCTCAATTCCGTCATAGGCTACACGGATAATCTGTACCGCTTCCTGAATCTCTTCTGCCATATACGTCCCTCCTTATAACACCGGTTCCCTGAGAGTGCATTTTGGAGCATACTGTTCGGACTGTTCTTCCTCTTTGGTCTCTTCGTCCTCTTCCTCATGCCTGCTTCTGCTCTCATTGACCTTTTCCTTGATTTCCTCTGCATCTGCCCTTCTGACCTGTTCTTCCGTTACATCCACTCCATAAGCGGTAAGCACTTCCGCAAGACGATTGATTGCCTTCTCCTCTTCAATCCGGTACATCTCAATGGATACCAGCAGATTCTCAATCTGACTCACCCATACAGGCTTCATGTCAATCATGCTCATATACTGCTCCATTACCTTTTCGGATTCCTGCTCATTCTCACAGGCAGCCAGTTCATCAATCAGCTGATTGGTTAAGGTCTTGTCTCCGCTTCGGAATGCAAACTGAACAACAAATTCCTTCTCCTTGTCAGAAAATCCATGCTTTGTTTTACACAGATTTGTTACTGTCTCATTAATAATCGTTAAACCCATCGCTTCCTCCTAATAGTCCATACTGTTCTCAAGAACCGCAATATCAATGATTTCTTTCATCTTCTCTGCCGAAACATTGTTATTGATAAGTTCTACAAGCTGTGATTCTGTCAGTCCCTTTTCAATGGCACTTCTTATCTGCACAAGCTGTGCCGGAACCAGATCGCCACTGGCTAACAGTTTCACAATATCCTGTCGGGACTTTTTCATAAATCCAAGCTTACCAAGCAGCCCGGTAAACGCACCCGTATTTGCCTTTCTGACAGTTCTTTCAACCTGCACATGCTGAATCACCCTGCCATTTGCATCTACCACAGGCAACTGGTAAAACACAGGAATCTGATAAGGTCTTTCTGCAACCGGCTTTTCATCAAATACAGTCTGTTTGCCCAAAGGCTCCTTACTTTCCTCCGGTTTCTCCGGGGCTTCCTGCTTTACTGTCGCACCTGCTGCTTTCTCAAGCAGCTTATCTTCCAAGGTATCAATTCGGTTCTGCATCTTCTCCATCTCCTTCTCTTTTTCATCTATCTGCTCACGAAGTCTTGCTATCGTAGCATTCGCTCTGTTTAACTGGTCCTGCTGACCACTTAGCTCTGCTTCCGTATCCTCCAGCTTCTTTACAAGCCCCTTATGAACTTCCTCATCCTTCTTGGAATTCTCAAATACCTTGAGCTTCTTATTCAGTTCATCGTAACGCTCCTCCTGAAACTGGATTTTCGCAACCGCCTCTTCAATCTGCTTTACAAGACCTTTGACATAATCCGGTGACACATCAGCATCTGCCTGAATCTGTTTTACCTTATCAAGCATCGCCTGAAACGATTTACGCATCGTCAGCGGATTTTCTCCTTTGGCAATTACGGTTTCGATATTCTCCATGGAGATACCCTTCTCCATAAATTCAATCGCTACCTGTATCTGATAACCGCTCATATCATATTTGGTAAGCAGTTCAATAAAGGCTTCATCTGCCCCTTTTCTAAGGCACTGGGACAAAAGCTTCATCTGAGGATATTTGATATCCCTCTTTAAGTAGAGCTTCGTCTGTTCCATTGTCAGACCATATTCAATATCCGCTTCCACAAGGTCGATTACCTCCTTGCTGTACTTTGCCGCACTTCGCAGATTATCAATATAGGTCTTATTCTTAATTGAATCTTCTAAACTTCGTTCCATAAATACCTCCAAAAAAATACAGCCTATCTGTTAGGCTGCTTAATATTCGTTCTCTCTTCGGTTTTTTCAGGGATTCTTTCCTTATCTTCGGAAAGGCTCGTATCATCGCTTACCATATCTCTCCAGATTGTCTTCGCCAGATTGAGCTCTTTTGCAGATGCCCGTTCCCTTGCAGTCACATAAGCAATCTGTTCCTTATAGTACGCCCGAAGCTTCTTAATCTCCTCATAGGAATATCCTTCATCCAAAAGCTGATTTGATAGCTCTGTCCACTGCACGTGTTCCTCCGAAAAGAAGTTATCCCCATTCTGAAAACTCTTTTCCGCACCTTCTAACGAATCCATCTGCTCTGCAATATCAAACAGACTTATTAATCTCTGCTTTGCCCGGTACACCCGGCTTTTGTCCGCAGAGGCTTCTTTTCTTTTATCCGTCAGATTCATCATTGCCGATGCAAGCTCCTCTACACTGTGTACATCATGCCGGACGAGAAAGAGATACTGCTGCTGAAGCTTTTCCATCTTCTTTATATCATCCTTATACTTCCATACCTGTGAGTAAGGACGCTTTTTCAGTTTCCCAATCCGGTACAGTTTTGCATAGTAGCGTTTCTGCAATCCGGTAAGTCTTGCTCTCTTATACCTTCTGACATAACACTTTACTATCTCCGGCTTAAATTCCTTATTCGACCGGTAAAAAGATATATCTTCCTCCGCAATCCTCTGTCGTATTCTCTCCTCGGTATAATCATCTCCCAAGGCTCTGCATCTTCTGTACCTGCCCATTCCCGGCGGCTTCACAGCAAGATGTTTTCCCTGCTTGATTTCATATCCCTTATCCCGAAGCAGTTCCATAAACTCCTCATAGGAGCCAGCCTGCAATATACAGGCATCCAAATCCCTCGCAATCATTTTACCCCAGACAAATCTGCCATCCCGGTAATCATTGTGTTCCCTGTATCGGTCACGCTCTTCATCCTTTGAACCTATATCAATGGTGGATAGTCCGTACTCTTCACACAAGCGGTTGGTTATGGGCTGAATATCCCGCTCCCAGTCACCCTTCTCATACCGGTACTTTCTGCCATCCACAAAGCTGACACTATTGAATATAATATGGGCATGAATATGATCCGTATTATCGTGAACACAATAAACTGCTTCATACTGCCTGCCCAGATATTCCTTCACAAACCTCTGCGTTATCTCATAGGCGGTATCAGGACTGACCTCACCTTCCTTAAAGGAAATGATAAGATGGTAGCCCTGACGCTTATCCACCTTGCCAAACGCTTTCTTGGTATCCATCATCTGTCTGAAGGCTGTATCCGGCTGACAGTTTATTCCGCCAATCAGTCTCCCGTTCTGCGTCTTCTCCGGATTCATTACATAATCCAAAGACTGTTTTAAGTGCTTGCCGTGAAAATGGTTGCCGCAGTCCTTCATATAAAGAATCTTACTGATTGCCAACGATATCCACCACCTTTGCCACAGCAACATTCAGCTTACGCATATAGGCAATAAGCCTCTCCTTATCATCCTTGGAATAAAGCTCTGCATTGTGGTTGTGGGTAATCTGGTTGATATTGACACCTATCCGGTTTACCTCATTGATTAAATCACGAAGAAGCTGCCGGACCTCTGGATAGTCATTCGGTTTCTGGGAAATCATTAGCCGAAGATACTGTGACTCTGTCATATCCGCCTGCTTCGCTTTCTCTTCCAAGAGCTTTGCTTCCCTTGAACTAAGGCGAAACTTCTTTGTTAAACTTAATCCGCTCTCCGACATATGATCACCGTCCTCTTCCAACTACATTAGGTTGCCTAATATCAGCTACCAGTTCTTTGACTGAATTGTCTAATCCCTTCTGGTTAAGATTCTGAATGAAATGATTTGCCAGTTCCTCTGCCAGCTTCTCAATTCCGGCTCGATACTTTGTCTGGTCGAATAACTTATCCAGTATGGCTTCCTCCTGCTTCAGACTTTCATACTTGCTCTGCTTATTGGAAAAGTCCACCATATCCTTCGGGTTCTGCCGCTCTGCATCCATATCAAGAATCAGCTCATAATTCCATTCACAAACCGTATCAATCAAATCATCCACGGAGAAATCATCATCCCAGACAATCTCTCCGGGCACATCATCCAAATCTCCACGATACAGCCTTCCCTCTGCAACCCCCACCACATAGTCATGCCCTTCCATATAGCCAAGAAGCATCTCTGCCTCTTTATCCGTCATAACTATGGAAATCGCATTTTCCTTGATGAATGCCAGTAACTCTTCCGGCTGTCGAATCTCTGTTATGCTTACATCTCCTGTTCCCATTGCTGTAACCACACCTCCTTATCTGTGTTTTGAGAAACTTTTCAGGAGCCTTTAGAGTCCAGAGCAAAGCCCTGTCCTCTGCCAGATACGCACTTTGTGACCACAAGTCACTTCGTGCAACTGGTTAGGGGAAAAATCCCCTAAAACCCCTGATTTACTATAGGTGCTCCACTTTTTGGAGCCATTTTTGAAAAGGTACTCCACTTTTTGGAGCCACTTTCTGAAAGTAGCTCCACTTTTTAACTCCCTTTTCAATACTAATATGGATACTTTATAAAACCTGAAAAGCAGGTGCTCCACTTTTTGGAGCCATTTCTTAAAAAGTACTCCACTTTTTGGAGCCATTTTCTGAAAGGTGCTCCACTTTTTGACTCCCTATTAAATCTGTCTTCGCAGCTACAAGCCATTCATTGTAATCCTTATATCCGGCAGGAGGAGGGCAATCCTCCACATCATATCCCAAACCATAATACTTCTCAGTCAGCTGTAAGGCTGCCTTTCTCCCCGGCTCATCTCCATCCAGACAAAACTTAATGGAGGTAATCTGAGGATGCTCCTTTAGAAAAGTAGTAAGAGGTGCATCTGCAAGCATTCCAAGAGCCAGCTTGTTGGTCTCATAATCTGAGAAAATATCCACATAACTCATCAGGTCTATCGCCCCTTCAAAGACAACCAGTTCCGAACTATCATCGTTAGGAACATTAAAACCATACTCCTTATCATTGCCTGCCACATCACACTTAAAAGGCTTTCCTTCCCTGTCAAACACACCTCTCATACTTGCAAACTTCGTAACACCATCTTTGTTATTGCCCTTAAAAACAATGTTGTGGTAATGCCTGCTCTCATAAATAAGCCCCCGTGAAATAAAGTAGTCGATAACACTTTTACTAATGCCCCGCTCCTGATTCAGATACGAATAAAGAAAACAGTTATCCGGTGCCGCTATGGGCAGCTCAAACTTTTTGGGTTCCGGCTTTTTGCCAGATTCCACCTGATACTTTAGAGGAGGTTTTCTATCCTTCTCTTCAATTCTCCGGTATCCCGCAAAATCCAGAAGCCACCATACCGCCTCTTTTACTTCCATTCCGCAAAACACTCTTAGAAAATCTATCTGGGACCCGCCATTCTCACCCTTATCGTACTGCCTTGACCACCGAAACCAGTGGCTCTTATCATATATCCGGATAGAGTCCATTTCCTTGAGTGTATGGTAATGTCCCACTTTCTTTACCGTATAGCCAAGATAAGAGGCAACAGCGGTCAAATCCACGCTTTTTGCAATGGCTAATTCTGCTTCCGTAAATCTATCCTCCATCGCTACCTTCCTTTCTCCCGTTCTGCCACAAGACTGTTGGTAAAACTGAAATTCCTGTAATCACTTGTATAGGAAATCTTTGGATTATCCATAAGTCCTTTTTCCTTAAAACTGAAAAATTCCTTATTATCGCCTCCTACTATCAGATGATCCACCAGACGGATACCCACCATCTCGCAGACGGAATTCATACGGTCGGTTATCATCGTATCTTCTTTACTCGGAAACAGATTTCCGCTTGGATGCGAATGAATGAGCATAATGCTCGCTGCATTTGACAAAATGCTTGCCTTGAGTATTTCCCTCGGATGCACCAATGCTTCATTTAGAGCACCAATACTTGCGAAGGTAACATTAATCGGTTTCAGGTCTGATTGCAGATTAACTACACAGACAACCTCCCTGTCCATTTCACAGAGAAGCTCTCCGATAGTGGCTGCTGCTTCGTAGGGATTCTGTAAAGGAAGCTCCGAATATAACGGAGCCTCCTTCACAAGCTTTACTCTAACCACATCAAGCTTAAAGGCTTCTTCTGCTTCCATCTGAGATTTCTTTTCGATTCCCATTCGCATCATCCTCCTTTAGCTCAATCTGTAAAATAAAGTCTCCTTTCCAGGCATTCATAAGAGCAATCAGTTCCTGCACGGTCATCTCCTGCTCCATAGTCTGCCTCCTATCTGGACTTTCCGTTTTCATAAATAAGCTGTGCCTCTGCAACCATGCCATCCAGTCTCTTATTCGGAGTATCCGTTGCAAGGGTAAGTCTTCTTGCATCCTTATCATAGTGATATACCTGATTGGATAATCTGTCTTCCAAGGCAACCTGCCCCATGTTAATTTCGCTTACCATTTCCGCAAGCTCATAGGGGTCTCCAACGTTTGTAGATACTGCGATGCACTCATGCACGGATGAAGGCAGAATATAGAGGTCTGTTTCAAGCTTCATAGCCAGCTTATGGAGATTATCTTCATAAAGCATGGAACCTGCTCCATTAATGCCCCTGTCATTACTGATTACCCACATCATCTTATCTTCCGGCATCTCACCGATCATCATGTCTGCAACCTCAGAAGGCATACCGTCACTGATAAACATTTCACGAATAACATCGTTCATGGATTTGACGGTCGGCGGGAAAATACGCCTTGTGTTTTCCACAGCACACTTAAACAACTGCTCTTCATTCATTCCAAGCTGTTCTGCAAGGTTATTGCGAATCGCCGAACTCTGGATTCCGTTTTCATCCACCTTTACCACCCAGCGGTAGATAATGGACAAATCCTGAAACTCTCTGTGAGGCATATCCCTGAGCATATCTTCATTCTGCAATGTGTTAATAACCTGAAATACAATGTTATCCTTTGCACCTTCAAGATTCACATCCCCTACCTCGGGCATTTCCTTGAATGCCATATCCATTCTTCTGGCAGCACTCTGTAACACCTCCTGAAGATTCTCTGTCTCAAGATAGTGTTCATACATGTGATTGATATACAGTGTGGGAGAGACGTTTCTTCCTGCTCCGCTTCCCACTAATGTGATACCATCCAGAACCTTGTTTACCTTATTGACAGGTTCAACACGAAGTCGCATTCCCTGATACTGTTCCGGCATATAATCCATAAACTTCTCAGCCACGACTTCCTTAAAAATCTCGTAATTCATCATATAAAATGTCCTCCTTAATCTAAATTGTCATATAGAATCCCTTCCTCGTCCGGGTCTCCATACTCTTTGATATCTGTTTCATAACCGGGATCATCTTCCAAATGGATAATCGCTTCTTGGGGCTGTTTGCGTTTTCTATATGGACAACCTCTGCACGCAACACCGGCAATCTCCTCCACAGTCACACCGAGTGCACTCGCAATCCTATTCAAAATCTCATTTTTAGGAATCCTGCTCCCGTTTTCATACTGAGCAATTCTCACATCTCCCCTGTTTGGGAAACCTGCAAGCTCCCCCAGTTCTCTCAAAGTTAAATGTCTTTCCTTTCGCAACATTCTAATCTTTTGCCCGATTGTCATTGACGCACCTTCTTTCTGTATGGACACTCCCGACAAGGCACCGGGCATAAAACTTCCAGCGGAACCCATAATTCCTCTGCAATTCTCTTCAGCTTATCAAGATCCGGAAAACCTTTATCCTGTTCAAATTCTGAGATAACTCGTTCTCCATCACATCCAAAACCGCATCTTCTCCCCAGTTCTTCTCTGCTGAAGCCTCGCCTTTCCCGGTATTCCTTTATCTTTTCTCCAACCAAAGCTATCCCTCCAAAAAAATTAGAGGTGTAAGCTATTACGGCCTACACCTCTAATAGATGATACTTATTCAGTTACTTCATCCTCTTCCTTCTTTTTCCAGAAGAAAGCACCTGCTCCTGCTAAAATTGCAGCCAGACCAAGTCCGGCAAAGAGCCAAGGATTGAAGTTATCCCCGGTCTGTGGAAGCTTCGGTTCTGTAGGCTTGTTCGTAATATTCAGTGTATAAGTCACAACCTCAGGGGCTGCATCGTCATACTGTAATACCACCTCGTGAACAGTCTCATCAAGGATATACCCTTCTGCAGCCTTAGTCTCGACCACATAATACTTGATATCCTCCACGAACTCGCCATCCTTGAATACACCAATCGGAAGTTCTCCGGATTCCGCATGACCGTTCTTGTCAGTCACAAGTTTTTCAATCACATTACCATCTTTGTCACGGATTTCAAACTCTACTCCGGCAATACCCTTTTTGGTATACTCGTCAGTCTTATCAATGATAATCTTTCCGTTCACAAGTTCATCCTTCATGGATACCTTCTGAATTTCCTTTGTCTCAGTCACCTCAAACTCCACATCATTTGCAATTCTGTATCCATAAGGGGCAATTTCTTCCCTTAAGATATACTTGCCAACAGGAATTCTGTCGATGACATGGACTGTTCCATCAGACTCCCAGCTGTAAACCACATCTCCATTAGCATCAATAATGGAAAGCTTTGCTCCCTTAAGCTCATGCTCTCCGGTAATATCAGTCTTGGAAATTTCAAGCTTGGTAGGATAGTTTTCAAATTCTGCCTCAAATTCAATTACTTCCACATCATCACCCTGATAAGAAGCATCCACATCAAAGCATTCATCAGACTTAACATATCCGGCAGGAGCTTCCATTTCCTTCACATAATACTGTCCGAGAGGAAGGTCTGAAATGAAGGTTACCGTTCCGTCAGCTCCAGTTACTGCTTTCTCAATGAAAGTATCAGCAGCTACAATCAGTCTGCCATCAACATCAAAAATGTCTTCCTTTGCATATAAGCCGAATACTGCTCCCTCAAGAGCCTTCTTCGTCTCAGCATCCTTCTTGATAACAGTAATCTGCACCTTCTGTCTTTCATTGGTTACATCCATACCTGCATATACCACTTCGGTATTCTGGTCGATATAGGAAAGATCTGCTTCGATTGGTGTACTGTCAAGCACAAATCCCTCGATAGTTGCAGTCTCAACAAGGTAATACTTGCCAAGCGGCAAATCGCTAATCATGGCAATTCCTTTGTCATTTGTAACAATAGTTGCTACAAGCTCATCAGCCTGATAATATACAGTGTCAAGACCATCCGGACTTACAATGTCCTCTCTTGCATAAACCTCAAAGGTAACGCCTGCAAGAGATTTCTTGAAGTAATCGAATACAAAGTCATACCACTTACCTTTTACAAGGTTAATGTCTGTCAGAAACTCTCCATCCTTGTTGATGATGATTGACCCGGTAGGAACCTCATCCTTCATAGCAACGCTCTGGATTTCCTCCGTATCCTCTACAGTGAAGGTTACATCCGATGCCTTAAGGTATCCGTAAGGAGCAAATTCCTCACGAAGCACATAAGTTTCACCTACTACAAGCTTCTTAATCACATGCGCCTCTCCTGCCTTGGATGTCCAGGTATCAACCACATTTCCGTCCTTATCAAGAACAGTCAGTGTTGCACCGGAAAGCTCTGCCCCGCTTGTAATATCTTCCTTCGTAAACTCAAAAGTTGTAGGCATATTGTAGAAGTTTGCTATAATTGTTGCATACTTCACTTCCTGTCCCTGATACTCTGCATCAAATTCAATTACATCATCGCATGATACATATCCGGCAGGTGCCTTGATTTCCTTCGCATAGTAATGACCCAGAGGATAATCCTTTACGAACTGGATATCGCCGTTTGCATCAGATACTGCTACCTCAAGTAAGGTATCTTTCTCTACGATTACCTTACCATCCACATTTACAATATCCTCCGCTGCATATAAGCCAAACTCAGCACCGGAAACCGGCAAACCGGTCTCTCCATCCAGTTTTGCCACGGATAAATCAACCTTCTGTCTGTCATTTGCAAATGTCAGACTTTCCTTGATAACAGGAGTCTTATCATCCACATATACGAAAGTTACATACTGCTCTTCTTTGTTCAGTACATAACCGTAAGGAGCTTCCACTTCTACTACTCTGTACTTTCCAAGAGGAAGGTCTGAAACTTTTGCTTTTCCGTCCTCCCCGGTTACAACGGTTGCAACCAGATCACCTTCTGCATAATACTTGTTTCGGTTTCCGTTCTCATCTGTCTGCATATCTGCTGTGTAAATATCCTCAGCTGCATAGATTTCAAACTTAGCACCGGCAAGGGAACCTTCTTTATAGACAAATTCCTTATCTTCGGAATCTGCAAATAAACCTCCCTTATATGCATCCAGTACCTCGCCCTTCTTCTCAATTACAAGCTCACCAACAGCAGGAGCATCTTCATACTCTACAGTAATGATTGCTTCGTAAGTGTCAGGGTCAACTTCGTAGAAGGTATCGGTATCCACCTTTACTTCCACATAATTCTGATTGAGCACATAACCAAACGGTGCTGCCACCTCTTCAATACGGTAATTACCAAGACTAAGCACATCCGGTAAAATCAAATCACCATCCTCATCTGTAAAGAATGAAGTATGGACTTTCTTGGACGGGTAAGTGGTAATCATCTCCACATACTTATTGGTATCCATATTGAAAATCTTAAACTCTGTGTTAGGAATAAGAACCGTCATTTTGGTATCTGCATCCTTCTTAATCACACGAAGCTTTGCTGTAAACTCTCTGTCCACAAACACTCTCCAGACCTGCGGTTCTGTCGGATGGTTCTCCGTAACATGAACCTCAAATGGCTTGATTGTCTCCATGTTATGAGGAGTTACTGTCTCAATTACCACATAAGTTCCATAAGGGATAGGAATGGTTACCAGATGTCCCTTTTCATCTGTGAAAAGCTGTGTTTCTCCATTTGCACCAATTACAACAGGAGTTGCACTGTCAAAATCATAACCGCCATTTTCTTTTACGGATAAAGATGACTTAAGGTAAGCTGTAAAGCCTGCCTTTTCAAGCAATGGAGCTTCTGTATCATCTCCATTATCAGATACCTTAATCAACTGGAATGGCTGCTTCATAACCTGCTCTTTGGAAGTTGTGCTTCTTGATACCTCCGCAACAAGATCACCTTCATAATCGCAGACTACATCATGCTCTTCCTCATCTAAAAGATATCCTTCCGGCGGAGTGATTTCCTTTACATAGTAATTTCCAAGATAAAGGTTATTCAGCTCCGCATCGCCATTGGCATCCGTTGTCATAGTAGCTACCAAATCGTTCGCTTTAAATACAACTCCGGTTGCTCCGTCCGGATGCATGATATCATCACGGGCATACAAACCGTAAACTGCTCCTTCTAAGGTAGCATCTCCCTGTGATACGGGAAGACCTGTTTCCTTATCCACCTTGAAGATATGAATCTTTGCAGTGGTTCTGTCATTTACAAACTCATGGCTGAAAGTAGCCTTGGCTGTAGTCTCTGGCAGGTAATTGAAGTTGAAGCTGTAAACATCGCTGCTGTTTCTCACATATCCATAAGGAGCCTGTGACTCAGAAATATAGTAGCTGTTTGCGATCGGTAAATCCAACGAGTATGCTGCCTTACCATCCTCACCTGTAGTGACTGTCTGCAGTGCAGTACCTTTGGTAACAATAACCTGACCTGCATAGTTTTTGATATCATTACCAGCATATAAAGTGTATTTACCGCCATCTAACGGATTAGCAGTATCAGAGTCTTTCTTTACTACAGAAACCTCTGCCTTCTGTCTTGTATTCTGAATAGTTGCTGATTCATACTGTACTTCCACATTCTGGTCCTTGTACTCAATATTCACTGGCACAGGAGTAGTGTTGATGGTATATCCATCAATGCTCTTAGTTTCCGTTACCACATAAGAGCCAAGATGAAGGTCTGTAAGAACAACCAAACCGTCAGAACCTGTTACAAGGTTTTCTGCAATCAAATCTCCCTTACTATAAACCTTTGTACCATCTGCCTTATAGATATCAGCACCGGCAGTCACCTTAAATGTTGCTCCCGGTAATTTCTTTACTTCATAAGTAAAGTTACTTCCATTCCATCCGGTAAGTACCTCACCTTCCTTGTAAATAGTCAGTGCTCCAAGCTGCTCCTTATCTGTTGCAGTAAAGGAAGTTGTCTGACCTGCCTTAACAGTAAGTGTGTGTACCTTTCCGCTAATCACATAACCCTTCGGAGCCTGAATCTCCTTCACATAATAAGTGCCTGCCACAAGTGCCTTGGAAGTAGCTGTACCATCACTTCCGGTAGTAATTGTGTCAACCTTATTGGTGCACGCACTGTCAGTATAGATACCGTACTTTGCACCGGAAAGCTTCACACCACTCTCCTCGTCCTGCTTGGTAATCTTTCCATAACCGATATTCTCAGTCTTAACCTTGAAATACGCTGACACCGGGTCTGCTGAAGGCTTCTCAGAAATAAACTCCTGATAGCCTGACTTTCCGGTAAGCCAGAACACGCAGCTTGATGTTGTTTCCACAACTCCTGCTGTTGAGTTCATGGTTGCCGTGGTAGCTGTAGTATTCACAGATGTTGTGTGAATCGTTACGCTGTTACCACTCTTCTCTACAGAATATCCGCTGAGAGAAATGTCGAAATTTGACAACACTCCATTGGAATCGTTTAGGGTTGTTTCAAATCTCTTATTACCCTCATTCCACTTCAATTCATAAGTGGTTGCTCCACTCTTGGTTGCGCTTGCAAAACTTGGTCTTGTTGCATAATAAGATGCACTGATATTGTTCTTAAGCGTTGTATAGTAAGCGTAAGAATTGGTCGGATTAGGTGCTGATGCACATAACTTATTAGCTGCCGAATCATCAGAACCTGTTCCAAAAAGATTTGCCACAATCGCCCATACCATTGCCTGTGTTGCAATATACTGGTCACACTGATCATTGCTTGGTGCTGTAGCTGAGTTACATCCATATCCAAAGTACAGACAGTATGCTAGCTGTTTTTCCTGTGCTGCTGATAAACTCGTACTCGGATTATCATAGCTGTTCATAAGCTGACCACCATCAGCCGCCAGTCCAAAATTCATACAATAAGCTGCATTGCCATCAATCATAGAGTACAAAATCTTACCATGATTGTAGCCTGCCTTTAACTCACTTACCTCCCCGGTATTCTTTACAGAAGCATTCCAGAAGGCAATATTCGCACTCGGACTTGCTGCAAATGCAGTTGTTCCGTTAGAGAACAATGTGGTGAACATCGTAAGAACAGCAAGAAAACCCGCCATAAATCTTCTAAACTTTTGTTTCACTTTTCATTCCTCCTTAAAAATGGGCACAAAAAAAGCAGGTCACTTTCATGGCCTGCAATTTTTGTTCTTGTTAATTTGTTATCTGAGACATCGGAACTCATAGAAGTCAGTTCCATTTCTGGAGTACACACCCGCATATATCACATTGAACACCGGATTACTTTCCAAAAGAAGCATATCCGCTATGTAAGTTGCAATAGCGTCTTCACTTCTTAATGGCTGTCCGGAAGTCGTACTGGCTATATTTAAGTCAGTTTCCACAAACACACTGTAGTAACTGCTCTCCAAACCATCATAGGGATAATACTCGTTATACTCTTCCTGCGTAATTCTGTCCTCTGCCAAGGCATTTGCAAGGTTATCCTGCGTTGTAATCATACCGCCTGCCTGACACTTTGCAATGGCAAGTGATACCACAGTACCCGGATTGTATCCTGCCGGTGTATATTCCGGCTCCGGGGTTGGCTCTGGTGTCGGTTCTGGAGTAGGAGTTGGCTCCGGTGTCTGAACCGGGGGCTGTGTTTCCTCCCTTTGCTCTGTTGATGCAGGGGTTTCTTCTCTTTGTTCTGTCTGATTCTTTCTGTTTTCAGAAACAGGCTGATTTTCAGTATCATCCTTTACAGGAGCTTCACTGCTTTCAGCTTCATCCTTATTTCTTTGTAACTCTGTTTCGTTTTCAGAAGAGCTTTCCACCTTACTTTCTTCTGCAATAACCGGCTCCTTGCTTTCCTCTGTCTCTTTTGTTTCTTCATAGCTGATATCTGCTTCCGCCATTTCATTCACCGTGGAATTACAGCCAGCTAATGCCAAAACCGTTACGGATAAAAGAATAATTAAAAATCTCTTCATAATATCACCCATCCCTTTCCGTAAGAGGGATAGGCTAATGTGTTCCGTGCCTGTCCACTCTTACTGTGTGAACATTTTTATATACACGGGACACTTAACATAGGTCTGTCCCGTACTCGATGCATACTACTCTCCTTCCATTATACACATAACTTCTTCATTCTGAAGAAATATTGTACCAATCTCCGGTTCTTTCGGTAATTTGCAAATGTCTTCATGTTACCGCCTCCTTCCTATGGTGTTCCTGCTCTCACAAATGCGAGGAACAGTCTGCCGACAAGTCCTAACAGCAAGAGGAAGACCTTTGCCACATTCAGGACCAACTGCAACGCATTTAATATCAGCCATGCGATTGATTTCAATATTGCTGCTAATACATTGCCAAATCCGGCTAAAAATCTTCCTGCCATACCTATTCCTCCATTCCATCCATCAAATAGCTTAATGCATAATCTGAAATCGTATCATCATCCTGCGGTTCCTCTTCCTGCTTAACCTCTTCGGCAACTGCCCTCTGCGGTAATGCTGAAAGGTTACTACATCCTGCAATCACGCCTCCAAGCAACCGAATCACTTCGTTTCTTGCTTCTGTGACTGCTGCTTCCACAGTTCTCTCCTCAATATCTTTCAGTTCTTTCTTTGTAACATAAGGACTGTCATCTCTTCTTGCTTCTGTAAATGCTTCTTTTCCAAAATGGTCGATATAATATTCTGCTGCATTTATCAGAAACTGGCTCTTTGACTTACATATCTCCGGGTCTAAGTTCACCAAAACATCATTAACCTTGCGATGCTGAGGATTCTTAATATTGAACCTGCATGATTGCTTAATAATATGGTCTAATGCCATCTGCCACACCTCCTATGCCAGCTTCTTCATCTTTCTAATTGCCATCATAGCTAACTGTTCATAGCCCTTGGCATTTGCCTTAACATCCAGAATATAAGTAATATTGCTCTGCGAAAGTCCTCCAAACAACTTCATTACTGATGCCCCGCCTCCTACAAATACAATGGGTGTTGTAGATAAGTTGTACCCATACTCTCTGATTGAGTTATACACCTTCTCACAAAAGGCTTCGATTTCTGCTTTCGCAATGTCGTAATACTTTCTGTCAATCTCACATCTGCCAAACCTCATAATATCCTGAATAAAAGACTCATCAAGTTCACCATTCAACTGTCTTACACACTGCTCATTAATGGTTCTCATACAGGTTATCAGACCCTTCGGAATGGTTACGCATTTTGATTCGTCCGGAACCTTATCTACAACCGGCATAATATCAATCGTCCATGATCCGATATCAACTATCAAGGTTTTCTTATTGAAAGTCTGAAGCTTATCCGCAACTGCCGCATAGCATTGTGGAAATACTGCAACATTTTCAATTACCACATGATACCTGATATTCTCAAACAGAAACTCGATATCCCTTTCCGCTGTAAGATACTTGATAAAGTCTGACTTCTCACTGCCAAATCGTGTCAGTGGCAAACCTACCGCCAAGAACACCTTTGCTTCACATAAGCCCCTTCGTCTTAATTCCTTCGCAACCGCTGCCAGAGTCAAAAGATAAAATGTATCATCCTCTGTCTTTGTGCTTTTTACTTCCTGTCTGTTGCCTCCGACCTTGTAATATCTTCCTTTATACTCAAGAACGCCATCATATAAAGCAGGTTCAGTTGTAATTTCCTTCACGCCGGTAACGAATACCTGCGACGAGGTTTTTATATTACTCCAGCCGTGGTCAATACCAATTACTTCGATTTTGTTATTCATCGTCTGCTTCCTCCTTTTCAATCTTAATCTGAATTTCATTACTGCCTCTACTTTCCAAGGATTTTCTTCATACAAGGAAAGCAATATCCGCTACCTTTGTTATAAGGACATCCATCGCATTCACTCGCCGGTTTCTTAATTTCAGGTTTTTTCTTTTCCCGATAGCACTTATTATTGATGCACCTGTTATTATTTCCCCAGAAGTATTTGCATTTCATACAATCCTTAAGATCCCTCTCAAGTTTCTCTTCTGCTGACAACTTATGCTTATGCCGTCTGCTGAACTTTTTTTGAACCACTCCCATCCTGACTCTCCTCTCCAAGAAGAAAAGTCTGATAGAATTCCTCAATCCGTTTATCTGCATCACCTGCAGCTTTAGCAAGAGACCATGTCATCAGTAAACCTAATAAAGCAAATGCTATTGAAATAATTTCTATCATGTCTACATCCTCCTTATATTTCCTGCTAAAACAAGTTCAGTCAGGACAGCTTCTTAGAAGCATGTAGGTGTACTCCGGTTCATCTGAACCCCTCTATCGCCCGTACACATGGGAATTGCAGGCAAGCCACTTTCGTGTTCACGACGCTCTTTCAAATAAGAACTATCTCCTCTTCTGCCTTTGTGAGGATTAGGGCTATGCCCCATATGGGTTATTATCCTTCCGCAACATCCTTGTTCCTCTTACCAGATTCATAACCAACTCCTCGTTCTTCACTTCTCAGTCCATCGAACTACTAATGTGAAAGTTGTGTTTGTATATCCTCAAGGTGAATGCCCCGGAATTTCCACTTTACTCTCTCGAGTACCGCATTACTGCGGACCTGCAATTGATATTCAGTTTTTGTCCGTTTGCTTCGGACACACATATCATAAACCAGAATAAAATATTTGGATATGGACTGGTTTGGTGTATTTTCTCAATATCACACCAAAAACTGGTGTTTTTATTTTTTTAGCTTAGTTTTATCTACTATGTACTTAGGCAATGGCACCGGATTCTCTTTGAACTGCTCCAGGTATGCCTCAAATATTTCTGTATTTATCAGTGCAGTATTTCCGACCTTATAAACAGCCCCTGCTTTCTTTGCCATTTCCATAATATGACTTCTGCTTATTCCATACACTGCCTGCCCTTCAGCTGCATTCACAAACTTTTTAAACACTTCTTTTGTGTCTGAATATGATTTATAAGAATATCCCATACCTTAATCCTCCTTCCATAACGGATGCTTCATTTCCACAGGCTTTTCTCTGAATTGCTCCATATACTCATCAAACACATCTAGTCTAATAAGTACTTTACTTCCCTTACTATCACCTACCTTATATACTGCTCCCGCTGCTCTTGCCATTTCAATAAACCGATTGCGTCCAATATTATAAATAAGTGTTCCTTCACCTACCCTCACAAATTTACGTTGAATTAGCTTTGATGATCTTCCTACTTTCGTTAAGTGCTTCATATAGTCCTCCAATGGTTCAATCTTAATTAATCGTATTTTGGATAATTGGTACACCGCACCTGCTGCCTTTGCGTATGCAACAATAAGCGTTTCATCTATTCCAAAATACTGTGCTGCCTCTTCATATCTTACAAATCGTTTCATCATTTTGGATGCCTCATTTCCACGAGGCGATAATATAACTGCCATATACTCACCTACTTATAAAAATCATCTTCTACGATTCTGAATGTCTCCAAATACTCGTCAAGAATTTCGGTATTTACCAAAACCAACTGACCGACCTTATAACATGCTTTTGCATCTTTAGCCAACTCTTGAAATTTGCTTAAACCCATACTATACATTTTGGCTCCTTCCGCATATCTCACAAACTTCTGCACATTTCTCTTGTTAGGTGCTTCTTTACCTGTCATACCCATGTCTCCTTTCCATGTTTTTTCTCCATAACGCAAAAAGAGGATACTTTCTAAATTTCTTTAGAAAATATCCTCTAAGTAGTGCTTATCTTTTAATTTTGCTTTTCAATAAGATTGTAAATCCTTGTACACTCTTTGTTATGACTATTGCTTTTGATGGTCAAAATAATGGTCAAATGACCATCCCACACCCTTCAAACCCGCATAAATACTGGATTTTTTAGGTTGTGCTTCGCATCGTCGGGAACAACAGCACATCCCTTATCGCCGGGCTGTTGGTCATCATCATCACCATACGGTCAATCCCGAACCCAATTCCTCCCGTCGGCGGCATGCCAATGCTCAGGGCATTCAAAAAGTCCTCATCCAGATGGTTCGCCTCTTCATTTCCCGCCGCTAGCAGTGCCTCCTGTGCCTCAAAACGTGCCCGCTGGTCAATGGGATCGTTCAGCTCGGAATAAGCATTCGCCATCTCCCAGCCATTCATAAAAAACTCAAAACGCTCCACATACTCCGGATTCTCCGGTTTCTTCTTCGTCAAGGGAGAAATCTCTATCGGATGATCCATGACAAAAGTCGGCTGTATCAAGTGCTCCTCCACATATTCCTCAAAAAACAGATTCAGGATATCACCCTTTTCATGAATTTCCTCATACTCCATATGATGCTCGTCCGCAACCTTCTTCGCTTCTGCCGTGTCCTTAATCTCATTAAAATCCACATTGGCATACCTCTTCACTGCATCCACCATGGTAATGCGCTCGAACGGCTTAGATAAATCCATGGTATGCTCCCCGTAAGTGAGAATCTCAGATCCCGTCACTTCCTTCGCCACGTAGCGGTAAAGGTTCTCCGTCAAATCCATCATACCGTGATAATCGGTATATGCCTGATACAACTCCATCAGCGTAAACTCTGGGTTATGTCTGGTATCTAATCCCTCGTTGCGGAAGACACGTCCGATTTCATAGACACGCTCCATACCGCCCACAATTAATCTCTTTAAATACAGCTCTAAGGAAATACGCAGGCGCAAATCCTCGTCTAACGCGTTGAAATGGGTCTCAAAAGGTCTTGCCGCAGCACCTCCGGCATTCTGCACTAACATCGGAGTCTCCACTTCCATAAAGCCCTGTCCGTCTAAGTAACGGCGGATGGTGCTGATTACCTTGGAACGTTTTACGAAAGTATCCTTTACTTCCTCATTCATGATAAGATCCACATACCTCTGGCGGTATCTGGTATCCGTATCTGTCAGTCCGTGGAATTTCTCCGGAAGAATCTGTAAGCTCTTGGAGAGCAGAACCACCTCAGTTGCATGAATAGAGATTTCTCCGGTCTTGGTTTTAAAAACCGTTCCTTTGATTCCTAAAATATCACCCACGTCATATTTCTTGAAATCCTTGTAGGAATCTTCCCCGATATTATCCCTTGCAACATACGCCTGGATTTTTCCTTTTAAATCCTGGATATTACAGAAAGAAGCTTTTCCCATCACACGTTTAAACATCATACGTCCGGCAACGGATACTTCCTTGCCCTCCATAGTGTCAAAATTATCACGGATATCCGTGGTATGGTTAGTCACGTCATATTTTGTGATGACAAAAGGATCTTTGCCGTTTTCCTGCAGATCATGCAGTTTATCATAGCGAACCTGGATTAACTGGTTTAAATCCTGCTGGTTATTGTTCTGCTCTGCCATTTTCTTCCTCCCTATCCTGACTGCGGATTTAAGCTGTTTTTCTCCGTCTTGCCCCGCAGACGTTTCACTGTTTTCCCGGCTTTTCTACCGCAGACTTTTTACTGTTTTCTCTATTGCAGACCTTGAAATGTTTCTCAGCCTCCTCTGTGTTTTCCCTGCCGCAGCCTTTCAAACACTTCTCAGCCTGCTCTGTGAATGGAAAGTACCTTGTACTGTAACTCTCCTGCCTGTGTCTCTACTGTCACGGTGTCTCCCACCTTTTTGCCTAAAAGCGCTTTTCCCACCGGAGATTCGTTGGAAATTTTTCCCTTTAAGCTGTTTGCCTCGGTGGATCCCACGATTTTGTAGGTCAGCTCCTCGTCAAATTCACAGTCTAAAATCTTTACGCTGCAGCCGATGCTTACTTTATCTAAATCTGCCTCTTCCTCCACAACAACTTCCGCATTCTTTAAGATTTTCTCTAACTCTTCGATGCGGGCTTCGATATCTCTCTGCTCATCTTTTGCAGCGTCATACTCTGCATTCTCAGATAAGTCTCCCTGCTCTCTCGCCTCTTTGATTTTCTGGGAAACCTCTTTTCTCTTAACAACCTTTAAATTTTCCAGTTCATCTTCCAGTTTTTTTAATCCCTCGTAAGTCAGAATGTTTTTCTTATCCATTGCCTTCTACCCTTCTTTTTGTATTTTTTATACCTACCGGAAACCTGTCTTACAAATTTCCATTCTCTCAGACAAATAGAACCTGCATTTCAAAAATTTTCTACTGTCATAAATTATAAAAAGCCTCTTCGAACCTGTCACGGCACTGCTTTTTTCTTCTGTTTTGCGCTCTCTTAACAATCACAGTATTATAACCGATAGGCACCGCAATGTCAAGGTTTTGCGCCGTTTCCCACGGTTTTTTATGAATGGGAATGTAATGCTTTCCCTGCCGAATCTGTCCCTCGTAACATTTTCCCTGCCATTCAAAATCAAAAACCAGCCTCCGGGGCTCCATTGCTTTGGTTTTCCCCGGAAAGTTCTGAGATTCCCGCTCTAAATATCTTTTCGGGAAAACCATCACCATCAGCCCATTTTCTTCATACATTGTCTCTGTAAATTCCCGGAAATATGCAGGGCGGTTCGTATAAATCGTAAGAAAATTCAAATCTGCCCCTATCTGCTCTAAGACGGACTTGATATCCTCCGGCTCAAAGAGGCTCATTTCCTCCCCTTCCTCATCAATCACCTCTAACTCCGCCTTCTCCGGCGGTATCTGCTTCGCCTGCAGAATCCCGAAATATACCGGCTTAAAATCCATCAGAAATTTATTGGAATAAGACATGTCCACGCGCCTCGTTACTGCTTTTATGAATTATATGAGAGTACCTCCCGGAATAATGCTTCTAACTGCTCATAATTTTCCACTTCGTTGATTCGTCCCCGCAGCTTCGAGGAATTTTTATAGCCTGCGGTATACCATGCCGCATGTTTTCGGATTTCCCGTATCCCGGTATATTCCCCTTTAAACTCCAGCTGCATTCTGGCATGGCGCAAAAGCATTTCCGTCATTTCTGCAAAATCCGGTTTCGGCAGATATTCCCCCGTCTTAAAATAGTGAAGAATCTGGTTAAAAATCCAGGGATTTCCCTCGGCGCCCCGGGCAATCATAAAGCCGTCACAGCCTGTCTGTTTCTCCATGGCAATCACGTCCTCCGCCGTCAACAAATCTCCGTTGCCGATGACCGGGATAGAAACCGCCTCCTTCACCTGCCTTATGATATCCCAATCCGCCTTTCCGGAATAAAACTGCTCCCTGGTCCTTCCATGCACCGCCACGGCGGCGGCCCCGGATTCCTGGGCAATATGTGCCAGCTCCACAGCATTTACATGCTCCTCGTCAAAGCCCTTGCGTATTTTCACCGTCACAGGCTTCCCTATGGCGCGGGCTGTCTTTTCGATGATTTCCCCAGCCAGCCTGGGATTTTTCATTAGGGCAGAGCCGTCGCCGTTATTTACCACCTTCGGCACAGGACACCCCATGTTGATATCTAAAATATCAAAGGGACGTTCCTCAATCTGTTTTGCTATCTCGCTGATGATATCCGGATCAGAACCGAACAACTGTAGGGACACCGGGTGCTCTCTGGAATCGACGGTTAAAAGCTCTTCCGTATTTTTATTTTTGTATAAAATAGCTTTTGCGCTGACCATTTCCATACAGAGAAGCCCTGCCCCCTGCTCCTTGCAGAGTAAGCGAAATGGCAGGTCTGTCACGCCTGCCATCGGTGCTAATATTAAATTGTTTTCTAACGTTACATTTCCGATTTTTAATGTCTTAATTGTTCCCATATTATTTGATTTTCCCGGATTTGCGATTCTGCTTCTTGTAAATCAGATTCATTCCCTTTAAGGTCAGAGTGGGGTCATACACGTCAATCACGGAGGTTTCATTGGCAATGATTCTTCCCAAGCCGCCTGTCGCCACGACTTTAACATCCCCTAAATTCGCCTCTTCTATCATATGGCGGACAATGTATTCTGTCTGCCCAATCTGTCCGTAGACCAACCCCGCCTGCATACTAGAAATAGTTTCTTTCGCCAAAATGCTCTCCGGCTTTCGGATTTCAATTTCCGGCAGCTTTGCGGCATCCTCTGACAAAGCCTTTGCGGAAATACGAATTCCCGGCGCTGTTACGCCGGAGAGGAAAGCTCCATCCTTATCCACCAGGTCGTATGTGGTTGCTGTTCCGAAATCCAGCACCAGTACCGGACCTCCATAAAGCTCATAGGCGGCCGCCGCGTCCACGATACGGTCAGCTCCAATCTGGCGGGGATTCTCTGTCACCACACGGATTCCCGTCTTGGTCCCCGGCTCAATCACAATGGGTCGGATTCCAAGATATTTCACCACCGCCCCCTCTAAGGAGTGCATTACATTGGGGACCACGGAGGCAATGATTGCGTCCACGATTTCCTCATGATTAATCTTATTCTGCTCTAACAAATTAATCAGAAGCATTCCGTATTCATCGGAAGTACGGGGCATTTTTGTAGTGATACGGAAGGTTGCCACCACCTCGTCCCCTTCAAATACGCCCACGGTAATATTGGTATTTCCCACATCTATTGTTATTATCATGATTTTTTCCTTTCTCAGCCGCTGTCATACATTCTCACCCTTTTTCCGTAATCACAAGTGGCTGCCCGGCTTTTTTGTTTCCGGACATGCCGCTTATAAGCAGAAGTCTTTTTCACGCTTCAATTCCATGGTACAGCACCTTATAATACATTTCCAGTGAACGCAGCAGATCTTCCTTCGTGCGCTGCATCTCCCTGATTTTCAGTCCGCAGCCAATATCGTCGTAGAGCAAATCCCCCTCGTCGCAGGAGGTACGGAACTCTAAATTTCCCTCTTCATCAAAAATCAACTGAAAAATCCCGCCGATATCCTCCGTAAAAAGAACGCACATAATTTTTAATTCGTCCTTCACCGCATCCGGCAGTCCCCGGAAATCCTCGTTTAAATAAAATTTTTTATTGTAGGCACTTGCACCGCAAAGCACCACTTCTTCCTTAGACATATCCATAGATTCCTCTCACTGATACTTCCCCGGATGACACTAATTTCCGGCTCTCCCAGGTGTCCACAATCAGCTCTCCCTTTTCGGTAATTCCCATTGCCTTTCCCTCAAAGGGCTCCTTCGGATCTAACACCCGGACGTTTTTGTGCATATTCACAAGACGGGCATTGTATTCCTGCACCAGCCCGCTTAAATCCTCTGTTTTTAAATAGATTTCATAATACTTTTCAAACTGCTCTAACACTTCCTCTATCAGCGCCGCCCGATTGATATGCTGTCCGGTTTCCAGAAAAACAGAGGTCGCCGTCTGCCCTATCTCCTCCGGAAAATGCTCATTGTGCACATTGATGCCGATACCCACCACAATATGGTTGACATAATCAAACTGCGCACTCATTTCCGTCAGAATGCCGCAGACCTTTTTCCCGCTCATGACAATGTCATTGGGCCACTTAATCTCCGCAGCTTTTCCGGCGCATTTTGTAATCGCTCCTGACACCGCCAGTGCAGCCACCAACGTAATCATGGAAGCATGGTTTGGATCAATATCCGGCTTTAGCGCCAGCGTCATATAAATGCCGCTGCCCGCAGGCGCTTCCCAACTCCGTCCCCGCCTGCCTCTGCCTGCCTCCTGCTTTTCCGCCACCGCAAGGGTTCCGTTGGGATGCCCCTCCTCCGCAAGCTGCTTTGCCCTAGCATTAGTCGAATCCGTCACCTCGTAATAAAATATCTCCTGCCCCGCCCAAGAAGTCTTTCGGATGCTCTGCAACTCCCTTTCGCTCAACCGATCGGGAACAGAGATAATCTTGTAGCCCCGGTTCTGGACAGCCTCAATTTCATATCCTGCCTCTTTCAGCTGATTGACCGCCTTCCAGATGGCAGTCCGGGAGACGCCGAAACGCTCACACAGTTCCTGCCCGGAAATGTAGTCCTCTGCTTCCTTCAGCGCAGTCAGCAATTCCGTTCTCATTGTCTTACCCTCTTTCAGAAAGTGTGGCAAGCATTACCGCCTTAATGGTGTGCATACGGTTTTCTGCCTCGTCAAAAACTACGGACTGGGCGCTTTCAAATACTTCATTTGTCACCTCTAATTCGCTGTAGCCGAATTTCTCATTGACTTCCCTGCCGATTTTTGTGCCAAGGTCATGGAATGCCGGGAGACAATGCATAAAAATTGCCTCCGGTTTTGCATTTGCCATGGCTGCCTTATTTACCTGATAGGGCATCAAATCATGGAGACGCTCCTCCCAGATTTCGTCGGGCTCACCCATAGAAACCCAGACGTCGGTGTAAATAACGTCAGCACCCTTTGTTCCCTCTGCCACGTCCTCCGTCAGGGTAATGGTGGCTCCTGTCTGCTGCGCCACTTCCTTACAGTAATCCACCAGCTTCTGCTCCGGGAAATATTTTTTACTGGTGCATGCCACGAAATCCATCCCCAGCTTTGCACAGGTTACCATCAGGGAATTTCCCATATTATAGCGGGCATCCCCCATATAAACCAGCTTCACGCCCTTTAATCTGCCCAGGTGTTCCTGAATGGTGAGCATATCCGCTAACATCTGGGTGGGATGAAATTCGTTGGTCAGACCGTTCCAGACCGGAACTCCTGCGTACTCTGCCAATTCCTCCACGATATCCTGTCCAAAACCGCGATACTCGATGCCGTCAAACATTCTTCCAAGCACTCTTGCCGTATCGGGAATACTTTCTTTTTTACCAATCTGGGAGCCTGACGGGTCTAAGTAAGTCACATTCATTCCCAGATCATGGGCTGCCACCTCAAAGGCACAGCGGGTTCTAGTACTGGTTTTCTCAAAAATCAGCGCAATATTTTTCCCCACAAGGCTGTTGTGCGCCACCCCCGCCTTTTTCTTTGCCTTCAGATCCGCCGCCAGTTCAATCATATATGTAATCTCTTCCGGTGTAAAATCCATTAATTTTAAAAAGTTACGTCCCTTTAAATTCATGTTCTCATCCTCCATACAGTTTTCATTTCTCTGTACATCCGCAATCATTTTACGATGATATACAAAACAGTGAGAATACTTTCCCACTCATATTTAAAACAAGGCTGCTGCAAGAACTTTCTGTCCTGCAGCAGCCTGTGGTTTTCCCGGAAATAATCCGGACATATTACCTTTCGGCCGCTTCTATTTTTATTTGCCTTCTGCTGCCACTTCCACAACAGATTTTGCAAGACCTGCGAGCCCCTGAATTTCTGACGGAATAATTATCTTGGTTGCTTTGCCGTCGGCTGCTTTCGCAAATGCCTCTAAGCTCTTTAACTGAATCACTCCCTGATCCGGCGCCGCTTCTTTCAGCATACGCAAACCGTCTGCATTTGCCTGCTGAATTTTAAGAATAGCCTCTGCCTGACCTTCCGCTTCACGGACAGTTGCCTCTTTCTTCGCTTCCGCACGAAGAATGGCTGCCTGCTTCTCTGCTTCTGCATCCAGAATCGCAGACTCTTTTTTACCCTCTGCCACAAGAATAGTAGATTTTTTCTCACCCTCCGCACGAAGAATGGATTCACGGCGCTCACGCTCTGCCTTCATCTGTTTTTCCATGGCGTCCTGAATGGCCGCCGGAGGAATGATATTCTTTAATTCTACACGGTTTACTTTAATCCCCCACGGATCGGTTGCCACGTCAAGGGAAGCTCTCATCTTGGTGTTTATGGTTTCTCTGGAAGTCAAAGTCTCATCTAACTCCAAATCACCGATAATGTTACGCAGTGTGGTAGCAGTTAAATTTTCAATTGCCATAATCGGGTTTTCCACTCCGTATGCGTAAAGCTTCGGGTCTGTAATCTGGAAATATACAACGGTATCAATCTGCATAGTTACGTTATCTTTGGTGATAACCGGCTGCGGCGGGAAATCTACCACCTGTTCCTTTAAAAGCACTCTCTTTGCAATACGATCAACAAAGGGAACTTTAAAATGAAGCCCCACAGACCATGTGGAAAGATATCCTCCCAGACGCTCCACAACACAAGCCTGCGCCTGCGGTACGATTTTAATACACGATACTGCAACTACTAGGGCTAAGATAATTAGTAAAATAACTGCTACAACTACTCCTGGCATATCCATTCCTCCATACTGTTCATTTTCGAAATATAGTAATACTTTACTCCGTTACTAACTATCTTACTATATTTAATTTCAGATTACAATAAAAAAAGATGTACCCAGAAATTTCTCTCTGCATACATCTTTTCCCTGTTCTTTTAGAAAAATACATGATTTCCGATGACAACTCCTGCCATTCCAGAACTTGCTCTTCTGAAAGAAGTTGCCCCGCCTGTGTTATCCGCACCTGCCAATGCTTCCTGGGCTGCCTGAATGCAGCTTGCCTTCGGCCCGTTTGTAGCAATGCTTGCCACGGCGCCGCTTCCTGCCGGAGTAAACTGTCCACCCTCATAAATAACGCCGGAAACACTGCCCGGATATCTGCCGGAACGCACACGGTTCATTACCACGGCACCTACCGCTAACTGTCCCTCATAGATCTCGTTTCCCGCCTCACACTGAATCAATGCCGCCAACAGGGTAACCTCATCCACAGAAGCTGCTACAGACTCCTTCTGCACGGTCTGGGTACCGGATACCTGGGCTGCTTTTGCCTCCTCAGCTGCCTTTTTGGCAAGAGCGGCTTTCTCTTCCTCAATGGTAACAGCCTCTCCTAACGCTAAATCCGTGGTGACATAATCGGCGCTGACATAAGCTGTACTGTCGCCATATTTTACTGCCACCCATTTATCATCCGTCTCCGCCGCAGTATCCACCGTTAAAGTAGTTCCGGTAGAAACTGCGGTAAGAATCTTTCCATCCTCATCTGCTTCGCTTCTGACGCGCAATCCGTCTGTCTGGATTTCCGCCTTGGTTTCCACATTTTCCACTGCATAGGCAAAAGCGTCTTCCCCTGTCACGCAGTAATCATTTTTTACATATCCATCCACATTACCGGATATGATATGGGTCCACGCATCGCCCACCTCTACGATTTCGGCTACTGCCCCGTTATATAATTTTCCGACAACCTCGGCATTCTCGTCCCCTCCGGCACGGACATATAAAAATTCGTCCACGTCTGCCATCAGGCGGTTCTGCCATTCTTCATTGCCTGCCTCTTCTGTTTCTCCGGCTGCAACAACCTCTGCCGCCTCTTTTTCTTCTCTCGCTGTCGCTTCTGTCTTCTCTTCTTCTGTCCCGGCTGCCTCTTCCTCCGTTTCTTCCGTTACAGCTTTCGCTGTCTCTGTCTCTGCCTCTATACTTTCTGCCTCAGCCGTCATTTCAGTCTCTTCTGCCTCAGCAGCTTCTTCTGTCTCTGCTTCTACGCTTTCTGCCTCAGCAGCTTCTTCTGTCTCTGCTTCTACGCTTTCTGCCTCAGCCGTCATTTCAGCCCCGGCAGCTTCCACCAGCTCCGCCAGCTTTTCGTTATTTCCGGCACTCTTCTGCTGCCCGGCCTCTTTTCCCACAAAAGCTTCTGCGCTTAATAACTGCTCCGTATCTGTTTCTTCTCCCTCTGTCATCTCTGCCGAAGCAACTACATCTACCCTGACCTGTTCAATGCCGATAACCGGCTTCTCGATACTGCTGAGGGCCTCTGCCTGTACCTCGTTTAAAACGGCTACAACTCCTGCTGTTCCGTTTGCGGCAACTGTTACCTCTGTTGCCTGTATAACTTCTTCGCCCATAACTGTATCTGCTGCATCTGCGGTCGCACACATGATTACTAAAGAACCTGCAATAATCACTCCGTTAACCGCTCTTCTTTTCAAACTCATAGAAAACCTCCATTAGTGTTTACCATTTTATTAAATAGTATTACACCTTTGTCTCGTTTTATTCATTTTTGTTACAATTATTACGGATTTGTTACAATGCGCATTCTAACATGGGTCAATCGTTTTGTCAAGCGCCTACACGGTTTTTTGTTGGTTTTTAGGAAATTTTCAAGAAAAAAGAACGCCGCAGCCCTCTGTTTTCAAGGCCTGCGGCATTCTTTTGTGCAATTTCTATAATCTTTTCATCAGTGCTTCTCTTGCTTCCTCGTAACCTGGTTTTCCGAGTAATGCAAACATATTTTTCTTGTATCCCTCTACGCCTGGCTGGTTAAAAGGATTTACTCCCAGCAAATATCCGCTGATACCGACTGCGAACTCGAAGAAGTAGAATAATTCTCCTAAATAGAACTCATTCTGCTCCGGGATTTTTACCATCAGGTTCGGAACATTTCCGTCTGTATGAGCTAAGATAGTACCGTTCATAGCACTCTTATTGACAAAATCCATGTCTTTTCCTGCTAAATAGTTTAATCCGTCTAAGTCCACCGGCTCTTCGTTGATTACCACGGTTTCACGGGATTTCTCCACGTTTAATACGGTCTCAAACATAATTCTGGAACCATCCTGGATGAACTGTCCCATGGAATGTAAGTCTGTGGTAAGGTCTACAGATGCCGGGAATAAACCTTTCTGGTCTTTTCCTTCGCTCTCGCCGTATAGCTGTTTCCACCATTCAGCCACATAGTGAAGGCTTGGCTCATAATCAGCTAACACCTCTACAGCTTTGCCCTTGCGCAGTAAAATGTTACGGATTGCAGCATACTGTAAAGAATCGTTCTCGGCAAAATCTTTCTCTAATGCCAGTTTTCTTCCCTCTGCTGCGCCTTCCATTAATTTGTCAATATCTGCACCGCTGACAGCGATTGGCAGTAAACCTACAGCTGTTAATACGGAGAAACGTCCGCCTACGTCATCGGGAACAACGAAAGTCTCGTAGCCTTCCTCGGTAGCAAGGTTCTTTAATGCTCCCTTTGCCTTGTCGGTGGTTGCGTAAATTCTCTTCGCAGCTCCCTCTTTGCCGTATTTCTTCTCAAGCATTTCTTTAAATACACGGAAAGCAATGGCCGGCTCTGTAGTAGTACCGGATTTTGAAATAATATTGACAGAGAAATCCCTATCGCCGATAACGTCTACTAAGCCCTGTAAGTAAGTACCGCTGATGCTGTTTCCTGCATAGTAAATCTCCGGCGTTTTACGAACCTCTTTTGGAAGGTTGTTGTAAAATCCGTGTCTTAAAAACTCGATGGCAGCACGTGCTCCTAAATAGGAACCGCCAATTCCGATGACAACTAATACCTCAGAATCAGACTGGATTTTCTCTGCTGCTTTTTTAATTCTTGCAAACTCATCCTTGTCGTAGTCTACAGGCAGGTCAATCCATCCTAAGAAATCGTTTCCTGCACCTTCTCTTGATGTAAGCAGCTCCTTTGCATCAGCAACTAATTTGCTCATGTAAGATACTTCTTCTTCGCTGATAAAACCAGCGGCTTTTGAATAATCAAATGAAACTTTAGCCATTTTCTGCTCTCCTTTGTCCTTAAATTTAATATATAAAATTCATTAAGAATATTTTATCAAACCTGTATTCGGATATCAAGCCGTTTAGGGAAAAACCTCTCCCAAAACCGCGTCTAACAGTTTCTCCTGCTCACTGGCATAAGAAACCTCCGGCGTTTGCACCGGGTTCTCCTCCACTTCCGGTTCCGGTATTTTCTCCGGCTCCGGCTGTGGGATTTCTGCCTGTTTCTTTTGTATATAAAGCTGGTTTTCTATTTTTTTTAGCTTATGTAATGTGATACCGGTGATTACAATCGTCATGACACTTAAGGTCACGCAAATCACGTCGGCATACTCCGTAAAAAGAATGATGAATTGTTCCATGCACATTACCTCACTTTTCTTAAGGGTCAGACTTTCGCCCCGTTTTCTCCTATTATAGAAGTAACTTTCCTTTTTGAAAAGATATACGACCGAAAATTCGTCCGCAACTTCCGACATTTTCCGCCATGGTAACGTTACTAGAAGAATTTCTTTTTTTATTTTAACTCTAATTTTCAATTTTATAAGTCTTTTCTTGACTTTTCTTCCTAAGGGTATTATAAATAGGAAAGTATAAAAAATTCCAGGAAAGGAATTAGACTATGAAAAAAATTATAATGACCGGGGGCGGTACGGCAGGGCATGTGACACCCAATATTGCATTGATGCCTGCCCTGCGGAATGAAGGTTACGAAATTTCCTATATTGGTTCCTATGAAGGAATTGAGAAACGCCTGATTGAAGAACAGGGCGTTTCCTACTACGGAATTTCCTCCGGAAAATTAAGACGCTACTTTGACCCCAAAAATTTCTCAGACCCCTTTAAGGTATTAAAAGGCTACTCCCAATCCGTGAAATTGTTAAAAAAATTAAAGCCGGACGTGGTCTTTTCCAAGGGCGGTTTTGTATCGGTTCCGGTGGTACTTGCAGCAAGACACTGCAAAGTTCCTGCCATTATTCATGAATCCGATTTAACACCGGGTCTGGCAAATAAACTTGCCATTCCAGGGGCAGTCAAGATCTGCTGTAATTTCCCGGAAACCTTAAATTACCTTCCGAAAGAAAAAGCTGTGCTGACAGGTTCTCCCATCCGTCAGGAATTATTAAAGGGCAATGCCAACCACGCTTTTTCCCTGTGCCGTTTTTCTGACCGTACCAAGCCGGTTATTATGATTGTGGGCGGAAGTACCGGCTCCCGTGCCATTAATACCGCCATCCGCGGTTTGTTGCCGGAACTGGTTAAATCCTATAATATTATTCATCTTTGCGGAAAAGGAAATTTAGATGAGACACTCCACAGCGTTTCGGGCTATGCACAATTTGAGTACGCCAATCAGGAGTTGTCCGATATGTTCGCCCTTTCCGATTTGGTCATCTCCCGCGCCGGAGCCAATGCAATCTGCGAGCTTTTAGCGCTGCGTAAGCCAAATATTCTGATTCCCCTGTCGGCTGAGGCAAGCCGCGGCGACCAGATTTTAAATGCAAATTCTTTCCGTTCTCAGGGATTTAGCTATGTGTTAGAAGAATCAGAGCTGACCAATACAGCCCTCCTTGAAGCCATTGAGCACGTATTCCGCAAAAAGGAAGATTACGTGAATGCGATGGAAAACAGTAGCAGCCGTAATTCCATAGATACCATTGTTGGTTTGATTTTAGAAGTTTCAAAATAAGCAGATTTATTTTTCTGCCGGCAGAGACAGAATGTTTTTCTACTCTGCCGGCAGTCATTTTTAATGCTTTATACTTCACACCGCTTCTTACAATTTCAAAGCTTCACAGATTTCCTTCATCTCTTCCGGTGAAAAGTTTTCATGGTTCCAGATTAAGATGTCGTTATTTTTAGCGTTTTTGTAGCGGGGAATCAAGTGCATATGGAAATGGAATACCGTCTGTCCTGCCACCTCATGATTATTCTGTACCAGATTAAAGCCGTCACATTTGAGCACCTCTGTCATATGTCCCGCCAGTTTTTTCGCCAACTTCATCGCCCGTGCCGCCGTCTCCTCCTCAATATCGTATAAATCCGCATAATGCTCCTTCGGCAAAATCAGCGCATGGCCCCGTGCCGCCGGGCTGGCATCGAGGATAACCTTGAACTCTTCATCCTCATAGATGGTGTTAGACGGGATTTCTCCTGCAATAATTTTGCAGAAAATGCAGTTTTCATCTTTCATATTTTCCTCCATTCTATCGACGAAAATTACGAATGTCGATTTTTGTTGTATTATTTTTATTGAACTTTATTTTCGACAATGTTAAAATAAACCTTAGATTATTCCTATTAACAAGGCGGGTATTTATGCTAACTAACGAAGATTATCTTAATATTTTTCACGAAATAAAAAATTCTATCACTCTGATTGGCGGCTCTCTACAGCTTGTATCCAAGAAACATCCTGAGGTACAGGATTTTGATTACTGGAAAGAATCCATGTCAGAGATTGATTTTCTAAAAAACATGGTGACGCAACTGTCTTCTGCAAGGCTTTGCAGTCACCTAAATCTCATGCAGATAAATATCTATGCCTTTATGAATCAGATTAATGACTCTATCCGCATGTTATCCTGGAAAGATTTTAATTGCGAGCTGATTATGAAGGATTCCCTTCCTCTGGTTGAAATTGACTCCCAGCTGTTAAAGCAGGCAATTATAAATATCATCAAAAATGCTTACGAAGCCATGGACGGGACAGGCACCATATCTATCCAGGTCTTTTTCAAAGACCAACTGTTACATATTGCCATCATCGACCAGGGCGGCGGACTTGACCCCGCTTTGGCAGAAAGTATCTTTGACCCTTTCATTACCTCCAAAACAGGCGGCAGCGGGCTCGGTCTTGTCATAACAAAGCAAATCATTGAAGCCCACCACGGCATACTCACCTGTGATTCCCGCCCCGGTGACGGTTGTACCTTTACCATTATGCTGCCGCTTACGCAAAATTAAACATGATGTCTAACATGCGAAGGATTTTAAAATTACCTTTTGCTGTCATTTCTCCCGTCATAAATGCACGCTGGAAGGTCATTCTTCCCTCCACAATGCTGTCCATCACGTCGGTAGTCAATTTTGCATAAACGTCGATCTTATCCTCCTGCCCATAATGTATCTCCAGGGCGCTCTGGTTCACCTCCACAAAAAGCGGATTTTTTCTACCCTCTAATAAAAACAGATATCTCGCCCTAAAGTCTTCCTGTGGCGCAAAATGAGTTTTTAATGTCTCTATATAAGCTTCTTCGTCATCCTGCCCTGCTTTTCCCAGCATGTCCTTAAACATGGACGCCAATTCCTGGATATCCTCTTTCTGTTTCTTTACATAACTGTCGTCTGAAACGTATTTTGATAGCTGCTCACTCTCCTGAGGCGTAAGCTCCATCTGCGGCGTGCGCAGAATCGTCTGTTTCACTGCCTGGTTACTGGTTGGCAGGCTCTTCATCTTCTGAGAGATGGTGCGGTAAAGATTCTCCGCCTTTTTCTCAATCAACACGGTATAGTCTTTATTCATCTCAAAGCTTACCAAATCCTCCACATAACCGCAGAGCCCCGGGCAGGGCAGACCGCCTAAGATTTCCCAGGCATTCGCCAACGTAAGTTCTCCTTCCCGCTCCCCGTAGGTAGTAGACATGACAATAGGCTGCATATAAGTCGTCTTGATTTTCTCCTTATCCCCATAAAGCCAACAGGAATCCAAAAACTGCTGCATGTAGCCGCCGATACCAAGCCACTCCACTGTGGTGGCAAGGATAATGCCGTCTACGTCCTTCATGGTCTGGGGAAGCGTGGCAATCTCATTCTTATGCTCATAAATATTAATACGTTCCACACTAACCCGCAGCTCCCGCAGCACCTCTTCCATTTTATTTAATACATATAAGGTGGGGTCGTCTAACAAGCCCCTTCCACCATAATAAATATTTACTTTCATGTTTCCTCACATTCCGCCATCTTACTGACTGCATCTTTATAAACCATTGCTTTTAGTATATAAATTTTTCGACTTAAAATCAATATTTTTGCACTTTTCCATGATAGAAAATCGCTGCTGCGGCAAATCCTGTTACCATACCTCCAATATGGCTCCAATTATCCACACCAATCGTCGAAAATCCATAATACAGGCTTAAAGCAAGCATGACAAGCAGCCCCCTCGTAGTCATTCCTTGAAAGCGTCCCCTATGCCGGATAACCGCCCACAGCAGCGCCCCTATAATGCCAAACACTGCTCCGGAGGCGCCTGCTGCTACGGCATAATCCCCGCTCCACTCCATCATCAGATAAGAAAGCAATCCTCCGCCAATGCCGGAAAACAGGTAAAACACCAGCAGCCGTACATGCCCCACGGCACGCTCTAGCCTAGAACCCACACAACAGAAAATCACCATATTATTCAAAAGATGTTCCAGTCCAAAGTGAATAAACATGGCAGTAAACAGCCTCCACCACTGATGGTTATAGGTTAAAAATTCAGGGTACATCCCCCCGTGGGACGCAATAAAAAATCCATTCTCCGTGTCTCCCATAATTTCCAGTATCACATAAACCAGCACGTTTGCCACCGTAAGGGCAATGGTGGCAAGCGGCAGATTTTTTATTCCTTTCGTCCTCTCTTCCAGCGGTTTTTCTCTGCAACTATTTCCATTATTTCCGGCATTAAATTCCTCTATGGCATTTCTTAAACCAAAAAATTCCCCCGGCTGGTTTTCATAAATAATAAGCCGTCCCTCCGGCATACAGTATGCCCAGACATTCCTTTTCTCTGCACACATTCTCCGCACCGCCGCCTCCTCTCCCCCGAGAAGCAGAGTCAACAGTTCCACATGATACACCGGAAATCCCTCCGGAAAATCAGCAAGACGCCCCTGGGGATGATAAAAGAAATCCAGCAGACGGTTTTCCATGATACTATGCTGTTCCCCCGTGATATCCCCGCCTGTAAAATCCACGGTCAGCACCACATGAAAGCCTTCTTTATAATACTTATAAAAAACGGCTGCCCCTTCGGTCTGCACTTCTAAATAGCGGTACCCCTGTTGTTCCATGAAAGGTCTGATTTCTATTTCCATTCCTTTTCCCCATTTCCCGATTGATACCGTTTATTATAGATACTCTGCCCTTAGAATGCAAATCTCCATCCCTTATTTTTTCTTAAATAAATCTAAACTTTTCATTGCCAAACAATATTGTCTCATTGCGCTGCAAGCTCATCCTGACCCGGCAGTTGAGAAGCTCCCCTCCCACATAAGTGCCGTTGGAGGAGTTTAAGTCCTCGATAAAGTAAACATCTTCCGTCTTGGTTATCTTTGCATGTCTCCTGCTTACAATACTGCTTTTGATAACACCGTCGCAGTTGCCATCGCTGCCGATGATATAAGGCGTATCTTCCACCCTTAAATCCGGGCAGGAACCTTCTCCCTCATATTTAAAAATTCCCTGGGGCATCTGGTTGATTTCCGATAACAGGACGGTAGGGCGGGATTCTCTTACTTCCTCCACTTCTTCCGGTTCAAAAACAAAGACATCCTCCTCCCTTTTCTTTTTTCCCGGCAGCCGGTCGGCAACCTCTTTCTTTTTATCCAAAAGCCACCTCTTAAGACCTGCCAGAACAGAGTTGTGTCCTTTTTTTTCTTTTAACCTTATACGGCAGGGCATTTCTTTTGCCTTATCCTCTTCACTCTCTGTTTTTTCCATTTCAGGCAAAGCCACAGCCGCCTCCTGGGGTAAAACGTTTTCTTCCTCCCTGAAGTTTCCTCCTGCCGAAAGCCTTAGAATCTCTTTCAGGGAATATCCCTCCTTTGCCGTTTCCTCAAAGAGCCGGTACCCCGCCTCCACTAAAATTGTATCTTTGTGATTTAGTTTCCGCAAAAGATACTGCATTAATTCATGAAACCCATTTCCTATCCCCTTGGGATTTCCGGGATAATAGCATAAACGAACCTTATTTGTATGGTTATCTATAAAAATACACTCCGGCGTCAGCAAAATGCCATTCGGTGACAGCAGCAGCCCTTCTAACTTTTCCGCTGCCGACGCTACTGCGCCACAAAGCTCACGAAATGTCTCATAGTCGATTTCCTTTGTATCCAATACCACATCCAATGCCTGTCTGCCTGTAATGTCATACCATAATATGTATTCCCCATTCTCATTGACAAAATCCGGCAATAGCAGCTCCTTCAGAGGATTTTGCAGCAACATTTCCCTTTCCCACGCCGTTTCTTCCTCTGCCTGCTTTATCACCATATGGCTGCCGCATAAGTTCCTCACATACCTAATTTCCATGTTCTAATAAATCCTCCACCCCTTCTTTTTGATAAAACAATTTCAGTACCTCCACCTTTTCCTCCGTCTCTATCTGCACCGCCGTCTCTCTGGTTTCTGTATATAATTCCATTCCGACACGCATGACAAACAAATAAAAAAATAGCAACACGGGAATATAGATAGAAGCCTCCACCGTAAAGCTCCCGTTCCATTCTCTTTTCTTCATATTAATAACAGTAGATACCCCGCCAGCAAAAAAGGGATAAAGGGTATCCGATGCCTCCGTCCTTTTCTTTTTACTATAATCAAAAACAGTCCCACAGCCTCCACCAGAACCAGTGCCGCGCAAAGCAGCTGTAAATTTTCGGCAAACCCCAGAAAAATGCCGCACACCAATACTAATACCCCGTCCCCGTAACCGATTTTTTCCCCTGTTACAAAGCCAAGCAGCAACAACACCGCACCTATGGCAGAGCCGAGCAGCATATCCGCCGCTGTTATCTGCCGAAAACAGCCAAAACAAAGCAGTCCGGCTATTGCAGCTCCCCCAAGAAGCCTCACGGAGACTTTTCTGTTCCTAACGTCCTGCCATGCCGCTAAACCTAAAATTCCCAACAGCATTACCTTTTGCACCATAGAGCTTATCTATTCCTTTCTCCTCCGTATTTTTCCATTTCACGCCTGCTTTCCCTCCGCCCCACATCTGCTGCGCCGGATTCTTCTCCTTAGGAACTGTTCAGCAGTTCCTTAGTTTCCCTCCGCTGCACATCTGCTACAGGGACTTCTTCCTCCTATCTCGGACAGCTTTATCATGGAAATTGTCCTCTTAATACCGCTGCATTGTAAGTCATAGTGATATCTATCCCCCTGGCTGGTAATGTACACCTTAGCCTGCCCCCTGTTTTTGTCTTTACACCTCTCACATTCATGGTATTTTCCGCCATTTTCATTCCGCTTGTCCCCCACGCTGTTCTTATTTACAGCGGTTACGCTCAAGCGGAGGTGACTGCATTCCCGCCTGCGGTGATAGACGGTTCCCGTCTCCGTGACATATACCCAGATTTCATCTTCTCCATTGCCCCTTTCTCCCTTCCGTCCGGTCCATTTTCTGCAACAGACACGTCGTTCTATCTTTATTCCCTGTCTGCCAAACAGACGCACCGGAATCTCTACTGAGAAGGCTGCCCGGATATCTATAAAATCCCCCTCCACTTTGGAAGCCAGCAGCGAAACTCCCGCCGCTCCGCCTGTCACATAGCGCGCAGTTTCCTCTCTGCCCGCCAGTTCTTTCATCACCGCCAGCTTCAATGCCGCCTTACCTGTACTTTTTCCATCACCTGCCGCATATGCTGACAAGGTCTGTCCGGCATCCACTATTGCCCGCTCCACCTGCAGCTCCACCTGTAGCACCCGAAAGAAAAAAAGAATACTGACGAAGAAACATGCCAGCATTGGCAATATCATCGCCGCCTCCACAGTAAAAGAACCCCTTAGGCAGGCGCACCGCGGTGTCCCCTTATGCCATTTTTTTCTCCAAACGGTAATCGGAAATCCAGGGAGAGATTTTCTACTGTATATTTTACCTGTTCTTTTTTTGAAATAGTGAGACACCGCGGTACACCTGCCTTTCTCCATTAATCCTTGTAACTGAAATGTTTTTCATTTTCAAAACAGAAACCCTTCGGCGCCCCTCTTTGAATCAGGGATAAATTGGAAAACAACGGGGCTGCCTGATATTGCATAGAACAGGAAAGCTCACAAATCATGTGGTCCATGCGCGCCTGCTCGTATCCCGGCTTTATCCGTAGGCTCTGTTCCATTACGTCCATCATCCGGTACGCTAATTTTTTTATTCCCATCAGATAAAGAAACAGTTTTAGATACTCTTCGTAGGTCAGTCCGTTTTCGCAGTTGAGCGCTTTCGCCTCATTTTCAATGGACGCCATAAGATTTTCTGTGTTTGTAGTCCACTGCTCCCTGCTCTTTACCAATGCAATTTTATCTCCCCGCAGCAAGGCACGGAGGTCCAGCAGGCTCTCCACATACGCCCACGCTGCCACAATGCCACACTGTATCACGGTAATCAGCTCCGGCTGAGCCACTGCCGCCGCTATCGCTTCCGCAACCGTTTTCGCCTGATTCATTTTTGCACTGTCCATTGTGATACAGATAATATTCGCTCCCTCCCGCAGCAGCATAAGGCGGTTTATCGTTCCCTCCAAATTAGACTTATCCGTGTCTTCTCCACACAAGAGGTATTCCAGCTCGTAGGAAAATGCCCCCTCTTCCTTCTGTTTCCGATAATTAGAAAAATAACTGTCCAGATATTCTCCCACCAATACACGCTCATACCAGCTCACCTTATCATCAACCTCCTGCGTTCCTTTTTTAAGGCTGCGCTTCTGCATACTGTCCCGCAAATCTACCTGCTTTGTGGAAATCTCAGACACATTTCCCACCGTCAGTTCTAAAATTAAATTCTCTTTTAATTTTAGAACTATTTCCAGCGGATTTTCCATATCTGTTCCTGCCTCTCCGCCTGTTGACGTTCCTGCCTCTCCGCCTGTTGGTACTCCTGCCTCTCCGCCTGTTGACGTTCCTACCTCTCCGTCTGTTGGTGCTCCTGTCTCCCCGCCACTATCCCCAGAAGACGCAGCAGCCTCCTCCTGTGCTTTTTTCGCCTCCTCAATGGCACGGTCCGCCCCCTCCACACTGTAGCCGCTGGTATCTTTCTGCTCCACTTCCTCGCCCTCTCGATACTTTTCGTAAAGCTTCTCAATGGTTTCCTGTGCAAGATTATGTTCCATGTAAGCGGCAACGCACTGCAAAAATACAGCTCCCTTCCCGTCAGACGCCAGCTGATATTCCATCATCTGTGCACTCTGCACGGATAACCCATACATACTGACGCCGGAACGCTGTGCCACATCAAGATTTTCTGAAATTCTCTGACATAAGACACTGTTTAGCTTTTCCTCGGAAAAATTCTCTGTTCCATAGGCGCCGTCTAAAAACAACAGCCGATAGTCCTCCCACAGAGGGCTTTGATACTCTGCGCAGAGCGAAGTAATTCCCACTTCAGAAACCAGCTCGGCACAGGTATTTAAACCCTGCACCCTCGCACCCTCCAACAGGGCAAACAAAAACGAAGCTATCAGCAGCAGGGATAATGCCGCAAATACCGTTATACTCCCTTTGCACTTCATCAGAGCGTTTTCCATTCTTTTCCGATTTTTGTGAAAATATCCCCTATCAGGGTGGACATCTTCCCCTTAAAAATGGCAATCAGCCCAATCAGAACCACAATAATTAAAATGATTTCCACCACGCCAATTCCATTCTCTTCCTTTAAAAACTCTTTGATTCCTCTCATAATTTCCTCCATTCTGCCACTTCTTTCTTTATGGCCATGTAAATTTATACCTGAAATGCCAGTATTGCCGGAACTAACAGAAGCACCATAATCATCACAAGCATTATCATCATAGGGAACAGCAGCTTTGTCCCTGCTTCCTCCCCATACTTTCTGGCAATGCTTTTTCGCTCCTCAAAGGCGTCGTCCACTTCACTCTCCAGCAAATCCAGCAGCCCTCTGTTTCCCTTTCGCAAATTCTGCGAAAGGGTATTTCCTAATTTCCGGTAGCGTGCCACCCCGCATCGCTCTCCAAATCTCTCATATGCCCTTCCTTCCCCGATTCCCCCTTCCACTTCATGGCAAGTATAAAGCATTTCTTCACAGGAAATCCGTTCTAAAACAGAATGGTTTTTCCGCTTTATTTCGTATTCCGATGCAATTTTCTTCCATGCGCCGAATAAGGTCATGCCCGCTCCCATCAGAAGCGCCAACTTACTCACCATATCCGGATACTCTATCAGAAGCTGTTCCTCTCTCTTTTTCTTCGCTTCCTGCCTCTTTGATACCCCAATCAGGGGGATTGCCGCAGCAATAGCAAACCCCAGCGCCAGAATTTTTTCCGGCAGATGTTCCTTTTTTTCGCTCCACTGCAGCGTTTTCCCGCCTATATTTTGCGGCAGCGCCAGCTTTTTCTCCCCCGGCCGTGCCACCTGCGCTGTCAGATAGTCACTTATTTCTTTTAATAATTGTTCTCTTTCACTGAGTACCGGCGGCTTTACCAGAAACAGAAATTCATAGCAGCAGCCCGACATCCCACAGGTTAATTCTACGGCTGCCTGCACCAGAATCCCCTCTTCCGGCAATTCCTCCCCGATAATTTCCCCGTTATAATCAACGATCTCCGCCTTGTCAAATTCCCATTCTGCCTCCACAAGCTCCCCCTGGTAAGCCTCCCGTACCACCACCTTTTTCTGCACCTCGCTAAAGGATTTGTTTTCCCCTAAAAACTCTGCCTCAATCTCTGCTTTCGCCTGCTCTAGCAGCTTTCTTTCTTCCGCCACAGTAAGCACCTGCTCCGGCACCGTCACAGTGTAATCATATTTGTCCAGCAAATCCCCTGCGTCTAACTGCAAGTTTTCCTCGTAAGCTCCTTCCCCCGCCCCATTGCGGGGAAGCGTCCCTTCTTCCTGCAATGTCCCTCCCGCTTCTTCTGCCGCTCCTGCCATAAGTCCCAGTACCGCCATGGCGGAAAGCACCAGTAGCATTTTTACCTGATTCTCCGGCAGTTTTTTCCTCCCCAAAAGCCATAGGAGCACTGCTACTGCAAATACAAACCCACATAAAACCATGCCTTGCCCTCCCTAAATACAAATATCCAAAATCCTGTCCGATAATTTTAATGCGACGGCGTAAACTCCCAATGCAGCCGTCATCACAAGAACTCCAAAAGGATTCCCATAGAGCGCCTGTAAAAATTCTCTGGATGTCAGATTCATGTATGCCAGAATAAACAGTGGCATCACATTCATAATGCGCCCTTCTAACTTTTTTCCCGCAAGCACTGTGGCAATTTCCTGCTCTACCTCCATTTTTCCTTTGATACGGGAAATGGCAGTTCGGATTATCTTGGCAAAATTCCCTCCGCTGCGCTTTGCAAAAGCAAAGACCTCCGCAAAGCTTTCCACATCCTCGCAGCCGCTGCGGGCAGCAAAGGCAAGAAGCGGTTTTTCTATCGGTTCATTCATTTCAATCCGGGCATTCATCTCATGCCACTCCTTTGACATCAAAGCCCCTCTGCCATATAGCCTGCACAGCTCTGCCTCTGCCTCCCTCCAGGCATTTTCCACGGAATATCCTGCCAAAAGCGCTGCCGACACCGCCTGCATCCCATCCTTAAACTGATTTAACAATTCTCTCTGCCGCTCCTTTTTCCGGCTTTCGATATAGCGTTTCCGCCAGAATATCCCCACGGGGACAACCAGTGCCATCCCATACCAGGACCGGTAAAACAGCCAGGAAAGCGCCGCCGTTATGCCAAGGCTCGCCCCCATCCATTTCAAATTATCCCGCATATCACAGCGGTATCTCCGGTAATCCATTTTCTCCCCTTATTTTTCCTCTCCGCCTAAAGCTTCTTCTCCACGATTCCCGCCCTCGCCAGCTTCTCTCGGGCAATCAGCTCTCCCGTCCGCACCAGTTTTCCACAAACTTCTCTGCCACCCTCCCCCTCTTCCACAAAGCGGAACAGTTCATGCAGTTTAATCTCCCCATGCTCCATTCCCGCTATCTCTGCTATGTGAAGCACCTTCCGGCTTTTATCCCGCAGACGCCCCAAATGCACCAAAATATCAATCCCCGAAGCTATCTGGCTGCGGATTGCCGAAAGGGGCAGTTCCATCCCCATAAGTACCATGGTCTCCATGCGGCTCAGCATATCCCTGCAGGAATTGGCATGTCCTGTAGACAAGCTGCCGTCATGCCCGGTATTCATTGCCTGCAGCATATCTAACGCCTCCGCCCCCCGGCATTCCCCCACTATGATACGTTCCGGCCGCATACGCAGCGCCGTCCGTATCAAATCGCGGATGGTAATGGGCTCCACCCCCTCCGTATTGGCATTCCTCGTCTCAAGGCGCACCAGATTCGGCTTATCCACCAGCTGTAACTCCGCAGAATCCTCAATGGTAATAATTCTCTCTTCTCTGGGGATATATTGGGACAACGCATTCAAAAAGGTTGTTTTCCCGGAACCCGTCCCGCCGGAAACAAAGATATTATATCCTGATTCAACTAATAATCTCAAGAAACCGGCCGCCTCTTCCGACACCGAGCCCATCCGAATCAGGTTCTCCATCAAAATGGGCTTTTCCGGAAATTTGCGGATAGAGATGGCGGAACCGTCGATGGAAACCGGCTCTAACACAATATTGACCCTGGAACCGTCCGGCAGCCTGGTATCCACGATGGGGGATGCCTCATTTACCATGCGGTTATTGTTCCCCGCCATCTGCTGTATCACATCGTTGAGCTTCTCCTTTGATGAGAAACGGCTTTTGGATTCCATCAGCCGTCCCTCCTTTTCATAAAAAATATGCTCTGCCCCATTTACCATAATTTCCGTCACCGCCGGATCCTCTAACAGCTCCTGAATAGCATCAAATTTCCGCATGGAATAAAATAATGCTTTTTCCAAAAGCTCCCTCTCTTTCAGTGTCAACGCATGAATGTGGGAGTAATCTTCCACGTATTTCTCGATTAACAGGCAGATTTCTTCATCTGATAATTCTCTGGTCAAATCCACCTCCGCTAACACCCGCTCCTTTAACTCCTTGAATTCCCTTTCACTCACCCCCATAGCCGTCCCCCAACAAAAAATTTCTCACATAGTCCCCAAATTCACTCCACAAAAGCTGCTCTAACACATTTCCGCCGCCCCGGATCCCTTTTGCCGAAAAGGGAAGTTCCACCAACTGTAAACGCTCCCGCAGCCTTGTCTTTTCCGCCTTCTCCAGATATCGGAAAAATTCTTCCGTCTGTCCCTCGTAAAAATATCCTTTTTTCACCGGACAATAGCAGCTGCTGCAACTATCCAGCAACAGTGCCAGAGACTGTACCCCCATGCCAAAATCAATGACCGCAGTTTCAAACTCCGTCTCGTTCCGCACAAAATCCAGCAAAGCCGAAAAATCCCTCTCCGTAAACTCCCCCAGCTGCTCCGGATTGAAAAAGGGCAGAATATAAGAAAAATGCTCCGTTTCATACACACTCCTCAAAAAAGTCTCCCTGGTAAGAGTTCCCTTCCTCAAACGCAGAACCACGTCCCCCATGTCACAGTCCCCGGAAAATTCAAAGCTCTGCTGCAAACCGGAAAACTTCATAAGATTCAGATACAATATTTTCCTCTTTTCTGCCAAAATCCCGGCAAGCAGTAAAGAAAACGACACCTGCATCTCATGCCTGACCGGAGAACAAACGCCAATTATCTCTAACTTCCATGACATCCCCGCCACGGGATTTCCCCTGTTTCCTGCAGCTAAAACCTGCACCTCATGCCAGATGGTTTCCACCGGCTGATACTTAAATGTCTCCGCCCTCGTGCTGTATGGCCCCACCGGATCATCCGAAGCCTCCGCTGCATATTCCAAAGACTGTTCCGCTACATACTCCGGAAGCTGTTCCGCCAGCTTTAAAACAGGAGTTTTCCCCTGATACAGTTCTCTTTCTAACGGAGCGCAGTCCTCCCCGAGGATGATGACATCATAGTCCTCTTTTTTGGCATAGGCCAAAAGCAACTCCGGCTCCGAAAAAGAACACACCGTCACCTCCTTCGCCTTATGCTCCATCAGATATGCGACAAACCTGCTACGGTACACCTCGTCCGTATCGCAGAATGCCACCGTCAATTTACGCAATCCCACACCCCCAGACTATTACAAAATACCCAATCAAAATCGCTGTTGAAAAATGAATGACCGTTATTGTTCCGAATTGATATCCTGTGGTTCTGACCCGGTAAACCAGCTTGATAAGCCCTATGGCTGCTCCTGCCGCAAATGCAGCTAACATCACGTAAAGCAGCTGTTTGGTTGTCAAAAATCCACCCGCAACGGAAAATAACTTGATATCGCCTGCGCCAACTGCGCGCATTTGAAATAAAAGAAATAATAAGATAACCGGTATAGAAATGTTCACCAGAAAATGAACCACCCCTGCACTCCCTTCCCCCAGCAGTCGGAATGCAAGTCCCCAAAATAAGCCGGAAACAATCAGCCGGTTACTGATTTTTTCGTTTCCGAAGTCCATCACCACCGCCATCGTCAAATGGCTCAGCAATGTAAGCTGTATGATTTCCCCAATTCATCACCTCTTTTGTCTGTTTGTAAATCGCATTATAGCAACCCGTTTTTTCTTTGTCCAGAGTTTTTTGAAAAATTAACTATTTTCGTAAATTTTTCACAAAAATTGTGCGAACAAAATTCCGTAAAGTGCCGCAAAGCCGCCTAGACCAAGACTTCCCACTGTCAAAAGACTGATTGGATTTAGGCCCACCGCCACTGCGATTCCCTGTGCTGCAAGAAAATCATTGGTAAAAATAATGCAGATTGCCCCTAACACTGTCCGCACTAAAAAGTTCCATACCACCTGGGACTTTTGCTTAAAAAGTACGATTCCCAGCACCAAAACCAGCATTCCCGCCATAATTCCAAAAGCCGTTATTTTATCCATCTTTATCCGCCTGTCTTTTTTCCTTGTTAATTTATTCCGATTTACCATTTTTATGACAAATAACCTGTATAGAATTGGAATTTTTTGCTTATACTGATACTAACTATTTTAATTATGAACGGAGGAATGATATGCTGCATGTTTTTCAACCAGAACAGACGAACGATAAACATTACACTTTGCTCAGGAACGACCTCCACCAGACGGCGAGAGATTTACAGGACGCCTATAACAATCTTGGAAATGCCACTGACCCTGATTTGATTGACTGTTATATTTACGAACTTAATTCCGTACAAATGCGCTATAAATTTCTGCTGGCAAGCATCAAAAAAATAGAGGATTCTTATACTAAGAATCCTCTGGATGTATCATAATTCTCATAAGTCTCTACCAAATCGTCCCTCCCATAAGTATATCCGGCATACACCTGCTGGGTATTACTCATGAGGGGCGCTGACTTATCCTGCTTCATTGTCTCGGAAAATGCGGTGTACAATTTTTTCATCAGGCGCTCCGACAGAAGCAATTCCTCTATGTCCCTCTTATACACCGCTTTTGCAAGGTTATCCCTGCAAAATACATAAATCCGGTAAAGCTCTGAAGCAAGGTCATAGGAAAAATTCAAAGCAGAAATCAGCTCATCAATGGTGCGCTGTGCATGGCGTACCGCCTCCTTATAGCTGTCCCACTGCTCCTTGTCATACGCCTCCTTTGCCTCCGTAAGATAGGCAAATAAGATATCGTACATTACAATCACCAGACCGCCCTTGTTGCTCTGGCTTATCCTTCTGGTAAATTCCTGTATCTGTTCTTTCTTCAAGGCAGAACCATCCTTCCTTTATGGCAATTTTAATTCACCTTACTGTAAAATCTGCAATACCTGCTGCGGCATATCATTTGCCTGAGTCAATACAGAAATTGCCGCCTGATTGAGCACATTTAAGTGTGTATAATTTGTCATTTCCTCTGCCATATCCGCATCACTAATTCTTGACATTGCCCCTGTCATATTTTCCTCAAAGGCATCTAAACTATCCACGCTGTACTCCAGCCGGTTCTCATAAGCTCCCAGCTTTGAGCGCACATCACTCACCTTGGCGATGGCATCGTCTAACTGTCCCAGCGCTTTGGAAGCTCCGTTCGTAGTAGTAACCGTAATGTCATCAATGTAAAGGCTCTCACAGGAAACCTCCTGAATCCGGACATCCATATTCTGATCCATATTAGAGCCGATATGCAGCGTCATGGTTCCAATATCCGTCACATCAAAATCAATGGTTCCGGTATAACCCGCCTCCGCCAGAAAGGTTAAGGAAAATCCTCCCAAATCGGAAACCGTAATTTTATTTCCGTTATAGCTGACCGTTGCCGTATCGGTAAACCCGACTTTCGGATCCGGAAAAGTAACCTCTGCCTCTGTTCCTGTCGGTCCCACAACAACCGGATTTCCGTTCTCATCCATTACCGGATTGCCCGCTGTATCCGTCTTTGCCGTACCATATACATAAGAATTGCCGCTCTGAACCCAGGCATTGCCATTCGCCGCCGCAATTCCCAGAGCTGTTGCCAAATCCGCATTATTGGTAGAAAGCTTCAACTGACTTGCTTTTCCATATGCATTCGCTGTAAAGGTGAGTCCGCCGCTGGTTGCATCTCTCTCCACTGTCACCTCTCCGGTTTCTGCAGCGGTCCTAATTTTCTCATACACCTCCGCTAAGGTATCTGTCTCTGAAATCTCCACCTTTGAACCGTTAATTTCAAGCGTTCCCGACTGTCCAATCTGCGTCGTAGTATTATTAAAATCCCCTGTTGCCGTCACGGAATCCGGTCGAGTTGCCGCTGCTGTAATCTCTAACTGGTACTGCCCTGCCTCCACATGATCAGAAATATCGATTCGTGTAGCGTGCTGGGTATAGACTCTGGTGTCGAGAGAACCGTCTAACAGAGTCTTACTGTTATATTCGGTGTCCCGGGAAATCCGGTCAATTTCTTCTTTCAGAGAAGTAATCTCTTTTTGAATCGCCTCCCGATCCGCCGGGGTCATGGTGGCATCACTGGCACCCTGCACGCAAAGTTCACGCATACGCTGTAAAATGCTGGTGGTTTCACTCAATGCACCGTCCGCAATCCGAATCACGGAAATACCGTCGGAGGCGTTCTGGGATGCACGGTCTAAGCCGTCAATCTGTGCCTGCATTTTACTGGAAATAGCCATGCCTGCCGGATTGTCCTTGGAATGATTGATTTTCAAACCGGAGGAAAGCCTCTCCATCGCTGAACTGAGATTATCCTCAATCCCAAGTAAGTGTTTATTGGCAATCGCCGCTGACACATTATAATTAATTCTCATACTGCCGTTCTCCTTTTATCTATCGTTGCTTGCGCATCCCTGCAGTTTTATCGACGTTCCCTGTCCTAATCTCTGTTCTATATATCGGACTTCTTTTCCTTTCACTAAAGGGTAATTTTGAAAAATGTACCAGGAAGGATTTGCATTTTTATAGAATTCATATTATAATTAGCACATTGTGGGCATACTTTTGGTACAAGCCCGACTACACCAAATAAGGAGGATACAAAAATGGCACAGGTAACAAAATCAACCATGATTGGTGAATTACTTCAGATTGACCAGAATATCGCACCAATTCTTTTAAATATCGGCATGCACTGTCTTGGATGCCCATCTTCCCAGATGGAGACAATCGAAGAGGCAGCTATGGTTCACGGCATTGATCCAGACGCTCTGGTAAATGAAATCAACGATTTCCTTGTCAAAGACCTTGCATAATCTTTCCGTAACATGAGAGACTGTTCCGAAAAACAGTCTCTTTTTTTTGCGCAAAAAAGGAGACTGCCTTAACAATCTCCTTTTATCCCCTATAATTCCGCTAAAGTCTGTAGCGCATCCCCTTTTAAAACCACTTTAAAATGCTCTTTGAAGAATGCTCCTGCTGCCGGCGTGTAGGTCTGCTGGTAAGCATATTCGGAAAGCATATTGCACACCTTGTTAAACGCTTCCGGTGACTGGCTGCTCTTGCTCACCAGAAGATAATAGCTCCGGTTCTGTTCGTTCCGGTACAAATCATTGGTTCCGGTATAATATCCCTTCAGCACACGGGCAAGACGGGTAATCTCTGATAAATTCTGAAAAACAAAAAGCTTCGTAATGTCTACAAGTACATTTACCGGCATTTCCTCTTTTTGATTGTTTCCGCCTCTTAAGGAACGGACTTCCTGTTCTTCCTCTTTATCGTCTGCCGCCTCTAATTCCGCCTGCCGCCGGAACAGTCCTAAAATATCGTCTGCCCCCTCGGATAAAGGTGGAAAACCGCCTGCCATCGCATCCTCGTACATATCCTCCGCATCCGGCTCCGAAAATTTTGAAAAACGTGTATCAAGCTCCTCCGGATATTCTACTTTTGTAATCACCAGGATAATGGTATCTGCTGACAGGGGAATAGCCTCTATCATAAGGGGGATATCATCCGCCTCAAAACCAAACTCATAAGCAGCCTGCTGCATCATATCGCGAAACAGCAGCTTCGCCTTTTCCGTACCGTAGGCAAGCTCACTGAGCTTAATCTGGCGCTCTGCTAAATCCTCTCTCGTCAAAGTACAACGAATCTGGTTATCATTTACTTTTTCTATCTTCATACATTCACTTCCTTCATCCGGAAAACCTTGTAAACTGTACATCTATTATAATCAAATGCCTGTGTGATGTAAAGTATACCATTGATTAAAACTTTCTAAACCATGTTTTCCGTTAAAATTTCCTTGCATTTTTGTGAAAAATATACAAACTTTACAAAAATCGTTGCATTTTAAAGCCATCCATGTTATAAAATATGCGTGAGATGCGAAACTGACACGCCCCGAAAGGAGCGGTATCGCATAGAAGAAAAAATTTTGTTCGGCAAATACCGTATTATCACGGTTCTTGGTACCGGCAGCAGCAGTACCGTCTATCTTGCCAGACATCTGAAACTGAAGGTTTACCGCGCCATCAAGTGTATCCCCAAAAGCACGGCGCTCTGCAATAATGCAGCTGATAAATCTTCTGTCTTTTCCGGAGGCAGCCTTCTTGCAGAGGCAGACCTTCTGAAAACTCTTAATCACCCGGGTATCCCCCTTATATATGATATCGACGAAGACAAGGACTTTATTTATATGGTCGAAGAATTTATCCAGGGTGACTCATTGGAGGATTTTATACTCCATCAGGAAAACATATCACAGGAACTGATTATTGAATATGGCATTCAGCTTTGTGGCATTCTCGATTATCTGCATCATCTGGCTCCATACCCTATCCTGTATCAGGATTTAAAACCGGAGCACATTATATTATGTGGAAATCAGATAAAATTAGTCGATTTTGGCATTGCTTCATTTATTACCGGTTCCGGAAAAATTATCCAAAATTACGGAACAGAGGGGTTTGCGGCGCCGGAGGCGTGCTTAGGACATGCAGTGGACACCTCTTCGGATATCTACAGCCTTGGAAAAGTGCTTCTGCTTATGGCAGACGCCTCGGACATCCCCTGTTCCACAGAACTGTTTCACGTCATAAAAAAAGCCTGTGCCGTTTCGGAAACGGAGCGGTATCAGACAGCCGCAGATTTAAAACATGCGCTTCTTGAAGCGGGAAAATTTCTTTCCGCCCGGAGAAACGCCACAGATACGGCGTGCCAGTCTACTTCACATCTCATTACGAAAATAGCCGTTCTCGGGAGCAGACCCGGAGCAGGCGCAACACATTTTGCAGTATCACTTGTCAGCATTCTAAACCGAAGAAAGAAAAGAAGCGTCTACCTGTCTGTGGACCGTTCGGACAGCCTTGCCGCCATGGCGGAGGGCAGCCTTTTCTGGAAAGAGCAGGAGGGTATTTTCCACTACAAGGATTTTGCCGGGATTCCTTCTTATGGGGACGGCATCGAAAATCCATTGCCAAAAGGCGCTATCCTTGTGCGGGATTACGGGACCTGCACGGAAGAATTTTTGCTACAGGAGGACAATGAGCTTATATTTCTTGTCATGAGCGGCAGCCTCTGGGACATTCCCACTGCCCTCACCCTTGCGAAAAAACTTGCTTTAAAGGAAAAGCTGATTTTTATCTGTAATTATGATAACAAAAAGGCTGCAAAAAAATACGCCAGACTGTTAAAAACTCGTGTCTACTGCTTTCCTTTTGACCGTAATCCATTTCATGCGGGCGGAAGAAAAGAACGGCTTATTCTGCAAATCATACAAAGAGAGGAGGTGCATCTTCATTTTCGGCATTGGTGGAAACGGGACAAAACCGCATCTGACTATCGGCATTATGGGCTGTTGCCCCGGTGCCGGCGTCACCCATTTAGCCATCGCACTGGCAAATTTATGCGGCTCTAAGCTAGGCGCAAAAACTGCCTGTATCGAATTTCACGGAAGAGATGAGCTTCGTTTTCTTATGACGGAAGACAAGCTTCCTTTCCGGCAGGCAGAAAACAACTGCCGCTCTTATTTCCGCATTTATGATGTTGACTATTATCCCAATACCTCCGCTAAGGAGCTTCCCTGCCTTTTCAATCAGGGCTACCGTTATCTTATCTTAGACCTTGGCAGCACAGGGGAAGCCGACCTTTCGGAACTGCTCCGGTGTGACAGAAAAATTGTCATTGGGAATCCTGCACCCTGGAAAATGGACAAATTCCGGAAAACCTTAACCCAGATTACACAAAAAACAGCTTCAGGAGACGGGTTTTTGTATCTTATGGAAATGGGAAAGCCTAAGACACTGCGCGAGCTTTCCGGAAAATATCACATAATCCTCCGCAGTGTCCCGTTCATCCAAAATCCATTCCGGATAGAGAAAGAAATTTTTTCTATCCTGCAGGAGTTGTTAGAATGACCTCCTGCAGCTTACTGTTTTCTCTGCTACAGGGGATTAGCAGACTGCCACCCGCCAGAATATATCACGCTGTAACTGACGGATTCCTTTTGGTAAGTAAACGATACGGGGGATAAAGCATTGCAAAATGAACATTTAGAGAAACTTTATTTGGAACTGAGTTCTTTCGAGGACCGGGGAATTACCATCTGGTTCGAAGGCTCTAAAAGCAACCCGGAGCATGTTGCAAAAGAGCTTTGTATCCATGAGGAAAACACTTATATGAGAGATTATGTTTTTGATGAGGGGGTGTTGCGGGAAATTCATTTTGATAAAATCAGGAAAAATAACAAATAATAGGTAAACTTACTACAACAAATCAGCAGGGCGGAGTACCTCAATGCCCGCCTTATAACAGTGAAGAACGTTCACAAAATTTGAAAAAAGAGAGAATCTATGGGAGCCGCCAAGTCCCTCCGGGATTTTGGCGTTCCCTATAGAGAAATTTCAAAAAAATTAAGATTTCAAACACCTTTGAATTTATATATTCTTATGCTACAATATGGTGGTACAAAATATTACACAATATCCACTATTTTGACATCCTTATATAAATTGCCTGCCATGACAGGCAACAGAAAGGATTTTCATAAGAAGAAAGGAATTTCATAATGAAGAAAAAAATTGTCCCGTTTTTAGCCGCAGGCGCCCTCATTATCGTGGTGCTCCTGTTCATGGTTTTAAGCAGTCTCATCGAAAAGTATACTCCTTCTAAGGAGCGGCAGGATTTGTCCGAGTATTACCGGCTTTCCGGCGGCGAAGAGGTTGCCGTCATTTTAAACCGTGAAATCACTGACTCTAAGGGACGTATGATAAATGGTGTGGTTTATTTAGATTACCAGCTGGTACACGATTCCATTAACAGCCGTTTCTACTGGGATGCTAATGAAAACAAACTACTCTACACCACACCCACCGATTTAATTACCGTTAATGCCGAGAGTGACAGTTACACCGTCACCAAGGATACAAAATCCTTAGGACACACCATTGTAAAGGCAGACGCCTCCACCGCTTATATTGCTGTGGATTTTCTTGCACTGTATTCCGATTTTTCCTATGTGACATTGGAAGAGCCAAACCGTATCCTTCTCACCAATGAATGGGGCGAATACGAAACCGCCGCCCTCAAAAAGAATACGGAAATCCGCTACCAGGGCGGTATCAAAAGCCCTATTCTTGCAGACCTGGAAAAAGGTACGGAAGTGACTGTATTAGAGCCGGACGAAACCTGGACAAAGGTTTACACCACAGACGGTATCATGGGCTATGTAAAATCCAAAACATTGGAAAATACTGAGACACGGATGGAAGACAGCAACTATGTACCGGAAGAATTTACTCATATCCGCAAGGATTTTAAAATCAATATGGCATGGCACCAGGTAACAAATGCAGACGCCAATTCCACGGTGGCTTCTGTCCTGCAGAACACTAAAGGTATCAATGTCATTTCACCCACCTGGTTTTATCTGAACGATAACAACGGAAACATTGCCAACCTTGCCAGCAGCAGTTATGTGGAGTACTGCCACCAGAACGGCATTGAAGTGTGGGCATTAGTCAGCAACTTAGAAAACAAAGATGTGGATTCCACCCAGGTGTTGACCTATACCTCCCGGCGTGAAAACCTCATCAACAACCTGATTTCCGCTGCTATTCAGTACAATTTAGACGGTATCAATGTGGATTTTGAGTCCTTAAGCAGCGACGCGGGCGACGGATATATCCAGTTTATCCGGGAGCTTTCTTTAAAATGTGCCAATAATGGCATTGTCCTGTCGGTAGACAACTACGTGCCAACCGAATTTACCGCTTTTTATAACCGGGCGGAGCAGGCATTGTTTGCCGATTATGTAGTAATTATGGCATATGATGAGCATTACTCTGGCTCCGAAGAGGCAGGTTCGGTGGCTTCTATTGGTTTTGTAAAAGAAGGTGTTGCCAATACCTTAAAGGAAGTACCTGCCGGGCAGATTATTCTGGGTATGCCTTTCTATACCCGTGTCTGGATGGAGACGCCCATAGGTTCCGAGGATACATCCGCCGGTGATACAGAAAATACAACCGGAGAAAACAACGAAGCCGAAGGCGGCAGCGCTGATAGCTACACCTTATTTGAACTCAGCACCTACGCCACCAATATGGCAGAAATACAGAACCTTATCAGCGCCAACGGCGTAACCCCCGTCTGGTCCGATGAGGCGGGACAATACTATGTACAGTACGAAAACAACGGCGTAACCTATAAAATCTGGGTGGAAGATGCCCTGTCACTGGAAGAAAAATTAAAGGTAATGCAGTCAAACAATCTGGCAGGAGGTTCCTTCTGGAAATTAGGTTTAGAATTGCCATCTGTCTGGGACACTATCATCAAATACATCAACTGATTTTCCGGGCAGTCCTAACGGCTTGTTCTGCTGACAATCAAACAAGACACCCGTATTGGTACACTCCAATCATCAAGGGATAAACATACCGGTACATGCGAGGAATATTTTCATAATTCCCGAGATTTGCGAATAATTTATTATAAACAAATCTCCGGGAATTTTTTATGAAAAAAAAGATAGAACTCATCATGGCAGTCTGCTTTATTGCCGCCGCCTTCCTTTTAGCGAACCGCGGCACCATCCTTGTGCAGAGCGATGAAGCAAAAGAAAAAAAGACCTGTATTGTCATCGATGCAGGCCACGGCGGCAGCGACCCCGGCAAAGTCGGTATCAACAACGCCTTAGAAAAGGATATCAACCTCGCTCTTGCCTTGAAATTAAAAGAAGTTCTGGAAAAAGAAGATTTAGAGATTATTTTGACAAGAGAAAGTGACAGCGGGCTTTACTCTGAGAGCAGCACCAACAAAAAAGCAGAGGATATGCAGAAACGCTGTCAGATTATTACCGATGCCAATCCCCTCTTTACCGTCAGCCTCCACCAAAACAGCTATCCTTCCCCTGAAATAAAGGGCGCTCAGGTTTTCTACTACGGGCAGTCAACAGGCGGCAAGGAATTGGCAGATATTCTACAGACCAGCCTCATCGCAAATGTTGACCCGGAAAACAAGCGGGTGGCAAAAGCAAATGAGAGCTATTATCTGCTCAAAAAAACACCCACACCTACCGTCATTGTAGAATGTGGGTTTTTAAGCAATCCCCAAGAAGCCGAACTTTTGCTGTCCTCCGATTATCAGGATAAGCTGGTGAATGCCATCTATTTGGGTATTATGGAATATTTAGAAAAACAATAAGTTTTTACAGCGTTCCCTTTATATGTTTAATGAAACGCTCCGCAATATGATACAGTCTGGAAGTCTGCACTTTGTAGCTCTCGCTGTCCTTATCCTCCGTGGTTTCAGAGTCGGCTTCCACACCATACATTCCCATGGAAAAATGGTTCAGGTCTAAATCATCAATATAGGCACAATGGATATCGGAAACAAGCCCTCCCTCTTCGGAAAGTTCCTCCCTCAATGCACCAAGCTCCTGATCAAATAACTCTTTCGTCTCACCGCTGTCCGTGGCTATCAGTCCACTAATCCCCTTTTCCTTTGCCTGGAAGGTGGCTGCAATCTTACCCCGTAACTCACTTTCCATCATAATATCGACGATACCCTTTTTATCCACACCCCGGACAATTTTCACGGAAACGTTCATCATCTCATCATTGACTAAAACGGGAACGCAATACTGCTCCTCCTTTGCCAAAAGGCTGCTGACGGAAAGCTGCGCGGAGAGCAGACGCATTTCCCGCACATCAAGGCTGGTAACATTTTCACTGTTAATCATGGTTTTCATGACATTTTCTGCCAGCTCCCCTAATTTCTCCTGAGCAACTGCCATATCCGCAGGCTCGGAAACCGCCTCTCCGAACTCTTCTAACAGCTCTTCCTTGATTTCCTCTAAATCCTCCATGCCCGGCTTTTCCTCCGGAGATTTCACTCCGCTTCCGAAAATCTTGCGGAACATCTGGTTGCGGTCCTTTATCATGCTTTCCATTGCCAGCACATTCGCCATGGTATTGGGAATATCGTACTTCTGCAATACCTGATAAATATCCTCAGTCACATTGGCAACCTGCTCTAACTGCGCTAACTGCTCCTTCGCATATGCCAGTTCCGTTCTGCCTTCGTCCGTCTCAGTCCGGGCTAAAGCAGCCTTTAGCTGCTCCGGGGTCATGTTTTCCCATTCCGGTGTCTGCTGCATCATCACCCGCAATTTCTCCGGGGTCATATTATCTAAGACATCTTTCAGACAGTTATTCTGGTAAGAGGTCTCTGCCTGATATGCCGCCTCCACCTGGTCTGTAATGGAATTTTCCGTGGTTTTCTCCACTCCTGCAAAATCATTATCCATCGTATATTCCATTTTGCCGCTGCGCTTCTCCGAACGGACAGCAGTCAAAAGGTTTTTCATGGTAAGCTCCGCTCCCTGGTTTACCAGAGCGCCGATAGCCGCCCCATCGGTGTTTTCCACCTGTTTTATCAAGCGGTAAATTCCAATATACGAACTTCGTTCTTCCTCGCTGATGGCATGGTTCTGCTCTAATTTCCAGAGATATTCGCTGTATTTACGGGTTTCCTCACCGCTGATACTGTCACCCTTGATTTCCTCCGCTATGCGGTTTACCTCTGCGAAATCCATCTGCAACGGATTGATGCCCTGCTTTATCATTTCCATGACAACAGAGGGCGTCATATTTTTAAAGGTTCTCTGTACTTCCTCGTCAGCAGCCTTCATTTCCATTATGGAAGCTTCCGTTATCTCTAAACCGTTATACCCCAGCATACGCACGGCCCGGCAGTTCTCCTCGGAATTTTCCATTCCCATGTCCTCTAAAATATCCTCTACATTGCGGAAAGCTTTCTGAATGGAATCCCCTAAGTCAGCACGGGGCGCTGTCATTAACGTCTCATAACGCTCACCTGCCTTCTCAAAGGTATCCCGAAGCGCTGTTCCTGCTTCATGGACACCTTTAATAGTAGAAATGTCCGCCTCTTTCATTCCAAGGACGTATGCCGGAACATATTTGATTTCTTCCACCTGTCCGGTGATTTCTTTATACAGGGCAATATTTTCCTCGGAAGCCTCTATATTTTCCGCCGCAAACAAATGCCGGTAATAAGAGTTTTCCATTTCCTTCAGCTGCGTCACCAAAGTCTCCAAAGGCTCCGTATCAATGGAAATCCCCTGCTTTAACAGTGAATAATTTGCCTGCGCTGTCATCACAAGACGTAGCTCTTCTAACTGACGTTTTGCTATAATCAAGTTTAAGCCGCTCCGGGTATATTCCTGGGTATTTCCTGTACCTGTGACTGCCGCATTTTCTCCTGTCTGCGAAGTGGCTGTTGCTCCCGTTGCTGCATTCTGCCCTGCCGTCTGACTTATCTCTGTTGTTCCTTCCTGTCCTGCCGGCTGACCGGCTGTTACGCCCGTCTGGTCTGCTGCCTGTCCGTCTGACGTAAGTGCTGCTCCTGCCATACTCTGTCCGGATGACTGACCGCCGCTTACTCCTGCCATGCGGTTTGCCGCCTGTTGCAAGCTCTCTAGCGTAAGCTCCATGCCATGCTCCACCACATAGGCAACATCTTCGTCCGTGGCAGACTGAACGATATCCATAGCGCGCTGCGCCCGTTCCGCCAGTGTATAACCGTCTAACACCATAGCGTCTTTCGGCCGTCCGCCCTCTTCCACAGCGACAGCAGCCCGCTCTACCATTTCCTCCTGTGAAACCGGAAATTCCATTCCTTTTAGTGCCATGGCATAAGAAATATTTTCCGGCGTCAGCGGTATATCATTTTCCAGCATCCACCGGCTTGTCTCCATGGACTCCTCATTGACCTCTAAGCCTGCGGTCTGAATCACTGCCTGTACCTGTGCAGAAAAAGAAGAAATATCCACCGACGGCGCCGGATAGTAACTGCTACTGCCGCTATACTCTGCCATATAAATGTTTTCAATAGTAGGCTCTAACTGATTGTCCAGAAGATATTTCACTGCCCCGTCGGAAGGCGTGGACAGTGAACCCGCCATACCAAGTATTTCCACGGTTTCCCGGAGATTATCCTCCGTCAAGGGCAAATCCGCTTTTTGAAATGCCTCACTCAGCTGTCTTGCCAGCTCCGGGCTTCCGGCGATGGCCTCTATCTGCTCCGCCGTCAGCGAGTCCCCAAAACAGGACACATCCTTCCCCGCCTTTGCCAGCTCCGCCTTAATTTTATCCGTGACGGTAACAATGGTGTTCGACGTCGTATTGTCTAAAGAAAAACCCTCCTGCTGCATCCGGGCAAAATCTTGCTCAGAAGTGGTATTAGACAGCACCGCCATCTGATTTTTCCGCTGGGTGGCATCCACGGAGGTTCCCTCCTCAATTTCCTCTACAATCGTTTTCTGTTCTTCCTTTGACGGATTTAAGTAGGTAGCGTCTTTCACATTGACGGATTTTCCGTTTGTTTCCTCTGATTTTGATGTTTTCACTGCCGCACCGAAAGGAGAAATCTCCTGCACTTCTCCCTGCCTGCTGCTCTGCTGCATTAACTCTATCATACTCTGGTTCTGGCTCTGCTCTACTCTCATACGGCAAATCTCCCTGTTTTTATTTTCTTCTGTGCTTTTGCACTGCTTTTGCACTGCTTTTGCACTGCTTTCACACCTGCATAAAAGACATAAGAATGGCACAATTCATCCGTTCCCTCGAAATCTTTGTGCCATCCATAGCTAATGTATATATCGGTCACATCAGCTTAATTATTAAGTTTTTCTGTCCAAAGAAATCCCTGAAACATCGTCTGTTTCACGAAAGGAAGCCCTGCGTTAGAAACGGAATACCGCCACACCGTACGGGGAAAGCGGATATGCGAAAGAGAATTTTCTGCCGTCGCATTCTTTTGCCATAGCTTTGTAAGCTAACGGACGTTTCTTTCCGTTGCCGCCAAATTCTTCGGAGTCACTATCTAAAATCAGCTTATAGGTTTTCTTTCTCGGAACACCGACTCTGTAATCCTTCCACTCCATCGGAGTGAAATTGCAGACAAAGAGCAGATTATTTTTGCCGTCTTTGCTCTTTCGGATAAAACTAAACGTACTGTGCTCCGCATCGTTGGCATTGACCCACTCAAAACCGCCCCAGCTGCTGTCTAACTCATACATTGCCGGGTTTTTCCGGTAAAGATGAAGCAGCGCCTTCACCCATTTCTGCATATTGGCATGATTTGGGTTTTCCAGCAGATACCAGTCTAATTCCCTCTCTTCACTCCACTCCTGCAGCTGCGCAAATTCCTGTCCCATGAAAAGAAGTTTTTTACCGGGGTGTCCCATCATAAAGGCATAGCCCACCATCAGGTTTTTAAATTTATCTCCCTCAAGACCGGGCATTTTATTTAACATGGAGCATTTTAAATGCACCACTTCGTCATGGGAAAGCACCAGAATGTATTTTTCACTCTCGTTATAACTCATGGCAAAGGTCATCTTGTGGTGATTATCTTTTCTGAAATAAGGGTCTAATTTCATGTAGTCTAAGAAATCGTGCATCCAACCCATATTCCATTTATAGCTAAAGTTCAAGCCGTCCTCTTTTACCGTGCCTGTCACCTTGGGCCATGCGGTGGATTCCTCCGCAATCATCACTGCCCCCGGATTTCTTCCCAGAATCAGCGTATTGATATGTTTGAAGAACTCGATCGCCTCTAAGTTTTTATTATCACCGTACTGGTTGCGCACCCACTGTCCTTCCTGCTTGCCATAGTCTAAGTAAAGCATGGATGCCACCGCATCTACACGAAGTCCGTCAATATGATAGTTCTCTATCCACATCAGTGCACTGCCAATTAAGAAGTTCTTCACTTCGTTTTTACCGTAGTCAAAGATTTTCGTTCCCCAGTCCGGGTGTTCGCCCTTTCTCGGGTCTGCATACTCATACAGACAGGTTCCGTCAAACTCTGCCAGTCCATGGGCATCCCTTGGGAAATGCGCCGGAACCCAGTCAAGAATAACGCCGATTTTATTTTTATGGCATTCATTGACAAAATGTGCAAAATCCGCCGGTTTTCCATAGCGGGAGGTCGGTGCGTAGTATCCCGTCACCTGATATCCCCAGGAACCGTCAAAGGGATACTCTGAAATTCCCATCAGCTCAATATGGGTATACCCCATCTCTTTCACATAAGGAATCAAATGCTCTTCCAAATCCCTATAGCTATAGAAACCCTCGTCCTCCCTGCAGGGATGACGCATCCAGGAACCCGGATGTACCTCATAGATTGCCATGGGCTGTCCGTAAATATCCTTTACTTTTGCCCTGTCTTCTAACCATCTTGCGTCGCTCCACTTGAAATGGTCAATATCTGCGACGGCAGAAGCCGTTCCCGGACGAAGCTCCGCATAATTTGCATATGGGTCTGCCTTATAAAGACGTTTTCCGTCCTTTGTTTCAATCAGATATTTGTAGAGTTCTCCCTCTTCCACCCCTGGGATAAATAATTCAAAAATTCCCATGGTTTCAGGCTCTAAACACTCCATCTCATTTGCTGTTTCATTCCAGCCGTTAAACGTACCGATAACCCACACACGGGCTGCATTGGGTGCCCATAAATTAAAACACACACCCCGAATGCCATATTGGTCTGTGATATGCGCACCTAATTTACGATAGATATCGTAATGTGTCGCCTGCCCGAATAAATATCGGTCCAATTCAGTAAAATTAGCCATAGCTTACACCCCACTTATATTTATTTACGACAGGAAATTAATATATTTCCCTGTCTCTTAGATTCCAAAATCCTTCTCACGAAGAATAATGTAATCTTCATCATCATATCTTCTGGACGTAACAATGCTGAATGCTTTTTTCAGCCCGCCCCGTTCTGCCCGCGCAATGGCATGATCCACAATCTCCTTTACCTCTGTCAGAGTCGTCGCCCTGTCATATTTCTGGATATTGCTGATACTGTTATAAAGCGCTAACACTCCCATTTCATCAATGGTATACCCCAGTTCATTGGCATAGGCTTTCGCAAATGTCACCAGCTCATCGCTGGTAAAAATAGGAATGTTGATTTTCTCCGAAAATCTTGACGCAAATCCTATATCCTTCCGCAACGCTTTCTCAATGCCCTTATGAGTATCTTCTATAATTACAAATATCCCGCTGGTATCACTCTCTAATAAAAGCGCCAGCTTAGTTGCTGTTTCTCTGGAAATTTCCCCGGCTTTCTCAATAATCAGACAGCCCCCTGCCACTTTCTTAAGCAGGGCTGCAACGTCTTTCTGGTTCAACACGGAAGCCTCTATTTTTCCGATTCTCCCGTTGGGACGCCCAGTCTCTTTTTGCAATGCCTTTACCATACTTGTGGCAAGCACGGTTTTCCCGCTGCCGTTTCCACCCTGGATAATCATATTTCCGGTAGAGGCTGTTTTTCCTGACAGCAGCCGTCTGGCGGCTCCCGTCATTGCCTGGCAAAGCTGCTGTTCCATGCCTTTGATAGGTACAAAATATGTAAAGATTGCCCGCAGCTCTTTATCTAAAGATGTAATTGCCGTAAAATTGCTTTCTTCCTCCGGCTCTTCGATTTCCGGCAGTTCTTCTTTTGCTGCTGTCTCCGGCTTTTTTATTTCCTGAACTGCTTCTTTTACAATATCCTCCGCCAATCCCTCTATCACGGTATCTTCCGCTGTCTCCGGCCTCATCTCCCGGTGCACCGGTGGCAGTTCCTTCGTCTGTCCGGTTAACGCCTCCTGCAGCAAGTCCTCTTCGAAGGAAATTGGCCTTTCTAACTGGCGCATTACCGCCTCGGAAAAATCCATCTCTTCCTCGGGCTGCAGTTCTCCCTCCGGTTGCGGCTCTTCTCCTGTCTCAAACCCTTCCGCTGCTCCCACGGCTGCCGCCGCTTCTGCCGCTAGCATTTCCTCTAAGCCCCAAAGCTCCGGTATCTCCTCTTCCTGCTCTCCGTATGCCGCTCCAGGCTGTTCCACATACATTGCCGCCTGCTCCGGCACGTCCATATACTGCGGCTGTGCCTGTCCCGGCATGTCTGTGTACTGCGGCTGTGCCTCTTCCGGCATGTCTGTATACTGCGGCTGTATCTGTTCCGGCATGTCTGTATACTGCGGCTGTGCCTCTTCTAGCATGTCTGTATACTGTGGCTGTGCCTCTTCCGGCATGTCTGTATACTGTGGCTGTGCTTGCGCCAATTGCTCTGCCGCTGCCGCAAGCCGCTCGTCTATCCTTGCATTTTCAGAGGATAAACGGTCTATCTCTTCCTGCAATATCTGGTTCATATTGGCAACCATCTCTGCCGCCTTGTCATCACCGATATTGCCGTTTTCAAGATATTCTTCTTCCAATAAATCCTTGGGGGTCAGACCGGAGTCCAGTTTCGGGATAATATCCACCAGACGCTCCATGATATCTCCGGCTTCCTGCAATGCCCTCGCCTTTGCAGACTCCAGTTTCCGCTGCTGTGCCTCCTGCATTGCCACTTCCGCCGCACGTTTCGTCCGTTCCCACTCGGCTAATATCTCATCAATACTCATCTGCCCCGTTATCTGTGGTATTTTCTGACCTTCCTCGGGAACCATGAGGCTGATCTGCCCGTCATAATCTTCCGCTAAAAGCTCTTTAAAGTTAATTTTTAAAGAATGATCAATCTCTGCATCAGTTTCAATATGTCTCTGGGGCTGCTCTGGTACCGGCTCTTCCTTCGGAAGCTGTAAATACGGAATTTCCTCCACCAGTTTTTTGATATTGTCCATGCCGTCATCCACGGTTTCTTTTTCCGTAGCCGCCATAATCTGCTGCATACTCTTTTGCAGCTCTTCCTGTAGGTTCTGGGTATTAAAACGCTCAGGAGACAACTCTACATCCGGTATCTGGACCGGCTCGCTTACGATTTCCCCGGAGTCTAACTCATCGTCGGGACGGACCTCCACAACGCCTTCTTTTTTCTGGCGGAACTGGCGGTACTTCTCTTCCTGCGGTCTTGACAGGGGCTGATAGAGCATTTTTAACTCCAGCGCCCGCTCCACATAGGGACCATCGCCAAACCACAGTACCAATTCGTCACATGCTTCCACACATTTCTCGCTCATACCTGCTTTGTGATACAGATATGCCAGCTCATATGCCCATTCCTCGGTATATTCCTGTTCTTTTAATTCCTCTAAAATACCAATGAGTGTCTTATTATCAGACCCCTGTGCCTTGCAAATCTCATATTTCAATACATATTTTAAATTATCATGGGGCGCAATTTCCACAAATTCCTGATAGTAGTCCTTTGCCTCATCATAATTTTTCATCTTAATGGCTACTTTTGCCAGCCGGTAAATAATCATCCTGCCGATAGGTGACCTGTCATACGCCATCAGGAGAATTTCCCGGCTCTCCTCATAACGTCCTGCATTTTCATATATTTCACCTGCTTTTACCAGTGCGTTGACATTTTTTATTTTATTCCAGTTGATAGAATCTGCAATGACTGCTGCATTCTGGTAGTCCTTTTCCGCAGTCAGAGATTTCATCTGATCCAGCTTAAGTTTATATTCATATTTGTCCAATTTTGCCACCTCAGAACGTGCTTTTACTTTTGCGTTCCTTTTATCCTACATTACCGCGCACGCTTTTTGCGCATCTTAAGTTTCGCAGAAACTTGTGTATGAACGCCGGTTTTGCGTTCATTTTATCATACGCACTTAGCCATGTCAAAATTTATCGAAAAGGCAGCGATACCATCAACTGTCGGATTCTTTCTGCGCCGGTTCCTGTTTTTTCTTCTTTTTTCCCGGCAGTTCCTCGTAAATCATCTCATTCGTCTTTTTATCCACCCGTGTAAGAAATACATATTCCGAAGTCTCGTCGGAAAGTCCTCTTTTTTTCAGAAAATAGGAAACACAACGCTGCACAATATAATAGATAACCGCCATAATAGGTACACCGAGAAGCATACCGAGGAAGCCCCACAGACCGCCGAATACCATAATGGCAAAGACCACCCAGAAGGAAGACAGCCCTGTGGAATCTCCCAGGATTTTCGGTCCGATAATATTTCCGTCTACCTGCTGTAAAATAATCACGAAAATCAGGAAATAAAGCCCTTTCGCCGGATCCTGCAGCACAATAATCAGAAATGACGGTACAGCCCCGATAAAAGGACCGAAAAACGGTATCACATTAGTCACTCCGATAATCACAGCAACCAAAATGGTATCCGGCATATTCATAATCACCAGCACAATGTAGGCAAGCAGCCCGATAATCGCAGAATCTAAAATTTTACCGGAAATAAAGCCTCCGAAAATTTCATTGCTCTTGCGAACTGTCTCCACAATCACATTGGCGCGCACCGGTTTAAAAAGTGCATACACGATTTTTTTCGCCTGTCCCGCAAAAACCTCTTTACTTGCCATGACATAGACCGACACAATCAGTCCCACCAATATATTCAGTATAAACTTTACTCCGTAAATAACGCCACTGGTAATTGATGCCAGATAGGTCTGCACCTTTGTCAATACGTCCGCCTCAAAAAAGCTGCTTACGGCATTAGTGCCCCACTCCACCGCATCTTCCACCATGGTAGAAATCTGTGTATTACCGTTGGTAATCTCCTCTACCCACTTCACCAGATTATTGATTTCTTCCGGCAGCTTCGTCACGATACCCTGTACGCTCTGAAGAATCGAAGGCACAACCGCTGCAAAAAGCAGTACAAAAATCAGTACCAGAAACAGCAATGCCCCCGCAATGGCGATTCCCCTTGCAATTTTGTTTCTCTTTTTCTGGTTTTTCATTCTGGGTTCTAAAAACTTTATGATATGACTCTCTAAAAATTTCATAACAGGGTTCAGCAGATAGGCAATTACCACGCCGATAGTAATGGGCTGCAAAATGCCTGCCAGCTCTTTCCAAAAGCCTGTAAAGCCATTATAACGGTATATCATGAAGAAAAACAACGTACAACAGCAGAAAGTGACAAAGATTACCAGAGCAATCATCACGTATTGCCTGATATCCCATGAGTTTGGTTTCTGCTTGTCCGGTGTCTGTCTTTCGCTGTTCAAAATTGGGTCCTCCTGTCTGCTAAGATTTGTCTGAATGATTTCGTCCATAATGCCCATCCAGAAAATAGAAATAAATTTTCCCCGCATATTGCCTATATGTACATTATACCCTATTCTGCCTGTTTTGCAAATTACAAGATGGGGAAAATGTCGTTTTAATACAATAACGACATGTGTGGCTTTTATTTTGTAAATTTTAATTAAGTATTATCGAAAAACTCCTCAAAAAAATCGCTTAGGCCGTAGGGCTTAAGCGATTTTTCTCTAGAGCCAGTTTTTACGGCCCTCATTTTTAACCGCGATAATAGTTAATCAGACATCCCTTCAATATAATTTCTCTCTCATCATCTGTCATAGCGCCAAGCTGCAGTTTGAACTCTTTCACTCCGCCGTCAGCCACCACATAAGCCGTCACCTCAGATGCCGCATCCTCCACTGCTTTGCGGATATTCGGCAGGAACAGGTAGTCCAAATTCTTAAACGGAAGCTCTCCCTCCGGGATAAGAAACGGCAGCATGCCCCAGTTAATCAGGTTGGAACGGTAACGTTTGGTCGCGTACTCATTGGCAATATTTGCCCAGCCGCCTAATACTTTCTGACAGGAAGCAGCCTGTTCACGTGCAGAACCGTCACCCGGCTTTACTGCAAAAATGGTGCTACCGAAACCAAGAATCCCCTCCCTGTGGTCTTCGCTGAATTTCTTCTCCGGAAAAGCCGCTTCGATTGCCGCCATCACCGGTTTTAACTCTTCTACTGCCTCTACCGGGCATGCTCCCGCTTCGATTGCTTTCTGTGCTTTCTGAATCTCCTTTGCACGTCCCACATACATCGGGTCTTTTCTGGAAAGGGCAAACTCTGCCAGTCCCAACGGATTCGAGCGGAAAGAAGAAGTCTCCCCGGAAGGAATCAATTCGTCGGTAGTAGTAACCGGATCATGAATCTCGGACACTACCTTTAATACCATATTTTCAGGCAGTGCACTCATCACAGGCCAGTCCTTAATATTCGGACCAAACTGGATTTCCACAGACGGATCTGCCACGCCCTTGCTGTCAAAGACACGATTCTCATAAATGGTCTTATCAAAGAAATATTTCGGTTTTGTGTATTCTACATCCACGTCAGTAGCAGCGGTCAGGTAACCTTTGTTTGCCGCCGTCGCCGCAATGGAACGGGCATCCATAAGAGCCACGGAAGCAACCTGCCCGTTCTGTACCTTAGAGCCTTCTCTGTTAGGGAAGTTTCTGGTGGAATGACGGATGGAGAAAGCATTGTTTGCCGGAGTGTCCCCTGCGCCGAAGCACGGTCCGCAGAAAGCGGTCTTTACAATGGCTCCAGTCTGCATTAATGCTGCCACTGCCCCGTTTTTCACTAATTCCATATAAATCGGCGTACTTGCCGGGTATACGCTTAAGGTAAACTCGTCCGGTCCGATGCTTGCGCCCTTTAAAATATCCGCAGCGTCACAGATATTTTCAAATCCGCCGCCTGCGCAGCCTGCAATAATCCCCTGATCCACATACAGTCTGCCGTTACGCACTTTGCTCTTTAAATCTAATTTTACCGCTCCGTCAAAGCTTACCTCTGCGCGCTTCTCACAGTCATCTAAGATATCCATAAGGTTTGCATTCAGTTCCTCGATGGTATAAGTGTTGCTTGGGTGGAACGGCATGGCAATCATCGGTTTAATCCGGCTCAAATCAATCTCAATCATGCCGTCATAATATGCCACTGCTCCCGGCTGTAAGTCTTTGTGTTCCTCCACTCTACCGTGGATTGCATAAAACTCTTTTACCTTCTCATCGGTCTGCCAGATGGAAGAAAGACAAGTGGTTTCTGTAGTCATAACGTCCACGCCGATACGGAAATCCACGCTTAAGTTTGCCACGCCCGGCCCTACGAACTCCATGACCTTGTTCTTTACATAGCCCTTATCGAACACTTCTCCGATAATGGCAAGCGCCACATCCTGAGGACCTACTCCCTTCTGCAAAGCTCCCGTCAGGTAAACGCCGATAACTCCCGGCATATCAATATCGTAGGTTTTATTTAACAGCTGTTTTACTAACTCCGGGCCGCCTTCGCCTACTGCCATCGTACCAAGGGCGCCATAACGGGTATGGGAATCGGAGCCTAAAATCATCTTTCCGCCGCCTGCAAGCATCTCCCTTGCAAACTGGTGGATGACTGCCTGATGAGGCGGCACATAGACACCGCCGTATTTTTTCGCACAGGTCAGTCCAAACATGTGGTCATCCTCGTTGATGGTTCCGCCTACGGCGCAAAGGCTGTTGTGGCAGTTGGTCAGAACATATGGGATTGGAAATTTTTCCAGTCCTGACGCTCTGGCTGTCTGAATAATCCCAACGAATGTGATATCATGGGAAGTCAATTTATCAAATTTAATCTGAAGGCGCTCCATATTGCCCGAAGTATTATGGTCTTTTAAAATACCATAAGCAATGGTCTCCTGCGCCGCCTGTTCCTTTGTCACGCTCTGCCCTGTTTTGCTCTGAATGGCAGCCGCTGCCTCCGGGCCGTCCGCAACTAATTCCGTGCCATTTACCAGATAAACACCGCTATCGTATAATTTCATACTGTTCCTCCAATTCTATGTGCCTGTTATTCTTCCGAAGCTACGGAAAACCGATGGTTTTAACTTTGTGGTATTCTCATAGCCGCCTATGTTATGAAATTATATAGATAGAGCGCAGAAAAATCAAGTACTTTTCCACGCTAAATCGTTAAAATTACAACAATTCAGCCCTCCCTGCGCCTTGGGGGCCAGATAGCGGTTCTTCCGGCCTATAAGGCACAGAGAGGGCTGAATTTTTACTTAAAACTATCATCATCCTCCATCCAGAGAATAATATCATATAAAGAATGGAGCTTTACGAAAATCAGGGATGCCGTCTCCTGATCCGGCTCCGTCAAATCCGGCACCATAATGGTGCGAAGCCCCGCCGAGGACGCTGACCGCACGCCGTTTGGGGAATCCTCCACCGCAAGGCAATCCTCCGGCTTCTCCCCTATCTGTTCACAGGCATAAAGGTAAATGTCCGGCTCTGGTTTTCCATGCTCCACCATGGTGGCGCAGATGACTTTGTCAAACTTGTCATAAATCCCGATTTCCGTCAGGTATTTTTTTGCCCGCTCCGGGTCCGTGGCAGTGGCAACCGCCGTTTTCATGCCCTTGCCGTAAAGATAGTCTAACACCTCCTCTGCGCCGGGTTTCTTCTCAATACCATGTTCCTTTAAATGCTGGTTCATCAGCTCCTTGCGACGCTCTCTGATGGTCCGGTAGGAAAACTGCTCCCCAAAGATTCCCTTTAAATAAGTGTCGGCATACTCCCCCGTAAGGCTGCGGATCGCAAGGGCATGTTCCCTCTCCATGGGAAAGCCCGCCTCCCTCGCCGCCTGGCACCAGTATTTCACCAGCCACTTTTCTGTATCAATCAAAACCCCGTCCATATCAAAAATCACTGCTTTTACCATACCATACACCTCCCATGGCACCCGTTTTTATTCTTCCGTCTCCGTTTCTTTCTCTATCACCCAGAGCGGAAAGGTAATGGTTGCCTTAAACAAATCCCCGTCCACGCCAATTTCAAAATTTCCTCCCATCAGCCGGGTCAGACTTTTTGCAATGGAAAGCCCCAATCCGCTTCCCTCAGTGGTCCTAGAAGAATCCCCCCGAATAAACCGTTCCGTCAAATCTCCGGCATTGCTGTTTTCAAGCGCCAGTGATTTCTCGGAAACATTCTTGATGGAAAAGACTGCCGCCTCTTCCCCCGCCTGCACATCTACATACACCCTGGTTTTCTCCAGTGCATATTTCGCTACATTATTATATAAATTTTCGATGACACGGTAGAGCTGCCTGCCATCTGCCAAAATCATCACTTCTCCCTTGGGAAGCTTTGTAACAATGGTCAGCTCCTTGCTTTCAAACTTTTCATTAAACTCTCCCGCTGTCTGGTAAATCAGCTCCACCAAATCTATCTGCTGCATGTCCAACTTTACATTACCTGAGGTAATACGGGAAGTCTCCACCAGATCCTCCGTCAACTGCTTTAGCCGCTGGGATTTTTCGTCCAAAATCTTAATGTAATTGTTCACCCGGTCATTCTCAATCTGCTCTAATTTTAAGAGATTGACATAATTGATAATCGAAGTAAGGGGCGTCTTAATGTCATGGGAGACATTGGTTATCAGGTCTGCTTTCATACGCTCGTTTCTGGTGCTGTCATCCACCGCATGATGAAGCCCCGCCCCGATATTATTGATTGCCTCCGCTAACTTCCTATCCTCGCCATGCAGCTCTTCCGCCGGAATCTTGGTGTCTAACTGGCCCTGAGTTATCTTTTCCACCGACTGATAAATCTGGTCATGCTCCACTGCACTGCGTAAAATCAGGTAAACCTCCATTGCAGAAAAAACCAGCAGCAAAATCAGACAAAGGACCGACTGGTAATGAAACGCCCCCACCGCAAGCATAAAGCAGACCACCATATGGATTGCAAACGCCAATAAAATCTGGACGGTAACGGTGCGCTCCCTTAAGAATTTTTCAAAGCCCCGCAGCAGCCAGCAGGCAAGGCTGTTCTCCCACATAACCTCTGCCTTCATGCGGCGCACCATGCTTAAATAAAAAAGCAGGAACAGCACGTCAATCATCAGGCTCACCGTACCGGATGCCACCAAAAGCCCGGAAACATTCCAGGTCTGGCTATTGAGCCGCCCCATCAGCAGCAACAGTTCGCTGATGCTCACCACAAACACGGCAAAGAGCAGTTCTGTTTTTACTTTATCAAGAAAATTTAAGTGTATTCCCTCTTCTTCCTCCCGGTGTCCTGTGGCTAAGGTCAGGTAAACCAGGCTTAAAATCCACCCCATCAGGCTGATAACTGCCCCGGCGATACTCACCTTTATCCATGGATGCAGCTTTTCGTACTCCTGCCTTGCGTCGTAAAGGTCATCCTCCGCAGAAAGCTGGACATCCACCCCCAGGACAAGCACTACATTTTCTAAAGGCCAGTACATCTGGCTGCTGTAGCTCCCTAAAAAATACTGCTCCAGCCCCTTAATGTTGGTTCCAAACTCCTTTAACTCCATATCGTAAAGCAGAAAATCTCCCATGGTTTTTGCCTCCATGAGAATGGTCTGGGTGTCAAACACCTGCCCTTCCTCCGTATCCGGCTGATTGGTATACCAGACACCGTCCTGCTTGTACCAGAAGCAGAAATTAGAATCCGGCTGCTTAAAGGTACTGGTATACTGCAAATACTTCCTCTCTTCCTCCGCAGTACGCAGCTCCCCTTTTTGCTCTAAATGGAGATATTCGCTTAAATCACTGCATTTCTGCTCCATACATTTTGTATAGTAAGCAGAACTAAAAAAATCGTCTGTACCAATATCTGTCAGGGAAAAAATATTTTTTCCCAGCATCGCTGCCAAAAGAAATACCGCAACGGTAAATACCACATTAAAAAACAGATGGAAGATAACCCCTGTCAGTTTCATGCTGTAGGTATATGATTTCCTTTCCATAAATGAACCTCCATCAACGGTTAGTTCTTCTCTATCTTATAGCCGACGCCCCATACTACCTTTAAATACCGGGGCTCTTTTGGGTTGATTTCGATTTTTTCCCGGATATGGCGGATATGTACTGCCACCGTATTGTCCGCTCCGATGGCATCCTCATTCCAAATGCTTTCATAAATCTGGTTAATGGAAAATACCTTGCCCTGATTTTTCACCAGAAGCAGCAGAATATTGTACTCGATGGGCGTAAGCTTCACCACCTCGCCGTCCACCGTCACTTCCTTTAAATCATCGTCAATGGAGAGCCCTCCCACCGAATAGACACTGCCGCCATTTTCTGTGGCATTGCCAAGCTGGGTATAACGCCTCAGCTGTGACTTCACCCTCGCCATCAGCTCTAACGGATTGAAGGGCTTTTCCATATAATCATCCGCACCGATATTCAAGCCCAGAATCTTGTCTGCATCCTCCGTCTTAGCGGAAAGAATGATAATGGGAATGCTGCTCTCCTCCCGAATCTTTAAGGTCGCCCGGATACCGTCAAGACGAGGCATCATCACGTCCATAATCAGCAGATGTACTTCATTTTCTTTCAGTATCTCTAAGGCTTCCTCTCCGTCGTATGCCTTTAAAATCCGGTAGCCCTCCTGCTGTAAATAAATCTCTATCGCCTCTACAATCTCTCTATCGTCATCACACACCAAAATCGTCTGCATGGTATCCTCCATTTCTCTTCTGCCGTCCTTGTTTTTCATTGTGCCCATAAAAGGAAAACGTCCACATTTCCTGCCAGCACAGATTTCAGATATGTTTATTCTAGCAGGAAAATATAAACAGATATAGTCCGCATTTCTTAAAGTTCTCTTAATTCCATTTTAAAAGAGCGCCCCGGGGGAGCTTCCCAAGCCACCCTTAAAACGCTCTCTTTTTTATCCTGTAACTTTTATTTCCAGTCTTTTCTGGAAAATAACGTATGTCTGTCTGCCTTCTTTTCTTCCGCCACGCTGGCAGCGCCTCCCTCTTTCCAACGGAAATACTCTGCATCTAAATTAACGGTAATTTCCGGTGTCACGCTGGTTTTTTCCTCGAACTCTTCTTTCTCGTCCTCTGCACCGAAGTCCACCACCTCTAAAGGAATGCCGGCACGTTCAAAATACTCTGTATTGACCTTAATTTCCGGCTTTATGGCAGGAGCACTGTAGGAAAGCGCCTCCGTATCCTTTTTCTCCCGCTGCTTCTCTTTTTCTATCTCCCGGTTGGAATCCTCAATGAGCTTTAAGTATTTCTCCGTGTCCACAAGATTTTGCAGATGCCCTTTCAGCTCGGACTGGTTGCGGTAAACTTTGCGTTTTTCCGCCGACATATCTTCATTCAGCTTTTCATAAATCCCCCGGACGGAATCCATCGCCTCCTGCATGATGTCCTGTACCCGGTGCAGCGCCTCATCCGTATAGATGACAGACGCAGCATAGACGTCCTCCGCTTTCCGGCTGGCGTCTCTTACAATCGCCTCCCCGGCTTTCTTCGCTTCCCGTTCCGACTTATCCCGCCCCCGCTGAGTCAAATCGTATTCGTCCATCAATTCGTAAATACATACATTGAGCCGGCGGAGCAACTGTATAATCTCTTTTTTATCTACAATGACCTTGCTTGTATCCGGCACATACACCTCGCTGTTGGCAAACATAAGATGAATATCCCGCAAAACCTGCTCTGTCCTATCCTGTGCACTCATACTCTACTCTCCCATAATGGCAGCATTATTTTTTCCTGTTTTTCCGTTTTACCAATTTTACCACTAACCTTACCGCCAAAACAACCAGGAAAATGAAAAGAAACACTGCTGCTGCGATGATAATTGCATATTTATTGGGATTTTTTAACAAATCCAGGAGGCTGCTGCCCTCCTCCACCACTTTTCTTCCCTGCTTTTCCGAATAGGCGGCAGGAACATTGGCAATACCGTCACCGTCGGTATCCGGAAACGACGCCATATATCTCGCAATGGCATCCCACGCCTTTAATTCCCTGCCGTTTTCCATGATAATGACGTCTTCAAAATCCTCGATGGGGGTTCCGTCCTCATATTTCGGCACTAATGACAGCAGTCCGTAGGACATATCTGTCACCGCAGATAACATCTGTCCGGAATACAAGTCCGCCACCACACGGTACAGCTTATCATCTTCAAGCTCTATCCGGCTGCCGTCCGCTGCCACTAGGTAAACGTCCGTAACTTTGTTTAAAATCAATCTCTTTGGGTTGAAAGAAAACTGCAGTCCGCTGGTATAAAGCCGGGCGGTGGGCATATAATCGGAAACAGATGCGTCGATTTCCGCCGCCGTTTTTAACTCTTCTCCCGTAAGGTACACGCTAATCAACGGATAGCCCGGTACACCGTCCTGTCCGATTCCAAGGGAAAAGGAATTATAGACACTCTCTACGGTAATATCCCCTGTGGTATAAGTATCCCGCACCGTCCCGCTGGGAACCACCGCCACATCCACCGTCGTGCCGTCAAAATCAGGTGAATTGATTACAGCATAGACATAAGCATCGGAGATAATGTTTCCTAAATTTTGTTCCTCGTGCTCCTCGGACAACTCTTTTAAACCGGAAAATTCCACATCATTAACGGCTAGCACCTGATCCCTGGTATAACCGAAATCTGCCAGATACTCGGTATCCACCGCCTCAAAAAAAGCATCCGTTTTCTCCTGTGCCGCCGGGTCCGGCTCCACGTTTTCATCCACTGCCAGCAGCTCATAGCGCTCTATGCTCCATCTGCCGTTTTCTTTCTGCTTCATGGAAAGGGAACCGATACACATCCCATATTCCCCCGCAGAAACAACATAGGTATCTCCATGGGCAATAGGCTCTTCTAATTTTGTATGGGTGTGCCCGCTGATAATCAAATCCAGCTCCGGCACTTTTTTTGCCAGAATCTCATCCTCGGATTTTGACTCGTCCTCCCAGGTTCCGCTGTGGGATACGCAGACAATCATATCCACATCCTCGGATTCCTGTATCTTTGCCACCGTCTCTTTCACCGCCTCTACCGGGTCCGAAAACAGCAGCTCGCAGGTGGGTGCACAGGCGAGAGAATCCTTTCCGAAAACTCCCGTCACCGCAATCTTTACCTCTCCCTTTTGCAGCACCACATAGTCCTTCACTCCATAAGCCTCAAAGCCTCCGGCAATTAACGACTGTCCCTCGTTTAAGCCTTCCTTCTCCATGGTTTCCCAGTCCACGTTGCAGATCACCATGGCAGGAAGCGTATCTTCGCTTGCCGCCGCAGTCTTCAGCATATTGGCAAGCCCCTTCGAACGGTAATCAAATTCATGATTTCCCAACGTAGTCACCTCACAGCCGATTTCTCCCAGCATACGAAGCTCCGCCGCCTCTGTCTCGTAAACCGTCTGCACTAACGTCCCCATGGAAAAATCGCCGCCGTCTAACACCAGAGTATCGGGATTCTGTTCCCGCTGGCTGTCAATTATCGTTTTGATTTTGGCAAATCCGCCCAACACCTGGCTCTTCCCGTCAACCACTGTGGAAAAGCTGTTTAAATGGGAATGGGTATCATGGGTAAAAACCACATCTACCTGGTTCGCCTCCTGTTTTGCCTGTACTGTCTGTCCCTGCATTCCTGCCGAAAAAAGAAACAGCATAGCAACAGCTGCTATTAATAAGAATGCCTGTGTTCTTTTGCTTTTATTCATGTAAAGCGCTCCATTCATTTACAAAATTGCATTTTTTATTTTTTCAATAGAAATATAGCTTTCTAACAATGCCGCAATGTCGGTGCCGTCCTCCGCTTCTATAGCGGGAATCCCTGCTGTCTCTAGCAGGAAATGGTTTTCCTCCAGATCCGTTCTGCGGTAATGGTCGGTGTAGAAGGCCGTTTTCGAGGGAACGCAGTCCCATCGGATCCCCCGGCATTCCCCGGCCCCGCAGCCCGGAAAGTTGACGTTCCAGATTTCATTTTTCCGGGGCATATCCGCAAGCAGCTTCTCTGTGACAGCTGAAATGTTAGCCTCAAGCGCCCCGTAATTTCCATTTGGTTCATTGGAATAGGCGATGGCGGGCACTCCCTGAAGCAGTGCTTCCATGCAGGCTCCTACCGTACCGGAGTAAAGAATATCCGCTCCTGCGTTGTAACCGAAGTTAATGCCGGAAAAAACGATATCCGGCTTTACAGGCATGATTTCATGTACCGCTGCCTTCACGCAGTCCGCCGGGGTTCCGGCTACACTGTAGGCAGTGACTCCTTCCACGGGGAAGGGGGTTCTTTTTATCTCGATATTTCCCCGCACCGTCAGACTGTGGGACATGGCGCTGCACTGGGAGGCCGGAGCCGCCACCCATACTTCGCCAAACTCCTTTGCCATGGCGGCGAGGCGGTGGATACCCTCGGCAGTAATACCGTCGTCATTGGTAATTAAAATTCTCATTTGTAGTTCTCCTGTTCTGTCTTGTTTTCAGCCGACTTTCTCTCTATATTTTAATATCTTAACATGCCAGGGTGAAATAATAAAGTAGGGAAACTCAAGAAAAATTGAAGTTTACAAATAACCTCATTTCCTGTATCATAGCTTTTGCAGAAACATAATACCGTAAATTTTCCCATATAAATGTACAAACAAGGGATGCCTTCGCATCCCTTGCCCCATTTCACATTTCCTATTTTCTGATATCCGCTAAAATTTCATTCGGTATCGTAAATTCCACACAGCCCATATACATCGGAGCTACATCTCCCTCATTAAAGCTGATGACAACCTCCCCTTTCTCATTTAAGTAAAATCCTGTCTCGTCTGTAATCTCTTTAAAATTCCATTCCGGTATATCAGAATCCAGCCAGTACGCGACATTTTCATCTGCTGCCATCTGCTCCTTCATCTGTTCCTTGATATTTTCACTAATAGCCGTAACATAATCACTGCCCTCTGTAAATAAATCCGCTAATGTCAGGCGCTCTCCTGTTGCCAGGTCTATGGTATAGAAATAATCCCACTCAGCGCCGCTGCCTGCTCCCTGATAGCAAATCAGTTTTAAAGTAAAGTAATTCTCTGTGGTGGCGATTATTTCTGATTTCACCATCATGTCCTGATAACCTTCTTTATACTTTAAGTTTTCTTCAAATTCCTCTATCAGCCGTTCGGTGATGTTCTGAATTTCTGCGTTGATTTCCTCGGCCGTTTTCTGAATGTTTTCCTTTGTCTGCGTGTCAACAGTCCCTTCCTTTCCGTCTGCAGAAGCTGTCCCTTCTTCGTTCTCTGTGGATATCTGGGGGACAATTTCCGGTATGGTGATATCCGCAGTGTTTCTGTCATCCTCATACTGGTAGTCCCGGAAGGTAACCACCTCCACCCATTTTGAAAGGATAGGGATACGGCTCATGGCATATGCCACATCTGCTGAGGTGTTAGGCAGAATTGTGATAATTACTGCTGCCGCCGCCGCTGCTGCTGCGATTTTTCCTCCTGTATGATGTCTGTTTTCTTTACGTTTTTCTTTTTTTGCCTGTTCCATTCGTTCTTTCATTTTTTCCACCTGCCCTTCTGACATACTGTGATTGTGATACTCCTGTTTCATTTCTTTCCATCTCTCTTCTCTATTACCCATCTTAATAACCATTCCTTTCCATAAACAAACTTTTTTTTGACACTCTGTTTTGTGTTTAGGAATATACCCAGTCATCTTCCAGCTGGATCTTTAATTTGCGGATGCTGCGGTAGAGGCGGCTTTTTATGGTGTTTACATTTTCATCCATGATTGCCGCAATTTCTTCTAATTTCAACTCTTCAAAATATTTCAGTTCCACAATCATCCGCTCTTCCTCCGTCAACCTCTCTAATGCCCTCTTTAAATCGATGTCCTCGTAGCTATCCTCGCTTCCCGGTTCTTCCGTTACAGAATCTATGGATTCTATTTTCCTCTGTTTAAAGAATGTGAAAGTTTCGTTTAGCATGATGCGGTACAGCCAGGTGGCTGCGTAGGATTCCTCTTTTAAGCTGCTGCTGTTCTTGATAGCTTTGTAAGCTCCATTCTGAACAATATCTGCCGCATCATCATCATTATGTACGTAACTGTAGGCAAGTCTGAAATATTGATTGTAATTGTTAAGCAATAACTCTTCGATTATTTTTTCTTTTGATTTCTTCCAGGGTAATACTGCCAATCATTTCGCCTCCTTTTTGGTTGTTCTATCTATTAGACTGTATGGGGTGGGAAAAAGTTTCAAGAAAAAAGGATTTGTCAATACCGCATCCATATCTTTCTGCCTCCTGATAAACTTATAATTTACAAGATAACCTTTATGTATTCGCATAAATCCCTTTTCCGACAACTGTTCTTCCAACTTCTGCATGGAAGAACAAATCGTAATTGGCATCTCACTATCCGAGCAATAGATTTTCTGATATCGACCAGCCCCTTCAATATACAAAATAGTATCAACCGGTAAGGTAACCGTCCCTTCCGCAGTCTGAGCCATTAACACACTTCTTTCTATCTCGGCACGGTTTTCCATCCATTGATCTATTACTGTGGTAACATCCTCGAGAAATCGTCTCTTTCGAATAAATCCGGCTGGATTTACACGTAGTGCATCAAATACTTTATATTCCCTATTAGAAATAAAAATAATATCAATTCGACTGTTGATTCCACGTAACCCGAAAGTATTTCTGGAGGATGGCGAAGTCCAGCGCCATTATATACAGTATTGCAGAAACAGCAAAAGCCAACAATCTGAAACCGTATGATTATTTTGAATACCTGCTTACCGAAATTCCAAAGCATCTGGACGATACTGACCGCAGTTTTCTGGACGACCTGCTCCCCTGGTCACCGAACCTGCCAACGAACTGCTGGAAACCCGGTAAAGAAGAAGTGTAATAAAACTGGAGCAAATCTGCCTCTATCATACAGGTTTGCTCCAGTTTTGTATAGGTACGGACTATCTACCGTTTACATATCCTCTTTTCCGATGCCTGTTCTGCAATCACAGAACGCAAAAAAGGCACTGACTATCTTTCCTAAATAATCAGTACCTTTCTGCATATGTCATAATTTGAGGGCGGACACCTACCTAAGTGATTGATTCTGACCTCTCACCAGAACAAAGTTTCGATGTTCTCCAGCATAGCCTTTTTATCGGACATTTTTAGCTTCTTAAAATTGATACACCACCCTAAAAATGATGCCCCAGATTTCTTTTGATCTACTTATTATCTTGTAAATTATCCATCCATTCAAAAATTTTATTTACATCCATTTCTCCATTATATTCTTCAACAACTCCATTATTAACGTAGCAAACATATGGAACAAATATAAAATTTGGAAAAACATCCTGCAATTCAGAAATAATTGTCTCTGGGCGATCTATAGCATATTCATAAATATAAAGCACATGCCCTTTATCATTTGTCTTCTCTAATTTGTCCTTTAATTCATTACAATCAGGACATTCTTCTTTGCTAATAATTAGAAAAAATTCTTCGCCTTTTTCTATCATCTCATTCATTTCTGCATATTGAATATGCACTACATTATCTTTCTTGAATGCTTTAAAAATATAAGGAACTAATAGTACCAACAGAATGCCAACTATAAATACTGAAATTACAAAAGATAATTTCCTTTTCATTGTATCTGCTCCTATAAACTAAAGCATCCAACAACCGCCGCAACATCCGCTGCCCCAATGGTACATACACCAGCGATACATGCAACACAAATTGGTACAACAGCAGGGCAAGATGCAATACAGGTACCAGCAATTAAGTACGCAACAGTTGCATTAACTCCTAGTACACCTACAAGACAGCCTGCGATAGCAGGAACCCCTCTAGTTTGAACATACTCATTTCCTTTCTGCACATTATCATGAATTGCATTCAAACCACTCTGAATCTCACTATCACTCATATAAGCTATGTCTGTATGATTACTTTCTATTAGTGAACCATTATAATATGTATCAATAACAAACTTATCATCTGTTCCTTTTGTAATTAAAGCTTCTGTGTATGCAGCAATCTGGTTATTATATATAACAAATGTAACATTGCTTATTAAGCTATACTTGTAGCCTTCTACTGGTATTGTAATAGAAGTATAAACCTCATTTCCACAAGTAATGTCTAATAATTTTGCTTCGCTAAAATCAAGAATAGCTGATTGATAATTAAGCACTACATTATTATCTTCAATAGATTCATTAACAATCTCTTTGACTTCATTGATTTTTTCAGCATCACTAACCTCTACCGAATTCTCTGCAATTTGATTCATCTTTGTGAAAGACCGCCCCACCTCAGAAACTTCAATCTCACTACTGCTAGCTTCTGCTGCAAAAGCATTTGTACTTCCAACCAATAATGTAAGCATCAATACAACCGATACCATTCTAAAAAATCTTTTCTTCATATTGAATTATCTCCTTTTCATCATTCTATTTACTCTACACGATTTCATCCGCATGCATCCCTTATTATATTAACTTCCCGCATCCATTTGAAATACTACACATACCCTCATAAGCCTCTCCCCCTTTCTACTCCATTTGTACTCCTCCTTTCTCTCCGGATGCTAATTTATATTACATAAATTCTAGCGTATCCTACTATATATAAAGTAATTTTCTATTTTATAAAATTACCTCATACCAATTAAAATTCTTCTACAATCTCTTCTTGAAATTCTGCAACATTAAGCCACAAAAGTCCATGACGTTTCCGGAAAATATTTTTTTCCGGAAACGTCATGGACTTTCATTTGTCTATCTGGTATGCTTATCCGTAAATAAATTTACAAGAGAGGACATATTTATGCGCAAGAAAATTCAGACACTTATTATTTTATCATTTATAATATTTCATTCCCTTTCTGTTCCCACTATTTTTTCAACAGACGTTCATGCTATTTCTCCATATGGTTTTGATTCAGAATGGGTTTCTTAAGCATCATACCACACTTCCTTTTTGTCATAATACTCTTTATAATATTTTTCTATGCTATTATGGTGTCTTTCCATTTCATAAAAATCTGTTAAATAAAATGCCTGTTCCAGCAGCCTTTGGGCTGCTTTTTTCGTGTCATTCAAGTACCCCAAATCAAATGCAACTTCTCCTATTGCACATGCCAGAAATCTTCCATCATACATTTTCATACACTTATCCTTAAAACTTTCCATATATTGCAGGGAACCCGTATAATCATCCATATCAGAAAGCATACTTGATAGATTATAAATTGTCGCATTCATTCCGTTCCACCAGTACTCTACCCCCACTGCACTTTTTTCTGTCTTTTTTAATACTCGCTCTAAGAGCTTAATCGCTTCCTCCGTTTTTTCCATTTCTCGCAAAACGTTTGCAATATGTGTATGCAGGATAATCTCAATATGCGAAAAATAATAAATTTCCGTCTTTTCTAATCGTTCTTTCGTAACGGATAATTCCAACAGCTCTTTGTCTTTACGGCAAATTTCTTCTGCACTTATTTTTCCTGTAAAATAAGCAATCTGATTTTCCATCATTCCCACGTACTGCCTGTTAGTAACACTCTCCATATTGAGTTTTGATTTTAATTGCCCCACACACTGCTCTGCCTCCTGCCATCTGTTTTGGGCTGCCATCTGCCTATATTGATTGAGCAGCTCTATGGCTGTATAATCCGTTGTCTCTATATCCCCTCTAAAATATCCCCAACCGATTCCCAACCGCTCTAAAAGTGCCTCACGCTGTTTCGGATGAGGCATCTGCTTTCCTGTCTCCAAACGGGAATAGGTTTCCGGCGCACAGATACCATCGCTGACCTGCTCCTGTGTCATTCCACTGATATCCCGATAAGAACGCATGTATTCATCTAATAAATATACCTGCTTATTGCTGTCGAAAAGTAATTCCGGCTGAAATGCCGTGTCATATCCGGCCGCCTCGTATATTTCCAAAAAAGCCCGATACTGCTTTTCATAAACTCTGGCTTTCCTCTTATCTTTCTGTGCTAAATCTTTCACATAAAATCGCAATATTTCCAGCAAATGATAAAGCCTATAGCTTTCCTTCAAAAGTATAATCGCTTCCTCTTCTATAGACAGTCTTTCCCATTCATTCATCTGCTCCACACAGTTATTCAGCAGGGCACAGGCAATTCCCGGAATTAATCTTGCAGATTCCCGTTTATCCGTAATTACTTTTCTGACATAAGCAAGCAATGATTTCAGATTCAGATACACCTCATCGGAAGAAAGAAGGTTCATCTGCCCACCTTTATAAAAATACATGGCAATCAGCCCGATTTCCATTGTACTTAGCTGATACGCATCCAATCTGTTCTCCAAAAAATCCGGCACCGTCTCCTGTGCTGCTTCCTGCAAAAATTCTACTGATTTTTTCGGATTCTTTTCTATTTTTTCAGCATAAACAGAGGCCACGTACAAATAGAACTGATTTTGAATTTTTTTATTACAGCTTCTATCCATTGCCTGTTCACGGTGAAATAGTTCATCTAACATTTTCCATTTCTGGCTCTGTATCGCCTCAAAAACAGTTTCTTTCCATATATAATGCTCATACTCTTCTGCTGAAAGTATTACTGCGAAGTCATCTGGAGACATCCCCATGCGCTGCATTAAATAATGAAATAATAATCCATCCGGCATTCTTTCTCCACACTCATATTTTGATAATGCGGCAGGTGAACAGATGCCTTCGCACAATTTTTTCCGGGATATTTTCTTTTGCTCTCTTATCTGGCGGATCATACTGCCTGTTTTTATCTTCCGCATAATTTCCTCTTCACCTTAATCAACTACTTCTTTAGATTATAACAAAAGGACGCTTGATAAATCAAGCGTCCTTTTTCATTCCCTCTATTTCTGCCCTTTTCTCTTCCACCTCAGTTCCTTCTTTGCTGCCCGCTGCAAATTCATTGATAGGAACTACGCCTTTTTGCTTTCTCCTTCCGGAAAAATAATCTTATTCACAAAAAAGAATACCACCATAGAGATACCGCCGTTTAATAATGTTGTTCCGATGTTGTATAGCCATCCCGGCACCAACAGCCCTGCAACTGCAACCCAGATACAGTTAATAGAATTTACAATACAGGTAACAATACAAAATGCAATCAGATACCACATTCCCTGATACCAGATGTTTCCCTTGCTACGGAAAACAAAGCTTCTCTGAATCGGAAAATTGATACATTCTCCCACAAACATGGCAATCATGTATGCACAGAAATAAGGTAGTCCGCCGTGTGCCGCATCATAGCCGATAATATTCCATTTAAAGGTCTCGCCAAACAACGTAATATCGATACCCGGGAAACCGAAATCAATCTTTGGCAATCCTGCAAAAGCCGCCGGCAGAAACAATAATAACAAATACTTAAATACGGTAATCAGGTTACTTACAATTACAAACAAACCTCCCTCCCGAATCCACTTGGACGCACTTGGATGCCTGTCTGCAAAACCGCCCCACAAATCTTTCACGCTTTCTAACATACTTTCTCCCTTCCTTTCTAAATATGATTGTGGTAAATCATTCTTTCTTATGAAAATACCGTACCGGTTATCTCTTAACACATGCCTTAATGAGATGACCTGTTCCTTTAATCCGATGTCCGTTTGCCATTTCCGTCAACGCCCGTGCCATATCCATGGTGACAAAACCTCCTGTCATCTTGGCATAACCCCGGATTGGCATATTATAGTTAAAGAGTACATTCAGGCTTGGTTTTCCTCTCCACTGGCTGATTTTTAAAAGCAGAGTCAACACGCCCCAGAAAATCCAGCCTAAAATTCCTTTTCCATGGTTTAACTGGCATACCGCATCATTCATATGGATTTCTTTCCCCCAGTTTCCATCCGGAATTTCCTTTCCGTAAAGCGCCTGATACTCTGTATCTTTGATTTCTTTCACTGCACCGGTAAAATAATGGGGTAATACAGCTTCCTTGTAACCGCCTTCCTCCACGGTTCCTGCTACCTCTAAATCACCCGAGAGACGGATATCCTCTGCATTGGCTCCAATCATCACATGATAGGTTCCCGTTTCGATTTCCCATGTATTTGTTCTGGTATCAAAAAAACGGAACGTCTTATCGTCAAAGGCAATGGTAACCTCCTGCTGTTCTCCCGCCTTTAACCACACTTTTTGAAACCCTTTTAATTCCCTCACCGGACGGAACACCGTTTTGGATTCCCTGCCTACATAAAGCTGCACCACCTCTGCGCCATCACAGCTTCCTGTATTTTTTACGGTAAAGGTCACCTTATCCGGTTCTACTTTTAAATTATCATAAGAAAAAGCAGTGTAACTTAAACCATAGCCAAAGGGAAAACGTACTGCCGCCTTTACCGTGGTGTAATAACGGTAGCCCACATACAGGCTCTCACGGTATTCACTGCTGCGTTCTTTGCTTGGATAATAAGCATATGCCGGAGTATCTTCATAATGATAGGGATAGGTCTCGTTCAGTTTTCCGGAGGGACAGCATTTTCCGGTAAGGACATTTAACATCGCCGAAGCTCCTGCCTGACCGCCCAGATACCCATGAACAATGCCTTTCACATGATCAAACCAGGGCATTTCCACAGCGGAGCCTGCGGAGAGAACCACGATAATATTGCCGTTAACGCAACTGATGGCATCAATCAGTTCATTTTGAGCCTGAGGCATCTGCATATGGGTACGGTCTAGGCCTTCTGACTCGCTGATTTCGTCCAACCCTGCAAAAATGAGCACTACTTCCGCATTTTTTGTCGCTTGCTGCGCCTCTTCTATCAGTTTCCTTTTAGGCTTCCGGTTTCTCACATACCCCTGAGAATAGGAAACCATTTCTAAGCCGCTCTCTCTTATGATATCAAGAATTGCTTCCGGAGCTTTTGCCGGATTTACAAGGGAAGATCCCGCTCCCTGATATCGGGGCGTTTTTGCAAAATCACCGATGACCGCCACTTTCGTCCCCTTCTTCAACGGCAGAATATTTTTCTCGTTTTTTAACAGAACAATACTTTCCTCTGCTGCTTTTCTTGCCAGTTCGTGATGCTTTTCTATATCAAATGTTGTTCCCTTTCCCTCTGCCGTTGCCTGATGGGTGGCAAAAATTACCTTTAACAGTTCGTCTAACCGCTGGTCTAAGATTTCTTCCTTTAAAGTTCCCTCCTCTACTGCCCGGACAATATCACGCATACCGGATTTTCCGGTGCCCGGCATTTCCAGATGGCTTCCCGCTTCCACTCCGAGAGCATGGTCGTTGCTGCCGCCCCAGTCGGAAACCACAAATCCGTCAAATCCCCATTCCTTCACCAGTATATCCTGCAACAGATGCTTATTCTCGTTAGCATAGACGCCATTGATTTCGTTGTACGAAGTCATAATGGATTTAGATTTTCCCTCTTTGACGGCAATCTCAAATCCGGTCGTATAAAGTTCCCGGAAGGTACGCTCGTCCACCACAGAGTTGCTTGCCATACGGCGGAGTTCCTGACTGTTTGCCGCAAAATGTTTCGGGCAGGCAGAAATGCCCTTACTCTGAATGCCCCGCACATAAGCCGCTGCCATCTTTCCCGCATGATAAGGGTCTTCGGAAAAGTATTCAAAATTTCTTCCGCAGAGCGGGCTTCTCTTAATATTTAATCCCGGCCCTAAGATGACATTCACATCCATGGTAACCGCTTCCTCTGCCAATGCTGCTCCTATTTCTTCCCCCAGCTTCTCATCCCAACTGTTGGCAATGGATGCCGCCGTAGGAAAACAGGTTGCCGGCAGACTGGCATTTAACCCTAAATGGTCACCTGCTCCCGCCTGCCGCCGCAGCCCGTGAGGTCCGTCAGACATTACCATGGAGGGAATCCCATATTTCTCATAATCCACCGTCTCCCATGTGTTTTTGCCGGACATCATATACGCTTTTTCTTCCAGCGTCATTTTATGAATGATTTCCCCATACTTTAAATCCATTCCTGCTCTCCTCCTGTCTTCTAAGGTTTTTCGTTTTCTCCGGCAGCCTCGGATTTTTGCTGCCTGCTTATAAAAATAGAAAAGCCATATTTTTATACCTTCTTGTTTTTTATAGCATAACAAATTTTTTCAGATAAATCGTCATTTGGCACAAATGGTTAGTTTTCTGCACAAACTGCAGCTAAAGAATCTGACTTTTTGACGTCTTTTCACAAAAAAAGAAACGAAATTTTATGCAGATTACACAAGTTCCGTTTCTCTATCCATTTGATACTTTCTGCCCTTCCTGCATGGGAATGAGCACTTGCAGCTCAAACCAGCTATCCCTGGTGCTGATGCTTAAGGCTCCCTCATACTTATTTGCAGTATAGCGAATGCTCTTAATCCCATAACCGTGAAAGGCTTTATTTTTCTTGGTAGTGGCTAATGCCCCTTCCTTGTACCTGAGATTTCCCTCGAAATAATTTTCCACCCGAATCATCAGAAAGTTTTTCTGCCGGGACACGGTAACATGAATCAGGCGTTTTTCTTTGTCTGCAATCTTTTTCTCACATTCAATCGCATTATCCAGGGCGTTTCCGAAAATACTACAGATATCTGCTGTCTCCATAAAATTTACCAGTGTGCCGTCTGCTACGCACGTAAATGTGATATCGTTCTTGGCGCAGACCAGTCCCTTGCTGGTGAGAACCGTATCAAGTACCTTATTTCCGGTCTTATTCTGCACCTCATAAAGGCGGATTTCCTCTTCCATCTTATTGAGAAAGGCATTCCGCTTCTGCGGATCCTCCTCGCTGCGAAGCACCTCTATCTGATGTTTCAAATCATGATATTTATAGTTAATCAAATCAATGCTTTCTTTCGACTGTATATACTGTAAATACTGATTTTGCAGCACATTCTGCATTGCCTCAAGTTCTCTCCGCATACGGATATCACTACACTGTATCAGGTGAGCATAGAGCATCGCAATGCCCCCTAAATCCACCAGCGTACGGATATTAGCAATTTCAAAGGAATACTGTCCGCTGAACGGTGTATTTCTAGTGAGAAAACTCAAGTTGCTAATGGCAAACACCGCGGCACCAATCGTCAGTGCAGAAAAGTATTCCCGATAATTGATACCTAAGCGGCCATCCCCTGCCAGATGTGAATGCAAAATCTTCCACATCATCCCATTCACCAAGCCCAACACTATAAAAAGTATCCCCCATTTTAATGCCACAGGCATATGTTCTCCGCCGGGATAAAAAAAACAGACAATCTGCCATTCTAAAGAAGCGGAAAATTCGGCTGTGACAAATGCCAGAATTCCCAAATAGGCAGCATCAAGCCAATATACCTCACAGCAGCCATATATGTAACCAATCATCAGCGCTATGGCAATTATCATACATGGAAGCCAGAAATAAATCTTCACACTGCCCGTTACTTCCATAAAAATTATCTGTATGAAAAGCGCTGCTGCAGATATCACTGCCGTTTTCCATTTTGGGGCACGCTTCTTTAACAGAAGAACAAACACAAAGCACGCCGCCCATTCTGCGAGAGCAGTATAGATTCTCGGAATATCCGGTACCATATTTTCCATTATTTTACCACCTCACCCCAGTATTTCGTCAGTGCCTCCATAAATTCCTTTTTCCTGGAGCGGCTGAGAAGAACCTGTTCCCCTTTTACAATGGCACATCCGTCCTGTACGCCCTCCACATGGGCAAAATTAATCAGGTATCCCTTATTTCCCCGGAAGAAATTCATGCCGGAAAGCTTTTCTTCCATATCCTTGATGGATCCCGGCGATTCGTAATCACCGGAGGCGGTATGGATAATCAGATTATGTCCCTGACTTTCTATATAATAAATATTTGCCACATCTACCCGGATAGCGCCGCCCCGGATATTCAGGAAAATGATTTTCTGTTCCCGTCTTTTCATCCTGCCTATGGCACGGTTCAGCCGCTGGGAAAATGCAAAGTAAGACACCGGCTTTAATACATAGTCCAATGCGTCCACCGCATAGCCCCGGATAGCATACTGGGACATATTGGTAATAAAAATAATGACTACTTCCGTATCTACTTTGCGGATTTCCTCCGCTGCCGACATGCCGTCCATAAATTTCATCTGGATATCCATAAGAATGATATCAAACTGCGCCTTATATTTATTAACAATGCCGTCTCCATCGGAAAATACTGTAATGTCAAAGGTTTCCCCCTGCTCCTTTTCGTATTGCTTTAGAAATCCGGCGAGTTGTTCCACATAGCTTGTCTCGTCCTCCACAATAGCGATTTTTATCATATGTTTTCCCCCATCTTATTACTGCTTTTTTCTATTATAAACCAAAAAAAATGCCGGGTAAACAAAACATTTATTTCCACCTTCATCTGTGCAGCCGTTTCTAACGATACAGCTTGGGCGGAGTTTACACTCCGCCCAAACCATGCTGTTTTAATTATTCTTTGAAGTCGTTTTACTTTCTACTGTGATTAGCTGTGTAGCTAAATCTTTTTTATATTTCCTGACAGCAAGTAATTCTAAGCACACTACCAATGCGATACCAATAATATCTATTACGATAAGCATAATCTGCCAATTCTCCAGTCCGCCCTGTTCAGATGCACATGCACGACTGTTTGCAACGGTATATAAAATATTGTGTGCTGAGTTACGCGCTGCGATAATAGAGGTCGCACTTGCCTGGTCGGTCAGGTGGTTTGTCTCTGTATCCATCGGAGCAAGACACATATCTGTACCGCCGCGAATTGCCTGATCAGCATCCATGTAGCCATATACACCATAATAGTCCGTTAATACAAATCCACGGAAGCCCCACTCATTACGGAGTACCGTTGTCTGTAATGGATAGTAAGCGCCTGACCACATGGTTCCGACATAGTTGAAGGAAGACATTACGGCATCTGCTCCCCCTTCTTTGACTGCAAGTTCAAATGGTTTCAAGTAAATTTCACGGATTGCCTGCTCACCTGACCATGTACATACCATGCCGCAGCGGTTTGTTTCCTGGTCATTTAATGCAAAGTGCTTAATGTAAGAATATACACCATATTCTTCTGCACCGGCTACTGCTGCCGCTGCCATCTTACCAGACATCAATCCGTCCTCGGAATAGTACTCAAAATTACGTCCTGCAAATGCACTTCTGTGAATGTTCATAGCCGGTGCGTACCAGCCGGATACTCCCATCTCATCTGCCATCTTACCGATTGCAGCGCCAAATGCCTGTGCTAAATCCACATTCCATGTAGCGGCAATCATGGTTGCTGCCGGGAAACCAATCGATGCCTTTCCAGTGAAGTTATTGTTGATAGATGCCGGTCCGTCACAGTCTGTGGTCTGTGGTTTTCCAACGCTGCTGACTGCTGCTGTTGAGTATCCGCCGTATGCAATCAATGAATCCATATCCGGTACGGTAAGCTGGTCTAATAATAAATCCCACTGCTCGTCATCATATGCTAATCCGCGCATATCTGTCAAAGTCAAGCCGTTATTTGCTCCGGTTGTCGGCATTACATCGTCTGCATTGTTATAATCCTCCGGATTATAGTTTGCATTATTGATAAATGCTGCCTTTTTCTCCTCCGGCATAGAGTAAGATGCCGGTGCTGCGGTTGCATCTGCATAATTTGCAAATCCGCCTGCCCTTGAGAGAGTCTCAAAATCTCCGGCTGCATCTTCAAAAGAGCTTGTTGCTGCTACATCATCTGTAGAACGTGAATTGTTCTCGTCATATACTACGTCACTTGCTACAGTGTAGCTCTGACTGTTAATTACCGTATGTGCATCTGTATTGATGGAAATCTGATAATCTCCCGCCTCTAATACATAGCAGCCCTTTCCGTCTTCATCAAAAGAAGCCATGTCCTCTGCGTTAAAGCTGATGGTGACTGTCTCACTTGCACCTGGCTCTAAGACTTCTGTCTTATCAAATGCAACTAAGTTCATTGCTGCTTTCTCAATGCCTCCGTTGGTGTATGGCGGATTGTAATATACTTCTACGACATCTTTACCAGCCACATCACCGGTATTTGTAACGGTTACATCAAAGCTTATTACGCCGTCTGCTTCCGTTATCTCACCCATTTCCTGTGTAAATGTTGTGTAGGAAAGTCCATATCCAAACGGATACTGTACCATTGCGTCATAGTCAAATTCCATATTTCCTGCCTGCGCTTCCGCATAAGCCGTTTCATAGAATTTATATCCTACATAAATACCTTCCACATAATTTACAAACGAAGGAATCGTAGTCTCTTCTGAACCTGTAACAAAATCAACGGCTGTATAAGCATGTTCATCCATGTTGTCATAGATAAAACTGCCAAAATTGTTGTAAGTCGGTGCGGTTGTTAAATCTTTTACAAAGGTATCTACTGTCTTACCAGATGGATTTATCGTACCTGCAAGAATTTCTCCCAATGCGGTAAAACCTGTTTGTCCGGGACCTGCTGTCCAGATAGCTGCCTTGATGGAAGCATATTCATCTAAGAAACCAAGCTCCATGGTATTTGCAGAGTTAATCACTACAATAACATTTGCGTAATCCGCAGCTACGCGGTCTAACATCTGAAGCTCGCGATTAGACAGCTCAAGATAATGCTTAGAGGTATCAATATCATCCGCATTCTCACTGTAACGTACTCCGGTAGAACCAAAACCGCCACCTTCCACAAAGGTATCCTCAGAAGAGATGCTCATCGGAAGATCTGCACCCTCTCCACCAGAGCGGGCAATCACAACAACCGCCGTGTCGGAAAACTCTTTTGCAGATTCAAAAATACCTGCTGCGTTGTAATCATCCATAGATGGCTCTTTTACCGTCCAGTCCTGTCCCCACATACCAACAGTCGGGCGGGTGTTGCTGTATTCCGTATAGAAATTTACCAAATCTTCATTTACGGAAAAGCCTGCTTCTCTTAAGCTGTCAAGAATGGTAACTGTCTCATATTCCGCTGACATGCTGCCGGAACCTGTTCCGCCATAAAGCGGATTTGTGGAAGACCAGCCAAATACGTTGATGTTCTTGCCGCTCTCTAACGGAAGTGCTTTTCCCTCATTTTTCAGAAGTACCATACCCTCTTCCGCAATATCGGTACAAAGCTCCTCGGACTGCGCAATACTTTCCTCCGAAATAGAACCTGACCCCATTGCCAATGCCACCATGGTATTCATCGGGCCGCAAATAATAACATTTACAATCACTACAACCGCCAAAAGAAATGCAATCCACGCTTCTTTGCGGATTAACTTTCTCAATGGCTTTTTCATTTTCAGACATGCAACTGTTGCAATGATTGCCAGCAAAAGGCATACAACCAATGCGATAATCTGTGATTTGCATGACTGCAAGACGGTGATAACGTCATTCATGTTAATAGCTAACATTTTTTCTTCCTCCCAATCATTTTTATTTGCTCGTTGCCGAACCTTGTATCCTAATACTAGCACAAACAAAATTAATTGGTGAAAATTTGCATGAACTGCACGTTTTATGCACAAACGGATTGTAATATTGTATATATTCACAAAAATATTTTTGAAAAATTATGCAAATCCTCCAAAACTATTTCTAATCTGACTCCCGTTGCTGCTTCTCAATCTCCTGTTGCAAACAAGACGGTCTCTGCCCTGTGGCAGTAGTCTGAGTGTTGTCGCCCGTATTATGACTGATACACAACTTTACCATCAATAATTGTATATAGAATCCGTGTATCCACTGCAAAAGGTGTGCCTTTTACCAGCACAAAATCCGCATCCTTTCCCTCTTCGATGCTGCCTACCCTAGTCTCTGCACCGATATGCTTTGCAGCGTTAATGGTAATCGCCTGCAACGCCTCAAATTCGCTTAATCCACTGTAGATTGCCCGTCCTGCACAAAGGGCTAAAAACCGTTCTTCAATTACGGGTGAATCCGTAATGATGGACACCTGGCATCCCGCTTTCGCTAAAATTGCCGGGGTCTGAAAGCCCTTATTTCTCAGTTCGTACTTAGTGGCATGACCGAAAGAAGGTCCTACTGCCACCGGAAATCCTTCTTTTGCCAAATCGTCGGCTATTAACGCACCATCTGTGGTGTGGTCTATCCGCAACTCTAAGCCAAATTCTTTGGCAATGCGGATTGCCGTATAGATATCATCAGCCCGGTGGGCGTGAGCCTTTAAGGGCATCTCTTCCCTAATAACGGGCAGCATCGCTTCTAATTTTACGTCATAGGCAGGCAATTTGGAATAATCAATGTTGTCGGGATAGCCCGCCGCTTTTAATTTCCGGTCATAAAGAATAGTCTGGTTTAACACCTCCCGCAGCTTTGCCGCCACCGACATACGGGAGTAAACGCCCTTATCTTTGTAACAGTTTTTGGGATTTTCCCCAAAGGCGATTTTCATGGCGGATTTTTCCCTGACTATCATATCATCAATCCGTTTTCCATAAGTCTTGATGACACAGAAGGTTCCGCCGATGATATTCGAGCTTCCCGGTCCAGTGGACACGCAGGTAACACCGCCTTCCCTTGCCATCTGAAAGGTTTCATCCTGGGGATTGATGGCGTCAATGGCGGAAAGCTGGGGCGTCACCGGATCCCCCAACTCGTTGAAATCCTGTCCTGCAAAGCCCGCCGCAAAGCCGTCAAGTCCCAAGTGACAGTGGGCGTCCACAAATCCCGGATAAATATCAATCCCCGTTGCGTCTATGACCTCCGCCTCGTTTACGATTTTTCCCTCCAGCACCGGAGCGATTTTTTTGATTTTTCCGCTTTCTGCTAAAATATCTGCGACAAACGGTTCCTCCTCTATGGCGTTGTGGATTGTGCCCTGTTTTAATAGTAAATAGCTGCTCATATGTTTGTTCCCCCTCTTTGGTTCTGCGCTAAAACCGTCTATTTTCCTGCTGCGCAGAGTGTGGCATTTTTACTTTATATTATAACCGAAAAAAGCACCGGGTAAACCCGGCACTTTATCTATCTATACCATTTTGCCTGTTCTCTATATAATTTTGCATATAATCCGCCATGTTCTAACAACTGCTGGTGTGTACCCACATCATCAATTTTTCCGTCTTTTAATACAATGATTTCATCTGCAATCTGTGCCGCACCGATGCGGTGTGTCACTAAGATTGCTGTTTTGTCCTTTGCGATTTCCATAAATTGACGATATATCTTTGTTTCCTCAATGGGGTCTATTGCCGATGTCGGTTCATCTAACACAATGATTTCATTCCTCCGGTATAACCCTCTTGCAGTGGCAACCCTCTGCCACTCGCCTCCGGAAATATCGGTTCCGCCAAATTCCTTCGAAAGCATTTCATCTGCTTTTACAATGTCTGCCCTGGTACTTTTGCAGACCTCCTGAAATCTTTCGGAATCCTTCTCTTCCTCTATATCACTAATCAGAATATTTTTCTCTAAGGTCATCTGATAACGCTGAAATTTCTGAAACACCGCCGAGCATAGTCTGTATACCCCTTTCCTGTCACTCTTCGATGCGTCCCTGCCGTGAATGATAACCTTTCCGCTTGTCGGCTCATACAATCCGACAACCAGCTTTGCAAACGTAGATTTTCCTGCTCCGTTTTCCCCTACAAGGGCTACTGTTTTCCCCTCTTCTATATGCAGCGAGATTCCCCGGATAACCTCCTGTCCGGCACCGGGATAACGAAAATGCACATCATGAAAAGAAATGCCTTTTTCATCGGCAGGCAGAACATTTTCCTGCCTTTCATACTGCGGTTCCTCCCTGTCAACAAACTTCTGATAATTTAATATCGCTGCCCCGTAATGGGAAATATACTGCATGACCCCGCCGAATACTTCTTCTGCCAGATTATACATCGTACCGATACCCGCAAAAACAGCCGCAAATGCTCCCGCACTTATCTTTCCATGCAAAAGCTCATAAACCAAAATTCCCAAAATCCCTAAATATCCGGCAACCGTAAACACGCGCAGGCAAAATTCTACTTTGGCATTTTTCAATTCCGTCCTCGTGGTCTTATCATTGACTAACTCGATTGTCTCATGATATTTCCGCATAAAATATGGAAATGCTCCCAGCAATCTTGTATCCTTAAAATATTCCCTGTCACAAATTGCCTTCTCATAATATTCCATTGCCCTTCTTGTCGGCGCAACCTCATCCTCCAACCGCACATAGGCACGAAACCAGAAAAGCTTTCCCAGAATAACCGGAACAAAAATGAGCAGTAAAATGAAAACCAACAAGGGTGATAACGTTCTTAGATAGATTCCCAAAAACAAATAGTACGGCAGATAAAATGTTACCACAGACAGTGCGAATAGCGCTGCGGTAAATCCGCTCTCAATTCCCTGCCTTGCTTTATTCAGCATATCTAAAAATTCCGTTTTTTCATACTCTATGGGATTTACGGAAGCTGCCTTTTTATGTAAATCCTCATATAAATGGCTGATAACCTTAGGAGAGAGATATTCATAATGAAAGTTTGCCAGTCCGTTAAAAATTTCCATCGCTAACGTTGATACAAAAAATATCAGCAGCGGAACCAGCGCCGTCTCTATCTTCCCACCTTCTGCAACATCTGCTGCGCTATCAAAAAACTTCTGCATAAATACAGTGACTAAAACCGTACTCAAAGCATGAAGTATATCGCAGAAACAGTACAGGCTCCCCTCTATGGGAATTGTAGCAAACATCTCCTTATACATTCTAAGGAAAACATAAAACATCGGCTTACTTTTTTTCTCTTTCCTCTTATTCATGATACCAACTCCTCTGGTTCTCATACATTTCACGATATAAAGGACATTTTTCCATTAAAGCCTCGTGGGTACCCTTTTCCAGCACTTTTCCCTTATCTAAGACAATGATTTCATCGGCAAGTGCAGTGGAACCCAAACGGTGGGAAATAAACAACGTGGTCCTTCCTTTTCCCAGTTTTCCAAATTCCTCATACATTTTCGATTCGCTCATCGGGTCTAGCGCCGCCGTTGGTTCATCGAGAACAAGTAGGGATGCCGGTGAAACTACCGTCCGTGCCATCGCAACACGCTGCCATTCTCCCCCTGAAATGTCCTGCCCATCTGCGTCAAGCTTGCCTAATACGGTATCTATCCCTTTGGGAAGGCGCTCCGCCGCCTTATCTAATCCCAGCAGACGGATTGCATGAAGCGTATTTTTCTTCTGCCCGTCTGTCCCTGTTTTTCTCACGTTTCCTAATTCAATATTATCCTTTAATGAAATAGGATAACGTGCAAAATCCTGAAAAAGCACTGTCACCATAGCCTTTAACTGGCTTTGCTCATACTGCTTTATCGATTTCCCATTTATCAGTATTTCCCCTTCAAAATTCATATACAAACCTGTTAAAAGCTTTATCAGCGACGTTTTTCCCGCACCATTCCTTCCTACTATTGCATAATGCTTTCCTTCTTCTATTTTTAAGTTAATGCCGTCGAGAATAAAATGCTGTGTCCCGGGATAAGCAAATGCAACATCTTTAAATTCTATTGTTTTTACAGTATATGGTTTATCATCCGGAAGTTCTAGCGCCCCCGGACATTCCTCTAAATTCATAAAACTTACATAATCCTTTATGTACTCTTTATACTTGGCATACATGTTTATGTTATCCGATAAGTCCCACGACATGACGCTTACCAAATCATTCGCCGCCTGCACAAGGGATATATAAAAACCGATTGACATGATTCCCTTTGCTATGGGATATAACAATACAAGCGCAACTGCCAGAGATACCAGAGACATGATGGAACTAAGAGCCTTGGTACGAACCAGCCAGCCTCTGGTAACTTTCCGTTCAGCCTTTCTGGCTTTCCTGTAAAATTTTTTCCAGTCACTATTTATGCTTTCTGAAAATCCAAATAAGCTTCTTTCATCTACTGCCTCTCTGTCAGTTAAAATATCCCCTAAATATTCAAAGTGCCGGGTATAGGCTGTCACTTCTCTCTGCGCCTCATATTGCCTTTCTCCGCCCTTCATTCCGCAATATATACTTGCCCCCATGATAAAGAACACAAACGGCAGTGACCACCAGGCCTGCATTCCAAGCACTATTACAAATCCAGCCAGTTGAAGAAAAATTCCCGCCAGCTTTAAAATGCTGTTGAAGCCCCTTTGTAAAGTTTCATCCGGTTTGTTTTTCACACGTTTCGTCAAATCCCATGTTTCACTGTTTTCTATCTCTGCATAGTTTAAAGAAGCGCATTTCTGCGGCAGCTTTTCCACATAATTTAAACGGAATTTATTTCCGATTTTTAAATCTAACAAGTCAGAAAGAATACTTCCCAAATTGCTACATATAATAAGTACTGCAAGCAGCATAATCGGAAGAACCATTTCACCCAAAACAGCTTTCCCTTTCACCAGCAGCAGTGCCCTGTCTACAAACATTGCCATGACAAAAATCTGAACGGTAGGCAGCATGCGTAGAATAAGCATTAGTCCGATTCGCAGTGTACTGTATAAGGGACAGCATTTTACAGGAATTTTTACCGTATCATACCACTTGTATTTATGTGACGCATTCATTTTTCAAACTCCTCTTTCATTTTAGCAAAAACAGCGGGCTAACGCCCGCTTTGATGTGCTGTTTCCTCTATTTTTATAGTAATTTATAGCAATTCCATATTGATGGATTTCTCGGTAAAGCTATAGCTTTCGTACATTTTTCTGGCATGGATGTTTTTTGCATTTACCTGCAGTTCAAAGCCGTCGAGGTGCTTTTCCTGAACGATATTTTTTGCAAAGTCAAGTAATGCCCGTCCAATTCCCTTGCCCCTATACTTTTCGTCTACGGCAATACAGTCGATAAACAGCACATCTCTGGTGAGCTGATTATCTGCTTCGATATGTCGGAACCAGTAGGAAAGAATGCCGACTACATTTCTGTCATACTCTGCCACAACAAAGGTTTGCTGCTCAACGGCTTTCTGAAATTTTTCGTATGGAAGTACGGTGTCTACCGGTTTATAGGTATCCGGGCTTAAATCTACATGCAGTTTATGTACCTGCTTCATGATTTCTTCCGCCGACTTGTAATCTTCGGTTGCTGCGTAGCGAATTAAGATTTTTTGCATTATGAATCTCCTGTTTTTTTCTATTATAATTGGAGTGTTTAAAAGGCTCACTGCCCATTTTGAGGAATATTTTCTAATATCCACTGCTATTATATTTCCTTAAAGAATAATGCCACACCCACCATGCGGCATAAAAAAACAAAATTGCAACAGGTATTGTGATAAATGCCCAGTAGTTCGACACCTCCAGCTGTGCATTTATATAAAGCTTGCTGGGAATATATGCGGTAAATGCAACAGGTATGATAACCGTAAATACAATTCTTATTCCTTTCTGAAAAATATCCATGGGATATTTCGCAAACTCCTGAAAATCAATCACATTGTCTGTCAAATCAATATTTCCCACTGTAAAAAATGCCACGGAGGAGCAAAGGATAGATATAGCTGCAAAAATCAGACAGCCACAAAGGCAAAATGCAGGCAAAAATACGAGTGTCCACGAATAACATTTTAACTTTATAATAGCAGTTACCAGTATACCAATTCCAAAAATTAATTCCCCCCAGCCATCTTCATCAAAACCTTCCATCATAATTTGAAACAATGGGTCAAGCGGTTTTAACAGAAATCTATCAAACTCTCCTGTCTGTATATATACCGGAATGGTAATAATATCAATAAAAAAGCAATGCCACAAAGCGTAAGATACCGTACTCATTCCATATAAGAAAAGCATTTGTTCAAAACTCCAACCTGCCACATCATCTACTAATTGAAATATCAATAATAACATACAGAAATTTACCGCACTTTTTATGACCATTGCCACAATTCCTAACATGTAGTCCAAATCATATACTAAAATAGATTTTATGTTAATCATCATATATTTAAAATACAAAAAAATGTATCTCATTAATCTTTTAACCTCCCTGGATAATCATGTGTTTCAGAGATTTCTGAAAGAATGTCCAACAGCCTAATCCTAATGACAACAGCCACATGATTTCTATTAAAATCACTCTTGAAATATTTTCTGCACTGCTTCCTATGATTATCTCTAACGGCACATCATACATATGTCGAAACGGGAGTACTTCTAATAGTTCCCTGCTCCACTCCGGATATACTCCAATGGGTAATATTCTTCCTGAAAGCAGCATAATCACTGCATACTTCAAACTATTGACCCCCCATGTACTTGATGTATAAAATTGTAAAATTCCAAAAATAATGTCAATACAGGCATAAATACCATAAGAAAAAATCAGCACTACTATAAATAACGCAATTCGATTTGATGATAATTGAAAACCGCTCATTAATTCCCCAATTAAAAATACTGGAAACGAGATAAAAATGAGGCAATACGCACTGGTTCCCATATTTTCATATATTAACTGTTTCATAACCGAGACCGGCTTTATCAGAGAGAAGCTAATATCTCCGCTTCTTATCATCTGCCCTAGTTGTTTTCCCATCGCACTTGGAAAAAAACAGGTTATGATTTGTGAATATACGATATAGGAAAACATCTGGTGAAATGTATATTTTTCATCCCCGGTATTTGCCAAAATCGACTGCCACACAAAATATTGAACCACAATAAAAATAAGTGAACTTATTATATTTACCAATGATGCTTCAATGTATTTCGACAGTTTCAAAAATCCTGCCCGAAACAGCACTCTAAACACTCTCACTTCCGCTTTCATCTGCCAGCTCCTCTTTAAATAAATTCATAAAAATATCTTTAAATTCCGGTTTTTTTATATCCACCTCATTGATATTATTTTCAGCAAACATTTTTTCCACAATATAAGCAATTTGATTTTCCTCAACATTTTCAAACCTTATTTCCTGTTCCTGTTTTACATACTGAAACGGAACCAGTTCCTCTGGCAGCACAATATTTTCTTTTTCTGTCGAAAATTTTATTACTGATTTCAGCTCCGTATAAGAACGCAAGTTTTCTATCTTATCGTCAATAAATAATTTCCCTTTATTTATAATAATCAGCCGCTCACACAACTGTTTTACATCCTCCATGTCATGGGTAGTAAAAATAATCGTTGTGTCTTTTTGTTTTTTGCAAAGAAGCAGGAAATTAATAATTGCTTCTTTACTTACAACATCAAGTCCGAGGGTAGGCTCATCTAAAAAAAGTATTTCCGGCTTATGTAAAAATGCTCCTGCTAACTCTGCCCTCATTTTCTGACCAAGACTTAAGGTTCTGACTGGCTGCTTTATCACTTCTTCTATTTTCAACACATCTACCATCTGCTTAAGCCTCTCTGTAAATTCTTTTTCCGGAATTTTATAAATTGCCTGAAACAAACGATAAGATTCTATGGGAGAAATATCCCAACGAAGCTGGCACCGTTGCCCGAACACCGCTCCTATCCGATAATTATTACTTGTCCGCTTTTTAAATGGGTCGTTTCCAAACACTTCAACTTTTCCACAAGTTGGCACTAAAATTCCTGTCATCATCTTAATTAGTGTTGATTTTCCTGCTCCATTAACCCCAAGCAATCCGACAAACTCTCCTTTTTTTATATCAAAGGAAATATCGTCCACGGCAACAATTCTTTTCTTCTTTTGAAAGTTCTTCCCTTTTAAATAATCGAAAATTGTGTCACAATTATTGACGCGAAATTCCCTGCCTATATTTTTCAGATTGATTACTGTTTGCATTTTCTCCTGACCTCTATATCTATTATTTCACTATTTTTTATACTCATTAATAGCTGATAATCTGCTGCATTGCATTTCATTTTTCCCGTATAACTCTTATATATGGTATGTTTTACTTTCTTTCCCAAAAACTTGCAAATATGTACATCCTCACAATAGTCCTCATTATCTCCTTTTAACGTATAAAAATCGTTTTCCTTCACTTCTGTAATTCTATGAAGTTTTAATTCACCCCAATTTACATAAAGAACAATATCTCCTATTTTTAAATTAGACAAATCACTGCTGATAACTATTTTCTCTCCACTATTAACAGCGGGCTCCATACTATTTCCTTCTGCTACCATACTTAAGAATTTTTCTCGATTTAAAAATTCCTTTATCATTTCAAATTTGCAATTCAACAAACGTTGATATATTTTATTTTTTTCAAGTTTGAATTGTAAATAAGTATTTATAATTTCATAAAACTCGGCACAGTTTCCGTCATTAAGATTCCCGTGGTTTAGATATGCTTTAAATACACAGCCTCCACCACATATATACCGATATTTACAGCTTATACATTTTTTTATTGTATTAACAGAATGTTTTTTCCAAGCCTCTAACTGTTGATTATTAACTTCTAACTGCTGGTTTTGGTACTTTCCAACCGAAAATGCCTTATTATTTGCCCCCCACCAACAAGTATATATATTGCCATTTCCATCAAATACCATTTGATTAATACAGGAAGCACAGAATTGTGTTTTAGGAACAAATATATTATCACTTAAAATCGTATTGATAAATTCAATTCCATGAAAATCCAATTCAAACAATTCTTCATATTCTGGTTTTATTATTTCTAAAACTCTTTTTAATATTTGTACTTCTGTAAAATACTCCTTCTTTTCATCATTCCCACTATATGTTACTGGATAGATATATGCTGTAAATCCCTCTTCTTCATTCCACCCTCTATCCTGTATTAATTCAGCAATTCCATTTATCTGATTTGCATTATATTGGTCAATATTAATGCGAAGGTCAACCTCTATATTGTTTTCCAATAATTTGCTAATCGAATGACATGCTTCCTTAAAAGGATTTTTCCCAGAAATTTTACTTTTCTTTCTCCTATTATGCACTTCTTCTAACCCATCAATGGTTATTTGAAATCTGGAGATACCTATTTCCTTTATTATGCCAAAATTATCTATTATTTCAAGACCATTACTCACACAGGATATTTGATAATTAAGTCCCGTATTCTTCACGTCACAAAAAAATTCTTTAAAAAAATATAAATTCTCTCCGTATATAGGCTCTCCCCCTAATAAAACAAAGTTAATTTTTTTTAAGTATTTCTGGCTTATCATCTCTATTATTTCGTTTTTTTCCACGTAAGACATCACCTTTGATTTTCTTTTTTGATGCCCCTCATAACAATACTCACATTCCATATTGCATCTGTATGAAGGAATAAGTACAACCGTGAGTTCTTCCTCATTTTTCATCTGCTTTTGCAACTCTGAAAATCGTTTTTCATAGGCATTGTATAAAGATGAGTTTATAAAATTTACTTCTGCTTTTTTATCCCATTTCTCAATTATCTCTAATGTTCCCAACAAGTAGTCTACAATAATAACACATCCATTAATAAAAAAAATATCCTGATATTGATTTATATTATATTTCATAAAACATGTTCTCCTGATAACAAAAATGCAAAAACTTACCTATAGCCTCCTCTACATTTTCACAATACACATCTGACATACTTCCATTCTTACTTATATTGGAAATAAGACATCCTCCATTGCAAATACCTACATATTTGCATGAATTGCACTTTTCTATATCAGAAACCGAAAAGTTTTTCCATTCATCATACTTCTTATAAAACTTCATTCCCCCTCTATATGCTCCAATGGCGAATCCATCCATTCCTACACAATCAAAACACGGATAAACCTGTCCATCTGTAAAAAAGCAAAATCTTCCAGGATAAACCGCATCACATCCCCGATAATTAGGCACTACTACTCTCTCTTCACATATTAACGAACTGTATATTTCTTTTAAAATGTACATGGAACTCCCTTGTATCATACTATCGTCCATTAATAAATTATTCTTTTTATAATTTAATAGTGTAGGATAATAGTCCGAAACATCCATTACCCGATTTTCAAATCCCTGACAAACATAATTACTTCGGAATTGTATATGTCCAAACTTTACTTGTGCTCTAGGTGTATCTAAAATGCCGCTTTTCTTCAAATCAATAAAAAGATTATCTATATTCTGCTTTGTTATGCTTTTATCTATCAAAATAGATAAATCGACTACTGCCTTAGGCATATATTTTAACACAAATTGAATATTTGAAAAAATAATCTTATAGGTTCCACCTCCATTAGGAAATTTTCTCATACTGTCATGAAGGTTCTCATCTCCATTTAATGTCACTCTAAAAGATATTTTCTCTTTAAATTTATTAACTATATCTTTAAACATTTTAACATTCACAAGATTTGTAACAATCTCAAGATATTGATATTCCTGTTGATTCATTTTTTCTATAATATATTCTATTGCTTTTTTATTGGATGGAAGTAAGGGTTCTCCCCCAAACAATGAGATAATTGGCTTTTGAGGCAAATATTCATTTTTTTCATAAATTTTATCTATCGCTTGAAATATTTGGTCAATATCTTCCTTGCTGATTTTTTCATTCTTCTTTTCGTTTTCATAACCGGAGTAACAATAGCTACACCTTAAATTGCATTCATTTGTTAAATATATAACAATATTAGGCGCACGTAGTTTTTTCACTCCAAAGTATTTTTTAGACAATTCTAGAATTTCTTTATCTTCTCTTTTCTCCTCAATTATAAACTTTTTCTCTTTTAACTGTCTAAAACATTCTTTCGATAAATTTTGAAATTTATTTTCTATCCACGCATCTCTATCCTTACCCTTAATAATAACTATGTCAAATGTCAGCAACTGCATTAGCATTATTATACTTTTTTCGTTTTTTTCTATCAAATATTTTGTTTTTATCATTAACACATTCCTCATTTCACAATTTCATACATTGTAAAACATTTATCTTAATCCTTGATTTTCGAGTTTCTTATTTATCTTTAGCGAACACTAGATTTTCTTCCATACATACAAGCTGATTTTGCTTCTAATTTTTTAATTTCTTCCGGCTTTAATTCCAACCATGTTTTCTTTTTAAATTTTTTTTCTTCTCTTTTATCCATTGTCATATCCCTCCATATGCTCTACAATGTATGCTAATTGCTTTATTAGCTTACCCTCCCCAGCTACAAAAGTCCATGACGTTTCCGGAAAAAATATTTTCCGGAAACGTCATGGACTTTCATTTCTTTGTCTGTTATGCTTATCGATAAATAACTTACAAGAGAGGATATCACTATGTATAAGAAAATTCAGGCACTTATTATTTTGTCATTTATAGTATTTCATTCACTTTCTGTTACCATCACTTTGCCGACGGACAATCATACTATTTCTCCATATGGTTTCGGCATAGAATGGATTGATTAATTACCATACCATTCCTTTTCTTTATCATAATGCTCTTTATAATACTTCTGAATATTATTATGCTGCCCGCTCATTTCGTAAAAATCTGTCAAATAGAATGCCTGTTCAAGCAGTCTTTTAGAAACTTTTTGATTCGTTTTGTTCAAATGCTCCAAATCAAATGCAATTTCTCCTATTGCACACGCCAGAAATCTGCCGTCATACATTCTCATGCACTTTCCTGTAAAGTCTTTCATATCTTTCAGGGAAGTCACATAATCCCCCATATCTGAACGCATATTTGCCAGATTGAAAACCACCGCATTCATTCCATTCCACCAATATTCTATCCCCACCGCACTTTTCTCTGTCTTTTTCAATACCCGCTCCAAAAATCCAATCGCCTCTTTCGTTTTCCCCATATCACATAAAACATTTGCGATATGGATATGCAGGATAATCTCAATATGTGAGAAATAATACATTTCCGTCTTTTCTAACCGCTCTTCCGTGACGGATAATTCCAGCAGTTCCCTGTCTCTGCGGCAAATTTCCTCTGCACTGATTCTGCCTGTAGCATAAGCAATATGATTTTCAATCATTCCCATATATTGCCGGTTATTGATACTCTCCATATCCATTTTTGACTTTAACTCATTCGCATAGATTTCTGCCTCCTTCCACCTGTTTTTAGCTGCCTCCTCCCTATACTGATTAAGCAGTTCAAATACTTTATAATCTGTCGTTTCCAAATCTCCTCTGAAATATCCCCATCCAATCTCCAACCTCTCCACAATCGCCTCACGCTGTTTCGGATGAGGCTTCCTCTTTCCCGTCTCCAAACGGGAATAGGTTTCCGGTGCACAGATACCGTCACTGACCTGCTCCTGAGTCATTCCACTGATATCCCGGTAAGAACGCATATATTCATCCAACAAATATACCTGTTCCTGACTGTCAAAAATCTGTTCCGGCTGAAAACAGGTACCATATCCGGTATCTTGATATACCTCTAAAAATGCCTGATACTGTTTCTCATAAACCCCCGCTTTTTCCGCATCTGTCTCTGCTAAATCCCTCACGTAAAATCTTAATATTTCGGGCAAATGATACATTTTACGATTTTCCTTTAAAAGCCTTACAGCTTCCTCTTCAATTGCCAATCTTTCCCATACATTCATCTGATTTCCGCAGCACTTTAATAATATGCAGGCAATTCCCGGTATTAATCGTGAAGCTTCACGTTTATCATAAATTTCTTCTCGCACATAAGAAAGAAGCGAATATTGATTCCTGTATATTTCGTTTGACTCAATAAAATTCTGCTGTCCGCCTTTATAAAAATAGATAGCCATTAACCCGATTTCCATCGTACTTAGCTGATATTCTGTCAGCCTGCTTTCTAAAAAATCCGGCACTGTCTCCCGCACAGCTTTTTCCAAAAACTGTACAGCTTTCTTCTGGTTCTTTTCTATTTTTTCCGCATAAACAGCAGACACATAGAAGTAAAACTGATTTTGAATTTTGGAGTTGCAGTCTCTGTTTTCCGCCTCCATACTGTGAAACAATTCCTCTACCGTTGCCCACTCTCCGCTCTGTATGGCAGTAAAAATTGCTTCTTTCCACTTATAATACTGAAATTCTTCATCTGAAAGCATCACCGCAAAATCATCCGGCGCCATACCCATCCGCTGCATGAAAAAGAAGAATAATAACCCATCCGGCGTTCTTTCACCGCATTCATATTTAGAAAGGGTGGCAACTGAGCAGACCCCGGCACACAATTTCTTCTGGGATATTTTCTTTTGCTCTCTTATCTGACAGAGCATACTGCCCGTCTTTATCTTCCGCATGATTTTCCCTCCGCCTCCACCAACTACTTCTTTAAAGTATACATAAAGGCACCGGATAAATCAAGTTTCCCACGACATCTTCCGTTTACACTTATAATACAATAAACCAGCATCTTTTCACAGAATACATTAACCGCCATCAGTATACCAAAACGGGGAACTAAAAAAATCCGGTTTTGGTATAAAAAAAATTAATATCAAATGCTAATATACAGAATAGTTGAAAAAGATTTTGGTATTTGTGACAACATTAGCAAAGTATAGGTTCAGAGGGAGTAGCTGGAGTTCATATGTACAATTTATTTAGAAAATTAACACAAAATTACAAAAATTTAGGTTCCAATATCTATATACTATTTATAATAAGAATCATCAGCAACATGGGCGCCTTTGTTTACCCCTTACTATTTTTAATACTTACACAAAAAATACATTTATCAAAAGCTCAATCCGGTTTGTTTATCTTAATACTATCCATATCTACCGTACCAAGTTTGTTAATCGGCGGCAAATTAGCTGATAGGTACGAAAAGAAAAAAGTCATACTTATATCGCAAATATGCGGCGCCATCTGCTATTTCACATGTGCCTTTATTCCAACTTCAATGATAATGGCTGTTATCATAAGGTCCGCCTCCATTTTGTATAGTGTTGCAAACCCGGCAATCGATGCCTTGTCAGCAGACCTTACAACAAATGAAAACCGCAAATCGGCTTTCTCATTATTATATCTTGGAACTAATATAGGTACCATCATTGCTCCTGTAATAGGTGGTTTTCTCTTTAAAAAAAGATTATCCCTACTGTTTCTTGGCGATGCGATTACGACACTAATAGGATTGACATTACTCGTTATTTTTATTAAAGGGCCTCAAATAGAAACTGTAGCAGTTTCAAGTGACCAGAAATCAACAGCGGAAACAAGTAACAATAAAAGCGTAATCGCTATTTTACTGGAAAAACCCATATTAATTTATTTTGCATTAACAATGTTTATCTACCAATTTGCATATTCACAGTGGACATTTACTCTGCCGCTTCAACTTGAAGATTACTTTGAAAATAACGGAGCACAAATATATGGATTGTTATCTGGTTTTAATGGATTTGTAGTACTCTTTTCCACCCCGCTGCTTGCTTTTACCCTTCGTAAGGTGAAGCCTTTAAAATCCATCGTATATGGCGGTATTATGTATATCATCGCATTTATTATGTTTGGATTGTCAGACCAAAATATGTATCTCTATTTCGTGGCAGTCTTTATTTTTTCGGCAGGCCTTGTGTCAATTACGACAAATAGCGGTCCGTTTATTGCAAATAATTCACCCGCAGCCTATCGGGGAAGAATTAATTCCATTATTCCAATTATAACTGGAGCAGGCTCTGCTGTAGGACCATTTATTACCGGAATCATTTTGGAAATAAGCAGCTATAAAGTCTGGTGGTTTACCATTTCACTCATTATTGTCATAGGACTAATACTGATGAATTTATTAAATCGAAAAGACATGATGTCCTAAGCTAATACTTCTCCATAATTTTTTTCATAATATGCTTTTAAACCATTTATAGTCCAATCTTTTCTCATTAGCCGAAGTATCTGATAAGCCTGCCGATAGTAATATTGGCTGGCTTTTTTATCTCCGGTTTTCCTTTCTTCTGTATACGCCTTCTGCATTACATACCACCCGGCTTCCATTCCACACCCACATCTTATGTCAAACTTTATCCCCAATTCACATAACCTTAACGCTTCCTCAAACTGATTATTTTCTTCATATCTTCCGCATAAATTCTGATGAATTAATACAGAGCCTTCATAATGATGTTTTCTATCCACCTTACTATTTTCATATCCTGCCCTTGCTTTTTCTAACAATTTAATGCACTCTTCTTTTTTTCCCAGTTCATCATACATCAATGCAATATAATTAATAATGGAAGATTCATTTTTACTAAGTACTACCTTATCCAAATCTTCTATTTCACCATTTTTCCTGGTTACTTTAAATGCCTCCATACAGCCTCTTATAGCATCTGCTTCGGTAATTTCGCCATAAATCTTTTGAAAATAAATGTCCATAAACATAACGTACTGTCTATTTTCACTATATTCCATAGATAATCTTGGTTTCAGTCTCTTATATAACGCTGCCGCTTCTTCAAAACGTTTATAATACCTTTCTATTGTTATTTCCCTCTCCAGTTCTAACAATGCAAAATCTTCCACCACCACATGTGTATTGCAAATATCCCTGTCAAATTCTAAGTATTCTTTCATTTTCTCAAAAGTTCCCGGCTTCGGCTTATACTTTCCATTCTCAATTCTGGATATCGTTTTCTGATCTATTTCCAGTTCATCTGCCATTTTTTCCTGTGACCTTTTTAGCACTTTCCTTTCCTGACCGATTAATTCCGATACAAAATATAACTCATTTATCCGATAGTTTTTCCACAATTCTATTTTTTCCGTCTCATATTTTCCACCATATTCTTCATATATCCACCTCAAAGCATCTCTCTGTCTCTTCCAGTCCTCATATGAAGTTTCATCCAAATCTTTTTCACAATTAAGAATTAATTCCAAACATTGCGGCAGATGCAGCAATAAACCGTTTCCGGTCAATAATTCCTCACTTCTGACACACAACTCCAACGCCTCTCTCTTTCTGTTTTTACTTATAAAAGCCTTTGCAAATATCCATGCTGCTTTACTGTATACATTTGCAAGCACTTCTTCATCAGAAAATGTACGTTCAATATAACGAAGCAGTAGTTTGCTGTATGGTAAGATTTCCATTTCCCCAGCTTCATCCTTAGCTTTCAGCCACATAAGAACTAAGATCAGTTCTCCTTCTCCCAATATATAATTTTCCAGATTTTCCAAAAGGAAATCCGGTACCGTCTGAACCATTGCCTCCTTCAGATAATCACAGCTTTTTTTGCTATTCTTATAACATTCTTCTTCTATCACAGCCTTTATCTTGCATATATATTGCCTATGAAGCGGTTCCGCCGCCTCTTTTAATCCCTCGTAATATTTCAATGCCATCTCTGCTTCTTGATACTCCTTTTCTAACAGATATTTTTCCAGCATTTCCCTGAGATAGTATATATTATAAGATTGTTCATCATAAAGGAATTCCACTTTATTCATAGAAATACCAAGACGCTCTACGATTCTTTCCAGTAAAAAGAAATCAGGAATCCGCTCCCCTCTTTCTAATCTCTGAAGTACAGCAACGGAGCAAATCCCCCTGCTCAAATCTTTCATACCAATATTCTTCTTATTTCTTTGATAAGTATTAATTGAAAAAACACAAAATCCTGCTGTTTCAACTATACACGCAGCCAAAAATGCAGGAGCCTTTCCTTTTTATTCGTTTTTCCTCAAATCCACATTCCGTATCCTATCCCTCACCCGCAGCACCATAGACGGTGACACCGAAAGCTCATCAAATCCCATCCGAAGGAATGTTTCTGTCAGTTCCGTATCCGCTCCAAGCTCTCCGCAGATACCAACCCAGCAGCCCTCCTTGTGACCGTTATCCACCACCATTTTCAACATCCGAAGCACCGCCTCATGATGTGCATCATAGATACTGTCCAGCTTCGGATTCTGCCTGTCAATCGCCAGAGTGTACTGGGTCAAATCGTTCGTCCCAATGGAGAAGAAATCCACCTCCTTCGCCAGTAAATCACTAATCATCGCCGCTGCCGGGGTTTCAATCATAATACCGATTTCCACTTCTTTATAAGGCAGCCCGTCCCGGTCAAGCTCTGCTTTAACTTCCTTAATAATTTCCTTAATCGCATGAACTTCCGCCACGGAAATAATCATCGGAAACATAATGGAAATCGTTCCGTAATAGCTCGCCCGGTAAATTGCCCGAAGCTGGGTTTTAAAGATTTCCTTTCTGTCAAGACAGATACGGATGGCACGATAGCCCAGCGCCGGATTTTCCTCTTTCTCTAAGTTAAAATATCCTACCTGTTTGTCTGCGCCGATATCTAAGGTGCGGATAATCACCTTTTTCCCGGCCATATTTTCCGCTACCGTTTTATAGGCGGTAAACTGGGCCTCTTCCGTCGGGTAGTCCTCCGCTTCTAAATAGAGGAACTCACTGCGGAATAAGCCGATTCCTCCTGCGTCATTGGCGAGAACGTTTGCCACATCCGCCACACCCCCGATGTTGGCGTAGAGATTGATTTTCTTTCCGTCTAAGGTTACATTCTCTTTTCCCTTTAATTCCTGAAGCAGCCGTTTCTTCTGCTCATCTTCCTCTTTTAATTTCCTGTACTTTGCTAAAGTTTCTTCGTCCGGGTTAAGATAGAATTTTCCCTGATAACCGTCCACAATACCAAGCACTCCGTCTATCGCCACACTGCTGTCCGTCCCTGCTGCTGCATTTTGGGAAAAGCTGCTTTCGCCGGACGGCGCCTCATCTAATTTTTCCGGAAAATCCACCCCGATTAATGCCGGAATGTTCATGGTACGGGCAAGAATCGCGGTGTGGGAATTGGTTGAACCGTGCCGTGTCACGAAGGACAACACCTTGGATTTATCAAGCTGCACCGTTTCGCTGGGGGCAAGGTCATCCGCCAGTAAAATCACAGGTTCCTCTCCGGTGGTGGTTCCTGCGGTGCTGCCCTGCAGGATAGAAATGACACGGTTGGAAATATCCTTTACATCTGCGGCACGCTCTCTCATATAATCATCTTCCATTGCCGCAAACATGGCGGAAAAATTATCCCCGGTGGACGCTACTGCAAACTCTGCATTGACCTCCTGGGTTTTTATCATATTAGTGACAGATTCCATGTAATCCTGGTCATCTAACATCATCTGGTGAATTTCAAAAATTGCTGCGTTGACTTCGCCCACTTCCTTTACGGCTTTTTCATAAAAGCCCGCCAGCTGACGCTTCGCTTCTTCCTTCGCCTCTAAAAAACGGTTGTTTTCCGCCTCCGTATCTGCAACCTTACTCCGTTTCACCGCATGATCTTTTTTCCCATATACCGATAACTTACCGATAGCGATTCCGCCAAACACGCTCTTTCCTTCCAATACCATACTGCTTCCCATCCTTTCACCCCTGCATACTGCAGCTTTCTGATAAAGCCGTTTTCCCACACTGTTTCCTTCGACAACCCTCTTACACTCACAGCCTCCTTTTTACAGATTTCCTTCCAAAAACTTACCGAGAACTGCAATGGCCTCTTCCTCCTGCTCCCCGTCAGTATGAATGGTAATTTCCTCCCCGCATTTTACGCCAAGTCCCATCACTCCGAAAATACGCTTTGCGTCCACTTCCTTATCTCCCTTTGCGATGGTAACGCTGCATGGGAACGATGCCGCCTCTTTTACAAATGCTCCCGCTGGTCTTGCGTGGATACCCTCTTTGTCCTTAATCACATATTTTAATTCCTGCATAGTTATACCTATTCCTTTCCGGAACCGTCCGACGGCTTCTTCCTCGGACAGTTCCATAAAATCATTTTTTATATTTTTATGCTGTTTTTACATCCTTTTTCAATACTCCCAGTAAGAAACAGGAGATGGCAGATCCAATGGCTAAAGCAATTAAGTACTGTAACGGATGGCCTACGGTCAGAAATACGAAGATACCGCCGTGAGGAGCCATTAAGGTACAATCAAATGCCATGGAGATGGCTCCTGCCACTGCCGAACCCACGATACATGCCGGAAGTACCCGGAGCGGGTCGGAAGCCGCAAAAGGAATTGCTCCCTCTGTAATAAAGGAAAGTCCCATAATAAAGTTTGTCGGTCCTGCTTTCCGCTCTTCTGCGGTAAATTTATTTTTGAAGAACAAGGTTGCCAATGCAATGGCGATAGGAGGAACCATTCCGCCAATCATAACTGCCGCCATAATATTGTAATTTCCGGCTGCAATGGAAGCTGTTCCAAACACATATGCCGCTTTATTGACCGGGCCGCCCATGTCCACAGACATCATTCCGCCCAACAGCGCACCGAGAATAATTGCGCTTGCACCATTCATTCCATTTAAACCATTGTTAATTAAGGTATTTAAAGCTCCGATAGGCGGCTCTACCACGTAAGTCATAATCACTCCCACAAGGAATACTCCAATCAGTGGATATAACAATACTGGCTTGATACCCTCCAGACTGTCCGGCAGTTTTGAAAATGCCTTTTTCAGTCCCAGCACCAGATAACCTGCCAGAAAGCCCGCTACCAATGCACCTAAAAAACCGGAAGTACCGTTTGCCGCAACGGCTCCCCCCACAAAGCCAACCGCAAGACCGGGACGGTCTGCAATACTCAGGGCGATAAAGCCGGCCAATATGGGAAGCATAAAGCCAAATGCCGTTCCGCCGATGGATTTAAACATAGCTGCCGCAGGAGTAATCGTTCCAAAGTTTCCTCTTTCCTCCATCGGAAGCGAATTTAAGTCTACAGAAAAGCCGTCAATCAGAAATGCAATGGCGATTAAGATACCGCCGCCTACTACGAAGGGCAGCATATGTGAGACACCGTTCATCAGATGCTTATAAATCTGATGTCCGACACTGTCTTTGCCCTCTTCGTCCGCTTCTTCCGCCCTTGCGTTTCCTGCATGGTAAACAGCAGCATTTCCACCCATGGCCTTTTTCAACAGCTCTTCGGATTTGCTGATTCCGTCCGCCGCTTTGCAGGAAATCACGGGCTTTCCGTTAAAGCGCTCCATGGGTACCTGAGTATCGGCTGCAACAATAATGCAATCCGCCTTTGCAATTTCTTCTTTCGTCAGCACATTTTTCGCGCCGCCGGAACCTCTGGTTTCCACTTTGATGTCACAGCCAAGCTCTTTTGCCTTTTTCTCTAAACTCTCCGCCGCCATATAGGTATGGGCGATTCCCGTAGGGCACCCCGTTACCGCAAGAATGAATTTCTTCCCTGCCGTACTACTTTCCTCCTGCGGGGGCTCCGTTCCCTTTTCCTCTGCCTTTTCCGCCTCGGCCTCGTCAATGACTTTTAAAAATTCTTCTACCGTTTTGGCATTGCGGAGAGAAGTGGTGAAATTTTCGTCCATCAACATCACCGACAGGCGGCTCAATACGTCTAAATGTACATTATCCTCTGTATTCGGTGCAGCGATGAGAAAAATCAGACTGACTTTTTCCCCGTCTAATGCGTCAAAATCCACGCCGTCCTTTACCACCATGACGGCAAGTCCCGGACGTTCCACCGAATCGGATTTGCAGTGGGGAATGGCAATCCCCTCACCGATTCCTGTGGTCCCCTCTTCCTCTCTGGCAAATACGCCTTTCCGGTAAATTTCAATGTCCTTAATTTTACCGCTTTTTGCCATGAGATTTACCATCTGATTCAGCACATCTTCCTTTCCCCACGCAGCTCCATTCAGCTGAATGCTCTCCGCTGCAAGTAAATCCCTGATTCTCATAATTCCTTCCTCCTGTCATCTTTTATATTGATTAAAAAGTAGCTCTACCTCATCTCTTTTGGCAAGCTCTTCCGAAAATGCTGAGGCACTTCCGGTACAAAGTCCCGTGTAAAATGCTTTCTCATAGTCCCGGCTTTCCAAATAGCCTGCCAAAAAACCTGCCACCATGGAATCTCCTGCACCCACAGAATTTACCACTTTTCCTTTCGGTGCCTCCGCCTCATAGACGCTTCCGTCTTCTGCCACTAAAACTGCTCCCTCTCCTGCCATGGACACCAGAACATTTCTTGCTCCCATATCCTGCAGCTTTTTCGCATAGGGAACAACTTCTGCCTTCTTTGAGAGCTCCACGCCGAAAATTTCTCCCAGCTCATGGTTGTTGGGTTTTATCAAAAGCGGATGGTACTGCAGCACGTTGACCAGTAAATCCTTCGTGGCATCTACTGCGATATGCAGTTTCTTTTCCTGCAAATGCCCCATGATATCCATGTAAATGGTCTTTGGCATCACATCCGGAATACTACCTGCCAGCACCAGGACATCCCCCTCCGAAAGCTCATCTAATTTTTCATACAGCTTCTTGATATCTCCCTCTCCTATGGCCGGTCCCTGCCCGTTAATCTCCGTCTCTTCCCCGGAACGGAGCTTTACGTTAATACGGGTCATTCCCTCCGCCACCGAAATAAAATCTGCACGTATTCCTTTTTCTTCCATCAGACTTTTCAATTTCTCTCCGGTAAAGCCTGCAAAAAAACCTAACGCCGTACTTTCCACTCCCAGATTTTTCAGTACAATCGACACATTGATACCCTTTCCTCCGGGAAAAAGCTTTTCCTCACTGGTGCGGTTGACTTTGCCGCAGGTGAAGTGAGGCACCGTCACAATGTAATCTAAGGATGGGTTAAATGTTACCGTATAAATCAAATTTCTCGCCCCTTTCTGTTATCCTTTTACTTGAAAAATATTGTTTTTTGAATGTCTATTTTTTATGGTTACGATACCTGAATAATATTCTTACAATTCCGGAAAACTTTTTGTTCCAACCCGGTGGTAATAATCGTTGCGCTCTCAAAATCCCCGAAAGTAACGCTGGAAATCTGATTGAATTTGCTCTCATCCGCAAGAACATACCGCTCTTTACAGTTTTCCATGGATTTCCGTTTCACCATCGCCTCCTTAAACTCCGGAGTGGAGAATCCCCTCTGCAGGCTGATACCGTTAGCGCCCCAGAACCCTTTGGTAAAATTGTATTTTTCCAGCGTCGCCACCGCTTCCTCTCCCACAATGGCTTCCGTCACCGCTTTAAATTCCCCGCCGAGAATATAAACCGTAAATCCTTTCCCCGCTAATTTTTTCGCATGGGTGATGGCGTTTGTCACAAAAACTGCATTCTTATGAGAAAGATAGTCAATCATCCGTTCCGTGGTGGTTCCGGCATCTATATAGACGAAATCTCCGGGTTCAATGAGGCCTGCCGCATATTTTGCAATGATTTCTTTCGCCTCCTTGTTCTGCTCCTTGCGGTGTACCACTTCATCATCTCTGGTGCTGTAAACCGTATTTTTTAAAACCGCCCCTCCGTGCACCTTGATAAGCTGTCCGCCTGCGTCTAATGCAGTTAAATCTCTTCGGATTGTGGACTCGGACGCATCCAGCTCTGTCATCAGCTGCTGCACCGTCACGCTCCCCATACTTTCTAGTATGGATAAAATTTTTGCAAATCTTTCTTCTGTCAGCATAAATTAGCCCTCCATTTTCCGTCAAAATCATTCAAATTCGTTCACATCTGTTACTTGTATTATAATTTCAAAAACGGTCATAGTCAATCATTTTCCGTCAAAACCATTCACAAAACGAAACCTTCCAATTTGTTAAAATCATACAAAAACAGCATGACCATACAGCCATGCTTCTATTACTATCCAATATAAAATTTAAGACCGTCGTTCCTCCTCACGGAACCGTTTTACCGCCTGGGCAAGCTCTTCCCCGGAAAGCTCCACCACCTCCGTATTGTCTGCCCGGTAACGCTCTAACATTTCCCGCTCTTCGAAGGGGCAGTCATCCATGTAGCAGCGCACCGCCATCAGCACCGCACTGTGGGTCACCACCAGCACATCCTCCCTCTCCCGTTCCAGAATGCAGGCAATGGCGGAAAATGCCCGGGAAACCACCTCCTGGTAGCTCTCTCCCTCCGGTGTTTTCCTATAGCGCCTTTGGCTGTTCCATGCCCTGTATTCCTTTGGAAATTCTTCACGCACCCGTTTCCAGCTCAGGCCTTCCCATTTTCCCAAACTCATCTCCCTTAACCCATCTAAGGGAATACAGGAAAGTCCGAGGGCATCTGCCACTGCCTCTGCCGTCTCTGCCGCCCGCAGCTGCGGGGATGTGTAAACCCTTACTGCCTGAAACTCCCCCTCCCTGCGCAATTTTACCAGCCGTGCCGCTAATTCCCCCGCCTGTCTTTTACCGTTTTCATTTAAAGGGATATCCGCAGAGCCCTGAATTTTTTTATTTACATTCCAGTCCGTTTCTCCGTGACGTACAAAATACATTTTCATCTATCGTTCTCCATTCTCTTCTAAGTGTCAGTTACTTTTATCTATCAGTTGTAATTTGAGCATACACGAAAAGCAGCAAAAACACAATGAAAAAATCCTCCAAACTTGGAAGCTTGACAGCGGAAAACTAAAAGCAGGAGAATGCCCGCGCACGCTCCTGCTCCCCTTAATAGATATTGCCCATTAATATAAATTCCAAACGTTAACCCTTAACTGCCCCCATGGTAATTCCCTGAGTAAAATACTTCTGAAATGCGATAAACACCACAATAATCGGCACAGCAGCCAATGTAGCACCCGCCATAATCAGACCAAAGTCCGTGGAATTCTCTGCCTGCAGTTTAGCAATACCAAGCGAGATTGTAAGCTTATTGGTACTGCTCAGCATAATCAATTGCATAAAATAATCATTCCAGCTGTTGATAAATGTAAAGATTGCCAACGCACCGATACCTGGTTTAATCATAGGAAGAACAATCTGGGTAAAAGTACGCAACTCTCCTGCACCGTCAATGCGGGCTGCCTCCAACATTTCTCCGGGGATCCCCTCGGAAAACTGTTTCATCAGAAACACGCCAAAGGGCCATCCTACTGTCGGGAAAATCACTGCCCACATCGTATTATACAATGATAATGATGACATCTCCCGCAGTAACGGAATCAAAATTACCTGCTTTGGCAATGCCATGGCACACACAATCAGAGAAAACAGCAATGTCTGTCCGCGAAAGCGTTTTTTAGCCAGCGCATATCCTGCCATGGCAGCCGTAACACAAGTGAGTGCCATAGCCATCAATGCCATAAATACCGTGTTGACAAGCCAGCGAATAGCTGCCGGAACCACCGGCCCCGCTGAAAATATAATCGGATTACCGTCACTGGTAAAGTGACTGCTGAAAGGAATTCCAAACTCCCACAGCGGTGCCATCTGGCGGCTAAACAGTTTCCGAAAATTATCTAGCACCCACTCCTGCGGGAACCAATCCGGTGTCGTTGAATTAATGGAGGCTCCCGTTTTGAAAGCTCCCGTAACAATCCAGTAAAGCGGAAAGGCGAACAGGATTGCCAGAATAACCAACAGAATCATCGATAATATCTTATATAGACTTACATGTTTGATACCAGAATTCATGCTTTCACCTCCTACTTCTCCTTTGCCAGCTTAAACTGTATTGCTGAAAGAAGTGCAATAAAGATTGCCAGAATCACACCCATAGAGTTTGCATAACCGTAACGGTAAAGTTTAAATGCCGTGTAGTAAATATAGTACATTACCGTATCCGTACTATGATTCGGTCCACCGGAGGTTAACAACTGAATCAGTGCAAAACACTGGAAACTATTAATTGTTGTAATAACCAGTATATAAAGCGTGGTCGGCATGATAAGCGGCCACTTAATTTTCCAGAACAACTGAAATTTGTTGGCTCCGTCTACCTCCGATGCCTCCACCAGGGAAGAATCCACATTGCCCAGGGCAGAGACATACAGGACAATCGGCTGTCCTACCGATGTTGTAAATAAGATGAGAATAATACACCAGAGTGCGAAACGCTCATCTCCCAGCCAGTTAATATTGGTATCCAAAATCCCTACCCCTTTTCCAACATAGTTGAAAATGCCATAGTAATTGTTGAACATCCACTTCCATACTACTGTAACCGCTACAGAGCCGGTTACTACCGGCAGGTAGAAGATACACCGAAATGTGGAGAGTACCGGACCTTTCAAATTGTAGATTGCTGATGCGACCCACAAAGAAAAGACACAGACGGTGGGTACAGACACCACCACGATTATAATTGTATTCTTTAAGGATCTAAGGAAAATAGGATCCTTCCACAATTCTGTATAATTCGCAAAACCAATAAAAACATCCTGTGTATCTTTTCCCATAGTAGAGTCAAAAAAACTTGTTACAATACACAGAACCATGGGAATAATAACAAACCCCACAAAGAAGATCAAACTCGGCAGAAGAAAAAGATATGCCGAACGTGTCTCTCTTCTAACCAAAGCACGGCTTCTGTTTGTTGTATATGATGACTTTGCCAATAGCTACACCCCTCTCTTTTTCCATCTTCATGCTTAGACCGGATAGCAGGATGTTTGTCGCCTGAAATAACACACCCCTTCCCCAACATCAGATGGAAAAGGGGTGCCGCCTATCTCCGATAAGCATTTCTTTTAGTTCTGATTTTACTGTGCGTCAGCAATTGCCTGATTTGCATTTGTAACAAATGTTGCAGTCTCGGTTGTCACATCACCGCCGGTTCCAATACGCTGTAACATATTCCACCACTCAGTACGAGCTGTTGCCCAGCCTGGAACTACCTGATAATAATCACCCATGGATGGCAGGAAGTACACTGCGAACTCATCCATAATATCTGCATTCTCTGTATTGGTATAAACACCTGTCATAGTTGGACGAACCGGGAAGTAAGAAGAAGCCTTTACACTTTCTACACCCTGTGTTTCATCATTGCATACAAAGTCAATAAAAGTCTTTGCCGCTGCAATCTTGGCTTCATCACCGTTGTCAAATATACCAAATCCCCAGATACCGCCACAGAGCTCTGTCATACCATCATCAGACGGGAACAGCATCGGAAGAATTGTGGAACCGTCGTTAGTAGTCCCTGCTGCAGAGTTATCTGCATTTGTCTGCTGTGCTGCATTCCAGCAGAGAGACATTGCAAGTGTACCGTTGCGGAATAAGGTAATCTCCTCACCACCATTGATGGAAGCATCAAAATTGATTCCGTCCTGTGCATATAATGCTTCCAATGCTTTAATGTTTGCTTCACTATCTACAGTATATGCAGTATGATCTGCATTTGTGAAAGTACCGCTGTAAAGGTTGTTAATCAGTGCTCTTGTACCCTGATCTCCACCCTGTCCCGAACAGTAAATTGCTCCTACATTCTGAAATCCAGAGTCATAAACTGCCTGAACTGCATTGAAGAAATCCTCAGTGCTCCAAGTGTGGTTTTCTTCATCAATGTACTGCATTGCGCCGGCTGCCTCAAATACGTCCCTATTGATTGCCATGCAATGTGCAACCATACAAAGCGGATACTCATAATATGCACCGTCGCTGGACTGACATGCCGCTTTGACAGTGCCATACATTTCTTCACCTGCCTTTGTGTCAAACAACTCGGACAGATCTACCATAAGTCCTTTCGCTCCCCAGTTCGCTACCAGACGCTCCGGTCCTTCCAAAACGAGATCCGGTGCCTGACCCCCTTCGATAGCGGTGTTCACCTGATCATCACCATTGGTATAATCCAGATATTCCACAGTAACGGAAATCTCCGGATGTGCCTCATTAAAGTTTGTGATGATGCTGTCTACCGTTGCGGAATCTCCCCAGCCTCCTACAGGATATGTCCATAAGGTAATGGATGTACTATCTCCCGTTGGTGCTACAGCGTTATCCGCAATTTCCTCTGTTGCCGGCTGTTTGTTTTCCTCCTGTGCCTTATCTGCGTTGCCTGAAGTTGTACCGGTATCCCCACCACATGCTGCCAGAGATAATACCATGGTTGCAGTAAGACCAAGTGCAAAAAGCTTTTTCATAAAGTTTTCCTCCTTATAAATTTTTTTTATTTGTTCAGGCATAGTTACCTGTTCAAATCAATTCAAGTATTGTCCGCTGCTTTTAGACTTTAACACCCGCAGCGTGTCATCATATAAATCCGCTTTCTTATATTTTTCATGAGTGACATAATTGTTATAGATAATATCCATCATCACCAAAAACGGATATTGAGGTGATATGACATTTCCGTAATTCAAATGCTTCGTGGAGGCCACCAAAACCACCTCTGTGCAAAAGTCCGCATAGCTCTCCTTGTCATTCGCCGTAAATAGAATTGTCTGTGCCTCCCGCCGGTGCGCCTCCTTCAAAAGATATAACACCTCCTCAGTCTCCCCACTGATAGAAAAACCGCAAACCATACTCCTTTTGTTCAGGAATACTGCCTGCATACGCATACGGTCTGTATCCTGCAGGGAATCTATATCAACACCGATACGCATAAAGCGATTCTCCATCTCACTGGCTGCTAAACCGGAGCTTCCTTTTCCACAGACCACCACTCGATCTGCTCCATACATATACCTGACAATCTGTGCAATCTGTGCCTCGTTCATAAGGCTGTATGTCTTATTGAGCAATTCCTGATAAGTGTTCAACACCATCCGGGTGCTGTCGGCTACCGTCTCACTTTTTTCCACAAAACTCTGTTCATATTGGTAAATAAATTCACGATACCCGTGAAATCCACATTTTTTTGCAAACCTTGACAGAGATGCTTCCGAAACAAAAATCATCTGTGCCACATTTTGTGCGGAAAAATCCATTTTCTGTTCATTATTCAGAAAAAAGTCTGCAATATTTTTCTCTACATGCGTAAAACTATTGTATTTTGACTCAATAATAGGAACGATTGATTTTACGTAATATTCCATATGCCCTCCCTTCCTCAGATTCTGATTGTTCTTTCATTTCTTCAATGCTATGATTAAAGAAAAAAGTCTCTACAGGAGGATCATCTATGAACACAGTATCAAAAACCATTCTCTGCTATGGCGATTCCAACACCCATGGCTACAATTCATCCAATATGGGTCGCTTTTCCGAAAAAGAACGCTGGACCTGTCTTCTATCCAATCTGTTGGGCGACGGATACCTGGTTCGCGAAGAAGGCTTAAGCGGGCGAACCACATCCTTTGAGGATCCCCTCTTTGAAGGTCTAAATGGCTATTCTCTCATCTATCCTTGCATGCTTACCCATGAACCTCTGGATTTACTCATCGTTATGCTCGGCACGAACGATGTAAAAGAACGTTTTTCCGCTACCCCTGAAAATATTGCCAAGGGTATGGAACGGCTGGTCACAAAAGCTCAAAACACGAAAGAAGCCTGGAGAAAAAATCCCAATATTCTCATCATTGCACCTCCGCCTATCGAGGAAGGCTACCGCAGTTCCTGCATAAGCGGTGAGATGGGAAGCTTTTGTGTAGAAAAATCAAAAGCTCTGGCTCCTCTCTATGAAGATGTTGCCAATCGTCTGGGCTGCCATTTTCTGGATGCCGGAACAATTCCCGGTATTTGCATGTATCCTTACGATTACATGCATCTCTCTCTGGAAAGTCACCGTCTGCTCGCTGAGAAGCTTGCCGCAATGATTCCGCTTTTTATGTAATTATTATGCCAGATATTTCTCTCTTGCCTGCTGAATCATATGAGCTGCTTCTTTCGCAATCGGTATGTCTTCCGGAATAAGGGCTGCCAAAGGCTTACGCACACCGCCCAAATCCAAATTTTCATTGATGCGCAGGATTTCCTTAATAATGCCATACATATTACCGTGTCCTGCGCACATTTTATAGATGATAGCATCTACATCATACTGTATCTTACGAGCCTCTTCTAGCTTGCCCTCCGCCAGCAATTCGTTCATTTTCAGAAACAACTCCGGCATTACACCATAGGTACCGCCAATCGCTCCTTCCGCTCCGATGATACGTCCGCTGATAAACTGCTCATCCGGCCCGTTGAAAATGATGTACTCCTCTCCGGCTGCCTGCTTGAACATCTGGATATCCTGTACCGGCATAGATGAGTTCTTGACTCCGATTACTCTTGGGTTTTTACGCATCTCGGCAAACAATCCCTGGGTCAATGCCACGCCTGCCAGCTGTGGAATATTGTAGATAATAAAATCCGTATTCGGTGCTGCAGCGCTAATGTCATTCCAGTATTCCGCAATCGCATATTCCGGCAAATGAAAATAAATCGGTGGAATGGCTGCTACTGCGTCTACGCCAAGGCTCTCGGCATGCGCCGCCAGTTCCTGACTGTCTTTTGTATTGTTACATGCAACGTGTGCAATCACCGTCAGCTTGCCCTTTGCCACCTGCATCACATTCTCAAGTACAACCTTGCGATCCTCCACACTCTGGTAAATACATTCTCCAGAGGAACCGTTTACATAGACACCTTTTACTCCTTTTTCTATGAAATATTCGGTCAGCTTCCGAACACCCTCCGGACTGATATTTCCCTCTTGGTCGTAGCAGGCATAAAATGCCGGAATGACGCCCTTATATTTTTCCAAATCTCGCATTACTTATTTCCTCCTCCCACAGGATAGTCCTGCTGGAATTTTTATTACTGCAGAGCCTCTGCAAAGGCTTTGGTAATCAACTGTGGTCTTGTGATAATAGATCCCACTACCACACTGTACGCACCCAAATCAATCACTCGTCTCGCCTTTTCCGGGGTGTTAATATTTCCCTCGGCGATAATCAGATGCTTTGCGTTTGCAACAATCGTCCTTAAAATCTCAAAATCGTTTGCTTCAATCCTGTCATTCTTGCTTTGTTCCGTATACCCCACCATAGTAGTACCGATAAAATCAAAACCAAGCTCATCCGCATGAAGCGCTTCATCTACGGTAGAACAATCCGCCATCAACAACTGGTCGGGATACTTCTCTTTAATCTGATAGAAAAAATCATCTATGGTAAGTCCACCCGGTCTTCTGGCAATCGTAGCATCCACTGCAATAATCTCCGGTTTTACCTCCATCAGTTCCTCAATCTCCCGCAACGTTGGTGTGATATAAACTTTGCTTCCTTCATAGTCACGTTTCACGATACCGATGATTGGCAGATTCACTTGAGACTGTATCTCCCGTATATCTTCTTTGGTGTTGGCACGGATACCGAAAGCTCCTCCCTCTTTTGCTGCCAATGCCATTCTTCCCATGATAAAAGAAGAATGTAATGGTTCATGCGGAAGTGCCTGACAAGATACAATTAATTTTCCTTTTAACTGTTCAACTTTCTGTTTCATCTTCACCACCCCCCTTTACTTGTCATTATACCTGTTTCAAAAATATTTTCAATATTTTATTTTTTTTTGAAAGTACTTTTACGTTTTTGGTATAATATTACTATAATCAATACACTTTTTTAACATTTTTGTACAAAATGCCGACTACTCTTCCTATTTTTCCTTCCTCTTGTTATAATTTTCGCAGTAGGGTGTATTTCCTAACCGATCGAGTAGGGAAGATGCTTCTTCCCCACTCGTCGCGCCGGGCGCATGCTGCGATAGCAATGAATTTCCTTTTGCGCCCGTGTGCATAAAAAATAGACTGTCAATGACAGTCTATTTTTTATGCGATTAGGAAATCGTACTCATTTTCTCTCCTGATATACTCTCAGTGCTTCTCTTGCCACTCCCAGCATTCCCGCTTTATTCCCTAGCTCTGCCTGCAAAATCTCCACATTAGCAAAAGAACTCATGATTTCCGCCTTTAATCTCGTGCGTACTCTGTCGATGACATAGGACTGTTCCATGATTCCGCCCCCCAGGATGATAAGTGCCGGATTAAAAATATGTACCAGCGTAGTAAGTCCGAATACGATCTCTCCTATCCACTGTTCCACCGGAATCTGTATCCCCGGCTCATCTAAACGTGCAAAAATCTCCCTGCCATTCTTTATCTCCGGATATTCCCGTTTCACCAACTGTACCAGCGCCGTTGTTGAGGCGTACCGCTCATAGCAGCCGCTAAAAATATCCTCCTTTGGTCTTCTCGCATCCGGATGTGTAACAATTGCCCCAAACTCTCCGGCAGAATACCCGGCACCGGAATATATCCGGCCATCCATGACGATTGCTCCGCCGACACCCGTACCGTAGGTCAAACACAGAAAATCCTTATGTCCCTTTCCGGCACCATAATATCCCTCTCCGATTGCTGCGCTGTTCACATCATTCTCAACAGCAACCGGAACGGAAAATTCTTTCTCAATGATTTCCCGTATTCTGGTTCCCGTATAACCCGGAATATTTTCATTGGCATACAGAATCGTACCCTCACCGGAATCTACCTGTCCCGCTGTACTGATCCCTACTGCCTGAAAGTTCTGATATCCCTTAAGGATTCCCGTCACGGTCTCCATAACATGGGCTCCGCCAAGCTTCGCGTTCGTATCTGTTTCTCGTATATCCGTAATCCGGTCATCTTCCCAAATGCCGGATTTAATAGATGTACCTCCTATATCAACTACCGCTATCCTCATATCGTAACCATACCTTTCTAGAGATTTCATATAAATCTTTTATCTATGTACCTTCACCACCGCTTTGCGTATCTCGGCGGCCACCTCATTTACCGCACCTCCCGGCTGATGTGGTTCCCCCGGCTCACAGATTGTAAAACGTCCCGGAGACAGACGACAGCTTCCCTCACAAATACAGTGTCCGAATCCGATGTCCCTCTGCCGGTCATATTCCTGCGTGATCTCCCGATATTCCGTCCCAAAACGAACCTCTTCCATTCCCACCAGGTCAATCTGAATATCGTAGTATTCCTCGTGAAACTCATATTCCCGCTCCGCATCCGGATTGGTGACAGCCTGCATGACATTGACGAATACCCTATCCCCATCTATCACGGTCTTTCCTTCCGGCAAACCGCCAAGATCCGTGCCGGACAGATATTTCAAAGCCGTGTCAAGATTCGGATTCATACCAAGATAACGTTTGGCATTTTCTATTTTATCAAATATCATATTTCTCCCCCTCTCTTGTTTTCTTTATAAAATAGCAGATAACAATTGTCAAGACAAATAAACGAAATTGAAAATACATTCTGTTTTTTCTACTCCCAGTCGGATCGGTGGGCGGGATAAGTCAATCGTAGATTACAATTAGTGTAGCAATCAGCAAAAAAGGCTGCCAGACCCAAATCCAACAACCTTTTTCCTCATAAATCTTTATTTCGCAATGTCAATCCGCACCAGAGCCTTGCGCAGTGCAAACTCCGCACGTTTTACATCGATTGCCTCTGTCTTATTGGCAAGCCGTTCTTCCGCACGCTTTAACGCCGCCTCCGCACGTCCCTTGTCAATTTCATCCGGCCATTCCGCAATTTCTGCAAGAAGCGTCACCTTTTCCGGCAGAATTTCTGCAAAACCGGAATGAACCGCTGCGATAATATCCTCTTCCCCCTCCTTGTGAATCTTCACAATACCGGGTGCGAGAACTGTGGTGAGCGGTATATGCTTTTTGTATACACCAATCTCACCGGATGCAGTGGTAAATTCAATCATATCACCTTCCCCGGTGTAAAAAATACGGTCCGGCGTGATAATCTCTATTTTAAAAATCTTACTCTCATCTGCCATACGCATCCTCCATTTTCTGCTAATACCCTTCGTGCCTCAGAAGTTTGCTGCTTTTGCAAACTTCTAATGAACTGACACCCTCTGGTGGCAGTTTTATAGCAAACGCCTTCGGCGTTTGATTATTTCATCCTTGCACGAACATCATCAATCGTACCAGCATTTAAGAAGTAGCTCTCCGGCACATCATCATGTTTTCCTTCCAGAATCTCCTTAAAACCGCGGATGGTCTCGGCGATTGGAACATATTTTCCGTCCATTCCGGTAAACTGGGTCGCAACAGAGAATGGCTGAGACAAGAATCTCTGTACCTTTCTCGCACGGTTTACCACAAGCTTATCATCCTCGGACAACTCATCCATACCAAGAATTGCAATAATATCCTGCAACTCTTTATATTTCTGTAAAATCTCCTGCACACCACGGGCTACCTTAAAATGCTCCTGTCCTACAATACGTGGATCCAGAATACGGGAAGTAGAACCCAGAGGGTCTACTGCAGGATAAATACCAAGCTCTACAATAGAACGATCCAGCACGGTCGTTGCATCCAAGTGAGCAAAGGTAGTGGCCGGCGCCGGGTCGGTCAGGTCATCCGCCGGCACATAAACTGCCTGTACGGAAGTAATAGAACCGTTCTTTGTGGAAGTGATACGCTCTTGCAAAGCGCCCATTTCTGTCTGCAGGGTAGGCTGATAGCCAACGGCTGAAGGCATACGTCCAAGAAGTGCGGACACCTCGGAACCTGCCTGCGTGAAACGGAAAATGTTATCAATGAATAATAACACATCCTTTCCGCCTTTATCACGGAAATACTCTGCCATAGTAAGTCCTGTTAAGGCAACACGCATACGTGCTCCGGGCGGCTCGTTCATCTGACCGAATACCATGGTTGTCTTATCGATAACGCCGGACTCCTTCATCTCATAGTAAAGATCATTTCCCTCACGGGTACGCTCTCCAACTCCAGTGAATACGGAATATCCGCCGTGCTCTGTCGCAATATTGTGGATTAGCTCCTGGATTAATACGGTTTTACCTACACCCGCACCGCCGAACAATCCGATTTTACCACCCTTCTGATAGGGGCAGAGAAGGTCAACGACCTTGATACCTGTCTCTAACATTTCCTGAGAAGTCGCCTGCTCTTCAAAGGCTGGAGCAGGTCTGTGAATCGGCCAGTGCTCCACGCCTGTCGGCGGGTCGATTTCGTCAATAGGATTACCTAATACGTTGAACATACGTCCTAATGTATTTTCACCTACAGGTACGGTAATAGACGCACCTGTTGCAATTGCATCCATTCCACGTACCAGTCCATCGGTAGGTCCCATGGCGATACATCTCACTGTATCATCACCCAGATGCTGGGATACTTCCACTACCAATTCATTTCCGGCCTTCGTCGGAACCTTGATAGCGTCATTAATCTCCGGCAGGTTTCCTTCTGTGAACTTAATGTCCAGAACGGCACCAATAATCTGGGTAATCTTACCAATATTATTTGCCATCGCTTATTTCTCCTTGTTTTTATTTTTCTACTACTGGCTGCTCCCGGAAACACAGATTATACTGCTTATCTAGGAGATAGCAGAAGCTCCGGCGATAATCTCCGTCAGCTCCTGTGTAATAGAGCCTTGACGTGCTCTGTTATATTTCAGTGTCAAATCACTTATCATTTCTTCTGCATTGCTGGTGGCAGAATCCATTGCCTGCATTCTCGCACCATTCTCACTGGCAACCGCCTCGACAAGCGCTCCATAGAATAAACTGGTGACATATTTGGGGATAATCATGTCAAGGGCTTCTTCCTCATTGGGCTCATAATTCATCAGCACATTAGCGGAAGCTGCGCCTTTCTCCATATCCGCCTCGTCAATCTCCACCGGAAGAAGCTTAATTAAGGTCGGCTCGTGGCTTACCGTATTTTTGAAATGAGTATATGCAAGATAAATCTCACTGATTTCTCCCTCAGTATATTCCTCCAAAATCTTTTTGCAAAGAACGGATGCATCCTCATATGACGGTGATTCTATAATTCCCGAGGCATCCTCCTTGATTACATATCCCCTGCGTTCTAATGCTTCGCGTCCTTTGCTTCCGATTGTGTAAATTTCCGCATTTTCTTTGGAAAAATCTTCACTTGCCATCACCAGTTTTGTAATGTTCGAGTTATAACCACCGGCAAGACCACGGTTAGATGTAATGACAACCACAGCCTTTTTATCGGCCTCCCCCTTTGTTAAATATGGGTGGTCGATGCTGCCGGATTTTGCCAGCATGGAGGATACGGTCTGATACATATAATTCGTATATGGATTCGTCTGTTCCGCCTTGCCTTTAGCTTTCTGCAGTTTTACGGTAGAAACAAGCTTCATGGCTTTTGTGATTTGCTGCGTACTCTGTATGCTGCCTTTTCTTCTCTTTATGTCCCTCATGGACGCCATAATTTAAGCACCGCCTTTCTACCGGATTTTTATTTCATAAAATTGGTTTTGCACTCTTCAATAGCTTTTACCAGTTTTGCCTCAATTTCCTCATTCATCGCTTTTTCGGCACGGATTGACTCCGGAATTTCCGGATATTTGGTATCTACATACTCAAACAAGGCCTTCTCAAACGTAAGTATATCCGCAACAGGAATATCAATTAAATACTTTTGAGTTGCCGCATAGATAATCATAACCTGTTTTTCTACCGGCATCGGCTGATACTGAGGCTGTTTTAACATTTCTTTGATTCTTTCGCCCTGTGCTAACTTCTCTGTAGTATCAGCATCTAACTCAGAACCAAACTGAGAGAACGCTGCAAGCTCACGGTACTGTGCTAACTCCGTACGAATCGGCGCTGCAATTTTCTTCATCGCTTTAATCTGTGCGGAACCGCCTACTCGCGATACAGAAAGACCTGCATTGATAGCCGGGCGGAAACCTGCGTTGAACATCTCAGTCTCGAGATAAATCTGACCGTCAGTAATAGAAATAACATTGGTCGGAATATAAGCGGAAACGTCACCTGCCTGAGTCTCGATAATCGGCAATGCTGTCAGGGAACCGCCGCCTAATTTGTCGGAAAGACGTGCTGCACGCTCTAACAGTCTCGAATGCAGATAGAATACGTCTCCGGGATATGCCTCACGTCCGGGTGGTCTCTTAAGAAGCAACGAGAGCGTACGGTATGCCGTTGCGTGCTTACTTAAATCGTCATAAACAACAAGAACGTCCTGCCCGCTTTCCATCCACTCCTCACCAATGGCACATCCCGCATATGGTGCGATATACTGTAACGGTGCAAGCTCACTGGCAGTGGAAGCCACCACCGTGGTGTATGCCATAGCGCCGAACTCTTCTAACGTCTTTACGATAGAGGCAACGGTAGATGCTTTCTGACCGATGGCAACGTAAATACATTTTACATTCTGCCCCTTCTGGTTGATGATGGTATCAATGGCAATGGCAGTCTTACCTGTCTGTCTGTCACCGATGATTAACTCACGCTGTCCACGTCCGATGGGAACCATGGAGTCGATTGCTTTAATACCTGTCTGTAACGGTGTATCTACGGATTTTCTGGAAATAACACCGGATGCAACACGTTCAATCTGACGGTATTTATCGGTCTCGATAGGTCCTTTGCCGTCAATCGGCTGACCTAACGCATTGACAACACGGCCTAACATGGCATCTCCGACCGGAACCTCAACCACACGCCCGGTGGTCTTTACGGTATCACCCTCATTGATATTTCTCTGGGAACCTAATAATACGGCACCTACGTTATCTTCCTCAAGGTTTAATACCATTCCGTATACTTCGCCCGGAAATTCCAAAAGCTCGCCCTGCATTGCGTTGTCAAGACCGTGAATACGTGCAATACCATCTGCTACCTGGATAACAGTACCAACGTCAGCTACTTCTAACTGCGCTGCATATCGTTTAATCTGTTCTTTGATTACGGAACTTATTTCTTCTGGTTTTAAATTCATGAAGCGCATTCACCTGCTTTCAACTGTATTTTTGATAACTCACGTGTCAAATCATAAAGCTTCGTCCTGACACTGGAGTCCACGACCCTGTCACCGATACGGATTACCATTCCGCCGATCAGTTCAGAATCCACTGCATAGTGCATTTCAAATTTCACATATCTGGTAGTCTCTAACAGACGTTTCTCCACGGCCGCCTTCTGTGCGCCGGATAACTCCATGGCGCTTGTCACATAGGCAGTACCGATGTTTTTGTGCTCTTTCACACAATCGATAAAATAGGAGAGCACTGCGTCCGCTTCCTCAAAATGGTCTTTGTCCACAATCATGCGAAGCAGTCCCACCAGCTCTTTGGAAACTTTTCCTGCAAATATGTCTTCGATTATTTTTATTTTTTCTTCTTTTACGATTTTAGGATGAGTCATTAATTTGAAGAGTTCCGGGTTATCCTCCATAGCAGTTTTCACCGCTGCGGCTTCTTCCCAGTATTCATCGAGCTTGCCCTGCTCTAAGGCAACTTCAAACAATGCGTCACCGTATGTTTTTGATACTAGCTTTGCCATGTCGAATCACCCATTTCTTTCAATGTCTCTTCCACTAGCGTTTCCTGTATGGTTGCGTCAATGTTGGCAGCCACGACTTTTGCAGCCATCATGGAAGCAATGGTAATCATTTCCTGTTTTACCTCATCCATTGCACGTTTCTTTGAAAGCTCTGCTTCCTCGTTGGCATTCTGGATGATACGAGCAGCCTCTTCCTTGGCTTCGCCCTCAATACGTGATGCGTTCATCTGCGCTTTCTTGCGGGCTTCGCTTAAAATCTGTTCTGCTTCTTTATCAATATCCTTCAGCTTCGCTTCATACTCTGCCTTCAACGCTGCGGCATCTTTCTTGTCATCCTCTGCGGACTTGATGTCGTTTGCAATGCCTTCCTGCCTGCTTTTTAACATATTTCGCACCGGATTAAACAGCAAATATGACAACGCCAGGAATAAGAAAAATACGGCAATCGCCAGCAGTATGGTATCCTGTAAAAGCTGGGCATCCAGATTAAACAGTCTTGTCATTTCCTCCAAGGTTTGGCCTCCTTTCCGTCTTTATTATTTGAATGGACGAACGCCGCTTTTTGCGTTCTTCTAAAGCTTCAGGCTCTTCCACTTTCATGCGTGGGGAGAACACTGTTTTTGTGTTCTCTTAAAATTTCAGGCTCCGCCTGATGCGATTTAGCCCAAAGGCTGTACGAAAAGTAAAAGCATTGCAATTAACAGACCGTAAAGACCTGTCGTCTCTGCAACTGCCTGGCCAAGTAACATGGTAGACATGATATCACCCTTTGCTCCCGGGTTACGTCCTACTGCTGCTGCACCGTGGCCTGCTGCGATACCCTGTCCGATACCAGGTCCGATACCGGCGATAACTGCCAAACCTGCTCCGATTGCTGAACATGCCATAATTAAATCGTGTCCTGTAATATTCATAGAAAAATCCTCCTAAAAATGTTTTCCCTTTCGGGGCTTTTCTCCCGTCCCTGCCGTTTCCCGGCACATAGGACAATTGGGGTGTAAATTTTGCTTTTCCTAAAGGGCACCCTGCACCTTGGAAAATCTTTTCACATATTCTTCCTATTCCGCATCGTAATTCTGACCAATATAGGTCATGGTCAGCATACAGAATACATAGGTCTGAATTGCTCCTGAGAACAAATCAAAGTATGCGTGAAGCGCTGCCGGCCAGATAATAGCTATCTTGCTGAGCAGCCCGTAAACTAGCGCCATCATAACCGTTCCTGACAATACGTTTGCAAACAAACGTAAGGATAAAGAAATGGGGACTGCAATCTCACTGATTACGTTAATCGGGAACCAGATTGGCAGCCACGGCGGTAATGGTGAACACATATCCTTCCAAATCTGTTTCAGCGGTATGTTCTTAAACTGCGTGATATGGATTAAGAAGAATGTAATAAGACCAAGTGCTAATGTTGTGCCATAATCGGCAGTTGGCGGTCTTAAACCAAACAAGCCGGAAATATTACTCATCAGAATAAATATGAAGATTGTGCTGATATAGTTCACAAACTTCGGTCCGGCAACTTTTCCCATGGTTCCCATGACAACTCCGTCGAGCTTCTCAACAATTAGCTCAATTACATTTTGAAAACCATCGGGCACTTCGGTTGCGTGCTTCATCTTGCGGTTGGCTGCAATGGCAAATACCAGCAGTACCAGCATTACGATGAGGATGCACACGTGTGATGTTGTAATCCAGAGCGTCTGACCAAAGAGTTCATAGGAAAATATCCCATGTATCATAAAGTCAATGTTATCCGCGCCAGACTCCATCAAAATTGCGTTACTCACAATTTCACCTCCTTCAAGCAGAGTGACTATTTTCACTGTCCGAAGACACATCACCTCTTCCTTGTAGTTTTGCTATTGCTTTATGAATGAAAGGCTGTAAGTATGCAGATACTTTTAAGCCTAACACACCGATAAATGCGGTAAATAAATTACCTAAATTCCACTTCATCATTACAAAAAACACAATCACCACCACCACATACCGCAGCACGGATTTTGCAATGATCTTTGCCTGGGCATGGGATGCACCATAGGTATCCACAGAATCCTGCAGCACCACGGCAATGTTGACTGCCATTCCGCAGGCAAGAAGGATGCCGATAAGGAGCCCCGTAGTGTAGCGCAGTTTGTCCTCCACAAACCACACGCCGATAAGCTCCACTGCTATTCCATATAAAATAATTCCCAGAACCAACCCCGGCAATGCGTCATTTAATCTTCTTAACATCTTCCCTGTCCTGTCCGTAAATTTTTTTTGCCATCTTGAAAATGTTCGTAAATCCGGCAAGCGCCCCTACCATAAAAAGAGGAACCGTGATGACAGGGATATCATATCTTTTCCCCAGCCAGACTCCTAACATGGTACACATGAAAATCGGAACAATCATATTTAACCCGAATTGCAAAATCAAAGTCAGGCATTGGAACACTTTTCGGTTCTTCTCCATCTGCTACACCTCGTCTGGTACTTTATTACCAACATTTCCCAAAGCAAAAAGCACCACATTTATTATTATAACATTTTTCCTCTTTTTGTCCACGTTATAATATTATTTCAATTTTTCGGTTGCTGTGTTCATACCGCTGCAAAGTCACTCCTGCCGCCCTAAGCATTCTCTTAGACGCAATCACCGCCGGTGTCCCGTCGTATTTATCACTGTCATAGACAATTCTGCGGATTCCTGACTGGATAATTGCCTTGGCACACTCATTACAGGGAAACAGCGTCACATACATGGTAGCGCCCTCTAAACTGCCGCCCCGGTAGTTTAAAATGGCATTAAGTTCACTGTGGGTGGTATAAAAATATTTATTTTCCAGAGGCTCACCCTCCCGCTCCCACGGAAATTCATCATCAGAGCACCCAATGGGAAACCCATTGTAGCCCATGGAAAGAATTTTATGGTCCTCGCTTACAATGCAGGCACCCACCTGAGTGTTCGGGTCCTTAGAACGCAGCGCCGAGAGGCTGGCAACTCCCATAAAATACTCATTCCAGCTAATGTAATCCTGTCTCTTTCCGCTCATGTCCGTATTCCTGCCTTTCCCCGTTTTTATTTTGTACCGAAAATACGGTCTCCCGCATCGCCAAGCCCCGGCACAATATAGCCGTGCTCATTGAGGTGGTCATCTAACGCCCCAATATAAACGTCTACGTCCGGGTGCACCTCCTGCATTTTCTTCACACCTTCCGGCGCTGCAATAATGCACATCAGGCGAATATTTTTTACCCCTTTATCCTTTAACAGCTGGATAGCTGCCGCAGAAGATCCTCCGGTGGCAAGCATGGGGTCCACCACAAAAACTTCCCGGTTAGCACAGTCCTCCGGCAGTTTGCAGTAATATTCCACCGGCTGTAATGTCTCCGGGTCACGATATAAACCGATATGCCCCACCTTTGCTGCCGGAATCATGGTAAGCATACCGTCCACCATGCCGAGTCCCGCACGCAAAATCGGCACAACCGCTAATTTTTTTCCCTTTAATTCCTTTACCGTGGTTGTGCAGATAGGGGTGTTAATTTCCACATCGGACAGCTTTAAATCTCTTGTGGCTTCATAGCACATCAGCATGGCAATCTCGCTGACTAAGGTTCTGAAATCCTTAGAGCCTGTTTCCTCCCGGCGGATAATGCCGATTTTATGTTGTATCAACGGGTGGTCCATCACAACTATTTTTCCCATGTTTCCTCTTCCTTTCTATCTTCTGTCTCGTTTAACAGTGCCGCCAGCTTGCGTATGGTCTTGCGCATAGTCTCATAACACAAGCCGTAGGACTGCAGTGTCCCCCCATAAGGGTCTAATATCTCCAGCTCATCTCCGGTAAGATCTGTCAGCACATATACATCGGCGGGATTTGCATTCTCGTATTTTTCCAGTACTTTGTCCCGCTGGCTCTGCTCCATCACAAGAACTAAGGTATGATCCCCAAAATCCTCTTCCGTCAGCTGCGTTGACCTGTATGTTTCCATACTAATGCCGTTGCTAATCATCACCGCCTCCGCCTTCTGGTTTAACGGCTCCGGAAACAACACCACCAGTCCCCTGGCTTCTATTTCCACCGGATGTTTTAATGTCTGTTCCTTTAAAATTCCTGCTGCCATGGGCGCACGGCAAGTGCCGCTCTGCGCCACAAACAGTACTCTGTCATATTGTTTCATCGAAACCCCTCTCCTATTCAACAGTAAGAACCTGATGCCCAGCTGCTTTCATCAGACGGTTCATAATCGCCTGTCCGATACGTGGTGTGGCAAAGCTCTCGGAATAAATCGCGTCAACCTCCCAATCATCAAACCCACGAAGTATTCTGTACAAATGTCTTGCGATGGCGTCTTCGTCTGTCCTTGCCCCTATACTGACCACATAATCGGCATGATACCTCTCCTTTGTCTCGTCGGTGGCAATCACGCCCACCTTTTTCCCGGCTTTTTGCTTCTCCGTCACAAGCATATTGATTTTTGCAACCACTGCCGCCTCTTCGCCCTCCACCAGCACCAAATCCGCCTTAGGGGCGTAATGCTTATATTTCATTCCCGGCGCTTTCGGCTTTTTATCGGAAGAATCTGCAATAATTCCGGGATCTACCCGCACTTCTTTTCCCAATGCCTGTTCTAACATTTCTTTTGTAATATAACCGGGGCGCAAAATCATCGGCACATCCTCTGTCAAATCGACAATAGTGGATTCAATACCAATCCCCACAACTCCCCCGTCTAAAATCATGGGAATTTTGCCGTCCATGTCAAGCGCCACATGGGCTGCCTCCGTGGGACTTGGTTTCCCTGAGGTATTGGCGCTGGGCGCTGCAATCATGCAGCCGCTCTCCCGGATTAACGCCAGCGCTACCCGGTGGTTTGGCATCCGCACTGCCACCGTATCCAGCCCCCCGGTGGTGGTATAGGGAACCTTGTCATTTTTCCGTACAATCATCGTCAAGGGTCCCGGCCAGAAAGCTTTTGCTAAAATTTCTGCCTCCGGCGGAACTTCCCTCGCAATGGAAACCAGCTCTGTGAAATCGCAGATATGGACAATCAACGGGTTGTCCGACGGCCTGCCCTTCGCCTCGTAAATCTTCTTTGCCGCCTCCGGGCTTAAGGCATCCGCCCCCAACCCGTAAACCGTCTCCGTAGGAAATGCCACAAGCCCTCCCCTCCGGATAATCTCTGCCGCTTCTCTGATGCCATTTTTGTCAATTTTTTCACAATCTATTTTTACTACTTTGGTCTGCATTTTTCTTCTCACTTTCTGCCAGTTTGATTATCGCACAATTCCAAAAATTAGGCAACCTACTTGCCATGTTTTTGTAAATATGTCATAATACATAAAGCATTATTTGTAAAACATCAAAACGTAGATGTGCAATATTCTCTGTAGGAAAGGGGAAACCATGAAAATAACAAAATCTGATTTTGGCACCACAAGCGCAGGAGAAAATATTCATCTATACCATTTGGAGAATGACGGCGGCGCATACGTGGAAATCATTGATTTCGGATGCCGTCTGGTAAAAATTGTTGTTCCTGACAGAACGGGCACTATGACAGATATCTGCCTCGGTCTTGACACCATGGACGGCTACGAAAAGGATAGCGCAAGCCTTGGCGCCGTGGTAGGACGTGTGGCAAACCGTATCAAAGACGGGCGTTTTTCTTTGAACGGTAAAGATTATCAACTTGCCGTAAACTGCGGCAGCAACCATCTCCATGGCGGTAATATCGGTTATGGTTCTAAGCTCTGGGACGCAAAGATAAAAGATGATAAGCTGCTTCTCATCATGCAGTCCGAGGACGGCGAAGAGGGCTATCCCGGAAACCTGACTTTAACCGTCACCTATAGCTGGTCCGACGACAATGAGCTTTCCATATTATATGAAGCTTTTACAGACGCAGACACTCTTTTAAATGTTACCAGCCACGGTTACTTTAACTTAAACGGTCAGGGCAGCGGCGAAGTTTACAACCATGAGCTGTTTATCGACGCGGATATGATTACCGAATTAGATGACACCCAAGCTCCCACCGGAGTTTTTCTTCCGGTTGACGGAACGCCTTTTGACTTCCGCACCATGCACACCATCGGAAAATTTTTAAATTCAGACTATGAACAGTACCGCAAGTTCGGAACCTATGACCATAACTTCATCATTAACGGTACCGGTTTAAGGGAAGCTGCTGTTTTACAGTCCAAAGAGAGCGGAATTCGCATGACCTGTTTTACCGACATGCCAGGCATGCAGCTTTATGTACCCGGTCAGCCCATCGAACAGCCCGGAAAAAGCGGCATCATTTATGAGACCGGCACCAGCGTGTGCTTAGAAACCCAGTATTTTCCGGATGCCATCAACCACGATAACTTCCCAAGTATCGTGCTACATCCCGGTGATACTTTCCACACCAAAACCTTATATCATTTTTCTACGTTTTAAACCGCTCAAGGAATGATGGGGTTAAAGCAACATAGGAAGGGTTCTGTTATTATGTACTGATTTTAGCACATGGAAATTTGCTTTTTTGACTTGTAATACCTTACTTTTTGTATTAGAATAATTAAAAGCTATCGAAGCGGTAGCAACACTATCAACAGGATAGTGAGTCTTGATTCTATTTATTAAGGAGGGAATACAAATGGCATTCGTAATTTCTGATTCTTGCGTTAGCTGTGGTACATGTGAGCCAGAGTGTCCGGTAGGAGCAATTTCTCAGGGAGATGGACAGTACGTTATTGACGCTGGTTCTTGCGTTAGCTGTGGTACATGCGCAGGCGTTTGTCCTACAGGAGCAATCAGCGAGGAATAATCTTCGTGTACTTAACGCTTCATAAGCGCAAAAAAGACCACCGCGATTTTCGGTACACGAAACCCGTGGTGGTCTTTTTTTACTCTTCCTTATGCTTTTTTCTTTCCCCATTTTCTGGGTTCCTTTTTCTTTAAATTTCCCCGAATCGCGGCATCCAGCTTTCGGAAGCGTTCTTCGTCCGCCTCCTCCTGCTCCCGCATGAGGTAATTCATCTCCTTTAAGACCTGCTCGCCCACATCTTCGCTGATGCACTTGCTTAACTCCTGGTTATTAGCGGCTAACGCCTTTCCCACAATCTCTGTCATAAGGTCAGTAAACTGTGCCATCTTGTCCGTATTTTCCAGGATACTCTGCTGCTGATTTTCAAGCTCTCCCCGGCGGATGTCGGCAGGCAGGCTGCTTTCCTTCCCCTTTACGGCAGCTTTCGGCGGTGTCTCCCCCTTTACGGCAGCAGTGTTTTCCCTGTCATTTGCCACGGACATTTTCGCCCCGTTTAAAGTGCTCTGTGATGTCTGAGGTATCTGACGCAAATCCGGCTTTTTCTCCGCCTCCTCCGGCATCCCCGCTGCCAGCTCCACAGCCTGTCCATTTAGAGAACCATTATGTACAATCATGCGGATTGCTTTTAACTGATAGCCCTGCTCCTTTAATTCCTTTATCTTTTGAAATTCCTGAATATTTTCCTTGGTGTAATACCGATGCCCCATCTCATTCCGAGGGATGTTCAGATCGAGTTCCTCTTCCCAGTAACGAAGCACATGGGACTCCACATTCACAATATTTGCGGCGTCCGATATCATATAACGTACTTTTTCCATACTGATACTCACACCTTTCTTAGATTTTCCTTCCTTTAACCTACATTATAAGCAAAATTGTCCTGTCGTACAACGAAAACCGCTCGTCTTATTGCGACAACATACGGCAGCCGCCTTCGTTTTTTGTCGGCTATTCTGAAAAGAAATCTAAGCGTGTCAAATTTTCGTACTATTCTTCCGCTCCAAACTCTTCTGTTCCCTCAAACTCTGCATCCAGAATGTAAACATGGCTCTCGGTATTCTCTGCAAGCTCGCTGGCGCGCTTCTCCATCTCCCTTAACCTCTTCTTTAGCTTCGGATAAGTAGCGGCGTCCTTATAAATAAAGTAAACCGCCGCTGCCAGCAAAAACAGCGCCAGACCCACGGAAAAGGATTCACTGACTCCAATGATAGGGAGCGCCTTATAAATCGTAGCGGCGCTCCCTAACAGAGATACAATGGTGCGAAGATAGGAAAGATGCGTCCTGTCGGTTGCCAGCAAAGAGTTTGTCAAAGCTAAATCCGTACGGATTTTGGCAAATTCCGTGCGCTCCATGGCGAGATTATTCTGGTTGTATGCCACCGCCTCCCCGGTTGCCATATCCTTTGGGGGCTTGATTGGAATACCGGAAGCTATCTGTGAATTTATTGTATCATCCGTTTTCTTTTTCATAGCCTCTTCCCTCCCTCTTTCCTATTCCCCTAAACCTCAGGCAAAATTTCTGCCGCTGGAAAAATAAAGTTTCCTCACTGCTACTTCTCCATATTGGCAAACTTGGTATACTGCGGCAGCCATACCAGATTGACGGTTCCGATAGGGCCGTTTCTCTGTTTTGCAATAATAATTTCCGAAATGCCTTTCATTTCAGAATCATGGTTATAATAATCATCACGATAAATAAACATTACCACATCGGCGTCCTGCTCGATAGCTCCCGACTCACGCAAATCAGAAAGCATCGGACGATGGTCGGGGCGCTGCTCCACCGCACGGGAAAGCTGGGACAATGCCACCACCGGCACGGACAGTTCCCTTGCCAGCGCCTTTAAGGAACGGGAAATATCAGAAATCTCCTGCTGCCTTGAATCGCTGCTTCTGCCGCCGGAACCGGACATCAACTGTAAATAGTCAATGATAATCAGCTTTAAATCGTGTTCTAACTTATATTTCCGGCACTTGCTGCGCATTTCCGCTATGGAAATACCCGGCGTGTCGTCGATAATCAACTCTGAATTGCCGATAACCCCTGCGCCTTCAATCAATTTTTCCCAGTCGGCATCGGAAAGATTACCGGTACGGAGCGCCTGGGCATCCACTCTGGATTCCAGAGAAAAAAGACGGTTTACCAGCTGCTCCTTTGACATCTCCAGGGAGAAAATCGCTGTACACATATGTTCATGAAACGCCACATACTGGGCGATGTTCAGGACAAATGCCGTTTTTCCCATGGAAGGACGTGCCGCCACCAGAATCAAATCTGAGGGCTGCAATCCCGCGGTACGGTAATCTAAATCAATAAATCCTGTGGGGATCCCCGTTACCGTGCCGGAGTTCTTTGCCGCATTTTCAATTTTTTCCAATGCGTTCATCACAACCTGACGGATAGGAACATAATCTCCGCCGCCTCCCCGGGCAGAAAGCAGGTCAAAGACCTTTTTCTCCGTCATGTCCATCACTGTCTCCACGCTCTCTTTGCCCAGATAACACTCATTTTCAATCTCTTCGTTCAGCTTAATGAGCCTCCGGCGCAGAGAATTATCCTTCACAATCTGCGCATAGTACTTCACATTGGCGGAAGTTGGCACTGTCGTCACAAGGTCACGGACAAATTCCAGGCTGGCGATTTCCGCTGGCACATCCTTTTCCTTTAACTTATTCTGCAACGTCACCAAATCCACCGGAAGGCTTTTATTGTACAATTCAATCATGGTTTCGAAAAGGATTCCGTACTGCCTGTGGTAGAAATCCTCACTGATAAGCATTTCCATCGCCGTCACAATGGCGTCTTTATCCATAATCATGGAGCCAATCACGGACTGCTCTGCCTCTAAGCTGTTAGGCATAATCCGTTTTATTAACGCTTCCTCCATATTTCACACCTTTTATGCTTCCACCACATGGACAGAGAATTTTCCCGTTACCTTCGGGTGCAGCTTAATGGCTACCTCCGTTATGCCAAAGGTCTTAATGGGCTCCGGCAGCTGCATTTTTTTCTTATCAAGCTCTACGCCAAGCTGCTCCTTCGCCGCCGCTGCAATTTCCTTGGTAGAAACAGAACCGAAGGTTCTTCCGCCTTCCCCTGCTTTCATCTTTACGGTAACTTTCTTATCCTTTAACTCTTCCGCAAAAGCTACTGCCGCCTCATAGTTTTCCTGCGCCACCTTATCTGCGTGCTGGTTCTGCAGCTTCAAATCGTTTAAATTCTTCGGTGTTGCCTCCACTCCTAATTTCTTTGGAAAAATCATATTTCTTGCATATCCATCGCTGACACTTACGATTTCCCCTTTTTTCCCTAATGATTTTACATCCTCTAATAAAATTACTTTCATTATGCAATATCTCCTTCCTTAAGCATCTCATCAATGGTGTCCTGAATAATACGTTTTGCCTGTAAAACGGAACAGTTTGTCAGCTGCGCCCCCGCCACATTCAAGTGACCGCCACCGCCGAGCCGCTCCATAATCAGCTGCACGTTAATCTCGTCAATGGAACGGGAACTTACATAGATTTTGCCCTGATATTCCGTCAGAACAAAAGAAGCCTTGATTCCCACAATATTCAACAGCTCGTTTGCCGCCTGTGCGCCTACTATCGTAGGGCTCTCCACCTTATCTGCCGGACAAACGGAAATCGCAAAGGCTCCCCGGTACACTTCCGCATGTCTTACGGCTTCGGCGCGGGCTTTGTAATCTGCCATGTCATTTCGCAGCATTTTACGCACCCTCGTCACCTCTGCTCCCGCACGCCTCAAGTAAGCTGCCGCCTCAAAGGTGCGGACTCCGGTTTTTGTCATAAAGTTGCTGGTATCAATGAGGATACCTGCATAAATACAATCTGCCTCACAGGGCGCAAGGCGGATATTTTCCGAAAAATACTGCAAAACCTCGGCAATCATCTCGCAGGCACTGGAAGCATAGGGCTCCACATAGGACAGTACCGGATTTTCAATTACCTCGCTGCTCTGCCTGTGATGGTCAAAGACACAGACCGTGCTGCTGCGCTTGAGCAGCTCCGGACACTCGGTATAGCTGGGACGGTTCACGTCCACCACCATCACCAGAGTATTTTCATTGGTCACTAATAATGCCTCTTCACTCTTAATAAACAAATCGGCAGGATAGCCCTTTTCCTCCGAAAAGCACTCTACTAACGGGCGCAGGGATGAGGTAATCTCATTTAACACAATCTGTGCCTTTTTCCCAAGGCTTCTGGCTGCACAGTAGACGCCAATGGCAGCTCCAAGGGAATCTACATCGCTGATACTGTGTCCCATAATCACCACGTGCTCCCGGCTCTCGATAATCTCCCGCAGGGCATGTGCCTTCACCCTTGCCTTTACGCGGGTATTGCGCTCTACCTGCTGGGTCTTTCCACCGTAGTAAGACACCTCTTCGCCTTCCCTCACCACCACCTGGTCACCGCCACGGCCTAAGGCAAGGTCTATGGACATACGGGCATACTCATAATTCTGGGTATAGCTGACGCCGTCCGCACCAATACCGATGCTTAACGTCACCGCCATCTCATTTCCAACCTTTACGGTTTTGACATCTTCAATCAGGCTGAAACGGTTCTCCCGCAGTTGCGCTAAGTACTTGTGCTTAAACACTACAAAATATTTATCCTTTTCTATCTTACGCACCAGAGCATCTATTTCCGTAAAATATTTATTGACCTTTCTGTCAATCAGCGCCACCAACAGGGAACGCTTTACATCTTCAATGCTGTCAAGCGCCTCGTCATAGTTGTCAATATAGACAAGACCTGCCACCATTTTCTGCTCTTCTTTTTCCTTAATATAATGCTTTAATTCCGTCTCATCAAAAAGATAGACCGCTGTCAGATATTCCGTGCCGTCATCTAAACCGATGACACCGCTATCTTCCACCATAGGACCAAAATAAATCCTTTTCAGAGAACTGCGGTAACTACGATCCTGAAAGCTCACATCCACCTCTTTCTCTCCCTCACTGCGCTGCAATAGTTCCTTCGTCAGCGCCGGAAAAATGGTGGTAATGGATTTGTGGTAATTTTTCCCCTTTCCCGTCAGCTCCGTGAACTGCTCATTGACCCACAAAACTTTGGCATTGTAGTCCACCAAAGCATAGGGTATCTCAAACTCATTGAGCAGCTGCTTCTGGACGCTTCCATACTGGGTGGCAAAGCTCACCAGCTCATTCATCAAAAGAGGTTTTGTCCGCATACCCGCTAAAAGCATAACTAAAAAATAGAGAAGTACAAATGCGGAAAACATGACACCTGTTTTTACATCTTCCACATAAACTCCAATATTGATAAATACTAAAAATAAAGTCAAAAGCAGTGGCAGATAATAATAGGTTCGAAGTTTTCCTTTCAATTTTATCTTATTGCTCTTCATATATCTCTCCTAAACCCGAAACTTCGGATACCTCTCAATTATATCATTTTACCCCCCTAATATAAAGCATTTTTCCGAAAAAACCTCTCAACAAAGAAGTCATACACAAAATCGTGTATGACTTCTTTACAAAACCACAATATTTTGTTTTTCTAATTTTCCCTGTCTGCGGGGGTCAGAGTCATATAATTTCCCTTGTCCATGTCGTCAATCAAATTATTCGCCAGCACTTTGCTACCGGAAATTCCCTCCAGCTTCTCCAAAAAACTCTCTTCACTGCTCTGATATCCGTTTTCCTCCTGATAGGTGCATTTAAGATATCCCGTATCCTGTCCTCCGCCGTAAACGGGATAAAGCAAGTCATGCCAGCCGTTGGTCTTTTCATCACTGACAATCACAGGAGTACGGGCATTCCGGAAATCACCGATTACCGCAAATTCCGTCCCGCCGCTTAGCACCAGCACACATTCTCCGTCAGAGGTAGAAGTGCTCTCCCCAATGGTCAGGACAATCATTTCCTCCACGCCGTCCCCGTTTAAATCTCTATAATTATAATAATATCTGGTTTCCGGCAGATATTCCTCCGGAATCTGATAGTAAGCCGCCAAAAATGCCGCCAGCTCCGGCAGCTCTGTCGTTTCTGCGTATTCCTCCTCCATCACATTCTGCTGAGCTTCCTTTTCTGCTGACAAAATCAGTTCTTCTAACACCGTTTCCGTATCGTTAGAATCCACAGGCTCTTTCGTATCGCTTTTTTCCCTCCTGCCGCAGCCCGCTGCCAGAAACAAAACGGCTGCCGCTAGGATGCCCGCACCTATTCTTCTCTTCATCTGCCCCTCCTGCTACTACTGTCTCTTTTTACATTTATGGATACATTTTCATCCGTTTATGTTCCCTATTGACATCCCCGAGTACGCTTTCTCCCGATTATGTCCTTATTGACATTCCCGGATACGCTTTCTTCCAATTATGTCTCAACTCATATTATACGATTTGAGAAGAAAATCCAACCCACCCGCCGCATTCTTCATAAAAATTTAGGAATTAGGAGAGGGAAGCACCTTCTTTCAAACGCGGAAAATGTCCGGGAATTCTAAACTCCCGGACATTTCTTTTACTTACGGATTTTTACTTTCTTTGCTGTACTGTACTTGCCGTATACCTTACTATTCTTAGAATCCACTTTATATGCGCAGACTTTAACGTAATAGGTTTTTCCCTTCGTCAGACCTTTGATGGTCTTTGAGGTTTTCGTGGTGAGCACTGTCTTTACATTCTTTTTAAAATTCTTATCGGTAGAATACATAATTTTGTATCCCTTTGCTCCGGACACTTTATTGACGGTGACTTTCATGCCCAGCTTTGATACATTACTTACCTTAGAAAGAGATGCCTTGTCCACCGTTACCTTTTTCCATTTTGCATAGACGGTAATGTTTTTCTTACTGGTCTTAGCAATACCGGTGATTTTCTTTTTGAAATTCTTATCTGTGTACCAGCCCTGGAAGGTATAACCTTTTCTGGCAGGTTTCTTTAAGGTTACCTTTTCCTTGTAGTAAACAGACGGATTGTCGGCATTATTTGTTCCTTTATTGAGCTTATAGGTAATCTTATATCCGCAGGTAACCTGACAGGAAGCGCTTACTCCGCTGCCGTCTGCTGCTGTTGCCGTGATAGTGGCTTTTCCAAGCTTTAAGGCTTTTACCTTTCCTTTGCTGTCAACCGTGGCAACCTTTGTGTTGGAGGATTTCCAGGTCACTGCCTTATTTGATGCGTTATCCGGCGTTACTGTTGCTTTTAAGGTGACGGTTTTTCCTTTTACCAGACCTGCGGTTTTCTTATTTAATGTAATCTTTGTAGCTTTAACCTCTTGTCCTGCATTTTTTTCCCATTTTGCATAGAGAGTAATGGCTCCAGTGGTTCCTTTTTTGATTGCTGTAATAGTATTTGTAAAAGCGGCATCTGTATACCAGCCTGCAAAGGTGTAACCTGTGCGAGTCGGCTCTTTGAAAATAATTTCCTGCGTCTCGTTGTAAAATGCCGGATTCTCCGCATGATTTTCTCCGCCGTTTAATTCATAGGTAATGGCATAATTCTCTAAGTCACCTACCCGATATAAGAATACGTCATCAATGGTTCCCCATGTCTCCAGCGCCGTTGTGTTAATGCCAATGGTAACGGTGACGTTTCCGCCCTCTGCTACTTTAATGCCAGTAACTTCCGCCTTATCCCAAACCATCCAGCCCAACAAATCTGCGGTGTCTGTTCCCGCATCATTTTCTCCCTTTGCATGAATGGAAATGGTGTAGCTGCCTTCCTCGCCAGCGCCTTCCACATTCATAAAGCAGGCATAGATACCGGATTTTAAGCCGCTTACTGTCTGGCTAATGGTAATGCCGTTCGCAGTATTGCTCCATGCGTCAAATTTTAACGCTTTGCTGCCCCGCTTTATATCATTCGTATCAATTTTAATCAGTCCATTTTCATCGCCGCTTACCGTCCAGCCGTTTCCTTCTCCCAGACCAGCCTCAAAATCTCCGTTTACCAGCGAATTGACAGGTAAAATTTCCACGTTACAGATTGCTTCTAATCCCGCTGCCGTACCTGTTATCGTACTGCTGCCGATTTTACCCAATGCCGCTACCTGCTGTGCATTCCATACAACTTCCGCCTCTACTGTACTTCCATCGTTATAAATAACGCTTACGGTTTCCGGCATCCGGTATGCCTCCCCTTGGACGAATACCACAGAACTGCTTTTTACTACGTCCGGACGCACGGTAGTGGTGGCACCTGTATCCACATATTTGAATACATTTAATGATTCCAATGGATTTCCGCTGTGGTCAAACAATGCCTGATTGTCCCAGGAGCTTCCGCCATAGTACCTGCCTGCATTTTCCGGGTCATATTCTGCCGAATAGCTTGCCGCCCAGCCGGAACCATAAGTCTCCCATTTCTGTTTATTAGAAGCCAGCACTGTCTCTGCATCGGAAGCATCCGCATGATATTCCTGCACCGGAATCCATGCCGGCTCCCAGTAAAACATACCAATGCCGTTTGTTGTTTCGCTCACAGTTTTCATAATGCTGCTTACGGAATCTGCCTGTCCCTGTACGGAAACATTGTAATCTAAATCCAGACTGCCGGCGTTTCCCGCACGAACATTGTTCTCATGACCGTCACCGTCCTCATAGGTGTATGCGTAGGAAGTCTCTGCAACCATTACCTTTTTGTCATAAGTCTCTGCGATACTGCCTAATACGTTATTCAAATTTTCCAAAGTTCCATGCCAGAACGGATAATAGGAGGTAGCAAATACATCATAATCCACCTGATTATCCCTAAGCTGTTTTGCAATCTCCGCCTGCACTCCGGTATTCGGCTCCGTAAAGTGAACCGCTACCATAACCTCACTGCCGTTCTCCGTACCGCTTCCAAACACTTCGTCCTCGTAAGCACGCACTCCGGCTGCTCCCGCATTAAAGATTTTTGCGCTGTTGCTCCAATCTGCTTTTCCTTCACTATTAGTATTTGCTTCTCCGCAAATACCGTTATTTGTCTCGTTTCCAATCTGCACCATATGGACATCTACACCTCTCCTATGTAAATAGTCCAGACTGCTCTTGGTAAATTCCGTCACTGCAGCCGCTTTTTCATCCACCGACATATTTTTCCACGCCTTCGGTGCTCCCTGCATTGCCGGGTCTGCCCAGAAATCGGAGTAATGGAAATCGATTAGCACCTTTAAACCTGCGTCTGTCGCCAGTTTTCCCATCTCTGCAGCTTTTTCAATATCGTTATTTCCACCACCGTAACCGTTGCCGTTTGCGTCATAAGGGTTATTCCATACACGAATTCTTACCCAGTTAACGCCGGAATCCTTTAATAAATTAAAAAATCCTGCACCGTCCAACGCTTCGCCGTTCCAACCCCGATATACTACGCCACTGGATGTTTCACTGATGTAAGAGGAAATATCCACACCCTTGATGAAATCCTCTGAAAGATTTAACTTATCCACAAAGATACCATCTGCACCTGTATCTACAATACTTGCGTCCACCAGTGCCTTTTTCGCTGTCTCTAAGGCTGTGATGGCTGCTTTTATTTCTGCTAAGGTTTTACTGCCCTCAGCGTCATAGATTTCTTTTGCTGATGTGAGGGCAATCCGTAAGGCAGCATAGCTGTCGGCAGTGTAATCCTCTTCATTTAAACTCTCGCAGACTGTGATTAAATCATTCAAATCCGATACTGCCTTGGCTTTCTGCTCATCTTCAGATGCGTCCTTGGTAAGAGAGAGGGTGTCTAAGCATACCCATGCTCCCTTGGAGGCAGTAATCAAAAAGCCGACTTTATAATCTGACTTTGCCTCGTCTAAGGTAAAATGAAATTCAAACTGCGTAAAATCACTTTTTACTTCAACTATATTTTTTGAAACATTCGAGGGGTCACCAGAATACCCCTGAATGCTGGTTGCACTTTTTATATATCCGATTACTGTATAACTGCCAGCTTCCAAGGAAGCAACGGTCTGATACATCCTAATAGTACCAGTTTTCCCATTATAAGAAATACCTAGCCCACATTCTGTATTGTCTGCTGCCCATTTATTATAAGCTATTGCATTGTCTCCCAGAACCTTCCATGTGCCATTCTCATCAGTTTCCCCAGTATCTCCATCACCAAATTTCCAAGGAGTTCCGCTACTCCAAAAATCTGCTTTTCCCTCACCGTCAAAAGTTAAATTCAAGCTATCGCCTAAATCACCATCTTCAAAGAGGTTATCACTATCCGCCGTTTTTAAATCCTCATCGGTTTCTGCTTCCTCTACCGTTTCAATGTCCTCTATTTCACTGGGAGTTCTCGTCGTCTTTGTTTCCTCTGTCTCTCCTGTAGCTGTCTTGGTGTCTGTTTCTTCTGCTTCTTCCGGTTCCTCTATCTCTTCTGTCTCACTGGTCGCTGCCTCTTCTGTCTCTTCAACTGTTTCCGGCTCTTCCGTTTCCTCTAATTCCGTGCTCATTTGCGCAACTTCCTCAATTTCCATTTGCGCAGATACGTTTTCCGCTCTTACCGTCAGCTCCGGCGTTCCAACGCTTGTTACCATGATAGCTGCCACCATCGAAGCGGCAAGTATCCGTTTCAGTGTACCTCTTTTCATAAATTACCTCCAATTTCTTTTTTTTGCTTCCCATTCCCGGTTGCACTCACTTTGCGCAACCGTTTGCTTTCTCTTATTATATTACATAGAGGTTTTGTTGTGCAACTGACGGATTTTCCATTTTTTCACGGCGCTTTTTATCTATTTTGCACAAATTTTTATTTTTTCTGACCTTCCCGGTGATTTTCTCCCCTGTTTTTTACGCAACCGGTATCTCTAATTTTCTCGCTTTCTGTATTGTCCTACGCCTTAAACTGATTAAGCCAGTCTTTTATGTGTTGCTTAGTAGCAGAAGGAATCGGCTGAGCTGCCAAACACTCATACTGCTTTTTGACAGTCATCACACTTGCAAATTCCTCTGCCCTCATATTGTCGATGTCCTGTTGGGAATCCGCACATAAAGCGGGACCAAATCCACAGCCACGCCGGATTTGGTCCCAAACAGTCATCTAACTAAAACAATACCGATTTTCTTTTGCAAAATTCTATTCACAATTCATATTAGTCAGCCCACAGGTCTTGTCATCTTCCTCACCGCCACAATTCATATCATTAATGCCGCAGGTTTTGTCATCCTCTCCGGTCATTCCATTCTGATTTGTGTAATCAAACTTCTTTTTCTCCACAAAAGCCTCCTTCTCTTCCTCTGCCAGTCCCCCCACCGGCGGCAGTTTGTCTTTTTCCGCTATCACAGCTGCCTCCTTGTGTCTGCATGTCTGAATAGCTACTATAGCTTTATTGTAAATTCCCTGTGTGTGTCTGGCAATAGACAAAACCTGGATATTGTACAAACACCCGGCCCGAAAATAGGCTATAGTAAAGATATCGTTTACAAAAAAGATATGCAGACTTTATCCCGATTTTGTGGCGAAAGAAAAAATAGAACGGGTACCGCTGCTTATCATAAACGGCGGCACCCGCATCCTTGGGGATAAATCCATGGAGGAAGTCTATTCCATCCTGAAAGATTTATAAAAGCCCCACTAAATCCAGGCTTGGTTTTAAGGTTTCCTCTCCCGGCTTCCAGTTTGCAGGGCACACCTCATCACCGTGTTCCTCTGCAAACCGGCACGCCTCAAGCCTCCGCAGCAGTTCCTGCGCATTTCTCCCCACATTTTCTGCAAATCCTCTAATTCCGTGGGACAGATAAATGTAAAATCCCCCTCTCTCTTTTGCAGCTCTGTCCGCTGCCCTCTTTTTACTCTATCCTTAGCATATCCCAAAAAATATGTCCATACATTAGACAAGTTTCCGGTTTTGTCAAAAAAAGACCAACTACCCTTTCGAGTAATTGGTCAATTCTTCAAAAATCTTGTGTCAAACCTGTATCAAAACACAATCCACACACTCACAAACCCTTGATTTTGCTAGGGTTTATTCACTGTGAATTTATTCACTGTGAATTTATTCACTGTGAATTTATTCACATACGTATGGCATCAGTGCTACGTGACGTGCTCTCTTGATTGCTACAGTAAGCGCTCTCTGATGTTTTGCACAGTTTCCTGTGATACGGCGGGGAAGAATTTTTCCTCTCTCAGAGATGTATCTCTTTAATTTGTTTGTATCTTTGTAGTCGATAACGTTATCTTTTCCACAGAATACACAAACTTTTTTTCTTCTATGCATCGGGCGTCTCTTCATTGGAGCGCCTTCTTTGTCTGCTGCTTTATTGAAAGCCATGATAATTACCTCCTGTTAAACTTAATTGAATGGTAACTCTTCATCAATTCCATCCGGAATGTTCATGAAGCCATCCCCTGCTGCACTGCTGGGTGATGGTCTGTCCGCCGGTGTAAATCCTGAGTTGTCTCCGCCGCTGGCGTTCTTACTCTCTGCAAATTCACACTCTTCCACAATAACCTCTGTGGTATATACCCGCTGTCCGTCCTTATTGGTATAACTTCCGGTCTGAATACGTCCGGTCACTGCGATTTTAGTTCCCTTGCGGAGATATTTCTCTGCAAATTCCCCAAGACGTCCGAATGCAACACACGGAATAAAATCAGCGGTCTGCTGGTCGTTGTCTCTTTTAAATCTTCTGTCAACTGCGATGGTATATCTTGCAATGGCGGTTGCCTGCTCTCCCTGGGAATAACGTACCTCCGGGTCTCTAGTCAGGCGTCCCATAAGAATTACTTTATTCATGTATTTTCCCTCTATTTCTCGTCTTTTCTAACGCATAAGAAACGAAGAACATTATCCATGATACGAACATCACGCTCTACTTCTGCAGGAACATTAGAAGCTGCGTCAAACTGAATGAAATAATAGTAAGCTTCTGTCATCTTCTGGATTTCATAAGCTAATCTCTTCTTTCCAGTCTCTTCCACTTCTGTTACAGTACCGCCGGCACGAGTGATATACTCTTTTGCCTTCTCTACTGTAGCTGTTCTCGCATCGTCCTCGATCTTTGCACTAACAACGAGTGCTAATTCATACTTGTTCATGCGAATTTCCCTCCTTTTGGTCTCTGGCCCGCCATCTTGCAGTCTGGTGAGCAAGGAATTTTAAAATATATCACGAATATTTACTTTACCATACAATTCTCGGGATTTCAAGACTTTTTCCGAATTTCTTTCGTATTCTTCTCCACCAGCTTCCGTGCCAGCATTACCTGATGACCGCAGCCTGAACATTTCAGCCGGAAATCCGCCCCTACCCGCAGGACTTCCCATTCGTTGCTGCCGCAAGGGTGCTGCTTTTTCAATCGCACAATATCCCCCACTTCATATTTATCCATATCGAAAATCTCCCTTTCTAACCGCTGCACTCTAATCCTTATGTCATGCTTTTTGATTAATCCGCTTTTTCATGTGATCCGACCGCCGTCAGTTGTAGTACATACATGCCGCCCTCCTACACCGTAATCTTTCCAAACACTTCTCCAAGCCCCGCCTGTATCAGCAAATCAGCCCGGCTGTCCATGGGTGTGGTGGACTTATTGATAAGCACCAGCTTATTTCCCCTATAATAATCAATCAGTCCGGCCGCCGGATAAACCGCTAAGGAGGTTCCCCCGATAATCAGCATATCTGCATGGCTGATGTAAAATACCGCATCCTCTAAGGTCTGCTGGTCTAAGCCCTCTTCATAAAGCACTACGTCCGGTTTTATGGAACCCCCACACTCGTCACACAGCGGCACTTTTCCGGTACTGTTTAAAATATATTCTGCCTCAAATCCCTTACCGCATTTTCTACAGTAATTTCTATGGACGCTGCCGTGGAGTTCTAACACCTTCTTACTGCCCGCCATCTGGTGCAGTCCGTCAATGTTCTGGGTAATGACCGCTTTCAGCTTTCCCGCCGCCTCTAACTGTGCTAATTTTTCATGGGTGATATTGGGTTTTGCCGTCAAACAGAGCATTTTATCCCGGTAAAAACGGTAAAATTCCTCCGTATATTTTATATAGAAGGAATGGCTCAAAATTGTCTCCGGCGGATAATCGTATTTCTGGTGATACAGTCCGTCCACACTGCGGAAATCCGGAATGCCGCTCTCGGTGGATACCCCGGCTCCGCCAAAAAACACAATATTATCGCTTTCCTTTACCATCTGTAAAAACTGCTCTGTATTTGTCATGACTGCTGCCTCCTAAAAAAATTCCACTCTATCATTTTCCTCTGTCATAATGCCTCATCTAAATTCATAAACCGCTCCCACTCTTCCGTATCCGTCTCCCCGATAACACGCAGGAAAAATGTGTGGTCCTCCGTATCAATGGAAATCTCATAGGCACCATGCTTTTTTTCAACGGCATAGAGAACACAGCCCTCTAACTCCCTAAAAACGTCTCCGTACTGCTCGGTCTCTACCGGACGGTCCGCCTCCCGGCGCAGGATATTGCCGTCTGCGTCATAAACCTGATATCCCTCTTCCACCAAAGTTTCTACTGCCGCTTCACTGATACGTAAAAGCAGCCCGTTGGTACGCATTTTTCGGATATCCCGGTTACAGCTGTTTTCCGGAAGAATCTTTACATTGTCGAGAAGCATGGTAAATAACCCGTTTGCCGCCCGCAGCTCTGCAATACAGGCATCCCGAAATTCAAAATGCTCTAATTCATTGGTTGTTTTATATTTCATAGTACATTCCCCTTAGTTGCCCAAATCAATATTAAGCTTACTTGAGATATCCACCTTTACCTCCGATACATAATAAGTAGAAGCATCATAGCTCACTTCCTTTTTCTGAGGTGCTCCTGTACTGACATTCTCAAAATAATCTCCCGGTTGAAAATCGATGGAGATTGTGGTATTTCCACTGCCGCTGGTGACAATAAAATGATATTGTTCGTCCAAACTTACCGTAAACCCCTGCTCTTCTAATGCCGCTACCGTTTCTTCTTCCGTCATTCCCCAGAAATCAATGCCGTTTACTGTAAAAGGTGCATTGCCGGAATTATCCTCCTGTGCATAATAGAACACCTTCATGATTTTACAATCATAAATACTTTTCGCTGTACTTTCCGGATTGTACACCATAACCCCGATGACAGAGCTATGGGGTTCTGAGGAGGTACCCATATGCAGAGTGTCAAAGCTGGCCGTTTTTGCCTCAAAAACCGTGTCAAAGGTCTGGGGATTTCCCTGAGTATCCGTGGTAATCAGCCCATTGTCAATACAGCTTTGTACGGTATCTTCCATGATAATCGCTTTCCCATCTAAAGCAACGGAAACCTCCGGCTTTGTCTCGCCGCAGCCGCCTAAAAGGAAACCGCAGGAAAAAGTTACTGCTGTCAATAATCCACAAAACATATTTTTTCTTTTCATAAACTTTCTCCTTGTATCGTTTTTAAATAAGTAAATTATAAAAATGCCTTAAAAGGGATATTGCCTATGTGCAAATCTCACTTTTAAGACATCTTTCAAAGAGTTGCGGGAACAGGATTTGAACCTGTGACCTTCGGGTTATGAGCCCGACGAGCTTCCAGACTGCTCCATCCCGCGTCAATTTTTATATTTCTTATTATAGAACTTTTTGCCCCACTTGTCAAATCCATGCCAAAACCCGCTGTTTCCGGGGCTTTTTCCTCTTTTCTTTTATATTATATGCAATTTTTTCCAAAATAAAACTCTCTTTTTATTATTTTTTACATTTTTCCTGCCAGTACCACGCTCGCTGCCGTCCCAGCCAGAGTAGCCAACAACGCCCCTGCAAGGGTATAACGGCTTTTTTTCACCTTGACGCTCATAAAATAAACAGACATGGTATAAAAAATTGTCTCTGTACTGCTCATCATGATAGACGCCATGCGTCCCAGCAAGGAATCCGTCCCGTACTCCTTAAAAATATCCAAAAGCAGCCCCGTAGCTGCGGAGGAAGAAAACATTTTCACCAGGGTAATGGGCAGCAGTTCGGAAGGAAAACCAATTTTTGAAGTCATGCCTGCAAAGATACCTGCAAAAAATTCCAGAAATCCGGAGGCGCGCAAAATCCCCACCGCCACCATCAGTCCGATTAATGTGGGCATAATGCCTATCACTGTGTGAAAACCGTCCTTCGCTCCCTCAATAAATTCCTCATAAATATTATGCCTGCTTAACAACCCATAGCCTACAATGCAAAAAATGAGCAGCGGTATCATCACATCTGACAGAAACATCATTACTTTCATACATCTTGCCCCGGAAAGTCTGTTATTCTATCTTATGATACCCGCTGCCCGCTTAGTACTGCTTTCTTATGCCTCTTCGTAAATTAACTTGCGGTATTCCTCCATAGGAATAGGTTTTGAGAAATAATAGCCCTGAATGTAATCGCAACCCAGCGTCTTTAACATTTCCACCTGCTGTTTTTCCTCTACACCCTCCGCAATGACAGGCATTTTTAAAGACTCCGCCATCTTTATGACCGCTTCTATAATCTTACTTCCCCGCTTGTCCTCTCCGCTCTTTGACATAAATTTCATGTCTATCTTCAGAACGTCCAGCTGAACATCCTTTAACACATTCAGGGAAGAATAGCCGCTGCCAAAGTCGTCCATCAAAATAGTAAACCCAACCTTATGTAAAGCTTCCACCGTCCGCAAAATTACGGTTTCCACATCAGAAAATACGCTCTCCGTCAACTCTAAATACAGATAACGGGGCGGTATCCGGTATTTTTCCACCAAATCAATTAAAGACTCCAGAAACTTCGGATTGTAGAGGTTTACCCTGGATACATTTACAGAAATCGGCTGTGGCTCTCTTCCTGCTTTCAATTCCTCCTGAATAAACTGGCAGACCTTTTCCCAGACATAATAATCTAACTTAATGATAAAGCCGTTTTTTTCAAACACGGGAATAAATTTACCCGGCGATACCATAGTGCCGTCCGGTTTCTTCCAGCGGACTAACGCCTCGGCCCCACAGGGGGAATAATGCTCCAGCTCGTATTTGGGCTGAAAATATACAACAAACTGTTCTTCCCTCAGCGCACGATCCATTTCATTGACAATCTGCTGTTCCTCCCAGATCTGCTCTCCCATTTTGTCCGTATAAAGTGCCTCGTGAATCATGTATTTTCCTTTGCACTCCTTGGCCGCAATAGTTGCCTTGTCGTAAATCTCCGAGGGCTCCATGCTGTTATCCGTAATCATATAGCAGCCGGCGCAAGTCTCTAAATAACAGTTTAAATTTTCATATTTTTTCATTTCTTCACGGATGGACTGGGCAAAAGAAATTGCCGCATCGGAATCCTTTACGCCGATACAGATACCGAACACATCCGCATTGATTCTGCCAAACTGGTACAAATCATATGGTTTCACCGCCTGATGAATAACACCTGCCACATATTTAAGCAGCCGATCTCCCTCTGCAATCCCATAAAAGGAGTTGATCATCTTAAAACGGTCAATATCAAAACGGATAAAAGCAAATATTTCCTTCGGGTTTTCCTCTAGCATCTCATGGGTCTTTTGGTAAAACATCTGTCTGTTATAAATTCCCGTAAGGTTATCATACTCTAACAAATGCTGCTTGCTGCGGTAAATGGCGTTGCGGACACGAAACCGAATCACTTCCCGGTGAAAGGTTTTGGGAATAAAATCCCAGGCCCCTAACTCTAAACACCGCTCTTCCGTCTCCACATCACTGTTAGTGGTGGAAACAATCACCGGAAGATGGACATTTGCCGGATTTTTCCGGAATTCCTCTAAAAATGTAAAACCGTCCATCACCGGCATAACCAAATCAAGAATGACAGCCGCTATTTCTGATCTGTTGGCAGCCAACAGCTCTAACGCTTCTTTTCCGTTCTCCGCCTCTATGGGATCATATTCATCCTTTAAGATTTCTGCGAATGTCATTCTATTCAATTTCAAATCATCTACAATCAATATCTTTTTGTTTCTCATTCCGTCACCTGCCTTATAATGAATTCTCCTTTCCTAATTCTTTTCTATATATAATTATAAGGATTTTTTATTTACAGGGCAATATTTTTTCGCAAATAACGAAATGTATTTTTATTTGCTGAGAATTACTTTTTCTTTTCTTTGCTTTTAACAAGGATAATACTACGGGAAGCACATAGGAAATACTAAACCCTACATTTTGTGCCGTAAAATAATCTACCCCGTACTGTCTGATGTACTATAAGACCTATTCGGTTGCTATGTCCGTACTCTTACATCCGCAGGGATACCTCTGGCGTAATTTCCCCCATCCAACACTCTACCTACTTTAATAAGCGAATATCATCTTCCCTAATCAGTACACTTTTATTTTCCACATCTTCCAAATAATACTTGAGAGTTAAAAGTTCTCTCATCTAAATCAATATATTTTAGCGAGTCTTTGGCTCGCTTTTTTCAATTATTT